>Ga0153917_1000005_pt1 | contig 354937 bp, 312 predicted proteins | sample TSFL001MetaG_FD_104695 | JGI IMG/M metagenome (GOLD analysis project Ga0153917, IMG submission 104695) | Attine ant fungus gardens microbial communities from Florida, USA - TSFL001 MetaG | ecosystem: Host-associated > Fungi > Mycelium > Unclassified | place: USA: Florida, Paynes Creek Historic... | reverse complement strand
GTGCCCTCGCGGGTCGCCGGTCCGGGAGGGGGCCGCGTTTCGTCTCGCTCCGCTCGCTCAACGTCCAGTTGGGGGGCCGGTTCGCGTTCGACGGGGTCGTTGAGCGAGGACGGCGAAGCCGACCGAGACGAAACAGTGAGGTGCTCTTGCGGTTGCGGCGTTTCGTCTCGCTGCGCTCGCTCAACGACCACGGCAGGAGGCTGCGCTCGCTCAACCCCGGGCGGGGAGGCTGCGCTCGCTCGACGGGACGGGGGTCACTTGCGCGGCGGCGGGACGTAGGCGGTGCCCAGCTCGCCGGTGAGGGCGACCAGGAGTCGCACCGCGGGCGTCTGGCAGATTGCGTCGCCCGGGTCGTCGGTGAGGGTGGGCGAGGTCGTGCAGCCGCCCGAGGCGATGTCGCTGTTGGTCTGCACCGCGACCGTGGTGTCGGTCGCCGTGTCGTAGAAGAGCGAGGTGTTGTAGCCGGAGAGGTCGCCGGTGTGCCCGACCCACCCCTGCGAGCAGCTCATCCCGAAGCCGTATCCGATCTCCGAGAACGAGGTCAGCCGCAGCTCCTGGCTCTTCGCATCCAGGAGGCCCTGCCCGGTGCCCAGCGCGCGGCCCATCGTCAGCAGATCGTCGATGTCGGAGATGATCTCGCCGGCGGTGAAGCTCCACGACGGGTTCCAGTCCGTGGAATCGGCCGGGGCGTCCGGGGTCGCGCTGTTCCCGTTCAGCGTGTACCCGCGCGCATACGGCTCGGGCAGCGCGGCCGAGGTCCCGGGCCACGACGTGTTCGCCAGGTGCAGCGGGTCGAAGATCCGCTGCTGCAGGAGGGATCCGATGTCCTGCCCGGTCACCTTCTCGATCACCTTCCCGAGCAGCACCGTGTTGGTGTTCGAGTAGGCGAAGCCCTCACCGGGAGGGAACAGGGGCGAGACGGCGGCGCCCGCCGCGATGACCTCCTCGGGCGTGTAGACCGCGGTCGGATCCGCGAAGTACTTCTGCAGGAGCTGGTCGTTCATGGTGTAGCTCGCGACGCCGCTGGTCATGTCGGCGAGCTGCGTGAGCGTGATGGCGTCGCCGTTCGGGATCCCGTCCACGTACTTCCCGATCGTGTCGGTGAGCGTCAGCTTGCCCTCCTGAGCGAGCTGCAGCACGATCGACGCCGTGTACATCTTCGTGAGCGAGGCGATGCGGGTGTGCATGCCGACCTGCATCGGGGTCCCGGCCCGATCGGCGGTCCCGTAGGCCTTCGTCCAGGTGCCCTCGGGCGTGCGCACGCCGACGACCGCGCCCGGGGAGGCGCCGAGGGCGAACGCCTTGGCCGCAGCCGCGTCGAGCGTGGCGACGGTCTCCGCCGGCAGCGCCGACATCGTCGTGGCGCCGGGCTTCGCGGCGATGGTCCGCGCCGGATCCGCGACGCAAGCGGCGGCCGCGGCGCTCGCGGACGCCGACGGGGAGGCCGTGCCGGGCGCGGCTCCGGACGGCCCCGAGCAGCCGGCCAGGACGAGCACTCCGGCGACCGCGGCGAGCGCCAGAGCGCGGGGCACCGCGTGCGGAGCGCCGCGGGAGCCGCGGAGAGCACGGCCGGAGGCGCGCGGAGCACGGCGGGCGGCGCGCTCCGCGCGGCGGGCAGACGGCGTCATCTCACCCTCCGTAGATGCTCGTCATGAGCGAGGTGGCGATCGTGGCGGCGGGTGGGCGCCCGTCGGCGGCGGGGGCGAGGTTGGTCCAGACGACGATCGTCACCTTCTGCACGGGGTCGTACCCCATGAACGAGTTGTAGCCGGGCAGCTCCCCGGTGTGACCGTAGAGCGGGCCGATCTTCGCGATCCCCCAGCCGTACTTCGGATCCGGCAGCGCGACCGGCACCGGCTGCACGCTGGCCAGGCGCTCCTTCTGCAGCGTCGGCCCGAGCACGGCGCCGGATCCGAGCGCCTCGACCCAGTGCGCGAGGTCGCGGATCGTGGAGATGCCGGCGCCGGCCGCGCCCGCCCAGGAGGGGTTGAGGTTCGTGGTGTCGCTCGGCAGCAGCGTGCCGGCCTTCGCCTGGGCGAGCTGGTCGGGCGGCAGCGCGCTCGACTCCATGGTGTCGACGTTGGTCGAGTACATGTAGCCGTGCGAGTACGGCTCCGGCAGCGAGGCGTCGTCCGCTGCCGGGTAGGAGGTCTCGCGCAGGCCCAGCGGGGTGAACAGCCGCTCCTGGAAGATCTCGGCGAGCGGCTTGTTCTCGAGCTGCTCTGCGATGAGGCCGAGCAGCACGGTGTTCGTGTTGGAGTAGTTCCAGCCGTCGCCGGGCGCGAAGGTCGGCGGCTCGGCGAGGCCCATGGCCACCAGCTCCTCCGGATTCCAGGCGCGCTGCGACTGGGTGTCCAGAGCCTTGTTCAGTTCGAGCGTCGTCGTGTAGTTCGCCAGTCCGCTGCGCATGGTGAGCAGCTGCTCGATCGTGATCCGGCTGCCGTTCGGGACGTCGGGACGGTACTTCCCGACCTTGTCGGTGAGTGAGATCCGCCCCTCCTGCACGAGTTGCAGGATGACGGTCCCGGTCATCGTCTTCGTGTTGGATCCGATGCGGACGTGGTCGTCGAGAGAGACGGGGGTGGATCCGTGCCGCTGCGTCACGCCGTAGGTCGCGGTGATCTCGCCCTGCGGCGTGCGCACGAGCATCGCGGCTCCCGGCACGCCCAGCTCGGTCGCGAGGGACTCGAACCGGGCGCGCAGCGCGCCGGGGTCCGCGGTCACGGTGCGCGCGCCGGCCGACGCCGATGCGGACGGCGAGACGGCGGCTCCCGAAGCGCCGCCGCTCGCACATCCCGACACGACCAGTCCGATCACCAGGAGGGCGGCTGCCGCCGCGACCCGTCGCACCCCGGTCTCCGCCGCCATCGTGAGCCTCCTCGTCGCACACACCGGACCCCCGCAGGTGCGGATCCGACCCTCGTTCTCCCCTCGAGCATCCCCTGCGACCACCAGTCTTCCGGGGCGGGGCCCGAGCCGGAATGGGCCTACGTCTATTCCTCCCCGGCGACGCGAGTGACAGAGTCTCCTCTGGGGAAGGACTGATCCGCCCGAAGGAGCTCCGCCATGGTCACCGCTCGTCTCGCGAGGCCGATCGCGCTCGCAGCCGCCCTGTTGGTGCTCGCCGGCTGCTCCGCGCAGCCGACGACCGGCCCCACGTCCTCGGGCGCCGGCACACCCTCGTCGACGGTGCCGGCGGTCTCCACCTGCGTCGCCGACCCGTCGGCAGTCGTGGCCCGCACCGCGGACCTCCCGACGTCGGCGCTTCCCGGCGACCTCGCCGCGACGATCGACAAGACCGCGCAGGAGGCCTTCGCGCAGACCTCGGCGAAGGGGGCGGTCGTGGCCGTGCAGTCGCCGAAGGGACTGTTCTTCACGGCCTACGGCGTGGCGGATCCGGCCACCGGGGCGCCGATGACGACGGACATCTCCCAGCGCGTCGGATCCATCACGAAGCCGTTCACCGGCACCCTCACGATGCAGCTCGCGGCCGAGGGCAAGCTCAGCCTCGACGACCCGATCTCGACCTACGTCGACGGGGTGCCGCGCGGCGACGAGGTCACGATCCGGATGCTGGCGGACATGACCAGCTCCGTGACGAGCTACACGAAGGACGAGGCCTGGCAGAAGATCTTCTTCTCCGAGCCCGACCGCGTGTGGCAGCCGGAGGAGCTGCTCAAGGCCGGACTGAGCCTGAAGCCGCAGGACTTCGCGCCCGGAACCGCGTTCGACTACTCGAACACCAACACGATCCTGCTGGGCTTCGTGATCGAGAAGGTGACCGGCAAGAGCTACCAGGACGTGCTGGCGGAGAAGATCCTCACGCCCCTGGGCCTGACGCACACGATCTTCCCGGCCGGATCCGCCGCGTTCCCGGATCCGCACGCGCAGGGCTTCACCCTGCAGGGCGGACACGGCACCCCGGAGAACCCCGCGAACGCCACGAACTGGAACCCGTCCTGGGGCTGGACCGCCGGCGAGCTCATCTCGAGCGCGCAGGACCTGCTGCGCTTCGGCCGGGCCGAGGCGACCGGCGCCGGACTCATGCCGGCGAAGGCCCAGATCGAGCGGCTCACATCGTTCCGCGAGTTCAACGGCCCCGGCAACGGCGGATACGGCATCGGCTGGGGATGCCAGAACGGGTGGGTCGGCCACACCGGCGAGCTGCCGGGCTACAACACGGCGATGTTCTACAGCACCAAGGACGACACCACGATCATCGCGATGGTGAACAGCGACATCCCCTCCGGCGACTGCCCGAGCGACGCCCGCACCCTCACCGACAACCCGACGGATCTGCCCTGCAGCTCCCCCGCGACCCGGATCTTCCAGTCCCTCGCCGCGGCGCTGGGCACGCCCTTCGCCCCGCAGAAGAAGTAGCCGTCGGCGCGAGAAACCACTTTCAGCATGAGACACCACGGCAGACGTGGTGTCTCATGCTGGATCTGGTTTCTCGCGGATCCGATTGCGGATCCGGACCCGGTTCAGGCTCCGGACCCGGTTCAGGATCCGGGCCGTCTCCTACTTGAGCCCGGAGCGCACGAAGGCGTCGACCACGTAGCGCTGCAGGAAGACGTAGATCAGCAGCACCGGCACGCAGGCCAGGCCCGCCGCCGCCATCACCGCGCCCCAGTTGTTGCCCTCGGCGGTGAGGAAGCTGCGCACCCCGACCTGCACGAGCGCGTCGCCGGTCGGCATGACCAGCGCCGGCCACAGGTACTCGTTCCACGCCGAGATGAACGCCATGATCCCGAGAGCGGCGAGCGCGGGGCGCATGTTCGGAGCGACGACGGTCCACAGGATCGCCCAGCTCGAGCGCCCGTCCAGCTGGGCGGCTTCGATGAGCTCCCGCGGGAACGCCTTCATGTGCTGCACCATGAGCAGCACCGCGAACGCGCCCGCCAGCTGCGGCACGACCACGCCGCCGACCGTGCCCAGCAGGCCCAGCTGCGACACCAGCACATAGTTCGGGATCATCGTGACCTGGAACGGAACGAGCCAGGATCCGACGAACAGGAACATCAGCGCCTTCTTGCCGCGGAAGTCCCACATCGCGAAGCCGTAGGCGGCCAGCACCGCGATGAACAGCTGCGCGACGGCGAGGATCAGCGACATCGCGAACGTGTTCAGCAGCATGCTGCCGATCGGGATCGTGTTCCACACGTAGGCGAAGTTCTCCAGGCTGAGCGGCCAGGGCAGCAGCGTCTGGTCGAGCGCGTGCGCGGGGTCGCGCAGCGCGGTGGCGAACAGCCAGTAGACGGGGAAGACGCTGAAGACGGTGAGCACGACCAGCAGCACGTGCCCGACGACCACGCCGAGGCGGGTGCGGGATCCGACCGCGAGGTCCTCCTTCGCGGACTGGACGCGGTTGGCGGCGCCGGCGACCGAGGCGGGCGCGGAGACGATGACGAAGGCCATGATCGATTCTTCCTGTCGGGGTTCTCGGGTGTCGCGATTTTCTCGGTCGTCGGCGACTCAGTTGTCGTAGAAGCTGAGCCGGTCCTGCAGCTCGATGAACAGCAGGGCGATGAGGCCGAAGCCGATGAAGAACACCACGCCCGCGGCGGACGAGGTGCCCGCCGCGAAGTTCTGGAACCCGAACTGGTACAGCAGGTAGTAGATGTTCGTGGTGGCGTTCGTCGGCCCGCCCTGGGTGAGCAGGTCGATCACGGGGTAGGTCCACTGCGCCGACAGCAGGATCGTCATCAGTGCGAGGAACACGATCGTCGGCGACAGCAGCGGCAGGGTGATCCGGCGCAGGATGGTGCGGCCGCCGGCGCCGTCCAGCGACGCCGCCTGCCCGTACTCGGGGCTGATCCCCGCGAAGCCCGCCGCGACGACGAGCACGCCGAAGCCGAGCATCTGCCAGCCGACGATGACGATGATCCCCCAGATCGCGAGATCCGGATCCCGGAAGACGTTCGGCATCGCGACGCCGAAGTGCGCCATGACCGCGGCGAAGAACCCCTGGTCGGCGAACAGCCACCGCCACACCGCGCTCGTCGCGACCGGCGTGATCAGGAACGGCACGAAGATGAGCGCCTGGTAGATCGTGCGCGCCCTGCCCTTCACCTGCCGCGCGAGCAGGCCGATGAGGATCGGCAGCACCAGCGAGAACACCAGGAACGCGAGGATGTAGACGATCGTGTTCAGGATCGCGGTGTGCAGCTCGGGCAGCTGCACCACGTTGACGTAGTTGTCCATGCCGACGAAGGTCTTCGGGCTCGTGGGCAGCAGGTTCCAGTCGACGAACGACAGGCCGATGGTCTGCACCAGCGGGCTGTATGTCCAGACGACGAGGAATGCGAGCCCGGGCAGCACGTAGAGGTACGGGACGAGGGAGGCCGGGCGGAACCGGCGCCGGGGGCGGGGCGCCGGTTCCACGGCCTCCGCCGCGACCGGTGCCGAGGCGGAGACGGTGACGAACATGCGGGTTTCCTTCGAGTTCTGCGGCGGGTTCTGCGGGAAGGTTCTGCCAGGTGCGGGTGGCCGGCCGGCGCCTAGGCGGCGACGGAGGCGGCGACCTCGCGGATCTGCTGCTCGGCGCTCTTGGCCGCGAACGCGGCGAGGATCTCCGGGGTCATCTCGTACACGGTCGGGAACTCCCCGATCGGGACGATCGAGTGCAGCAGCCGGTCGCCGTAGACGTGCACCAGGTTGTAGGACTGCGCCCCGTTCTGCCCGCGGGCGGCGGGGTGGACGACGTTCAGATCCTGCGTGTAGCACGTCGCGGAGGCGACCGAGACGGGCACGCCGGCGAAGGTGCTGTGCGTGGAGTAGTGCAGGTGGCCGCCGAGGATCCCGCGCACGTCGGTGCCGCGGATGACCTCGGCCAGGCGCTCCTGATCGCGCAGCTCGACGAGGGCGATGATCCCCAGGGGGCTCGGCACGGGCGGGTGATGCAGGGCGAGGAGGGTGCCGTGCGGGGCCGGCACCTCCAGCTCGTGCGCCAGCCAGGCCAGCTGCTCCTCGGAGAGCTCGCCATGGTGCAGGCCCGGCACGGTCGAGTCGAGCGCGATGATCCGCAGGCCGTTGATGTCGAAGACGCGGTCGACGGGCTCGGACTGGTCGCCCTCCTCGTCGAGCAGGCCGCGGCGGAACGCGACGCGCTCGTCGTGGTTGCCCATCACCCAGATGATCCGGGCGCCGAGGGCCTCGGCCGCGGGCTCCACGATCTCGCGCAGCCGGCGGTAGGCGTCGGGGTCGCCCTGGTCGGCGAGGTCGCCGGTGAACACGATCGCCTCCGGGCGGGTGTTGCTCTTGGCGAAGCCGTCGAAGAGGGCGCGCAGGTTCGCGTCGGAGTCGACGCTGCCGTGCAGCAGGTCTCCGCCGTCGACGAAGTGGGTGTCGGACACGTGCAGGATGAAGTGCTCGGGCGCGGGGAACTGGCCGGCCAGGTCGATCTCGGTCATGGGGTCTCCTTCGGGATGTCGGGGTTGCGCCGCCGGGCCGGCGACGATGGATCGGGCTCAGCCGATGAGGCCTCAGCCGATGAGGGCGGAGGCGAGCCGGTCGAGCTCGGCTTCGGTGAGGCCGTGGGCGCTGAGGTAGGCGCGGATGGATCCGTGCTCCGCGTCGATCCGATCCAGGAGCGCCTCGAGCACCGGGGCGGGGCTGGCCGTGACGAGCTCGACGATCTCCGGCGTGAGGGCGCCGGTGCGGGTCGCGAAGGTCTCCAGCATCCGGTCCGCCCACTCGCCGCGGAGGTTGTCGGCGGTGGCGGCGTAGTCGGCCACCGCGTCGTCGCGGTCGACGCCCGCGGCGAGCAGCGCGAACGCGACGACCAGGCCGGTGCGGTCCTTGCCGGCCGTGCAGTGCACCAGCACGGCCTCGCCGTCCGCGGCGTCCGCGATGACGCGGATCGCCTGGGCCAGCTGCGCGCCGCGCTGATCGACCATGACGTCGTAGACCGGCGCCAGCCCGACGCGGGAGCTCGCCTGGGCGCCGGGATCCGCGTCGTCGAACACCGGGAGGTGGTGCACCCGGATCCCGAGTCCGTCCAGCGCGCTCGGGGCGTTGGTGCGCTCGTCGGCGCCGCGGAGGTCGACCACGTGCGCGATGCCCAGCTCGGCGATCCGGGCGCGGCCCGCGTCGTCCAGGCGGTGCAGGGCGTCGGAGCGGTACAGCTTGCCCCAGCGGGACGTCCCGCCGGCGGCCCGGTAGCCGCCGGTGTCGCGGAAGTTGTACACGCCGGCCAGGTCGTGGCGCCGCCCGGAGGCGCCGAGGGTGCCGGCGCCTCCCGGAGTGTCCAGGCCCGCGCTCACTTGATCAGTCCCTGAGCGCGGGTGGCGGCGTCGGTCATCGTCTTCTTGACGTCTCCGCCGTAGAAGACCGAGTTCTCGACCGCGGTGGCGAGCACCTGGTCGACCTGCGCGTAGCTGTTGCCCGGGTAGGACACCCACGGCTGCAGCTCGTTCAGCTGGGCGAGGTTGGGCTTAACCAGCGGGTTCTGCTCGGTCCAGTCGTAGAGCGGTCCGCCCTGCTTGGTCATCGCGTCGCGCAGCGGCAGGTAGCCGATCTTCGTGGAGATCGCCTCGTAGGCCTGCGGGCTCGTCATCCACTTCATCAGCTCCCAGGACGCGGCCTGCTTGGCCGGGTCCTTCGAGAACATGGCGAGGAAGGATCCGGAGTTGGTCGGCACGACCGGCTTGGTTCCGAAGGCGGGCAGACGCCGGGCGCTCAGGGTCCAGTTGCCGGCCTTCGCGCCGGCCATGAACGCACCCTGCAGGGCCGAGGTGTTCACGTGGATCGCGGTCTGGCCCTTGGCGAAGGCCTCATACATACCGGTCGAGTCCTGGTTGGCGAGCACGCCGGCGCCGAACATGTCGCGGAAGGTCTGCACCGTGCTCACCGCCGCGTCGGATCCGAATCCGATCTTGGTGCGGTCGTCGCTGAGCACTTGGGCGCCGTTGGAGCGGAACAGGCCCTGCATGCACCAGTTTCCGCCGGTCACGACGCACGTGACGCTGACCGAGGGCTTGCCGGTCGCTGCGGTGATCTTCTGACCCGCGGCCTTGACCGCGTCCCAGGTGGACAGGTCCACGGTCTTCGGGTCGAGACCGGCCTGCTGGAACATGGACTCGTTGATCCACAGCACCGGCGTGGAGAAGACGTACGGGATGCCGTAGGTGGCGCCCTTCCAGTCCGCCAGGCCCTTCGCCCGCGCGTTGTACGGGTACTGGCCGCCGAACTCCTGGTCGAGGCCCGCCTTGCCGACCAGCGTGGTCAGGTTGTTCGCGCCGAGCGTGGTCGCCGCGAAGTCGAGCTCGCTGAAGACGAGCTGTGCCACGTCGGGCGCCTTGCCGGCCAGGAGCTCCTTCTGCACGCTGCCGGCCGTCGACGTCGAGTCCGTCGGCTGGGCGTTGACCGTGATGTTCGGGTGCGCCTGGTGGAACTCGTCCAGGAGCGTGGTGATCGTGTTCGACCAGATGCCGGCGTTCGCGAGGTTGTAGGACTCGAACGTGATCGTGACCTTCTTGCTCGGGTCGAGGGTCGCGAGGCTCCCGGCGGTCGGCACGGGCGCCGCGGACGCGCTCGCGCATCCGGCCAGGGTGACCGCGGCGAGCGCGGCGAGCGCGGCGGCGCCGAGGCGGCGCGCGCGGGGCGACAGGGGACGGAGGGACATGGGGGATTCTCCTGTGTTCTCGGGTGGGTCGTGCAGGGGTACGGGAACGGGTGGGTTCAGGCGACGGCGACGGTCACGTCGTGCCGGGCGGTCTCGGTCGGCACGTCTTCGGGGATCCACTCCAGGCGACGGCCGGAGGCGCGATCGAAGAGGTGCACGTGCTCGGGCGAGACCCGCAGCGCGATCTCGGATCCGGCCGCGACGCGCACCTCGCGCGAGGAGCGCATGTGGATCCGGCTGGATCCGGTCACCGCCGTGATGATCTGCTCGCCGCCGAGGTTCTCGACGATGTCGACGACCGCGGACACGCGGATCCCGTCCCGCGGCGATGACGCCTCGGCGAGCTCCACGTGCTCGGGCCGGAACCCGAGCACCACGTCCAGATCCTCGGTCGCGCCCGGCCAGAGGTCGCCGGCGAGGGCCTCGGCGGTGACGGATACGCGCCCGCCGAGGCTCACCACGCGGGCGTCCACGAGGTTCATCGCGGGGCTGCCGAGGAAGCCGGCCACGAACACCGACTCGGGGCGGTCATAGACCTGCTCCGGGGTGCCGAGCTGCTCGATGCGGCCGCCGTTGAGCACGGCGATCCGGGTGGCCATCGTCATCGCCTCGACCTGGTCGTGCGTGACGTAGACGAAGGTCGCGCCCAGCCGGCGGTGCAGGGCGGTGAGCTCCTGCCGGGTCTGGGTGCGCAGCTTCGCGTCGAGGTTCGACAGCGGCTCGTCCATGAGGAACGCCTGGGGCTCGCGCACCAGCGCGCGGCCGACGGCGACGCGCTGACGCTGACCGCCGGAGAGCTCCTTGGGCTTGCGGTCGAGCAGGTGGCCGATCTCGAGCGATTCGGCGACGTCGACCACGCGGCGCGCGATCTCGTCCTTGCCGAGGCCGCGCACCCGCAGCGGGAAGCCGAGGTTCTTGCGCACGCTCAGATGGGGGTAGAGCGCGTAGCTCTGGAACACCATCGCCAGGTCGCGCTTCTTCGACGGCTGCTCGGTGATGTCGGCGCCGTCGAGCAGGATCCGGCCCGTCGTCGGCTCCAGGAGCCCCGCGATCATCCGCAGCAGGGTGGTCTTGCCGCAGCCGGACGGGCCCAGCAGGACGAGGAAGTCGCCGTCCTGCACCGTCAGGGTGATGTCGCGGACGGCAACGGTGCTCTTGAACGAGCGCCCCAGACCGGTCAGTTCGATCGTGCCCATCTTTCGCCTCCTGCAAGCCGGTGACGCACCGAGGCCATCTCGGGTAATTGGCTTACATAGAGAGTTTCAGCGGCGAAAGTGAATTGCAGGAGAACGGGAGGTCAATGCTCGTCGGTCGACCCGGGAACGTTCGACGCCGCCGGATCGGCGGCGTCGTCGAGGCCGTCGTCCTCGGGCTCCTCGACGAGGGTGAGCAGCTCCTCGCGCACGGCGCTGCGGGCGCGCTCGGCGACGTCGTCCATCCGCTCTGCGACGGCGAGCTGCAGCGCCGACAGCAGCAGCAGCTGCACCATGCCGGCGCCGGTGCCGCCGCCCAGGTCCCAGACCGGGTAGCGGGCGCCGGCGACGAGGAGCAGGTCGGCATGCGCCGCGAGCGCCGACCGGGCGTAGCCGGTGACGCCGACGACGGTCGCGCCGGACTCGGCCGCGGCGGCCGCAGCGGCGAGCGTGGCGGCGTTCGCCCCGCTCGAGCTGACCACGATGCAGACGTCCTCCGCGCCCAGCACGCTGGCCGTGAGCTGCTGGGCGACGCTGTCGATCGGGGCCTCGCAAGGGCGGCCGTTCATCGACAGCTTCAGCGCCAGCGACTGCACCGACGGGCCCGAGGCCCCGGTGCCGGCGATCACCACCCGGCGGGCCCGGACGATGGCGTCGGCGGCGCGCGCGAACGCCTCCTCGTCGACCGGGCTGAGCGAGGTGCGGATGATGCCGGCCATGTCGTCGGCCAGGCTCTGCAGCCAGCCCGCGGTGCCGTCCGCGCGCGGACCGGTCTCGCGCGCGGATGCGCCCAGATCGCGCACGAGCAGCAGCCGCAGGTGCTGGAAGCCCTGGAAGCCGAGGGCCTGGCAGGTGCGGCTCACGGTCGCCGCCGAGGTGTCGGCCGCGACCGCGAGATCGGCGCCGGACATCGCGGCGACCTCCTCCGGGCGCTCCACGCACAGGCGGGCGACGCGCTGGGCGCTGGGGATCAGTGACGGCAGCAGGGAGAGGATGTGGTCGATCGTCCCGCCCACGGGCGGTTCGGCGATGCGCGCATTCATGTCTTCGGTCTATCAGTTCTGCGTGAACGAAGCGGCCCGCGCGCTCGGGCGCGGGCCGCTTCCGGGGATGGCGGCGGGGCGGTCAGACGGGCAGCACGACGCCCATCGCGTCGAGGGCGGCGCGCGCCTCGTCCACCTCCAGGAACTGCGGCTCGACGAGGCCGAGGGGCGCCCGGAAGTAGGGCAGCGCCGAGCCGTCCTCGAGCACGTACTCCACGATGCCCAGCTGCACGAGTCCGTGGCCGACGACCTCGTCGCCGATCGCACCGCGGTGCACGAACGCGGTGGACGGCGCCGACACGACCGGCACGTCGTCACGCCAGGTGAGGCGATAGTGGTGCAGATGGCCGCTGCCGAAGGCGCGCACGTTCAGACGTCCGAGCAGCTCCTCGAGACGCGGCAGCGAGGCCGGGCCGATCGACAGATGCGTGTTCTGCTGCTCGGGCGTGAGCGCCCACACCGGCTTGTGCGTGAAGAAGACCACGGGACGGGAACCGAGGCGGGCGGGGAGCTCGTCCATCCAGGCCCACTGCTCGTCCTCCTCGGGCAGGCCGGAGTCGAACAGCTCGCTGTTCACACCGACGACGGCCCAGTCGCCGACCTCTGCGACGAGGCGGTCATCCCCGAAGTGCGCACGGTACGCCGCGACGCGAGCGCTGGTGACCGGGCGGTCGCCGAACGGCTCGTCGCCGGGCTCGCCGACGTCGTGGTTGCCGGGCAGCACCGCGGACGGCGCCTCGATGCCCGCGAGGATCTCCTTCGCAGCCGCGCGGTCGCGGTCCTCGTCGGGATCGAGGATCGTCACGTCGCCCGTGTGCACGACGAAGTCGGGCTCGAGGGCGTTGATGAAGTCGACGACCATGCGGGCGTTGTCGGCGGTGCTGCCGCCGAGATGGCTGATGTGGGTGTCCGAAATCTGGATGATCTTCATGGGGCGCTCCGCGTCTGTCCGGGTGGTGGTCGCCCGCACGATCGTCGCCGGGCGCGGCCCAGGTTAGGCGCGCGGGATGACACCCGCGGGAACGCGGAGTGAACGAGTCGTTCACGTCCGATGCCTTCGGTGGAATCTGCTTACATCGCGGCGCAGCCGCCGCGAGGTGGAGCACTCCGGCGGCCGGTGCTCGGCGGCCGGCGCTCGGCGTCCGGCCTCGACCGAGCCCGTCCCGGGCCGGTGGGATACCGTGGCGGGATGAGCGGCTGCGACGTGAGCGAGATCGGCGGGATCGACACCTGGGGTGTCGCGGAGGGCGTTCCGTGGAGCGCGTGAGCCACGACGTCGCGATCGACGGCGAGGGCATCCGGCTGGGACAGTTCCTGAAGTTCGCCGGGCTGATCGACTCCGGCGGCGACGCGAAGGAGGCGATCATCGACGGGCACGTGCGCGTGAACGGCGAGGTGGAGCGCCGCCGCGGACGGCAGCTCGTCGACGGCGACCTCGTGACGTTCGGCGGACGCACGGCGCGCGTCCGCCGCTGACCCGAGCACCCGTCCCCCGAGCCGAGCACCCGCCCCCGAGCCGAGCACCCGGTCCCTGAGCCGAGCATCCGTCCACGGACCCGAGCACCCCGTCCCCGAGCCGAGCACCCGTCCACGGACCCGAGCACCCCGTCCCCGAGCCGAGCACCCGGTCCCTGGGCCTGTCGAAGGGCCCGGGTCCACCGGCCCGGCGCACGATGACCGTGTGTTCAGCGGGCGCCCCCTTTCGTGCAGGATGAAACCGCTGGCGAACGTCCGCATCGCACTCCCGACACCCACGAGTGCTCACAGTTGCATTGGAGCGCTATTCTGAGCACGTGCGGCGATCGTGACGCGCATCCGCCGCCGTTCGAAGGAGACGATCGTGGACATCGGGCCGTTGTCGAGCGTCCAGCTCGCACACATCGCTCGCGAGCACTTCGTGAACAGGAAGTCGCGGGTGGAGATCGCCGAGGAGACCGGGCTCAGCCGGTTCAAGGTCGGCAGGATGCTCGACGAGGCCGTCGAGAAGGGCATCATCCGATTCGAGATCGTGAGCTCCCCCGGCATCGACCTGGATCTCTCCATGCGCATGAAGCAGCGCTTCCAGCTCGAGCACGCGGTCGTGATCGAGCTCCCGGTGGACACGGACGCCGAGGCCCAGTCCACGCTGGGCGCGGCGGCGGCCGGCCTGGTCGACGAACTGGTCGGCCGGGACGACATCCTCGGCGTGACGTCGGGGCGCACCTTGAACGTGATGGCGCGCCGTCTGGAGGGGCTGCCGTGCCACGCCGTGGTGCAGCTGGCCGGCGTCGCCGGTCCGATCCAGGAGAGCGGGCTCGAGGTGATCCGGCGGCTGGCGAGCTTCCCGGGGGTGCAGCCGTGGCCGATCTACGCGTCGCTCGTGATGAGCGACGCGCAGACCGCCGGCGGAATGCTCCGCCAGCCCGGGATCAGCGCGGCCGTCGAGATGTTCGACGAGGTGACCGTCGCGATGTGCTCGATCGGCTCCTGGGCGCCCCCCAACTCGCTCATGATGATGAATCCCGCGATCGGCGACGACGACCGCGCGCGCCTGCTGCGGCGAGGGGTCGTCGCCGAAGTCGCCTCGACGCTCGTCACCGACGCCGGAGAGGTGATCCACGACCTCGATGATCGCTGCATCGGCGTGACGGAGAAGCAGCTCCGCGCGATCCGATCCCGGGTCGGCATCGCCGGGGGCCCCGCGAAGACCCGCGCAATCCGCGCGGTGCTCGGCTCCGGGCTCCTCACCAGCCTGATCACGGACTCCTTCACCGCCGGCCGGCTCCTGGCGGGCTGAGATGAGGCGCCGCTTCGTCGCAGGGATCGACTCGTCCACGCAGCAGACCAAACTCGTCCTCGTCGACGCCGCCACCGGCGAGCTCATCCGATCCAGCGCCCTGCCCCACCCGGACGGCACCGAGCTCGACCCGGAGCACTGGTGGTCGGCGCTGCACGGGGTCGGCGGCACCCGTCCCACCGGGGCGTCCGCGGTGAGCATCGCGGCACAGCAGCACACCACGATCTTCCTGGACGAGGAGGGCGCCTCCCTTCGCGACGCCCTGCTCTGGAACGACCCGCGCGCGGCGGACTGCGCCGACCGGCTTCGCAGCGAGCTGGGGGACGACACCTGGCTCGACGGCCCGGGGCTCCTCCCCGACGCCACCCACCCGGTCAGCAAGCTGCGCTGGCTCGCAGAGCACGAGCCGGACCACGCCGCACGCGTGCGCACCGTGCTCCTCGCGCACGACTGGCTCACCTGGCGGCTGCTGCATCGCGCTGCGGCGCCGACCACGGACCGCTCCGACGCCTCCGCGACGGGATACTGGTCGCCCCGCACGGAGGCCTACCTGCCCGCCCTCGTCCGGCACGCGCTCGGGCACGACATCGAATCGCCGGCCGTACGCCCGGCGGACGAGGCGGTGGGAACCAGCCGGCACGGACTGCTGGTGGGGGCGGGCTGCGGCGACAACGCCGCCACCCACCTCGCCCTCGACACGCGACCGGGGGACGTGGTCGTCTCGATCGGCACGAGCACCGCCGTGTCGATGCGGACCGAGAGCCCCGCCCGCCACCTCAGCGGCCGGGTCGACACCATGGCGGACACCCGCCACGGCTTCATCCCGATCATCGCCATGCGCAACGGCGCCCGCGTGCTCGCCGCCACCGCGCGCATGCTCGGCGTCACGCTCGAACGGCTCGACCTGCTCGCCGCGAGCGCGGATCCCGCCGCCGGCGGCGCGCTGCTCGTCCCGTTCCTGGACGGCGAGCGCGCCCCGCGAATCGGGCCCGCGAGCGGCGCCCTCCTGGGCCTCTCCCGGAACTCGATGACGCCTGCCGGCATCGCCCGGGCGAGCATCCTCGGTCTGGGCTGCGCGATCGCCGATGCGCTCGACACTCTCGCCGGGCTGTTCGGCGAGCCGGCGCGGATCCTGCTCGTCGGCGGCGGCGCCCGTTCCGCTGCGCTGCGCCAGGTCGTGACCGATCTCACGGGGCGGGCGACCGAGGGACCGGAGCATCGGGAGCACGCCGCATTCGGCGCCGCCCGGCAGGCCGCGTGGGCGCTGACCGGAGCGGCCCCCGACTGGCCTCCGCTCGGAACGATCCGGCACGACCCGTCGCCGCAGCGGGTGTGGGCCGACGAGGTGCGCGCCCGGTATCGGCTCGCGTCCGGCGCTCGCTGAGTCCGCCCGCCACCTGCGGAGCCCGATCCGCCCTGCGCTGAGCCCGGTTCGCCGGTCGTACCGTCGCTCGGCGGCCTACCCGCTCCGACGTTCACCCAGGGCGGGGAGGGCGCACGTCGATGCCGAGAAGACTCCCGTCACGCGCTGCGACCGACATGCTCATACGTGCAACATCTGCGCAGATTGCCGCTTTGCTCATCTGAGCAGTTCTACTTGCATTCTGCCGAACCCTGTTCTAACGTCTCCTTGTCGCAAAGATGCGCGACCGAAGCGAAGGAGCCGAGCGTGCCCCACACCGTGGTGGAAGCAACCCCCGAGACTGCGATGCTGCTCTGCACGGGCATCGAGATGTCGTTCGGAGGCGTCCCTGTCCTCAAGGGCGTCGACCTGCACCTGCAGCCGGGGACCGTGACGGCGCTCGCCGGCGAGAACGGCGCCGGCAAGTCGACGCTGATGAAGATCGCGTCGGGGCAGTACCGGCCCGATGCCGGCGAGGTGCGCGTGCGCGGCGAGCTGCTCCCGACCGGGAGCACCAAGGCGGCGACCGGGCTGGGCGTGGCGATCGTCCCCCAGGAGCTCGCCTCGATCCCGGAGCTCACCGTCTACGAGAACCTGTTCGTCGGCCGCGAGATCCGCACCCCGCTGGGCACCCTCAACCGCCTGGCGATGATCCGGCAGGCGACGGCGAGCCTGCAGGACTTCGGCCTCGACATCGACCCCACCGTGCAGATCGGATCCCTCCCGGTCGGCGTCCGCCAGATCATCGAGATCGTCAAGGCGACCAGTCGCGGCGCTCGCGTGCTCCTGCTGGACGAGCCCACGAGCGCCATCGCCGAACGCGAGGTCGGACACCTCGCCGAGGTCGTGCGCAACCTGCGTCAGCAGGGCGTCTCCGTGCTGTTCACCACGCACAAGATGGAGGAGATCCGGGCGATGGCCGACCGCGTCGTCGTGCTCCGCGACGGACGGCTGATCACCGACGCGGCGCTGTCCGAGATCACCGACGACGGCATCGTCACCGCCATGATCGGCCGAGAGCTGGAGAACCTGTTCCCGGATCTCGGCGGTCACGGCGACGAGATCGTGCTCCGGGTCGAGGACCTCGTCGTCGCGCCCGGCGCCGATCCTGTCTCGTTCACGGTGCGCCGCGGCGAGATCCTCGGACTCGCCGGCCTCGTCGGCGCCGGCCGCTCCGAGCTCATCGAATGCATCTACGGGATCCGCAAGCCGCTCTCCGGCACGGTGACCGTCTCAGGCAAGCCCCTGAAGCCCGGCCGGCCCGGATCCGCGATCGCCCAGCACGTCGCGATCGTCCCCGAGGACCGCAAAGGCGCCGGAGCGGTGCTGGCGATGAGCGTCCTCGACAATGCCACCCTGCCGCGGATCGCGGCGTTCTCCCGGTTCGGGGTGATCACCGAACGCAAGCGCCGCAGCGCCGTCGGCGCGGTGATGGCGTCGATGCGGCTGAAGAGCAACGGGCTCGGGCAGCACATGGAGAACCTGTCCGGCGGGAACCAGCAGAAGGTCGTCCTCGGCCGGTGGCTGACCGGCACGGTCGACACGCTCCTGCTCGACGAGCCCACGCGCGGCGTCGACGTCGGCGCCCGCAGCGAGATCTACCGGATCATCGTGGATCTCGCCGCCCAGGGCATGGCGGTCGTGATGGCCTCCAGCGACATGCCCGAGATCCTCTCCCTCGCCCACCGGGCGCTGGTGATGCGGGGCTTCGGCGTCGCCGGCGAGCTCAGCCGATCGCAGCTGGCCGCACCCGACGTGCAGGACACCATCTTCCGACTCGCGTCCGGCCTCGACGCGTCCACCCCTTCATCCCCTCAGGAGCCGACAGCATGAGCACCACAAACGCGGACGTTGTTTCCACCCAGGACACCCGGCGCTGGACCAGCCTGATCGGCGACCTCCTGGTGCGCCACATCATGATCGTGGTGATGCTGCTGATCGTGGCGTTCTTCGCCTACCGCAGCGCCCGGTTCGCCACTGCCGACAACATGCTCACGATCCTCATCGCGGCGGCGCCGTTCGCCCTGATCGCGCTGGGGCAGACCCTGGTGATCCTCACCGGCGGCATCGATCTGTCGGTCGGCAGCGTGATCGCGGCGAGCGCGATGGCCGCCGCCTGGTCGGCGAAGCACTTCGGAGACAACCCGATCTTCCCGCTGCTCGCCGCGGTGCTCGCCGGACTCGTGGCCGGCGCCGTCAACGGCCTCGTCGTCAGCCGTCTCAACGTGCCGCCCTTCATCGCCACTCTGGGCATGCTCACCCTGGCGTCCGGCATCGCCTACGTGATCGGCAACGGCGCCCCGATCAACGGGCTCCCCTCCACTTACGGGATGTGGGCGAACAGCGGCATCGGCGGCTTCACGATTCCCGTCGTCCTGATGATCGTCGCGATCCTCGCCTTCGCCTTCATCATGCGCCGCACCGCCTACGGCCTGCGCGTCTACGCCGTCGGCGGGAACCGTCTCGCCGCGGAGATCGCGGGCGTGCGCTCGAGAGGCGTGCTCTTCAGCGTCTATCTCATCAGCGGGCTGCTCGCGGGCCTCTCCGGCCTGATGCTCTCCTCCCGCGTCATCACCGGCGCCCCGAACCTCGGGCAGGGATACGAGCTGGACGCCATCGCGGCCGTCGTGATCGGCGGCGCGAGCCTGATGGGCGGACGCGGCACGATCTGGGGCACGGCGATCGGTCTGCTCCTCATCCAGACCATCAACAACGGACTCGACCTGCTGCTCGTCCCCTCCTACTGGCAGAACGTCATCAAGGGCGTCATCATCGTCGCCGCCGTGACGGTCGACGTATGGGCCGCCAAGCGCAGCAAATAGGACCCACACCACCAACTGAACATCCCATCCCCTGCACCCTCCTCAACGACGAAGGAATCACCATGAAGCGAATGCTCAGCACCACGATCGCCGCAGCGGTCGCCGCGGGAACCGTGATCGCCCTCACCGGCTGCGGCGCCGGCGACCCGAGCGCCGGCGGGAAGGACACCATCACCGTCGGCGTCACCGTCTACGACATGTCCTCGTTCATCACCCAGGGCAAGGAGGGCATGCAGGCGTACGCGGCGGCGAACGACATCAACCTGCAGTGGAACTCCGCCGGCGGCGACGTGTCGACCCAGGCGAGCCAGATGGAGCAGTACATCAACGCCGGCGTGAGCGCGATCATCATCGTCCCGGTGCAGGCCGACTCCCTCGCGCCGCAGGTCGCGGAGGCGAAGGCCAAGCACATCCCGGTGATCGCGGTGAACACCGCGCTGTCCGGCGCCAAGGTCGACGCGAGCGTGCAGCCCGACGACGTCGCCGCCGGCGAGCAGGAGGCGACGCAGATGGTGTCGGCGCTCGGCGGATCCGGCAAGGTCGTCGAGCTCCAGGGGCCGATCGGCAGCTCGCCGCAGATCGACCGAGGCAAGGGCATCGACAATGTCCTCGCCAAGAGCACCGGCATCAGCGTGCTCGCCAAGGACACGGCGAACTGGAACCGCGACCAGGCCGTGAACAAGATGAAGAACTGGATCTCGGCGTTCGGCGACCAGATCACCGGCGTCATCTCCCAGAACGACGACATGGCCCTGGGTGCGATCCAGGCGCTCCGCGAGGCCGGCATGACGAACGTGAAGGTCGTCGGCATCGACGGCATCGAGGACGGTCTCAACGCCGTCAAGAGCGGTCAGATGATCGGCACCTCGCTGCAGCACGGCACCGTCGAGCTGGCGACCGGACTCGCCGTCGCGGCCAAGATCGTCCGCGGCAAGACGGTCGACAAGAACCCGGTCTACACGATGCCGGCCATCACGAAGGACAACGTCGACGCGGCACTGAAGAACGTGGTGTCCGACCGTGAGGCGTTCCTCAAGCAGCTCCCGAAGCTGGTCGACGACAACCTCGCCTCCGGCACCATCGCCAACGAGGGCCTTCCGGGCCAGACCCGATAAGGAGACGCCGATGACCACCCTCTACAACGACCCCGCGGAGTTCGCGGAGGATCAGCTGGCCGGATTCGCGGACCTCTACGCGGACAGGCTCCGCACCGTGCCCGGTGGCGTGGTCGGCCACCGGGGACCCGACCCGATCGTCGCGGTCGTCGTAGGGGGTGGCTCGGGTCACTACCCCGCCTTCGCCGGCCTGGTGGGCCCCGGCTTCGCCTCCGGTGCCGTGGTCGGCAACATCTTCACGTCGCCGTCGGCCGCGCAGGTGTACTCCGTCGCGAAGGCCGCGGACCAGGGCCGCGGCGTGATCCTGACCTTCGGGAACTACGCGGGTGACGTGATGAACTTCGGCATCGCCGCCGACCGGCTGCGGCGCGAGGGCATCGACACCCGGATCGTGCTCGTCACCGACGACGTCGCCTCGTCGACGATCGAGGACCAGCGTCGCGGGATCGCCGGGGACTTCGCCGTCTTCAAGGCACTCGGAGCCGCTGCCGCCACGGGGGCGGACATCGACGATGTCGAACGGATCGGCCGCGCCGCCAACGCCGCCACCCGCACCTTCGGCGTCGCGTTCTCCGGCTGCACCATGCCCGGCGCGCACGAGCCGCTGTTCACCATCCCCGACCGGCACATGGGCGTCGGCCTGGGCATCCACGGCGAGCCCGGCATCCACGACGCGCCGGTGGTCCCCGCCCGCGACCTCGCCCGGCTGCTGGTCGACGGGATCCTCGCCGAGCGCCCGGACGGCGACGGCGACCGGGTCGGCGTCATCGTGAACGGCCTGGGCACGTCCAAGTACGAGGAGCTCTTCCTGCTGTGGAACGAGGTCCGTCCGCTCCTGGACGCGGCGGGCCTCACCGCCGTCGACGTGGAGGTCGGGGAGCTCGTCACGAGCCTCGACATGGGCGGCTGCTCGCTCACCCTGATGTGGCTCGATGACGAGCTCGAGGCCATGTGGCGAGCCGACGCGTACACGCCCGGCTACCGCAAGCAGGCCGGCGCGCTCGCGCAGCTGCGCCCGGCGACCTTCGGCGCGGCGAGTGCCGAGGACGCGGCCGCCCCAGAGCCGTCCGCGGCCGGGTCGGCGCTGGCTGCACTGGTCGCCGGCGGGCTGCACACCCTCCAGCGCACCCTCCGCGAGCACGAGGCCGAGCTCGGCCGCATCGACGCGGTCGCCGGCGACGGGGATCACGGCCGAGGCATGGTCAAGGGCGCCGACGCGGCGATCACGGCCATCGACGCCCTCGTCGACGCCGGTCCCGGGTGGACGCTGCGCGCCGCCGGCCGCGCCTGGGCCGCCGCCGCCGGCGGCACCTCCGGGGTGCTCTGGGGCGCCGGCCTGGAGGCCGCGGGCGATGCCCTCACCGACACCAGGGACGAGTATGCGCCCGACGCGATCGTCGAGGCCGTCGCGGCGTTCGCCGACGCGATCCTCGACCTCGGCCGTGCCGAGCCGGGCGACAAGACCCTCGTCGATGCGCTCGTGCCCTTCCGGGACGTGCTCACCGCCCAGATCGCCACCGGACGCTCTGCCCGCGCCGCCTGGCAGGAGGCCGCGCGCGCCGCGACCGCGGCGGCCGCCGAGACCGCGGCGCTTCGCCCCAGAAAGGGCCGCGCCCGACCGCTCGCCGAGAAGAGCGTCGGCACTCCCGACGCCGGTGCCACCTCTTTCGCGCTCATCGTCGAGGCCCTCGGCGACCTGGCCGCTCCCCCTCGCTGAACCGAACCGAAAGGACCACATGATGAGCGACACCACGCTGCGCCTCGTCGTCGGCGCCGATGACGCCGGATTCGACTACAAGGAGATCCTCAGACGCGACCTGGAGAACGACCCTCGCGTCGCCTCCGTGGTCGACGTCGGGGTGACCGCCGACGGGCACACCGCCTATCCGCACGTCGCCGTCGAGGCGGCACGGATGGTGGCCGAGGGGAAGGCCGACCGCGCGCTGCTGGTCTGCGGCACCGGCCTCGGCGTCGCGATCGCGGCCAACAAGGTGCACGGCATCCGCGCCGTCACCGCGCACGACTCGTTCTCGGTGGAGCGCAGCGTGCTCTCCAACGATGCGCAGGTGCTCTGCTTCGGGCAGCGGGTCGTCGGCATCGAGCTCGCCCGCCGCCTCGCGCGGGAGTGGCTGGGCTACACGTTCGACCCGGAAAGCCCGTCCTGCTCGAAGGTGCGCGCGATCGAGGAGTACGAGGCGTGATCATGAACCCGTCGTTCGATCGCAAGATCGCCGTCGTCACGGGGGCCGCGAGCGGCATCGGCTACACGGTCGCCCACCACTTCGCAGAGCGCGGCGCACGGATCGTGGGGATCGACCTCAACGACCGGGTGGGCGAGCTGCTCGCCGACCTTCCCGGCAGCGGCCACCACGGGATCGTGAAGAACCTCACCGATCCGGCCGCCGCGACCCAGGCGATCGCCGAGGCCGTCGAGAAGGTCGGGGTCCCGCACATCCTCGTCAACTCCGCCGGCCTCGCCCTGCTGGATCCCGCCGTCGACGTCACCCCCGACCGCTGGCAGCTGACGCTCGACGTCAATCTCAGCGGCACGTTCTACATGGCGCAGGCCGCCGGTCGCGTCATGCTCGAAGCGGGGTACGGACGCATCATCAACCTGGCATCGCAGGCTGCGGTGATCGGTCTGGACCAGCATGCCGCGTACTGCGCCAGCAAGGCCGCCGTCGTCGGCCTCACCCACGTGCTGTCCCTGGAGTGGGCGCGGCACGGCGTCACCGTCAACGCGGTGTCGCCGACGGTCGTGGAGACGCCCCTCGGCAAGGCGGCGTGGGCCGGCGAGAAGGGCGAGAGGGCGAAGAGCGAGATCCCGGTCGGCCGGTTCGCGCAGCCCGAGGAGGTCGCGGCGCTCATCGCGTTCCTCGCCGGTGACGACGCCGCGATGATCACCGGCAGCAACTACCTCATCGACGGAGGCTTCACCACGGTCTGAGGACCGGGGAGGCATCGGGCGAGGGGGAGCGGGCTCACGGGAGCCCGCTCCCCCTCGCCGCTTCCCGCATCCGACCGCCTCGCACCGACGGACGCCGCGGCGGACCATGAGCGACCGGGGCACAAGGCGCCGCCGCACCGCCGAGACCATGGCGACAGGACGCTCCGCCCTGTCGCCATGGCGCGCTCTGCTACGTTTCGGGAATGCCCCTGCTCCTCCCGGCGATCGCCCGCACCCGCACGCAAGGATCGCGACCGTGATCGATCTGGCCGCCTGGGCGTGGATCCTGCTGGCGCTCGCGGGCACGATCGTCGGAGTGTCCAAGACGGCGCTGCCGGGGGCGAACACGGTCTCCATCGCGATCTTCGCGGCCGTGCTCCCGGCCCGCACCTCGACCGGTGCGCTGCTGCTCCTGCTCATCGTCGGCGACCTGTTCGCCCTGCTCACCTGGCGGCGGCACGCGCACTGGCCGACGCTGCTGCGGCTCGCGCCCGCCGTGATCGCGGGCATCGTGCTCGGCGCCGTGTTCCTGGCGTTCGCGAGCAATGCGGTGGTGCGCCCCGTGATCGGCGTGATCCTGCTGGCGATGGTCGGGGTCACGCTCTGGCGCCGCCGGCGCGCCGGCACGCCCGCGACGGAGGGGGCGTCGCACCTCGGCGCCACGCTCGGCTACGGGACGATGGGCGGGTTCACGACCATGGTCGCCAACGCCGGCGGTCCGGTCATGTCGATGTACTTCCTCGCGATGCGCACCGAGATGAAGGTCTTCCTCGGCACCGCCGCCTGGTTCTTCGCGATCGTGAACCTCGTGAAAGTGCCGGTGCTCGCCGGGCTCGGCCTCATCACGGTTCCGGTGCTGCTCATGGACGCCGTCCTCGCGCCCGCGGTCGTGCTCGGCGCGCTGTTCGGACGCTGGCTGATCCCGCGGATCCATCAGGGGCTGTTCGACCGGATCGTGCTGGTGCTCACGATCCTGGGCGCCGTCTACCTCCTGATCCCCTGATCCTCATCCGTCGGCGGCGCGGTCCTCGCGCCGCCGGCCTCCCCTCCGGCCTCTCCTCCGGGCGATTCCGCCGCCGTGAACGCCTCCACCGCGGCGAGCGCCTCGATCGCCCCGCGCGTCGACGCGAGGCGCACCAGCCCGCGGTACAGCCGCCGCAGCGCGTCCCGATCGGTGACGCCGGTGCGAGCGCGGTCGCAGTGCACCGACTGGATCGCCGCCTCGAGCTGGAACCGCCCCGGTTCCCCTCCCCCGGCGACGCCGCTGAGCCGCGCCGCGCGGTGCAGCAGCGCCTCGCCCTCGGCGATGAGCGCGCGGTCCCACAGCGCCGGATCCTGCTCGTCCAGGGCAGGCCACGGATCGCCGGGCACCGGGGAGAGCCGCGCGGGCGCCCGGGACTGCGCGAGCGTGAGCAGCGCAGCCAGCCCCCAGGCCTCCGCGTCGGTGTCGAGCAGGGTCGCGGTGAGCACGGCGAGCCAGCGCGCCTCGTCGGCGAGCGAGGTGCGCACGTCGTCGTGCCGGTCGAGCCAGTCCAGCGCGTAGGCGCCGTAGATCGCCTCGAGCACGGCGGTCGTGCGGGCGGGCATGTCGGCGCGCGTGGGCAGGGCGAACGGGATCCCGGCGTCGCGGATCTTGCGCTTGGCCCGCACCAGGCGCTGCGCCATCGCCGCGGGCTCGACGTCGAACGCCCGCGCCACCTGCGCGGCGTCGAAGCCGAGCACGGCCTGCAGCATGAGCGGCGTGCGGATGCCCTGGTCGATCGCGGGGTGCGCGCAGGCGAACAGCAGCTCCAGGCGCCGGTCGCCGATCCCGTCGCCGCGCTCGACGAGGGCGGCGACGTCGATGCCCGCATCGGGGCCGGCGCCTCCGGGAAAGGCCTCGTCGTCGAGCGGCACGCCGGTGCGGCGGGCCGCCGAGCCCCACACGTCGCGGAGTCTGTTGCGGGCCACGGCGAGCAGCCATCCTTCCGGGTTGAGGGGCACTCCGGCGTCGGGCCAGGTGCGCAGGGCGCGTTCGAGGGCGTCGGCGAGGCAGTCCTCGGCCAGCGCGAGATCCCCGGTCCCGCCCGCGAGGAGCGCGACCAGCCGTCCATACGAGGCGCGCACCGCGCGTTCGGCGGCGGCCCGCGCCTCCTCGGTCGTGCTCATGTCGCCTCCTGACGGCGATCGGGATCCGGATCCGTCTTCGCGGTGTGCGGCGGCGGGATCCGGATCCGTCTTCGCGGTCGTCGCGCCCGCCTACTGGACCGGCGACTGCGGCACCGGCGACGCGCCCTGCCAGGACCCGTCGGCGAAGCGGGTCGCGATCGGGCGCACCTCGACGGCGCCCCACGCGACCGACGGCGCCTGCGCCGCCCAGGCGATCGCGGCGTCGAGGTCGTCCACCTCGATCACGAAGGTGCCGCCGAGCTGCTCCTTGGTGTCGGCGAACGGCCCGTCCTGGATCACGGGCTGCCCGTCGCGCACGCGCACGGTCGTGGTGGCGGTGGAGGGGTGCAGCACCTCGGCGCTGCGCAGCACGCCGGCCTCGTCGAGAGCCTTGGCGTAGACGTCGAAGGCGCGCATGCCCTCGGCGAGCGCCTCCGGTCCGAGGTCCTCGGCGCTCATCTCGGGGTACTGCAGCAGAAGCGTGTAACGCATGGTCCGTCCTTTCGCGGGAGGTCGGGGCCCTGATGCCTCGACACCATCATGACGATCGAAGGATCCGCCGATCGACATCCTCCTCCGGGAATGTCCACTCCGTGAGAGCGGGAGCGGATCCGCCTGCCTGAACACCCGACATCACTCACCGTCACTGATCGTCACTCACCGTCACTGATGGTCACTGAGCGTCATTCACGGGCTCGTTGGAGCGGAGGCTCAGACGATCCATGACATCGCGCAGTGGAGCGGGCTCTCCCTCGGCGCTCTCAGAACTCGCCTCCGGCGTCTCGTCGAAGACGGATGGATCGAGGCAACAGCTCCCCCGCAGAGTCGGCTCCGCAAGTACATAGTGCGAGGCGTGACATCCGACTGATGCCCGTGGCCGGCCGGGAAAGGGCCGGCCCGACACTCGTTCAGTCGCCGAACCAGCCCGAGGGCGCGAGGTGCATTCCGGTGCGCGGCGCGTACTGGTCGAAGTAGACGCGGGAGATCAGCTCGCGCCGGCTGCGCACACCCGCCTTGTCGAAGACCGCCTTGAGGTGGTCCTGCACCGTGTAGACGGACACATGCAGACTCGTCGCGATCGCCTTCGTCTCCACGCCCTGCAGCACCAGCCGCGTGACGTCGGACTCGCGGGCGGTGAGTCCGAACGCCGCGACGACGATCTCGATGATCTCGGGCGGGCGCGCCTCCTCGATCGTCACGACCACGTCGCCCGCCTCGCCGTCGCGGGCGACGAGCGGCGACGCGTGCAGCACCAGCCAGGTGCCGGACGCCGTGCGCACGCGCGCACGCGGCAGGTGGGCGCCCTGCGTGCGCGCCATGCGTCGTGCCGCGGCGACCAGCGCATGCACGAGCGCATCCGGCTCCACGGCGCTCGGCGCATCGGCGCCGTCGCCGACGCGGGTCCGGCCGCTGCGCAGCAGTTCCTCGAGGCGCCGCTGCGCACTGAGGTTGACCTGCGAGATCCGGTCGTCCCGGCCGACCACCAGCACCGCCGGCGCCCGGTCCGCCTCCTCGGTCTCGGCGCTCGCGAGCCTGGTGAGCACCCCGGCCCGCGTGCCGCGGGCGAACGACGAGGACAGGGTTCCGAGGAAGGCGATCTCGTCGGCGTCGTAGGGGCGGTCACCCGGAGCCCGGAACAGCGCGATCCCGCCCCAGATGCCGTGCGCGTCGCGGAACAGCAGCCGCGACTCGTCGGCGAACCCGAAGACCGGCCGCACCAGCAGCTCGGTGCGCGTCGAGGGTTCGCGGATCTCCTCGGCCATGCCCACCGACACCCGGTCCGCGAGGGCGAGCGCGCGGAACGACGTCGGCTCCTCGTCCTGATACTCGAGCCGCACGAAATCACGGTCGTGCGGCTCCTGCTCGCCGAGCGCGCCGTACTTGCGGCCGCTCGTGAACATCAGGGTCTCCGGATCCATGGTCGCGACGCAGGCAGCGACCGAGGGCACGGCACGGTGCAGGGCGAGGATCGCCTCGGCGAGGAAGTCGTCGAGCGTCAGGCCCGCACGCGAGATCACATCGAGATCGCTGCGGACACGCTCCTGGGTCAGAGCCGTGCTCATGGCATCAGTATCTTCCCGCCCCGCCTCTCGGGCCATCCCAGATTTCTGGGGAGAGCGGATCCCAGGATCCAGGAACGCGGATTCCCGGGCCGTCTGGGATGGGCGCCGCCGGGCGCACTCGCGATGCTCGAGTGCTGTGACCACCATCGAAACCGCTCCGGTCGACGACGACGGCGCCCTGCTGCACGCCGACGACGCCGTCGCACAGACCTGCCTGACCGTCCGGCGCCTCGAGGCGCAGTTCGCGGCCCGGCGGATCCCCGCGACGCACGTCGGCGCCGTGCGGCTCCTCGTCGCCGCGCCGTCGGGCGCGGACTCCGGCACGACCGACCTCGCGGCGATCGTGGCGGAGGAGCTGCAGCGGCTCGGCATCACGGTCCCCGTGGATGTCGTCGCACCCGCGCCCACCGCCCCGCCCGGGGCGCTGGTCGGCCTGCAGGCCGACCTCCGTCCCGGCTCCCCCACCCCTCATGGCACGGCGATCGCGCCGCGCCCCTTCGAAAGGAACACCCTCATGACCTCACCCGCCACCGACATCACGGCTCTGATGAGCCTGCGCTGCGTGCTGCTCCCCTGGGACGCCGGCTACGCCGAGGCCGCGCAGCCGTGGAACCTCGCCGCCCACCAGGAGCCCGCCGCGGTCGCCGTGCCCGAGAGCATCTCCGACGTGCAGCGCGTGGTGCGCACCGCCGCCGAGCTCGGCCTGCGCATCGTGCCGCAGAGCACGGGGCACCTGGCGACCGCCCTCGCCGACGTCGACCTGACCGGGACGGTGCTGCTGCGCCTGCACGCGCTCACCGGCGTCAGCGTGGATCCCGGCTCCCGCACTGCCCGCGTGCTGGGCGGCACGCTGTGGCGCGACGTCGTCGCCGCCGCATCGGAGCACGGCCTCACCGCCCTGCATGGCAGCGCCGGCGACGTCGCCGTGGCCGGCTACGTGCTCAGCGGCGGCCTGTCCTTCTACGCCCGCGAGCACGGCCTGGCGCACCGCACGGTCCGCGCGTTCGAGGTCGTGACCTCCGGCGGGGCGCTCGTCCGGGCGAGTGCCCACGAGCACCCCGATCTGTTCTGGGCGCTGCGCGGCGGAGGCGGCAACTTCGGCGCCGTGGTCGCGATCGAGCTCGAGCTGCTGCCGATCCCCGACGTCGTGGCGGGGATGCTGCTGTGGGATCTGGATCGCGCGCCTGAGGTGCTGCCCGCGTGGATCGAGTGGACCCGGTCCGCCCCCGAGAGCGCCACGACCAGTCTTCGCCTGATGCGGTTCCCGGCGATGCCGGAGCTGCCGCCGTTCCTCAGCGGGCGGCGCCTGGTCGTGATCGACGGTGCGCTCAACGAGACGGATGAGGAGGCGGCGCGAGTGCTCGCGCCGTTGCGCGCCCTCGCTCCGGAGATCGACACCTTCGCCCGGATCCCCGCCCCGGGGCTTCTCGAGGTGCACATGGATCCGCCGATGCCGACCCCTGCGGTCAGTGCGCACCGGATGCTGCGCACGGTGGACGAGGCCGCGGTCGCGGCGCTCCTCGTGGCGGCCGGTCCCGAGGCGGACACGCCGGTGATGTTCGCCGAGCTGCGCCACCTCGGCGGCGCCGTGGCACGCCCGCAGGACGCCGCGCTCTCGCACCTCGACGGCGAGTATGCGCTGCTGGCGCTGCAGATGGCCCCGACGCCCGCGCATGCCGCGGCCGGCGAGATCGCCACGGCCGCGATCGTGGACGCGCTGGGCGCCTGGGCCGCGCCCGGGGCCTACCCGAACTTCGCCGAGCGTCCGACCGACGCCTCGACGATGTTCGACGCCGATGCCTGGGAGCGCCTGGTCCGCACCCGCGGGCTCTACGACCCGCGCGGCCTGTGGGTCGCCGCGCACTCCGTCGGCCGACGCTGAACCGCCCGCCGCACGTCTCTCTCACCTCCCCTCCCATCACCATCACCATCACCAGAGTAAGGAGCCTCATCATGCGACACCTCACCAAGGCCCTGACCGCGGGCGTGCTCGCGGCCGTCGCGATCGGCGCCGCGGCGCTGCCCGCCCAGGCCGACACCACCACGAACCCGTCCGACATGAACCGGCTGATCGCCACCGTGCGGCAGTCGACCGCGCATCTGAAGACCGCCGACGACGCGATCGCCGCCGGGTACATCCCGCTGGGCGAGTGCACCGCGGGCCCCGACGGCGCCATGGGGGTGCACTACCTGAACCCCGCCTTCGTGCACCCGGGCTTCGTCGACCCGGCGCATCCGACGATCCTCACCTACGGCACCTCGCCCTCGGGCCGCACCGAGCTGTGGGCCGCGGAGTTCTTCGAGCCCGACGTCGGGCAGCCCACGCCGATGTTCGGCGACCAGCCGTTCGATGGTCCGATGCCCGGGCACACCCCGGACATGCCCACCCACTACGACCTGCACGTGTGGGTCGGAAAGCACAACCCCGCCGGGATTTTCACCGACTTCAACCCGGCCCTGCACTGCTGATCCCGCATCCGCCTCGCCCGGGCCCGCCTTCACCGGCGGGTCCGGGCGTTCGCCGTCCCCGGTCGCGGGCTGCGTGCGCCGGAGGCCGGCGCCGCGATGGGGCTCCCGCGGGCACGGGGAACGGGCCGGGCCTGGCGATGAGCGGCAGCGCCATGGGAGAGGTCGCGCGGGCTCGATCCCGACGTGAGGCCGACGAACGTGCCGACCGGGTTCGCGACGCAGCAGATCTCTCGCTGCCCGCCTTCACCGTGGATACGAGGAACAGCGCCGCCTCGCGCCGCCCACCGGGAGGAAGGCTCGTCGTCGGTCAGAGCTCGAAGGTCAGCCCTCGTAACTCGCGCCGCGAGTGTTGCCCTGGCCGCGGCCGGGAGTCCACACGTCGTCCGGGACGCGCCACAGCTCCGGGTCTCGGGTTGCAGCGACGATGTGGTCGACGAGGAGCGAAAGCAGCTTCTCGCCCTTCTCCGGGGTGGCCGGACGCGGGTCTCCCATGACGCCTGTCGTCGGCTGCAGCTCGGAGAAGCTCCAGAAGCGGCTGAGTCCCGTGTGGTATTCGACGATCCCACGGCTCTCGCGAACGCCGGACTCGATCAGTTCCGTGCGCACGAGTTCGGGGACCGACCGCAGCATGACCGACGTCTCCGCCTCGCACGCGTGGCCGACGAGCCCGGTCCGCTCGATGTCGTCGGTGATGAGAATGTCCGCCACTCCGGGCATGTCGATGAACCACGGGAGCGTGTAGACGATGGGAATGCCGAACTCGACCGCCAGTTCCCGTGAGACGACCTGCAACGGCTCGTGATTGCCACCGTGGTGATTGATGATGAACAGCCGGGAGAAGCCGAGCACCTTCAGCGAGCGCACGATCCCCCGGATCACGCCTCGGAGTTCGTCGAAGTTCAAGCTGATCGTGCCGCCGAAGGGGAGGTGATGCTCGCTCATGCCGGTCCACACGTCCGGCAGGACCAGCACGGACTGCTCCTCGGCGATGGCGCGGGCAGCACGGTGCGAGACCTCGCGCGCGATCTGCGTGTCGGTGTACGTCGGCAGGTGCGGACCGTGCTGCTCCAGCGATCCGATCGGCAGGATCGCCAGCGAGTTCTCCGCCGCAGCGATCTTTCGGATTTCCGGGCCGGGAAGATTCTTCCACTCGATTTCCAAGATCCTCAACCTCTCCATTGCGGTGTCAGTCAGCACGGACATGTCCGGCAGCTGCAGAACGTCCGATGGTTCATATCTGAACATACCAATTCAACCTTGCACATTCGAGTGTCGCAGAGCGCCGGTGGAGAGTCAAGATCCTGTGGCTGGCATTGCGATCTGGATCGCCCCGAATCCACCGGCGACGAACAGAGCGAGCCCGGGCCGGCAGATTCCGGCCCGGGCTCGCTTCCCAGGGCTCAGCGGAGTACGTCCGCGATTCGTTCGGCAACACTGGCGGTGGTGCCGCCACCACCGCAGTCGGGGGTGAGATGTGCACTGTTCGCGGTGACTCGGGAGATGGCGCCGAAGAGGTCGGTCGCGGCGGCGGTCTCGCCGAGGTGATCGAGCAGTTGTACGCAGCTCCAGATGGTCGCGATGGGGTTCGCGGTGCCGGTGCCGGCGATGTCAGGGGCCGAGCCGTGGACGGGTTCGAACATCGAAGGGACTCGTGCGTCCGGGTTGATGTTCGCGGATGCGGCGAACCCGAGTCCGCCCTGGATGGCGGCGCCGATGTCGGTGAGTATGTCGCCGAAGAGATTGGAGGCGACGACGACGTCGAGGGTCTCCGGGTGCGTGATCATACGGGCGGCGATCGCGTCGACGTGGTAGCGGGTCACGGTGACGTCGGGATATTCGATGGCGAGCTCGTCCGTCACGTCGTCCCAGAACACCATCGAGTGGCGCTGGGCATTCGACTTGGTGACCGAAGCGAGCTTTCCCGAGCGCTTCCGCGCCTGCTCGAATCCGTATCGGAGGATGCGTTCGACGGCGCCGCGTGTGAAGATCGCGGTCTCGACCGCCACCTCGCTCGGCTCGCCTACGTGGACGCGTCCGCCAGCGCCGGAGTATTCGCCCTCTGTGTTCTCACGGATGCAGAGGATGTCGAAGACGTCCTTGCGCAGCGGACCGGTGATGCCCGGGAGCAGCTGGTGGGGGCGCATGTTCACGTACAAGTCGAACCCCTTGCGGATGGGCAGGAGAAGTCCGTGCAGTGAGACGTCGTCGGGAACGCGTGCCGGCCATCCGACGGCGCCGAGGAGGATCGCATCGTGTCGGCGAAGCTGATCCAACCCGTCCTCGGGCATCATCGATCCGGTCACGAGGTACCGCTCGCACGACCAGTCGTAACGGGTCTCCGCGAAATCGAACCCATGCTTCGCCGCGGCCGCCCGCAACGGGACGAGCGCTGCGTCGACGACCTCTGTCCCGATCCCGTCACCCGGTATGAGCGCGAGTGAATACGTCGTCATACTCAGCCTCCTCGCCCCTCGTCCCAGATCGTGCGATCACTTCGTCCAGAGCAGGTCGTGGCCGAAATCGTCTTCCGTTCCGAAGACGGCGCGCGACGCCACCTGCTCGGCGATGTATGCCTGCGCTGTGAGAAGCGGCCCCGTCAACGACTCCGGTTCCTCGTTGAACCGCTCGAGAGTCGACGTGAGACTGATGCCCATGATCTCGTGGCTGCCGATCGCACTGGCGTCGATCGCGACGCCGACTCCGCATCTGCCGAGAATCGTCTCCTCCGCATCGACCCCGTAGGGTTCGTTGCGGACCTGCGCCAGCCGCTCGATGAGGGTCTTGCCGTCAGCTATGGTTCGCGGCGTCAGCGTGACGAGACTCGAATCCTGCCCATAGAGCGCATCCAGCTCCTCTTTCGGGAGGGTCGCGAGCATCGCCTTGCCCATGGCGGTCGCGTGCGCCGGCAACGAGCGTCCCACGGCAGACACGGAGAGGACGGATCGACTGCCCTCCTCGCGCATCAGATAGTGGACATTCCTGCCCCGGAGCACGCCCAGGCTCGCCGTCTCGGAGGTCTGCTGAGCGAGTTGCCGCAGCACGTTTCGGACCAGATCGAGATAGGGCAAGGAGCGCACGTACGCGACACCGACCTCGATGCTGCTGAAACCGAGTCGATACGTCGTGACGTCGTCCGGACGACGCGACTCCTCGATGAGCGCCCGCTCTCGCAGCTCGGCGAGAACTCTGTACAGCAAGGAACGTGTGGATCCGGTCACCTTTGACAACTCGGTGATCGTCATATCGGGGCGATCGGACAGAGCCAGCAGGGCGTCGGCGGCACACGCGGCAGCAGGGGCTCGGTAGGGCATTGCTTCAGGCACTTGTTCGCCACCTATCAACTCGGCACTTCGCCAACCATAGCGCCAGCCTCATCGCGTAGATCCGGCTCATCCGCGGGAGGCGTGGGGTCGTTGATCCGATGTGCTCGGGTCGCCCCCGCCCGCCTCGATCGTCGGCGCAGAATGCCAGCTCCGTGCGATGCCTCCATGAGGTACGATGTTCGCAAGTGCTTCACTAGTGAAGAGGTGTGTTCATGGATGGACTCCTACAGGGCAGAGTAGCCCTGATCACGGGAGGTGCGCAAGGCATCGGCCTTGCGATCGCTCAGACGTTCGCCGCTCACGGAGCGTCGGTCGTCATCGCCGATCTCGACGCAGACGCGGCGCGCAGGGCTGCGGAGTCGCTCGACGGGCCCGCGACGGGCGTCGCATGCGACGTCCGCGACCTCGCACAAGTCGAGCGCGCCTGCAGCGTCGCCGTCGACGCGTTCGGCGCGCTGGACGTGATGGTCAACAACGCGGGGATCACTCGCGATGCGACGATGCGCAAGATGTCCGAAGAGGACTTCGACCTCGTGATGCAGGTCCACCTGCGCGGCACGTGGAACGGCACTCGAAGCGCGGCGGCCATCATGCGCGAGCAGGGGCGCGGTGCGATCGTGAACCTCTCATCGATATCCGGGAAGGTCGGCTTCATCGGACAGACGAACTACTCCGCGGCCAAGGCCGGGATCGTCGGCCTGACCAAAGCGGCCGCCAAGGAAGTCGCCTACCGGGGAGTGCGCGTCAACGCCGTCCAGCCCGGCCTGATCCGCACGGCCATGACAGAGGCGATGCCGCAGAAGGCATGGAACGAGAAGCTGGCCGAGATCCCGATGGGACGCGCCGGCGAACCCTCCGAGATCGCGTCGGTGGTCCTGTTCCTCGCGAGCGATCTTTCGTCATACATGACCGGAACCGTCCTTGAGATCACTGGTGGGAGATTGATGTGAACATTCGCGACGCGGTGATCTGCGAACCTCTGCGCACCCCGATCGGACGATACGGCGGAGTCTTCACGACCGTCTCAGCCACGGAGCTGGGCGCGACGGTGTTGCGCGCGCTGCTCGACCGCACCGGGATCGATCCGGCACTCATCGAGGACGTGGTGATCGGCAACGCCAACCCGTCTGCCGAGTCACCCGCCATGGGCCGCGTGATCGCCCTCGATGCGGGGCTTCCGATCGAGGTACCCGGCTACACGCTCGACCGTCGCTGCGGCTCCGGCCTCCAGGCGATCGTGAGCGCAGCGATGGCCGTCCAGTCCGGGGCGATGGATGTGGTCGTCGCCGGCGGTGCCGAGTCGATGAGCAATGCGGTCTTCTACTCGAACGACATGCGTTGGGGCGCTGCCCGCACCGGCGTGACCATGCACGATCAGCTGGGGCGGGCGCGCGAGACGGCGGGGGGCGTGAATTTCCCGGTGCCCGGCGGCATGATCGAGACCGCCGAGAACCTGCGCCGGGAATACGGCATCACCCGCGAGGCGCAGGACGCGCTGGCGGTCGAGTCGCACCGAAGGGCGATCGCGGCTCAGACCTCTGGAGCCCTGAAAGACGAGATCGTCCCGGTGACGGTGCGATCGCGGCGCGGCGTCACCGTCGTGGACGTCGATGAGCATCCCCGCCCCGACACCAGCGTGGAGGCGCTCGCCGCGCTGAAGCCGATCATGCTCGAACAGGATCCCGACGCCACGGTGACCGCGGGCAACGCGAGCGGCCAGAACGACGCGGCCGCGCTGTGCATCGTCACCACGCCGGAAAAGGCGGCCGAGATCGGGCTCCGCCCGCTTGTGCGGCTCGCAGGCTGGGCGATCGCCGGCGTGCCGCCTCGGACGATGGGGATCGGGCCGGTGCCCGCCACGGCCAAGGTCCTCGACCGTCTCGGGCTGACCCTCGCCGACATCGGGCTGATCGAACTCAACGAGGCGTTCGCCGCACAGGCGCTCTCCGTGATGTCGGAGTGGGGCTTCACCGATGAGGACCGGGAGCGCACGAACGTTCACGGCTCCGGCATCTCACTGGGCCACCCGGTGGGCGCGACAGGCGGTCGGATGCTGACGACACTGTCGCGGCAGATGGACGCGCGCCAGGTGCGCTACGGCCTCGAGACCATGTGCATCGGCGGTGGGCAGGGCATCGCCGCTGTCTTCGAGCGGCTCTGAGATGCCGTGCTCCGAGTCCACCCCGACCGGCCCCGGAGCCGCCCAGTGACGAGATGCGCCGTCAGCGCGTATAGACGTTCACGCCGCCGACCCACGTCTCGGCGACACGCACCTTGTCGATGTCGTCGGCATCGATGCTGAAGACGTCGCGGTCCAGGATCACGAAGCTGCCCTCGTATCCAGCCTCGATCCTTCCCACGGCTCCCATGTCCGACAGCTGCTGGGCCCGACCGGTGTAGAGCAGGAGCGCCTGTGGAACGGAGATGGCAGACTCCTGACCGATGTCGGCCCCGTTGTAGGCCCGACGCACCACGGCGGCCTTCACCGAGAGGAAGACGTCGTCTGCTTGGCTCCACGCCGTCGCCGGGCAATCCGAAGCGAGCGCAAGATAGGGCAGCTGATCGAACATCGATCTGATGGGGTAGGCGATCGCCGCTTGCGCGGGGCTCAGGTTCCGCTCATAGCTTTCGTACTCGGCGAAGTAGAAGTTGGTGTGGGTCGCCACACCGAATGACATGCGCGCGTTGTTCATGCGATCGATGAGGTCCTGCGAGACGAGAGTGGCGTGTTCCACACGGATCGATGGCCGGTTCGCGAGCCAGGGCTCCTCCTCTCCGAACAGCTCGACCACGTGGTCCAGTGCTCGGTCGCCCATGGCGTGGATCGCCACCTGCACCCTGTTGCGGCGGGCCCATGCGACGGCCGCCCGCGCGCTCTCGTCGGTCACGGTGTTGATGCCGCGCTCGCAGGACTCCGGGTAGGGATCGTTCACCCACGCCGTGCGATTGGAATAGGCCCCGTCCATGAAGACCTTGAGGCCGCCCACCCGAATGCGTCCCTGCCGGTCATCCTCGCCGAGCTCTGCCGGCGGACTGTCCGGATCCCAGCGGTAGTAGAGACTGGCACGGGGTTTCGTCTCCTGCCCCCATGCGTCCCGGAAGGTGCGCAGCGGGTCCGCGATGACGGTCGCGAGCAGATCGCAGACGCCGACGATGCCCAACGAGAAGAAGTGCGCGCTGAGCCGATCGAGGTCATGGACCTGCTGAGCAGGTTCCGGCACCGGCATGAGGTCCGCGACCGCGCGGACCGCCGGGTATTCGAGGAGCAAGCCGCTCGGCCGGCCGTCCGATTCGCGTTCGAATCTGGCGCCGGCAGGATCCGGTGTCTCTGTCGTGATGCCCGCAAGCTCCAGGGCGCGGGAATTGCACACCGCGGTGTGCCCGTCGCAGCGCCAGGCGATGACGGGCTGATCCGTACTCACCTGGTCGAGGTCGTTCCTGGTGGGAGCCCGCCCCTCGGGGAACTTGCTCTCGTCGTAGCCGCGCCCCCAGACCCACCGCTCCGCGCCTGCTCCCAGATCGGGGTGCGAGCGGAGCCGGTCGAGCAGTCCGGCCAGCGACATCACCGCGGGCGGCAGGCAGTCGACCCCTCCGCTGAGCGTCGACATGCGAGCGGCGTGTGTGTGCACGTCGAGAAGGCCGGGGAGCACCGTCCGCCCCACAAGATCGACGGACTCTTCGTCGCGCACCTCGCTCTGATCCCCGACCCAGGTGAACATGCCGTCCGAGATCCGGAAGGCTGTCGTGAAGTCGTCCACTCCGCGGCCTGTGAAGACCTTCGCGTTGGTGAAGAGCAGCTCGCCCATGTCCCCGCCTTCCTAGCTCCAGTCGTAGAAGCCTTTGCCCGTTTTCCGTCCCAGCTCGCCACGGGCGACCATGTCACGCATGAGCTTCGGCGGTGTGAAGCGCTGCCCCAGCTCCTGCGCCAGATACTCGGCGATGTTCAGCCGGACGTCCAGGCCCACGATGTCGCTCGTACGCAAAGGCCCTGCTGCGTGTCCGTAGCCCAGTACCAGCGCGTTGTCGATGTCCTCGGCGCTCGCGACCCCGGCCTCGACCATGCGGATCGCTTCCAGCGCCAGAGCGTTGCCCAGCCGCGACGAGGCGAATCCTGGCGCGTCCTTCACGACGATCGCCGTCTTGCCCAATGCCTCGACCCAGCCGCGGGCATCGTCGACGAGGCTCTTCGGCGTGCGCGCGCCGACGACGACCTCGACCAGTTTCGACGCCGGCACCGGGTTGAAGAAGTGCAGGCCCAGAAAACGCTCCGGGCGTTCCAGCTCGCTCGCGACTCTGCTGATGGAGAAAGAAGAGGTGTTGGAGGCCAGCACCGCGCGTTCCGGCAGGAGCGACTCCGCCTCGCGGAGCGTGTCGAGCTTGAGACCCCACTGCTCGGGGACGGCCTCGACGGCAAGGTCCACGTCGGACAGGTGCATCTGACTCTCGTGAACGGAGAGCCGCGCGCTCCACTGCTCGCGCGTGCCCTCGAGACCTCGTGCCAGAGACTCGTCCAGAGACGCGGCGATGGCCTCGGCCGTCCGGCCCGGCGCATTGGGCTCGATCACGACGACCTCGCAGCCACGGATGAGAAAGGCGTGCGCGATTCCGGCGCCCATGCGGCCGCCGCCGATGACTCCCACGCGGGCGGGAAGGGCGTTCATCTCTCTCCTGCTTTCGATCGGGACTGTGCGAATCGGCGCTCAGACATCGAAGGCCATCGGAGTGGACGCGCGCAGCTCGTCCAGCGACACGCCCTGCGCCAGGTCTTTGAGCACGATCCGTCCGTCGCGTCGCTCGAAGGTCGCCTTCTCCGTCACCAGCACGTCGAAGGGACGGTTCGCGGTCAGCGGGAGAGTGCATCGTGCCACCAGCTTGGGAGAGCCGTCCGGACCGAGGTGGGTCATCGCGATGATCACGCGGCGCGCGCCGACGAGGAGGTCCATGGCGCCCCCGACGCCCATCATCGGTCTGCCCGGAATGTGCCAGCTCGCGACCATACCGGCTTCGTCGACCTGGAAAGCGCCGAGCACCGCGACGTCGATGTGCCTGCCGCGGATCATCCCGAAGGAGCTCGCCGAGTCGAAGTAGGAGGTGTGCTCCTGTTCCTGAATCGGCTGCTTGCTCGCGTTGATCAGAGAAGGATCCGGCTCGGCGTCCTCGTCGAGGGCTTCGAACCCGATCACGCCGTTCTCGGAGTGGAACGTCACCGCCTGGTCGTCGCGCATCACCCGCGGGATGAGCGTCGGGATTCCCACGCCGAGGTTCACCAGCTCGCCGTCGCGCAGTTCTCGAGCGGTCCGCTCGGCGATCCGCAGTCTCACATCCTCGACCAGTACATCGTCCGCTGCGGTCACTGCGCCTCCCCTTGAACTGGATCCAGCCCGTTCTCGAGCGTCTTCCGGACCATCACATCGATGAAGAGCGACGGCGTGGCGACGAGCTCCGGGCTGGAGAAGCTGTCGACCACGTGTTCGACCTCCGCGATGACCGTTCCGCCGGCCGTCGCCATCAGCGGGTTGAAGTTCCGCTCCGTCTTGAAATAGGAGAGGTTGCCGTACTGGTCGGCGTTGCGCGCGTAGATGAGCGCGAAATCCGCGGTGATGCTTCGCTGGAGCACGCACTCCTTCCCATCGAACATCGTGACCTCATGCCCGTCGGCGAGCCTGGTGCCGGCGGCGGTCGGCGTGTAGAACGCGGGGATCCCCGCCCCTCCCGCCCTGATCGCCTCGGCGAGGGTTCCCTGCGGGATGAGTTCGAGTTCCATCTCGCCGCGGTCGTGCGCTGCCAGCACTTCTTTGTTCGTGCTGAAGAACGACGAGACGGCCTTGGCGATCTGTCCGCTTCGCACCAGGATCCCGAGTCCGCGGCCCGGCTCGCCGATGTTGTTGCTGATGATCGTGAGGTCACGAGTGCCGGCTCGCTGCAATGCCTTGATGAGTTCGTACGGCTGGCCGCACAAACCGAATCCACCCACGAGGATGGTCGCGCCGTCGGGGATGCGGCTCACGCATTCGTCCGCGGTCTCGAACGTCACTGACATGGTCTTGACACCTCCTGGGCGTATATGGATGGCTCGGGAAGTCGTGGCGATCGGCCCCGACTGTCGTCGTGCCTTCGCTCGGTCCGATCCCCCGGCCTGAGCGGGGCGGTCATACTGCGGGCGTCGGCTGTTGCCCCGCAGCAGATTCGGTGAACGGAGTGCTGACGTCGGCGGCGGCGTAGTGGCATGCCACCGGATGTCCCTGGCCGCGGTCCACCAGTCCGGGTTCGAGCTCGGCGCACGTGGCCGTCGCCTTCCAGCAGCGGGTGCGGAAGCGGCACCCCGACGGCGGCGAAGAGGGATCGGGCACCTCGCCCTGCAGCACCACCCGCGCACTGGCCGCCCGCGCGTCGGCATCGAGCGTCGGCGCCGCTGACAGCAGCGCCTGCGTGTACGGGTGGCTGGGGCTGCCGTACACCTCATCGCGCGTGCCGGTCTCCACCACCTTGCCCAGGTACATCACCGCCACACGGTCGGATATGTGCCGGACGACGGTCAGATCATGGCCGATGAACAGATAGGCGATCCCGAACTCGTCCTGGATCTTCCGCAGCAGGTTCACGACCTGCGCCTGCGTGGACACGTCCAGGGCCGACACCGGCTCATCGAGCACGATCAGCTCCGGCTCGAGAGCGAGCGCCCGCGCGATGCCGATGCGTTGACGCTGTCCACCGGAGAACTCGTGGGGGTATCGCGTCGCATAGTCCGGATTGAGACCGACGATCTCCATCAGCTCCTGAACGCGGGCCGGGCCCGTCTCACTGTCGTAGAGTCCGTGCGTGCGCAGCGGCTCCGCGATGAGATCCTGCACGTTCATGCGCGGATCCAGGGACGCATACGGATCCTGGAACACCATCTGCACGCGACGCCGGATCGGCCGCAGCTTGTTCCTGCTGAGCCTGGTGATGTCCTCGCCCTGGAACACGGTCCGGCCGCTCGTCGGCTCCTCGAGTCGGATGATCGTGCGGCCCAGGGTCGACTTCCCGCACCCGGACTCGCCCACGATGCCGAGCGTCTCCCCGGCGCGCAGTTCGAAGCTGACGCCGTCGACCGCGTGGATGGCGCCGACCTGGCGGTTCAGGATCCCGCGGGTGATCGGGAAGTGCGTGACGAGATCCTGCACGCTCAGGATGACCTCGCCCTTCTCCCGGGCGGTCTCCTTCGGCTGCTCTCGATGCTCGCTCATGCCGTCGCCCTCCTCGCGCTCGTGAGCTCTGCCTGCTTCTGCGGCGTCAGCTCGTCGGTGAAATGGCACGCGGACCGATGATCGGCGCCGGCGACCGCGCGCAGGACGGGCAGCGACGTGCGGCACTCCGCCCGATCGTTCGCCAGGGCGCATCGCGGATGGAACGGGCAGCCCGAGGGCGTGTTCGCGAGGCTCGGCGGGTTGCCCGGGATCGGGCGCAGCCAGCGGTCGCTCCCCGACGCCTGCGGCAGGCTGGACATGAGACCGAGGGTGTACGGATGCTGCGGGTTGTCGAAGACGGTGCGCCCGTCGCCGCGTTCCACGACGTGACCCGCGTACATGACCACGACCTTGTCCGCCATCTCGGACACGAGTCTGAGGTCATGGGTGATGAGCACGATGCCGATCGACATCTCGCGCTGCATCTCCTTGAGCAGTTCGAGGATCTGCGCCTGAATGGTGACGTCCAGGGCGGTCGTGGGCTCATCCGCGATCAGCAGCTTGGGCTTGTTCGCCATGGCCATGGCGATCATGGCCCGCTGCCTCATCCCGCCGGAGAACTGGTGCGGATACTGGTCGAAGCGACGCTCCGGCTGCGAGATGCCGACCATCTCGAGCAGCTCGATGGCACGAGTGCGCAGTGCCGAATACCGTGACTTCTGGTCGTGCGCGCGGAGCGCCTCGACGATCTGCTTTCCGACCTTGAACACCGGATCGAGGCACGTCATGGGATCCTGCGGCACCAGGGCGATCCCACTGCCGCGCACGGCCCGCAGCTCGCGATTCGACAGCGTGAGCAGGTCGCGACCGCCGAAGAGCGCCTCACCCGTCACCGTGGGGCGGCTCGCCTCCGGCAGCAGCCGCATGAGCGACATGACGGTGACGCTCTTTCCGGAACCCGATTCCCCGACCACCCCTAGCGTCTCGCCGGGGTTGAGTTCGTAGCTCACATCGTCGACGGCGCGCACCACCCCGCTGCCGGTGCGGAACTGCACCGACAAGTTCTTGAGGGAGAGCAGAGGCTCGGATGTGTTGGATGCACTGGTCATGAGCGTTCAGCCCCTCCGGAGATTGGGATCGAGCGCGTCCCGCAGACCGTCGCCGGCCAGGTTGAAGCCCAAGACGACGAGGAAGACCGCGAGACCCGGGAATGCCGACACATAGGGGGCGCTGAAGATGTACTGGCTGCCCTCGGACAGCATGGTGCCCCACTCGGCCGCGGGTGGCTGCACACCGAGACCGAGGAATCCCAGGCCGGCTGCGACGAGGATCGCGACTCCGATGTTCAGCGTCGCGTAGACGATGATCGATGACACCGCGTTCCGCAGCAGATGACGCCACAGAATGCTCGCCCGGGATGCGCCGAAAGACTCGGCGGCCTCGATGTAGACCCGCTGCTTCAGTGAGAGCGCCACACCTCGGGTGAGCCTGATGAACTGTGGGATGACGCCGATGCCGACGGCGATGATCACGCTCGTCGGGCCGACTCCGAGCACCGCCACGAGGGCGAGGGCGAGCAGGAAGGTGTTGAACGACAGCATGATGTCCGTGACGCGCTGGATGATCATGTCGCACCAGCCGCCCAGATAGCCGGAGATGAGTCCCAGCGGAACCCCGACCAGAACGGCGAGCGTCACCGCCAGCAGACCGATGATCAGCGTGTACTGGCCACCGAACATGATGCGGGCCAGAAGGTCCCGACCTGAGCCGTCGGTCCCGAGCCAATGCGCCGCCGACGGAGGCTGAAGCACCATCGCCAGGTCCTGCTGACTCGGATTGTATGGAGTCAGCAGCGGCGCGAGGATCGCCGCCAGGATGAACACAACCAGGATGACGAGTCCGACGACGGCGGCTCTGTTCCGCAGGAAGGTGCGCCACCGGCCCCCGCGTCGTCGTCGCGAGGCAGAACCCATGCTCATCATCTGCATCGTGTTCGGCGCGTGGGCGACCGATCCTGAGCTGTCGGCTCTTGTGTTATCCATGAAGCTTCACCCGGGGGTCCACCACGGTGTACATGACGTCCGTGATGATGTTGACGATGATGAACATGATGGCGAAGACGAACACGATCCCTTGAACCATCGGGTAGTCGCGCGCCTGGATCGACGTCACCGCCAATTGACCGATGCCCGGCCATCCGAAGACTGTCTCCGTGAGGACGGCGCCGCCGAGGAGCGTTCCGAACTCGAGGCCGACGACGGTGATGACCGGGATCAGGGCGTTCCGGAGCGCGTGTGTGAAAACGGCCACGCGCTCCGGAGAGCCCTTCGCCCGGACGGACCGGACATAGTCCTGACCGAGCACATCGATCATGCTCGAGTTGGTCACCCTCGAGATCACAGCGACCAGCGAGACCCCGACCGCGACAGCAGGTAGCACGATGCTGTTCACAGTGCTCGCACCGGCCACCGGCAGCCACTTCAGCTGCACCGCGAACAGGATGATCAGCAGGAGGCCGAGCCAGTACACCGGCATCGAGATCCCCATCACGCCGAGAGCGGAGACCACGCTCTCCACCCACGTGCCTTTGCGCACAGCTGCGAGGACGCCGAGGAGGACGCCGAACACGATGCCGATCAGGGTTCCGCAGATGGCGAGTTCGAGAGTGAACGGCAGCCGAGTGGCGATCTCGCCGACGACCGGGTTCCCGGTCCGAGCCGACGTCCCCAGATTTCCGTGCAGAAGATTCAGGATGAAGTGCCCGAACTGGATCAGAACGGGCTGATCGAGTCCCATCGACTGTCGGATGCGTGCCACTTCCTGATCGCTTGCGTTCAGTCCCGCGATGACCCGCGCCGGATCACCGGGAATGAGCTTCGTCATCAGGACCAGTACGAGCACGACCCCGACGAGCGTGATCAGGGAGATGATCAGCCGCTTTCCCAGGTATTTGGCGAACCTCACGGTGCTTCCTCCTGATGTCCTGTCGCTTACTTCACGGGACGCGCAGAGATGGTGTTGTACTTCTCGTTGGGGATCGTGGTGATGCCCTCGACCTTGCTCGAGTGGGCGAGAATCTGGTTCTGCGTCCAGAGGAAGATCCATGGAGCGTCGTTCCAGATGATCTTCTGCGCCTGGCAGAGGTCGGCGTCGCGCTTGGTCTGGTCGGTCTCGACGAGTCCCTCGTTGATGAGCGTCTCCACCTGCGGGTTGGTGTAGAACGACGTCGCGGTGCTGGCGGGCGGCCAGTTCTTCTGGCGGAGCAGGTTGAACTGCGTCTGGGCGTCGAGACCGACAGCGGCCCCACCGAGCATGTGGAGGTTGTACTGCTGCTTTTCCAGTGGTGCGGTGATGTTGGCCAGGTACGACGGCCAGTCGGTCGTCTCGACCTTCGCCGTCACTCCGACCTTGCTCAGGTATCCCGCGACCGCCTGAGACGCTTGGATGTCCTGGACGTAGTGGTTCGAAGGCGAGCCGAGCACGACGCTGAGGTCGCCGACCCCGGCCTCCTTGAGGAGTGCCTTGGCCTTCTCCGGATCGTACGGGTACGCTCCGGCCTTGCAATAGCCGCTGAGTCCGACAGGCAGGGGCGAGTCCGCCACCTGTGCCGTACCGCCCAGGATGTTCTTGATGATCGCCTGCTTGTCGACGGCGTAGTTGAGCGCCTGGCGCACCTTCTCGTCGTTGAACGGTGGCTGCTGATTGTTCATCGCCATGAAGATCGTGCGCACGCTCGGGGCGTTGATCACCGAGACGCTGCTGTTCGCCTTCAGCTGCTTGAGGTCGGCAACCGGCGGACTGACGATCATGTCTGCCTGCCCGGACAGCAGCATGGACTCACGCGTGTTCGCCTCCGGGACGATGTCGAACACGACAGTGCCGTAATACGGCTTCTTGCCCCAGTAGTCGTTGAACTTGGTGAAGGTCGCTTCCTGGCCCGACTTGAACTCCTTGAACGCGTATGGGCCGGTTCCGACCGGGTGCACGATGTTCTTGTAGGTGTTGCCGTCCTTGGTGACGGAGTCCGGCGAGATGAACGACGCGGGAGTCGACGCGAGCTGCTTCACCAGGTCGGGTGCCGGCTGAGTGAGCGTGAGCTTCAGCGTGTTCGCATCGACGGCGTCGACCGAGCTGATGACGGTGTAGGGGGTGCGCTGCGGCGCCTTGATCGTCGTATCCAGGAGCCGTTCGAGGTTGAACTTCGCTGCCGTGGCAGTGAAAGCGGCGCCGTCCTGGAACTTCACGCCCTTGCGGAGATGGAAGGTCAGTGTCTTGCCGTCCTCGGAGACGTCCCATGACGTCGCGAGCGCCGGCTGGACGCTGCCCTTGTCGTCGAGAACCGTGAGCCCCTGCGTCCCGTAATCGATGACGTTCATGGCGGCGGTCGTAGTGCTCTGCGCCGGGTCCACGGTGTCGAGGTCGGAAGCGATCGCGATCGTGAACTTCGCCGAGTCTCCGGCAGATGCGTCAGGGCCGGGCGTGGTCGAGCCAGTCGTGCAGGCGGCCAGTAGCGGAACCGTGAGAGCGACCGTGCCCAGGAAGGTGGCTGCCTGCGCGACGGCCCTGCGGCGTCGCGGCGGGATGCCCATGGATGTCGGAACGGAGGAGGAACGGCTACTCATCATGGTCTCCAGTGATCAGTGACAATCGAGCCCCTCGCGCCGGTCGTCCTTCCGCGGAAGGAGTCGGATCTGCTGCGTCTTGTGCAGCCCATCTCATGGACAGAGAGGGGATCGATCAGGTCCGAAGGCTTCTGCGCCTTTGCCGAGTAAGTGCTCGCCGCTTGTTCATATTTGAACTGTAGTGTTTGTCGTTGTACGACGTTTTGACTATCGCACATCCTGTTGGCGGCCGTCAACCCGACGTTACTGTTCTGAAACGTGGCGCTTTCATCGCCGTCGACAGGCAGCTCTGACACTGATTCCGCGCGTCAGAGATCGCGGCGTGCCCCGGGCGCCCGCGGACTCGACCTATACGCCAAGGCCGCGATGCGGAGGCTTCGCGGTGGAGTCCCGGCCCGGGGAGCAGGACGAGCGGAGCCCGGCGCCGGCGATCGCGCCTGCACGGACTACCCCTCACCCACCGGACGTGAGATAACAGAACAATGCAGATCCCGCGACCGTCCGAGGACGCCAAGGAGTTCTTCCGCGCCGTCATCCCGTCCGCCCCGGGCGTCGAGGTCAAGCCGATGTTCGGCAACCTGGGCGCCTTCGTGAACGGCAACATGTTCGCCGGACTCTTCGGCGACGATCTCGGCGTGCGCCTCGTCGACGAAGCTTCCCTCAGCGCCTTGCGAGCTGTTCCCGGCTCCGGTCCGTTCGGCCCGGCGGAGAGGCCGATGGGCGGCTATCTCGCGCTGCCTGCTGAATGGCGGGGAGACCCGGAGCGCGCCGCGGAATGGGTGTCCGCCGCGCTCGAGCAGGTCGGGCGCCTCCCGGCCAAGCAGCCCAAGGCACGTGCCCCGCGGAAGAAGGCCTGACGACGTGGCCGCGACGTTCCCCGGGTGGTCGGAGCGCGCGAGCGCCTTCTACCTCGGCCTCGAAGCCGACAACACAAGGACTACTGGATCCGGCATCGTGCGGTCTACGACACCGAGGTCCTCGCCCCGATGCAGGCCCTGCTGGACGACCTGTCCGCCGAGTTCGGCGAGGGACGGATCTTCCGCCCGAACCGCGACATCCGCTTCAGCGCCGACAAGTCGCCGTACAAGACGTCGATCGGCGCCATGCTCGGCCAGGGCTACGTCGAGTTCTCCGCGCGGGGCATCGGCACGGGAGCCGGCTGCCACATGATGGCGCCGGATCAGCTGACCCGCATGCGCGCGGCCGTCGCGGACGATGCCACAGGCCCGCGCCTCGAGGGCATCATCGCCGGCCTCGAGGCATCGGGCATCGACGTCACCTCGCACGATCGCCTCGCCACAGCCCCCCGCGGATACGCGAAGGACCATCCGCGCATCGAGCTGCTTCGCAACAAGGACCTCGTCGCCGGATTGCACTGGGGGCCGGAGACGCCGTGGCTGCATTCGCCCGACGCCGCCGAGCACGTGGCCGCCGTGCTGCGGGCCTCCCGTCCGCTCGTGCAGTGGCTGGACGAGAACGTCGGCGCGAGCACCCAGGAACGACGGCGCTGAGGTCGCGCGTCGGCCCGGGCAGGCGCCGTCTTGCCTGCCCGGCCCGCGCCTCAGCCGAACAGCGCGACGATCCGCGGTGGCAGCACGGGACCTCGGGGACGCGACGCTCGCGTGTCCTCGTCAGCCGAAGACCATGACGTTGGGCGCGCGCACGACAGCTCCGATCCCGTCGCGGGTGAGCGTGCCTGCGGCAGGGTCGACGACGAACGGCACGATCAGATCGGCCTCGCTGCTGTTCACGTAGAGGCGATGCCCGTTCGGGGCGAGGGCGAAGCTGGTGGGTCCTGCGATGCCGTCGGTCACATGTCCGATGGGTGTCAGCAGGCCGGTGTCCTGCGCGATCGCGTAGGCGGCGATGCTCTGCGAACCGCGGTTGGAGGCGTAGAGGTGCAGCCCGCTCGGCGCGACGGCGATCTCCGCGCCGCTCTGCACGCCCGCATAGTCTTGCGGCGCCGTGGCGACGCGCTGGACCGGCGCCCCCAGCGTGCCGGTCCCGGGATCGAGCGGGAGGACGGTGATGGCGCCGTCGAGCTCACCGATGACGTAGACCACGGGTGCGGTGCGGGCGAAGGCGACATGTCTCGGCCCGCTCCCGCGATGAACCGGCGCCTCGCTCGTCAACCGGAACCGCCCGTCCACGAGGCGGAACACCTGGACGAGATCGGCGCCGAGGTCCGCGGTGACCAGGTACGTACCGGTCGGATCGAACGCCACCGCGTGCGGGTGGGCGGCGTCCTGGCGCGGATGCGGGCCGGATCCAGTGCCGCGTACGGTGTCGATGATGTCGCCGAGAGAGCCGTCGTCCTCGATCCGGAAGGACTGGTACTCGCCCGCGCCGTAGTCGGCCACGACGAGGTATCGCCCTGCCGGGTCGACCACGGTCTGGGCCGGAGAGCCGGGGCCGATGCCGGTGCGGCTGATCGGGGTGAGGAGGCCGTCATCCTCGACGCGATGCGCTTCGATCGTGCATCCGGCGCCCGGCGCAGCGGGGCTGTAGCAGGCGTAGAGGACGGTGCCGGTGGGGTGCAGGGTGAGCCAGGTGGGATTGGGGGACCCGACGCTCTGTCTCACGTCCAGCCGCCCGTCCGCGCCGGCGGTGAGGACGTGGATCCCAGGCGCCGGAGCGGTCGTGCCGGCGCCTGGGCGCACGTAGCTGCTCACGTACGCCGTGGTCGCGCGCATGTCTGTCACTCCGTGGCGGCGACGGGTGAGGGCATGATCGCGGTCCACAGTGCGGACGCCTCGGCGCGGTTGCGGGCGCTGAGCTCCTCGAAGTACCAGTCCTGACCGAGCAGCTGCTTCACGCGCGGGATGGCCTCGCCGTCGGGGCCCGAGTAGTAGTGGACCTTCTTGCGGTCGCCGTCGGTCACCATGCGGAACATCACCTCCGCCGTGCCGGCCGGGTCGGAGCGCACCAGGTTCAGCGAAGCGAACTTCGCCCACGACGCGTCGTAGTCGGCGGGCACGTTCTCCGCACGGTCGACCTTGCTGAAGATCTTCGTCTCGTGGCTGCCCGGGTGCAGAGCCTTGGCCTGTACCCCGAACTCGGCCAGCTCCGCATGCAGCCCCTCCGTGAGCGACGCGACCGCGGCCTTCGATGCCTGATACACCGACGTATACGGGTAGCCGCCGTCGGCGCTGATCGAGCTGACGTTCACGATCACGCCCGAACGCTGCGCACGGAAGATCGGGATGAACGCCTTGTTCACCGCGATCAGCCCGAACACGTTGGTCTGGAACTGCCGATGCGCCTGATCCATCGTCGACGCCTCCAGTGGACCGCCCTGGAAGTAGCCGGCGTTGTTGATGACCGCATCGACCCGTCCGAACTGCGATCGCGCAAGCTCGCCGAAGGCGAGATCCGCCGCTTCATCATCGACATCCAGCAGCAGCGTCCTCACATCGGCGATGCCGTCGTGGACCGCGAGATCAGCCGTCTTGCGGACGGTGGCGACGACATTCCAGCCTGCCGCCGCGAAGCGGGCGACGGCGAGTCGACCGAAGCCGGACGATGTGCCGGTGATGACGACGGTCTGTGCGCTCATGAGGACTCCTTCGATCTTGATTCCACCTTTAGTACAACATGGTTGCGTTAATAGCGCAACGGTGTTTGCTAAACTCGATGGATGCCGGACACCTTCCAGCGCGCACGGTCGACCGACGCCAAAGAGATTCGCATCGCCGCGATCCTGCAGTCGGCGCGCGCGCAGGCGGAAGAGCGAAGCGTGCGAGAGGTGACCTTGACCGACATCGCCGCAGGCGTGGGGATGCACAAGTCGACGATGCTGCGGTACTTCGAGACCCGCGAGGAGATCTTCCTGCAGCTCGCCGCCCAGGAGTGGTCCGGTTGGGCGGAACAGGCCGTCCGCGAGCTCACCGCGTCCGAGCCGGGGGATAGCACCACGGCCGCCGAGCTGATCGCGGCCGGCCTCGTGAGCCGCCCGCTGTTCTGCGACCTCCTCGCCCAGGTGCCCCTGAACCTCGAACGCGGCGTCTCGCTGACCAGCGTCAAGGAGTTCAAGCTGACTGCGATCGCATCGGCCCGATCCGTGGCAGCGACGCTGGCGGCCGTCCTGGACCTCGATCCGCGCAGCGCCCGCGAGGTCATCGCGACGGCAACGGCGATGGCCGGGGCTCTCTGGCAGATGGCCGCCCCCGGAACGACGCTGCGCGCGCTCTACGAGACCGACCCCGAACTCTCGCACGCCGTCATCGACGTCGCTCCGCGGCTCACCGGAATCCTCGCCGCCCTCATCACAGGCCTCCGCGCCGGCACCGCATCCTGACGCGAGCGGCGCCTCAGACCGCAGTCATCCAGTCCGCGACGTGGACAACCACAGCATCGAACACACTCACGCTCGGTACCAGACCGCTTGCATGCGCGCCACGATCCGATCGCCGATGCAGGCGGTCCGAACGATCAGCCGCCCTGGAAGTCGCTGGCCATGTCGGCGAAGCGGGAGAAGTGGCCCTGGAACGCGACCTGGATCGTCGCGGTCGGGCCGTTGCGGTGCTTGGCGACGATGAGGTCGGCCTCGCCCGGGCGCACGTCCTTGTCGTAGACCGACTCGCGGTGCAGCAGGATCACCATGTCGGCGTCCTGCTCGATCGAGCCCGACTCGCGCAGGTCGCTGATCGCGGGCTTCTTGTCCTGCCGCTGCTCGGGGCCGCGGTTCAGCTGCGAGAGCGCGATCACGGGCACCTGCAGTTCCTTCGCGAGCAGCTTCAGGGCGCGGGAGAACTCCGAGACCTCCTGCTGACGCGACTCGACGCGCTTGCCGCTCGTCATCAGCTGCAGGTAGTCGATGATCACCATCTTCAGCCCCACGCGCTGCTTGAGCCGGCGGCACTTCGCGCGGATCTCGACGAGTGTCATGTTCGGGCTGTCGTCGATGTACAGCGGGGCGTCGTTGATGCGCCCGCGCGTGGAGGCGACCGTCGTCCAGTCGCGCTGGTCGAGCGTGCCCTTGCGCAGGTTCTGCAGCGGCACCGCACCTTCGGCGCTGAGCAGGCGCATGGCGATCTCGGCCTTGCCCATCTCCAGCGAGAAGAAGATCGACGGCTGGTCGTGCCCGATCGAGGCCGCCCGGGCGAAGTCGAGCGCGAGCGTCGAGTTGTGCGTCGGGATCATCGACTCACCGGCGAGGTACAGGTGAGCGTCGTTGTCGACCTGGACGCACCGCACCGGCACGCTGGCGACCGGACGCACCGCCTTCACATACCGGCGTCCGATCCGCAGGGTGTCCGACGGCCGCTCCTGGGTGTGTGCCACGCGCTTGCGCTCGAGATGGAACACGTCATCGACCGTCGAGAAGTTCAGGATGTAGGCGGTCGACGAGGCCTCGGTGCGCCCGTGGACGCGCTTCGTCGTGCGTCCGCACTTGTAGCCGAGGCTGACGATCAGCTCGTAGACCGAGTCGGCCAGGCGCTTGCTGGTGACGGAGAACTGGCAGGATCCGACGCCCTTGACCACGGTCCCATCGGTGTCCATCAGACCCGCGAGCAGCTCGCGGCGCTGCGCCTCCGACGCACGAAGGTACCGGGTCGGCACGTGCTTGTCGCCGAGCACGCCGACCTTCCGCAGCAGCGCGGCGAAGCTGCCGTGATCGCGGTGGCACGCATCGCAGCGCTGCGCCTCGCCCGAGTACGGCTCGCCGCAGTCCGGACAGGACAGGCGCTCCGGGTGAGCCCCCTTGTTCTTCGGCCCGCACGTGCGACCGCATGTGTTCACGTGGGGGTGCCGCGCGACGAACTCGGCCCCGCAGACGTCGCAGTTCCTGACCAGCAGCGGACGCTCCGCGAGCTTGAGCGAATACAGCATGCCCCCACGTGGCTCCACGCGGACTCCCGCGGCTTCGACCAGCATCGGAATCTCGTCGGTCTCGCTGGTGATCCGCGCCGAGGCGCTGTGGCCGTCTCCGAGCCACGCCCCCAGTGCGTACGGCGGGATGGGAAGTTCGGCATCCACCGCGCGCAACGGCGCGGCGTTGACGATCGAATGGTTCGCCCGACGGTCGGCTCCGACCGTCAGGGTCTCGAGGATCTGCTCGGTCGTGACCGTCGCCGCACCGCCCTGAGCCGAGCGGCGCGATGCCCGCGTCTCGGTCACCCACTGGTGCTGCGCGTCGGCGATGATCGTGGATCCGTCGGAGAACTCGACTTCGTAGCAGGGCCGATCCAGCATGACCTCGGTGGCGGCCACGACGCACGTCGGGTGGCCATCCGCGCCGTACAGATAGTCGCCGACCTGCACCTCGCCCATCGTGGTCCACCCGGTCGGCGTCGGCAGCGGGGTGTCGAGCGCGAGCGCCTTCCCCATGGCAGGCCTCGCCGCGACGACGATCATCTGACCGCCGTGCAGGCCGTTGGTGAGCTCATCGAGCTCGCGGAAGCCCGTGGGCACGCCGGTCATGGATCCGTCGCGGCCGCTCGCGGCCTCCATCTCCTCGACGGCGGCGTCGACGGCGACGGTGAGCGGCACGTAGTCCTCTGCCTGCTCGGTGCCGGTGACCGAATAGATCTCGGCCTGTGCGCTGTTGACGAGGTCGGTGGCGTCGCCCTGCCCGTCGTAGCCCATCTGCACGATGCGGGTGCCCGCGTCGACGAGCTTGCGCAGGATCGCGCGCTCCGACACGATGCCGGCGTAGAAGCCGGCGTTGGCGGCGGTCGGCACGATAGAGGTCAGCGAATGCAGGTAGTCCGCCCCGCCCGCGCGGGACAGGTTGCCGGTCTTGATCAGCTCGTCGGTGACGGCGATGACGTCGGTCGGCTCGCCGTGCGAGTACAGCGAGAGAACCGCGTCGAAGATCAGCTCGTGCTTGGGGATGTAGAAGTCGGATCCGCGCAGCGACTCGATCACGTCGGCGACGGCGTCCTTCGACAGCAGCATGCCGCCCAGGGTGCTCTGCTCGGCCATGACGTCGTGCGGCGGGGTCCGCTCGGGCCCGCGTCCCGAACCGAGCCGCTCCTCCGCGATGTCCGCGATCGACACGCGCGCCCCCCTCTTCCTCCACCGATTGCCGAGCACATCACCGTCGGATCCGCGCTTCGGGCCGACTGAGTTGCCGCCGCACACAGCACACCACGGGGGTCCGACATTCGGGATGCTCGACCACGCTAGAAGCACGCCCTCCCGGGTGCAAGGGAGCCTGTGGATAACTCTGTGGACAGTCTGCGGGTAACTCTGGAGTGTCTGTGCAGAACGCCTGGGGATAACTGTGGGGAGTGTTGGGATTCGAGAATTTTTTATCCCTCTGGATCTGGGGTTCATCTCTTCCCCATCCTGTGGATGAGAATCTGCTTAAACCGCCTCTTTAAGGTTCGCTGCCTGATCGTCGGATGTGCACAACCTGGGGACAGCACACACGTGCCGCCCTGTTTGTCAAGTCGGCCGTTCGGCGGGTGTGGCGCCGCTCATCCGAGCACGCCGACGCCTCAGGGCCGCTCCGGCGCGTTCACACGGCCGCCGCGGTCAGGGCTTCGAGGACACCACCGTCACGCCTCCGGGCAGCGGCGCGAGATCGGATCGCGCGCTCATGCCTCGGAGCCCCACCGCCGGCGCCGCCGGCCTCGGCGTGCGCCCGGCACTCCGAAACACCGGTTGCTTCACCTGGACGCGCGCGGCTGCGAGGGAGTACAGTCGGCGAAGCGAACGCCGTCCGAGGGGCGGTCTGCACGACTCGGGGAGGGGACCGTGGACGCGACCGTTGCGACCGGTCGCCGGCTCCGTGTCGGCATGCTCTCGGGTGCCTGCCTGGCGCTCGCCTGGGCCGCCCTCTCCGTCCTCCTCGGCTCCTCCTCGGCCCATGCGGACGATTCCGGACTGCTCGGCGGCACCGGCGGACTGCTCGGCGGCACGACCTCCGCGGTGGCGTCCACCGTCGGCGGCACCGCGGACGCGGTCGCGGGAGCCGTCGACGCCATCGTGTCGCCCGTGCAGGGCGCCGTCGAGACGACAGCCCCGGTCGTGTCCGGCACGCCCGGCTCCGTGCCGGCGGTCGTCGACCTGATCACCGCGCCCGTCCCCGACGTCGTCGCTCCCGTAGCGCCCGATGCGGTCGCGGGCCTCGGGGACCCCGTCTCTGCGGCCATTCCCGAGGTGCTCGCCCCCGTCTCCGCGGCGCTCGCGTCGTCGCCGCTGTCGTCGATCACCGCCCCGGTGGCCGCCGCCCTCACGTCCGTCCCGGTCGTGGGCGACCTGACCGCCGAACTCGGCATCCCGGCCCTCCTCGGCCGCCTCGGCGGTGCCGTCGACGGACTCGCGGGCGCGGTCGGCGACGTGGTCGGCGGCGCGGGCATGCCGGTTCCGCCCCTGCTCCCGCCCTCGGACGCGGGCGGCTCGGATGCACCCGGATCACCGGGACCGGATCCGGTCGCCGCACCGATCACCACCGCGACATCGTCCGCGGCCGCGCTCTCGCCGCCCGGCGGCCCCACGCGCTCGGCAGACCGCTCCGATGCCCTGCCGCTCGCGTCCTCCGCCTCCACGGCCTCATCCGCCCCTGCTACGCCCTCGTGGCCCGGTGCACCCGATCCGGACACGACACCGCTTTCGACGGGCGGCAACTCCTCCTCCGGTTCCGGCGGGGGTTCGGCGCCGTGGTTCGCCGCCTTCTCGCAGGTCACCGCCACCGCTTCGGCGTTCGAGGCGCCCACGGGCGTCGCTGCCGACGACGCGCTGCCCTCTTCGCCGGTGTACGACACCGACACCGCTCCCGACTGAGTCGATCCGGGCTGCCGTCATGACGGCAGCAGCACGCGCGCACTCCCCGCGCGCTTCCCCCACCGACTCGATGTCAGGAGTACACATCATGCGCACATTCGTGAAGCATGCCCTCTGGGGCACGCTCATCGCCGGCGGGATCACCCTGCTCGGCGCCACGGCCGCCAACGCGGCCGACAGCACATCCGGAGACGACGGGATCGGATCCGGCACGCAGGTGATCGCGCCGATCTCGGCACCCGTCACGATCACCGGCAACGCGATCTCGATCCTCGGGATCTCCACCGCGACCGGGCCGGCGCCGGCCGCCGCACCCGCTGCGGACCCGGCAGCCGCCACCACCTCCGGTGATGACAGCATCGGATCCGGCACGCAGGCGGTCGCCCCGATCAGCATCCCGATCACCGTGACGGACAACGCGATCAGCGTTCTCGGCGCCTCCGAGAGCACCGCCGCCGCGGCCCCCGCACCCGCCGCGGCCCCCGCACCAGCCGCCGACCCGGCGCCCGCCGCGACCACCAGCGGAGACGACGGGATCCTCTCGGGCACGCAGGCCCTCGCACCCGTGCACGCACCCGTCACCGTCTCGGGCGACGCGGTCTCCGTGCTCGGCCACAGCACCGCCGCGAGCGGCGCGCCGCCGGCCGCGGTCGGCACCCCGGCCGGCGGCACCGTGCCCGCCACGGCCGGACCGTCCACCAGCGGCGACGACGCGATCCTGGGCGGCACCCAGATCGTCGCGCCCGTCACCGCACCGGTCAACGTGCTCGGCAACGCCATCGCCGTACTCGGACGCAGCAGCGCCACCTCGACAGGATCCGGTGCCGCGGCAGGCGGCACGGCCGGCGGCCCCGGCGCGACGACCTCCGGCAACGGCTCGATCCTGGGCGGCACCCAGATCGTGCTGCCGGTGACCGCGCCGATCACGATCGGCGGCAACGCGATCTCCGTGGGCGGCACCAGCACGACGACCCCCGGCACGCCGGGCACGCCAGGCTCTCCGGGCACCCCCGGAACGCCCGGCACCCCGGGCTCTCCCGGCACGCCCGGAACGCCCGGCGGCGGACACGGGGCGGGCTCGGCGCCGGCGGCGCCGGCGGCGCTGATCACGGCGTCCGGGCCGGCACCGCGGCTTGCGCAGACCGGCGGCAGCTCCCCCGCGCCGCTGATCGTGCTGGCGCTCGTGCTGCTGTCGCTCGGGGCGGGCGCCCTCATCCGGCGCACCCGCACCCTGTGACCGGTCGCGGCGGCGCGGCGCGTCCTCGACAGGGTGGCCGCGCCGCCGGGCCCCGCTGACCCCCGGTGGCCCCAGCACCGGGTGGGGGGAGAAGAAGGGGGCCGTCTCGGTGGAACGAGACGGCCCCCGACCGGCGTGGCGTGCAGGGAACCGGATCCGACCGGCGTGCACGGAACCGGATCCGACCGGCCTGCACGCTCAGGACACGCGCACGGCGCTCACAATCCAGTTGTCGACCGAATGGCCGTCGACGTGCGGCGCGTCGAGGTCGCAGGAGAACAGCGACAGCGCGCGCTCGGGCGCATCGGACTGCCACACCCACTTATAGGTCGTGGTCGCCTGGCTCACCACGTCCTGCTTGGGCACCGCCTGCGCATCCTGCGTCACCCGGAACTCCGCCGTGGCGTAGCCGCCCGCCTGCAGCGCGTAGGTGAGGATCACCGCGTCGCCCGCACGCACCTGGCCGAGGTCGAAGAAGACGTCCTTCGTGCCGATGCCGGTCACATTGTGCCCGACGATGATGCCGCGGTAGTCGGAGAGGTCGCCCGGGGTGGTGGTCCACTGCGGCGGACCGTACCAGCCGGCCAGCCCCGGGTCGGGGTTCAGGAAGCCGTCGCCGTCGAGCTGGATCTGATTCACGTCGGCGTCGATGAGCGGTGCCCTCTGCTGCAGCACGGCGATGTGCACGGGGATCCCCGCGATGTTCTGCAGCGGCGCGGGTGCCGGCGACGCGGATGGCGTCGGCCTTGCCGCAGGGAACAGCGGCCTCGGAGTCGCGGACGTCGTCGGTCCCGCCTGCGGCGCCGGTTTCATCGGCACCGCTCCAACCCCGTTCGTCGCTCCGGCGAGCACGACCGCGGCGCCGCCTGCGAGCACCGCGACAGCGAGAAGGGCCATCGCGAGGCGTCTGCGCATCACGATGACCCTTCCCTTCCGAGGCGGACGCTCAGCTGCGGCGACCGCGCATCAGCAGGCCGGCACCGGCCAGCGACGCGGCGGCGAGGGCGCCGAGACCACCGGCCGCGATCGGGATCCACGACGTGTCGCCATCCGTCTGCACCGTCGCCGGGACGGTGTGCGTCTGCGGCGCCGGTGCGACGACCGGCGGCGTGACGACCGGCGGCGTGACCACCGTCGCCGGGCAGGTGACGGCGTCATGGTGCACGACCTTCGTCACCGCGGGGGTGCCCTCGGTCGGCGGCACAGCGGGGTGTCCCTCGACGTCGATGATCTTGTCAGCGGACCAGTAGAACCAGTCGGACTTCCCCGGCGTCCCGGTCTGGAAGATCTCGTTGATGGGGTCCGTGCCATGCCCGGCGCCCTCGTAGTTCGTGGTGTTCGCCTGCCAGTTCTCACCCGGCGGGATGTCCCCGGCCTGCGGACCCGCGGGGCCGCCGGTCCAGGAGTAGCGCTGGAAGTTCGCCCAGTGCCACACCTCTTCCACCGCGGGCGAACCCGGCGTCCCGTTCACGGCCGGCGTGACGACCACCGTCTCGTCCCACGCCGGTGCCGGCGTGCACGTGCTGTCGTCGGCGTATGCGGATGGGACCGTGATCAGGATTCCCGCGACCGCGAGCGACACCGCGCCCGCCGCGTACGCGGCCTTGCGGAGCGCCCCAGCGCTCCTCGTGTTGTTCTCGGACGACATGTCCAGCTCCCCAGATTCGTGATCGATGATCACGCGCACCGGGAGCGCAGGAGGTCGACGAGGCGCCTGGCGACCACGTCGGATCCTTGTCCCCAAGATCTTCGGGTCCCACCCCGTCAAGGTGCCCACGCCCCAGCACGCGCAACCTTGTGTGGGTCACACTACCGGTATTCCGGTGCCGGAGGCAATGGGATCCGGGAGTCGCCGGACGACACGAGACAGGGGCCGCCTCCCGAAGGAGACGGCCCCTGACAGAGCGTTCGCGCGTCTACGTGGCGGCGACGATGCTTCGACTCGGTCGCGCTTACGCGCGGCCTCGCTCAGCAACCACCTGCAGCGTGATCACAGCGGTCACGTCGTCGTGCAGACGAACGGTGGCCTCGTGCTCGCCGACCGACTTGATCGGCGAGGTGATGTGCACCTTGCGCTTGTCGATCGCACCGATGCCCGCGGCCTCGACGGCGGCGGCGACATCGGCGGTCTTCACCGAACCGAACAGACGGCCCTCGGCGCCGGCCTTGACGGCCATGCGCACCTTGGCGGCCTCGATCGCGTTCTTCAGCGCCACCGCGTCGTCGAGGTCGTGGATCGCACGCGCCTTGCGGGCGGCCTGGATCTGCTCGACCTGCTTCTCGCCACCGCGCGTCCACGCGACAGCGAAACCCTGCGGCACGAGGTAGTTGCGGGCGTACCCGTTCTTGACCTCGACCACGTCACCGGCGCTACCGAGCCCGGCGACCTCATTCGTGAGAATCAGCTTTGCCATGTCGGTGCTCCTTAACGGCCGGCGCCGGCGTAGGGCAGGAGAGCCATCTCGCGTGCGTTCTTGATCGCCTTGGCGATCAGACGCTGCTCCTGCACGGACACACCGGTGATGCGACGGGCGCGGATCTTGCCGCGCTCCGAGATGAACTTGCGGAGGGTCGCGACGTCCTTGTAGTCGATGACACCCACGCGGATGGACTTCGCGGGGGCGGCGTTCTTCGCGCCCTTCCGCGGCTTGCGGCGGTCGCCGCTCGACTTTCCAGCCATGAGTCTTCCTTACGAGAAATGGTTTTCGGATCCGTCAGGATCCGGAATCTTGGTTTGCCTGCTTCGGGTCTCGACTCGCTCGCGCTGCGCGCGTGCTCGTTCGACCTCGAGCCGATCTCGCGTCAGGGTCGCTGCGCGACCGTGACCCGAGCCGGCTCAGAACGGGGTGTCGTCGCCGAAGCTGCCGGGAGTGCTCCACGCGTCGGCGCTCGACGAGCCGGACGACCCGGGGGTCGACCACGGCTCTTCCGAGACCTGCTGCGGCGGACGTCCGCCGCCCTGCTGGCCGCCGCCGGAGAAGCCTCCGCCGCCGGTGGAGGCGGCACGGGTGACCTGGGCGGTCGCGTAGCGGAGCGAGGGGCCGATCTCGTCGACCTCCAGCTCGATCGCCGTGCGGTTCTGGCCCTCGCGGTCCTGGTAGGAGCGCTGACGCAGGCGTCCGGATGCGATGACCCGCATGCCCTTCGTCAGGGATCCCGCCACGTGCTCGGCGAACTCGCGCCACACGGACGCACGGAGGAACAGCGCGTCGCCGTCCTTCCACTCGTTCGCCTGGCGGTCGAAGGTGCGCGGCGTCGAGGCGATGGTGAAGTTCGCCACCGGCAGCCCGTTCTGCGTGTAGCGCAGCTCGGGGTCGGCGGTGAGGTTCCCCACCACGGTGATGACGGTCTCGCCGGCCATGTTCCTTAGACCTTGGCCTCGACAGGCTCAGCCCGGCGCGCGGTCGACTTGGGCTTGCGGGCGGCCTTCTCCTCGGCGCGCTTGGCCTCGGCGGCGACCATGGCCTGCGCCTCTTCGGCACGCAGAACCTTGGTGCGGAACACGAGCTCCGACAGGTTCAGCTGGCGGTCCAGCTCCTTGGTGGCGTCGCTGGTCGCCGTGAAGTTCACGACGGCGTAGATGCCCTCGGTCTTCTTGTTGATCTCGTAGGCGAAACGGCGCTTGCCCCAGATGTCGACCTTGTCAATCGAGCCACCATCAGCGGTGATGACCTTCAGGAACTTGTCGAGGTTGGGGGCAACCTGGCGCTCGTCCAGCTCGGGGGTCAGAATGACCATGAGCTCGTACTGGTGCGTCACTTACCCACCTCCTTCGGACTAGAACGGCTTCCGGGACTTTCCCGGAAGCAGGAGGGTGTTGTGCACGTGCCCGGACGCAGATGTGCCCAGGCAACCTGCACAGCTTAGCGGATCCGCCTGAATGCGCCGAATCGAGCGGGTGGCCTGGCTGCCGTCGCCGAGCACCTCGTCGCGCACACGACCACGCCGGACGAGGGTGTCGCGGGCGTCTGGGAGGGGTGGGGCGGTCTGCTGGGCGGCTTCGGGTCCACGGGGCGCACCTTCGTGACCTTCACCGGCGACCCCGAAGACGCGCACCTCCAGCTCCCGCAGCGCGAGCACGTGCTGTTCGCCGCGCCGCCGCGCACGTTCGCGGATCCGGACTGGGTGGCCTTCGTCCCCTGGAGGGACCCTTCGACAGGCTCAGGGACCGTCGCCGAGAAGCGGAGTTTCCCACCCAGCGCGCAGCACCCGAGCCTGATCTGGCCCGCCGACCGCGCCTGGATCCTGGTGAGCGAGATCGACTTCGACTCCACGATCGTCGCCGGATCCGCCACGCTCGTCTCAGCCCTGTGCGCCGACGAGCGGATCGAGGCCCTGCCCGTCCCCGAGGGCGCGAACCTGCAGGGGGATGCCGACGAGGTGAATCCCTGAGCCGACCGGTCGGAACCGACGGCTCTCAGGCCACGCTGCCCCGGGGCACGATCCAGCGGTGCGAGAACTCCGGAGCGACGCGCGCGCCACGTTCTCGAAGTCGGCGTCGTAGTGCACCACGGTGACCGCCTGCCGCGCGTCCGAGTGCCGGATCGCCGTCGCCGCGATCTGCAGATCGCTCACCCCGACCGAGCGGCCGATGCCCGCGTCGAACAGTCGGCGCTGGAGGTCGATCGCGAGGGCGGCGACCGCGCGTCCGGCGCGAGGAAAATGCGCGCCCGTGAGCTCGCGTCTATCAGCGCCTCATGGTCCGACGCGCTGCGCGCGGAGTACCCCTCCTCCAGGATCTGCGGCAGGCACCCGCCCAGATCCCCGTGTTCGAGCAGCTCGACGAGCGCCGACGCGACCGGGGCCGAGCGCTGCACCCGCTGCAGCACGGAGTTGTCGACCAGGAGGATCCGCCTCATCGCTGGGCGCGGTCGATGACCCGCGCGTCGTCCAGGTCGACCGCGATCCCCGACTGCAGCAGATCGATGTAGCCGAGCGCCTCGCCCCGCCGCACGACCTGCATGAGCGCCTCATTCACGGCAGCCTTCTTGGTGGTCGCCCCCGTGAGTTCCATCGCCCTGGCGAGAAGCGCTTCGTCGATGTCGATGAGAGTCTTCGTCATGCCGTCTCCGTCGATATATCTTCTTCGTCTGGTCAATATATATCCAGGATCGGACACCACATCGGATCCTCCGCGACCTCACAGATCCCGCACTCCCGGATTAGCGTGGAAGGGTGAGCAATCCACAGCAGCGCGACGCGGTCCCGTTCGACGCCCGTCCGCTGACCGAGGCCGTCGACCGCGCACGGCTGACGGCGTACGCGCGCGCGGCGAGCGCGAGCGGCACCGGACCTCGCGCGGGACGGATCGTGCTGTTCGCCGTCATCGCGGCGTTCATCGTGGTCGTCTTCGCCTCCACGTTCGGCGCCGTCCTGGTGGCCACGATCGGCGGATCTGCGATCGTGGTGCTGCCGCTGCTCCTGCTCGTCGTGGTCGGGCTCGCGGTGTGGGGCGGGATCGCGTGGTGGAACCGCCAGCTCGTGCGCGGATACCGCCTCACGGGGTTCGCGAGCGCGAACGCGATGACCTATCTTCCGGAGCTCAAGGATCCGCAGCTGCCCGGCATGCTCTTCGGCCTCGGCCGTTCCCGCGTCGCGACGGATCTGGTGCGCGGCACGGTCCCGCGCTTCGTCGAGTTCGCGAACTTCCGGTACACGACGGGATCCGGCAAGAACAGCCACACTCATGCCTGGGGCTATATCGCGATCAAGCTCGACGTGCCGCTGCCGAACATCGTGCTGGACGCGCAGGCCAACAACGGGTTCTTCGGATCCAACCTCCCCGCCTCCTACGCATCGCATCAGCGGCTCTCGCTGGAGGGCGACTTCGACCAGTACTTCGCGCTGTACTGCCCGGCCGGCTACGAACGCGACGCGCTCTACCTGTTCACGCCCGACATCATGGTGAGGTTCATGGACAGCGCCTCGGCGTTCGACGTGGAGATCGTGGACGACTGGCTGTTCCTGTACGCCCAGAACCGGCAGGTCACCACTCTGGATCCGGCCGCGTGGGCGCAGATGTTCGGCACGGTGGGTGCGGTCCTCACCAAGCTGCAGCAGTGGGCGCGCTGGCGGGACGAGCGCCTGCACGCGGCCGGCGGCGACGCCGGCACCCCGCCGGCCGAGGTCGCCGCGTCGGCATCAGCCCCCGCCCTCTTCGCCGGCGGGCCGGTGGCGCCGACGCCCGGTGATCCAGGGCAGCCGTGGACTCCCCCGCCGGGCGTCGCCCCCGGCGGGCGCCGACTCAAGCGCGCATTCCCCTGGGTGCCGGTGCTGGTGTTCACCGGCGTCGGGATCTCATGGCTGGTGTTCCGCATGATGCTCGGGCACTGACGCGCCGCCCCTTCAGGGTCGTTGAGCAAGCCGAAGGCGAGACGAAGCGCGGCGCCCTCGCAAGAGCACCGCGTCTCGTCTCCGTCGCGCTGGCGCGCGTCTTCGCTCAACGGCCCCGATGTGAGCGGCCGGGGTCAGACCGCATCGAGCAGCTCGTCCACGCGGGCACGCGCGGCCGCGGCGCTCGACGCCCTGCCGTGCACGACGAGCGGCTCGGCGATGCACTCGGCGATCGACAGCAGCCGGTTGAAGCTCGTGGCCGGATCCTGGAACACGATCCGATGTCTGAGGGTGCGCTACTTGGTCAGCGGCGCGTAGCGGAACTTGAACGACGCGTCCAGCGTCGTCCCGCTGACGCCCGAACCCACGACCGCGATCTGCTTGCCCTGCAGCAATGGCAACGTCGACAGATCCTTGGCGACCACGTCCTGGATCTGGCTCAGCTGCGCCAGGCGTTTGTCGCGATCGGTCTCCGTCTGCGACCTCACGATCAGGTCGTTGACCGCCGGGTTGTCGTAGTGGTTCTTCAGAAGGTTGTCGGTCGTGAAGAACGTCGACAGGTAGTTGTCGGCGTCGGAGTAGCCCGGGGACCAGCCGAGCTGGTAAGCCGGGTACGCGTCGGTGGCACGGTCCTGGGAATACTGCATCCACTCGGTCTGCTGCAGGTCGACCGTGAACAGGCCGCCGTTCTCGAGCTGGGCCTTGATCGCGGCGTACTCGTCTCCCGAGGACGGACCGTAGTGGTCGCCGTTGTACTGCAGGCTCAGGGCGATCGGGACCTGCACGCCGGCGGCGGTCAGCACCTCCTTGGCCTTGTCGAGCGAGGGTCCGCCGTTGCCGTCGCCATACATCGACTTGAGCGGCTGCATGGCGCCGGCCAGGCCGTCGGCGACGAAGGAGTACAGCGGGATGTACGTGCCCTTGTAGACATCCTTCGCGATCGCCGGGCGGTCGACGAGGTCGGCCGCGGCCTGACGCACGGCCTGGGCCTTGGCCGGGTCGGCCTCGGGCGTCGTGGCCCCGTAGGGCTGCGTGTTGAAGTTGAACACGATGCAACGGATCTCGCCGCCGGGTCCCTCGACGAGCTTGACCTTCTTGTTCTTGGAGAGATCCTCGGTGTCGGTTGCGGAGAGGCCGCGGAATGCCACGTCGATGTCGCCATTGCCGATCGCGAGCTTCAGGTTCGAGGCGTCGGCGTAGTACTTCACGTTGACGGCGGAGTTGGCAGGCTTGCCCAGCTCTCCCTGGTAGCCCGAGTACGGCTTGTAGGCGATGAGCTGGTTCTTCTTGTAGTCGGTGATCTCGTACTGACCGGCGAAGGCCCTGCCCTTGACGATGGTGTCATCGTCGGTGACCTTATCGGCCGAGAACACCTTCTCGTCGACGATGGGCGCGGCGGGGCTGGAGAGGATGAGCGGCCAGATCTGGTCGTTTCCGTTCTTCAGCGTGAACACGACCGTGGTCGCATCCGGCGCCGCGGTGCTGTCGAGGTTGCCGAGCAGCGAGGCCGGGCCGTTGGGGTCGTTGATCTTGACCATGCGGTCGAAGGAGAACTTCACGGAGGCCGAGGTGAGCGGGTCGCCGTTGGCGAACTTCAGGCCCTTCTTCAGCTTGACCGTGTACTCGGTCGGCGAGGTGAACGACGCCGACTCGGCGATGTCGGGAGTGACGTCGGCCGTCCCGTACTTGCTGTTCATCAGGAACGGGTAGATCTGGTTCATCACGGCGAAGGAGCCGTTGTCGTAGGACCCGGCCGGGTCGAGGAGCGTGATCTTGTCGGTCGTGCCGACCGTGATCATGCTTCTGGTCGAGTCGTCGCCCGTGCCGCCCGCCGTGCAGCCCGAAAGAATGAGGGCTGAGGCGCCGAGCGCGCCGATGGCGAAGCTGAGCCGACTTCGAGTGCCGCGGAATGACATCTACACCTCTATACCGTTCCTATTGACGCGACATCGCGCGACTGCACCATCCGGGGCCGCCGGGGGATGGCTCACGGGACACCCGATTGTAGGCACGGGTCGGCGATTCACGGGAGTTCCGACGCCGAGACGTGACCTCGACCGCATTTCTTCCGGCGGCGGCACCGGCGCGGATCCGGCCGGCGGCGGCGCCCGGTATTCCGCGCTATTCCGGGAAGTGCGGGAACTGGCGGGCGTAGTCCTCCTTGAGCACGGCGAGGTGCAGCCACGCCTCGGTGTGGGATACCCCTGGCAGCGAGCGCAGCTGCTCGAGACCGGCGTACAGCGCACCGGGCGACGGCTCCACGAACGTGATCACGGCATCGAAACGACCGATCGTACGTGCGGCGAAGTCCACGCCGGGCCAGGTGCGCACGAGAGAGAGGACCGCGTCGTCATCGCCGAGCAGGCTGAGCCCCACGCCCATCGACTGCCTCCGGTGCGCGGGGCCGCGGGCTTCCACGGCGCCGATCTGGATGACATGCGCGGCGCGGAGCCGCTGCACCCTCGTCGCGACCGCGGAGGGCGACAGCCGCACGATCTCGCCGAGCGCGCGGAAGCTGATCCGCCCGTCCTCCTGCAGCAGCTCGATCAGCGCGGTGTCGGTGTCGTCCAGCACGACGTCGCCACGGTAGCTCGAGACGAACGGACCCTTCACGACCGAGGTGTAGACGAGGGTGTTCACGTCGAGCACCTGCGGGATCGCCCTGATGCCCTCGATCACCGCGTGCAGTTCGGACATCGTCCCGAGGCGCACCTCAGCGACGAGGTCGTAGACGCCGCCGATCGCCGACACGAAGACGGTCTCCACCCGCGTCTGCAGCACCTCCGCCACTCCAGTGCTCGCCCCGGCCGTCCGAATCGAGACGTGCGCGATGACGTGCTGCCCGAGGAAGAAGGGGTCGACCGCGCCGATGATCCGGATCGTCCGGTCATCCAGCAGCAGGCGCAGCCGCGACGCCACCGCGGTCCTCGTCTGGCCGAGGCGGGCGGCGAGCGAGCGGATGCTCGCGCGCCCGTCCTCGCGGAGCGCGCGGATGAGTTCTGCGTCGAAATCAGTCATGATGCAGGCGATCCCCGACTTTCCCGGTTTGGATTCCGAAGCTGACACAATCGCAGCCTGAGGCGCGCGATCGACGCGAAACGGAATCTGGATGCGAGACATCGCGAACATTACTCCAGTCACAGTCCTTATGCACGCAACTTTTGGCATTGCGCGGGTGCAGATCCGGTCATAGCATCCTTCGCATCCCTGACACCGCAAAGGAGCGGGCATGACCTCCACCCACGCAAAGGCCCGGCGCGCCGGGCTCGCCGCCTTCGTCGGCACCACGATCGAGTGGTACGACTTCTACGTCTACGCCACGGCCGCCGCCCTCGTGTTCGGCCCGCTGTTCTTCCCGAGCAAGGATCCGCTCGCGGAGACTTCGGCGGCGTTCGCCACCTTCGCCGTGGCCTTCCTCGTCCGCCCGATCGGCGGCATCCTGTTCGGCCACATCGGCGACAAGCTCGGCCGCAGGGTCTCGCTCGTCATCACTCTGCTGCTCATGGGCGCCTCGACGGTGCTCGTGGGGTGCCTGCCGACGTATGAGAACGTGGGCATCCTCGCCCCGATCCTGCTGATCCTGCTGCGCGCGATCCAGGGTCTCGCGGTGGGCGGCGAATGGGGCGGCGCCGTGCTCATGAGCGTCGAGCACGCCCCGGAGAAGTCGAAGACGTTCTACGGCGGCTTCACCCAGCTCGGCAACCCGGCCGGCGCCCTGCTCGCCTCGGGCATCTTCGCGATCATGTCGCGCGGCGGAGACGACTTCATCCTGGGCGGCGGCTGGCGGATCCCCTTCCTGCTCTCGATCGTGCTCATCGGCGTCGGGCTCTGGGTCCGCTACCGGGTCGAGGAGTCGCCGGTCTTCGAGGAGAAGATCGAGGGACGCACGCAGTCGATGCCGCTCGCCTTCGCGCTTCGCGCGAACTGGCGGCCGATCCTGCTCGGCATCGGCATCCTGCCGATCTCGACCGGCGGCTACTACCTCGCGACCACCTTCGCCACCGCCTATGCGACCGGGGCTCCGATCTCGATCAGCGAGCAGGTGATCCTCGACGCGATGACGATCGCCTCGTTCGTGGAGTTCGTGGTCACGCTCCCCGTCGCCTGGCTGGGCGACAAGTGGGGCCGCAAGAACGTCATGTACATCGGCCTGATCACCTCGGTGCTGACCTTCACGCCGTTCCTGCTGCTCATGCCGGGCCGCGTCGAGCCGCTCATCTTCCTCTTCGCTTCACTCGTGCGCATCGCGATGAGCGCCACCTACGCGCCGATCGCCGCGATCCTCGCCCAGATGTTCCGTCCGCAGGCGCGGTACACGTCGATCGCTCTCTCCTACGGCGTCGGTGCCGCGGTCTGGGCCGGGTTCTCCCCCTGGTTCGCGACCCAGCTGGTCGCCTGGACGGGCAGCATCTGGGCGGTCATCGCGATGTTCGTCGGCATGGCCGTGCTCGCCGGCATCTGCACCAGGCTGGCCCCCCAGCACTCCGACGAGGCCCCGGTCACGTCCTCCTTCACCGCCCGCACAGACACCACTGCGAACAGGCTGCCATGAGAAAGCTCGTCCCCTTCGATCAATCCCGCCAGACGACCCCCCGGCTCATCACCGCCCGCACGATCCATCTGCTCGACCCCTCCGCCACGACCGCGACCGCGATGCTCGTCGACCGCGGCAGGATCCTCGCCACCGGCTCCCCCGCGGAGTGCGAGGCGGCGGCCGACACGGCGGGCCTGAATCCGGAGCGAGTCGACCTCGGCGACGCGACGGTCGTGCCCGGCTTCATCGACGCGCACGCGCATCCGCTCATGTACGGCCAGATGATGACCTGGGTGGACTGCGGGCCGGAGAAGGCCGGCAGCATCCCGGAGATCATCGCGCTCTTGCAGGCGGCCGCCGCGACGCTCCCCGCAGGACGCCCGGTGCGCGGCTACGGCTACGAGCACCGCAACCTCGCCGAGCAGCGCCACCCCACCCGGTTCGAGCTCGACCAGGTCGCGACCGACCGCGAGGTGTATCTCATGAACGCCTCCGGGCACGGCGGCGTCGTGAACTCCTACACGCTCGAGAGCAGCGGGATCGACCGCGAGACGCCGAATCCCGCAGGCGGCGAGTTCTTCCGCGACGCCGACGGCGAGCTCACCGGGGAGCTCTCGGATGCGGCGTGCAACATCCTCACCGGTGTGCACGGCGTGAAGGTCGGTCACCACGGTCCGAACTTCCACCTCGCGGACGAGCCGGAGGAGCACCTGCGTCAGCTCGACGTGGCGACCTCCCGCTTCCTCGCGGGCGGCGTGACGGCGATCGGCGACGCGCAGGTGAGCCGCCGCGAGTTCGACATGTACCTGAGGCTCGCGCAGGTCGGGAGGCTGCCCCTGCGGGTGTCGATGTACCTGCTCTCGCACCTGCTCGACGAGGCGCTGGAGATGGGGCTCGTCGGCCAGTTCGGCAACGCGCACCTCAGCTTCGCCGGCATCAAGTTCTACGCGGACGGCACCCTCGGCGGTTGGACGGCGTACTTCCCCGACGGCTACGTGGGGGATCCCTGTCGCACCGGACAGCTGTACCACGAGCCCGCCGAGTACACCGCGCTCATCCGCCGCGCCCACGCCGCCGGTCTGCAGACCGCGACGCACGCCCAGTCGCCGACGGCCATCGAGATGGTCGTCTCGGCGATCGAGGCCGCGCTCGCGGAGAACCCCGACGACGATGCACGTCATCGCATCGAGCACTGCGGGCTGCCGACCCCGGAACAGATCGCGCGCATGGCGACCGCCGGCATCCGGCCCGTGAACCAGCCCCAGCACTACTACAACTGGGGCGAGGGGGTCGAGGAGGCCATCGGCACGCCCGGTGAGCGCTTCAACCCGCTGGGCGAATTCGAGCGCGCCGGGGTGCCGGTCACGATCTCGTCCGACGCGCCGGTGGCCGATCCGATCCCGCTCGAGGCGATCCAGGCGGCGGTGACCAGGGTGACCCGCCGCGGCCACAGACTCGGTCCGGACGACCTGCGCATCTCCGCCCTGTCCGCCCTGCGCGCGCACACGATCGAAGGCGCCGTCTCGCTCGGCCGCGAGGACGACCTGGGCAGCCTCGAGGTCGGCAAGCTCGCCGACTTCGTGGTGCTGGACGAGGATGTGCTGGAGGCGGATCCGGAGCGGATCGGCCGGATCAGGGTGCTCGAGACCTGGGTCGACGGCGAGCCGCGGCACCGTGCGGCCTGAGGGGACGAGCAGATGACCATCGAGACCGGCTCCTACGCCGACACCGCCGGCCGCGCCGTCCTGGAGACGATCCGCGGCTACGGGGTGACCGCCGTGTTCGGGATCCCCGGCACGCACAACCTGGAGTTCTACCGCCCGCTCGCCGACCTGGGATTCCGGGTCGTCACAAACCGGCATGAGCAGGGATCCGGCTACGGCGCCGATGGCTGGGCGCAGCAGACCGGGCTCCCCGGCGTCGTGATCACCACCTCAGGTCCCGCGTTGCAGAACGTGATGAGCGCCGTGGGAACGGCGTTCTGCGAATCTCGTCCGCTCATCGTGCTCTCCCCCGGCGTCGCCCGCGGTGCGGAGTTCGCCGACGTCGGAACGCTGCATGAGACGAAGGACGCGTCGGCGATGGTCGGCGCGATCGCGGAGTGGTCGCGCCGCGTCGACTCGGCCGCGGAGGCGGTCGCCGCCGTGCACGACGCGTTCGCGCTGTTCCGCACCGGGCGTCCGCGGCCCGTGCACATCGAGGTGCCGCTGGACGTGCTCGAGGCGCCGGCGGACGTTCCCGCGGCGGACCGCCTGCCGCTTCCCCTTTCCGCCGCCGAAGACGGGGAGACGGCGGCGGTCGCCGAAGCCGCCGCGCTGCTCGGCGCGGCGCGGCGGCCGGTCATCGTCGCGGGCGGCGGTGCGACCCGTGCCGCCGTGGCGCTGACCGCTCTCGCCGAGCGCCTCGGCGCCCCCGTGCTCACCACGCTCAACGGCAAGGGCGTGGTCGACGAGCACCACCCGCTCGCGCTCGGTGCCAACCTGCGCCTCGCGGCGGCCCGCGCGGTCGCCGAGGACGCCGATGTGCTCCTGGTCGTGGGATCCAAGCTCGGCGAGGCTGAGCTGTGGGCGCCGCGGCTGGAGGCGCGCGGCGCGGTGCTGCGCGTGGACATCGCTGCCGCGCAGCTCGCGAAGAACCTGGATCCCGCGGTCGGCATCCGCGGTGACGCCCGCGCCGTGCTCGAGCGCCTCCTGGATGCCCTGCCTCCCGTCGCACCACGCATCCCCGCACTGGACGACGTGCGCGCGGCGATCCTCCGGGAGATCCGCGAGGCCGCTCCGGCGACCGTCGCGCTGGCCGAGGAGATCGCCGCAGCCCTGCCGGACGACGCGATCGTCGCCGGCGACTCCTCCCAGATCGTCTACCTCGCACTCGCCAACGTGCTCCGCCGCTCCGGCCCGCACGCGCTGCTCTACACCCCCACCTACGCGACGCTCGGCTACGGCCTGCCCGCGGCCATCGGCGCCCGCGTCGCCCAGCCGGAGCGGCCCGTGGTCGCCGTGGTCGGCGACGGCGCGCTCATGTTCGCTGTCAACGAGCTCGTGACGGCCGTCGAGCAGCGGCTCGACCTCACGATCGTCTGCGTCGACAACGGCGGCTACGCCGAGATCCGCCAGAACGAGGTGGATCGCGGGATGACTCCCGTCGGCGTGGACCTCGTGCAGCCGGACTGGCCCGCCCTCGCCCGCGCCTTCGGCGCCCACGGCGAGCGGGTCGACGCCGTCGGCGACCTCGCCTCTGCCATCCGCGCCGCGATCGCGGCCGGCGGCGTCCGGCTGGTGCACGTCGTGCAGCCCGCCCCGCATCACTCCTCGGAAGAACAGAAGGACCACGCATGACCGCTCCGCTCGGCCCCGTCGACGCCTCTCTGAACCCCCGTTATGCGGGCTTCGCCACCTTCGCCCGGCTGCCGCGGCTGGAGGACGTCGACCGCGCCGACATCGCGGTGGTCGGCGGCCCGTTCGACTCGGGCGTGAGCTACCGCCCCGGCACGCGGTTCGGACCGTCGCACGTGCGCGAGTCCTCGCGGCTGCTGCGCCCGTACAACCCGGCTCAGGACTTCTCCCCCTTCGCGCGGACCCAGGTCGTCGACGCGGGCGACATCGCGCTCAACCCGTTCGACATCGCCGAGGCCGTCGAGGAGACCGACCGCGCCGTGACCGCTCTCGGCGAGCGGGTGTCGCGGATCGTGACGATCGGCGGGGACCACACCCTCGCCCTGCCGCTGCTGCGCTCGGTCGCCCGCACGCACGGCCCGGTCGCCGTGCTGCACTTCGACGCGCACCTGGACACCTGGGACACCTACTTCGGCGCACCCATCACGCACGGCACCCCGTTCCGCCGCGCGAGCGAAGAGGGCCTCATCGACATGACCGCGAGCTGCCACGTCGGCACGCGCGGCCCGCTCTACGACAAGAGCGACCTCGAGGACGACGCGCGCCTCGGATTCTCGATCGTGACGAGCGAGGCGATCGAGGAGCACGGCGTCGACGCCGCGATCGAGCGGATCCTGACCCGCATCGGCGACGCACCGCTGTACGTCTCGATCGACATCGACGTGCTCGACCCCGCGCACGCGCCCGGCACCGGGACGCCCGAGGCTGGCGGCCTCACCAGCCGGGAGCTGCTGCGGATCCTGCGGAACCTGCGCGACATGAACATCGTGGGCGCCGATGTCGTGGAGGTGTCGCCCGCCTATGATCATGCCCAGATGACCGGCATCGCCGCGAGCCACGTCGTCTACGAGCTCATCACGCTGCTGTCGATGCAGATCGATCGCACCCGCTGACGCCAGCGAGTTCCCGGGGCAGGCCGTCACGTCGACGGCCTGCCCCGATTCCGTACTCGGGCATCGCGCAGACTGTGCTGCTCTCGGAACTACTGCGCGTCGCGTGGTAGTGTGCAGAGCGACGCAGCCACGGTGCCGTGGCGGAGGAGGCGGAATGGATACGACGCAGCTGCTCAAGGGCGTGCTGGATCTCGCGGTGCTCGCCGTCGTGCGCGACGAGGACGGATACGGCTACGACATCGTGCGGCGCCTCCGCGACGCCGGCATCGGCGACGTCGGGGACGCCTCGGTCTACGGAACCCTGCGTCGCCTCTATTCGGGCGGCGCGCTCTCGAGCTACGTGGTGCCCTCCGACGGGGGACCGCACCGCAAGTACTACGCGATCACCGCGCAGGGCACGCACATGCTCGACGAGCAGATCGCGACGTGGTCGCACTTCGCCGTGGCCATGTCGGGGCTGCTCGCCCCGCACGTCCCGCCGGCGGCCGCCGCTCCGCCCGGGCGCGCCGTAGCCGCCGGCGCCGCAGCACCCGCCCTGTTCCATCCCCCCGCCGAACCCACCGGCATCCTCTCCGAAGGAGCGCAGCGATGAACGAGACCACCCTGAACTCCGCGGAACGGATCCGCGCGTTCGCCGACGCCGTCCGCGCCGAGCTCGCGGACCTGCCGTCCGACGAGGTCGACGATCTCGTCGATGGCCTCGTCGGAGACCTCACGGATCAGGCCGCGGACCATGACGGCGATCGACCTGGACGATCCGGCCGCGTACGCCGAGGAGCTGCGCTCCGCGGCGGGCCTGCCCGCACGGGGTCCGGTCGCGGGCACGAAGACTCCCTGGCACGAGCGGGTCGCCGCCGCGGCCGGACGCTCGGTAGGGCGGGTTCGGTCCTCGACGTTCGGCGCCTGGCTGCTGGATCTGCTGATCGCGCTGCGGCCGGTGTGGTGGGTGCTGCGCGGGCTCGCACTGGCCGCCCTCGTCCTCCTCCCCGCAGGCCTCGGTCCCCGCACACTCACCGGGTACTCCGGGATGCCCGCCCAGGTGTACACCTGGGCGGTGGTCGTCCTCTTCGCCCTCGTCAGCGTGCAGTGGGGTCGCGGACGCTGGCTCCCCAAGAATTGGCTGCGGCACATCAGGGTCGTCGGGAGCATCATCGCGCTTCTCGCGATGCCTGCCCTCTTCGGGTACTTCGCCACGATCATCGTCAGCTCGACCAGCGTGCGCGACATCGCGTACGAGAGCCCGCGCGGCCTCCTCCTGGATGGCGCCCAGATCGGCAACCTCTTCGTCTACGACAGAGACGGGAACCCCATCACCGATGCGCAGCTGTACACCGACAAGGGAACCCCGGTGAACCTGTACGGATCCGACAGTGCCGATCTCAGCAACGGCGTCAATGGCCCCTGGCAGTCCGCCGACACCGTCACGGTGCCGTTCCGCGACAACCAGGGCCGCCCGATCTGGAACATCTATCCACTGCATGTCGCGCGGTACGAACCCTCAGGCGGTCCGGACACCATCGGAGACTACGTGGATGCGAAGCCCCCGTTCCTGCGGGCTCCCGCTCGTATGATCGCGATACCCGAACCTTCGCCCGGGGCGACGAGCCCGGCGACACCCACGACCGCATCCCCCTCGCCACGACCGTCCAACACCGTGCCGACCCCGACCCCCACCCCGGCGGGCTGAGCGATGGCCGAGCCTCGGATCGTCTCGATCGATCTCACGCACCTCGTGGAGGCCGCTTTGCGGACCGGTGACCGTGCCGAACTCCGTCGTTCCGCGCGAGGCGAAGCAGCGCTGCTTCGTGATTCCGCAGGCGCAGCGGACCGCGGCGGACGGATCGACTGAGTTCGGCACGCACTCCCTGCGCGGGCCACGTCGAGATCGTCGTGCCCGAGCGGATCCGGTGAACTCCGGATCCGCTGAGCTCCGGATCCGCTGAGCCTCAGCCGCGCGCGGCCCACCAGTCACGCAGGCGCTGCTCGGCGGCCTCGGCGCCGATGACCCCTTCGTCGAGGCGCAGCTCGAGCAGGAAGCGGTAGGCCTCTCCGACCTCGCGGCCGGGGGCGATGCCGAGGATGCGTTGCACCTCGTTGCCGTCGAGCTCGGGGCGGATCGCGTCGATCTCCTCCTGCTCGCGAAGGGCCGTGATGCGCTGCTCGATGTCGTCGTAGGCCGCGGCGAGCCGGGAGGCCTTGCGCTTGTTGCGGGTGGTGACGTCGGCCCGGGTGAGGATGTGCAGCCGCTCGAGCTGATCTCCGGCGTCGCGCACGTACCGGCGCACCGCGGAATCGGTCCAGGTGCCCTCCGCGTAGCCGAAGAAGCGCAGGTGCAGCTCGATGAGCTTCGCGACCGCGTCGGTCGACTCCTTGTCGAACCGCAGCGCCTGCAGGCGCTTTCGTGCGAGCCGGGATCCGACCACGTCGTGGTGGTGGAAGCTGACCGCTCCCCCGGGCTCGAGCTTGCGGGTGCGCGGTTTGCCGATGTCGTGCAGCAGCACGGCGAGGCGCAGCACCGCGTCCGCGGGCTCGCCGGGGTGGCGGGCGTGCTCGAGCGCGATCGCCTGCTCCAGCGCCGTGAGCGAGTGCTCGTAGACATCCTTGTGGTGGTGGTGCTCGTCGATCTCGAGCTTGAGCGCGCTCACCTCGGGCAGGAACTCGTCGATGAGCCCGGTGTCGACCAGGACCCGGATCCCGCGCACCGAGTCGTCGGACTGCAGCAGGCGGATCAGCTCGGCCTGGATGCGCTCCGGGCTCACGATGCTCAGCGTGGATCGCAGCTCGGCCATCGCGGCGAGCGTGCCCTCCTCGATGTCGAAGCCGATCTGGGCGCTGAACCGGGCCGCGCGGAGCATGCGCAGCGGATCGTCCCCGAAGCTCACCTCGGGGGCGGTCGGCGTGCGCAGCAGGCCCGCGATCAGGTCTTCCACTCCTCCGGTCGGATCCACGAGCCTCTGCTGCGGGACGAGGAATGCCATGGCATTGACCGTGAAGTCGCGGCGCACCAGGTCGCCGTCGATGTCGTCGCCGAACGAGACGACCGGCTTGCGGGTGACCCCGTCGTAGGCGTCGGCGCGGTAGGTGGTGATCTCGACCTGCTCGGACGGACCGTCGGGCGAGGGCACCTTGGCGCCGATCGTGCCGAACTCGCGGCCGATGTCCCACTGCGTGGTCGAGATCGGCTTCACGATGCGGAGGATGTCGTCCGGGCGGGCGTTCGTGGTGAAGTCGAGGTCGTGCGTGGGCCGGCCGAGCAGCGCATCGCGCACGGGACCGCCCACCACGGCGAGGTCGAACCCGGCGTCGGCGAACGCCGCGGCCAGGGTCCGCACGACCGGATTCTCGGCGAGGGCGCCCAGGCGCACGAGGGAATCGGCCATGTTGAGCATGGTCTCCAGGGTACCGGGGTGCGCTCGGCCGGTGCCGAGCCCGCGGATCCGCCGACCGCAGCCACCGATCATCCTGGGCAGTGCCCACCGGCACGGCGTCCAGGAGTCCGCGACGCTCCATGCGCTCCGTTATCCCGTCCGGCACTTCGTGCAAGACGATTCGATGACCATGTTCATCGGCCCCGACGAGACCGGCACCCTGGTCGAGATCGGTGCAGTCGAATGGCACGGCATCATCGCCATCGCTCGCGCGATGCGCCCGGCACGACCCAAGTATCTGAGGTGAACATCATGGCTCCACGCTCTATCGAGGACATCAAGGCCCGCGCGAACGAGTTCGCCGACGCCTTCGAGAACTACGACCCCGCCCCGGCGACCGCGACGCTCCGCTGCCGCCGGTCATGGCGGTCAGGCTCGCCGCCTGGCGACGCGACACCGCCGAACGTGAACTCGCCGAAGCCGTGCGCACTGCGCGGGAACAGCGCCTGTCCTGGCGCGAGGTCGGCGAAGCGATCGGCACCAGCGGCGAGGCCGCACGCCAGCGCTACGCCACCCGGCCTCCTGCCGAAACGGGCGGCACACCGCCGCGATCCTAGAGCGGGTATCCCTCCACCGGGCCCTCCGTGTTCGGCTTCCAGCCCAGCGCCGGCGCGACGTGCTCGGCGAAGGCCTGCAGCACGTGCAGGTTGTACTCGGGGCCGAGCTGGTTCGGGATCGTCAGCATCAGGGTGTCGGCGGCCATGACCGCGTCATCCTGCTTCAGCTGGGAGATGAGCATGTCGGGCTCGGCCGCATACGTCTTGCCGAACGTGGAGCGGAACCCGTCGATCACGCCGATCTGATCGCCGTTCTCCTCGCTGCGGAGCCCGAAATACGCCCGGTCCTGGTCGCTGATGAGCGGGAACACGCTGCGGCTCACCGACACGCGGGGAGCCCCGGCATGCCCGGCTTCCTTGTAGGCCGCGCGGAACAGGTCGATCTGCTCGCGCTGCAGCTCGTGGAACGGCTGGCCTGTCGCCTCGGTGAGCAGCGTGGAGCTCATCAGGTTCAGGCCCTTGCGCCCTGTCTCCTCCGCCGTGGCGCGGGAACCCGCTCCCCACCAGATGTGGTCGCGCAGCGTCGGCGACTGCGGCTCGATCGCCAGGTAGCGGCCGGCGCCCACCATCCGTGGGTCGCCGGGCGCCACGCCGGCCCCGTCGATCACCTGCAGGAAGAGGTCGAACTTCTCGCGGGCCATCACACCGCCGCGCTCCGGATCCTCCGCGTCGTGGAAGCCGAACGTCTCGTAGCCGCGCAGCGCCGTCTCGGGTGAGCCTCGGCTGACGCCGAGTGCGATGCGCCCGTCGGCGATCCAGTCGAGAGCCGCTGCCTCCTCGGCGAACTGGAACGGGTTCTCGTAGCGCATGTCGATCACGCCGGTGCCCACCTCGATGCGCTTCGTCGTCGCGGCCATCGCCGACAGCAGCGGCATGGGCGACGCCGCCTGGCGTGCCCAGTGGTGCACGCGCACATAGGCGCCGTTCACGCCGATCTCGTCGGCGCCCTGCGCGATCTCGATGGTCTGATGCAGCATCTCCCCGGCCGTGCGGGTGACGGATCCGGGCACGTTCGCATAGTGCCCGAAGGAGAGGAATCCGAAAGCCTTCATGATTCATTCAAACGCATGGATCCGGACACGCATTCCCTTTCATCCGTCCGCGAGACTCCAACTCCGCGCCGAGACTGCACCGCAGAACCGCAGTCTCGTCGCGGAGTTGGAGTCTCGCCGTGTTGTTCATCGCTCGGCGGGGATCAGGAAGCCGTCGGTCACGAGCGTGCGCAGCCGAGGCTCGAGGTCGGCCCAGAGGTCGACGAGCGGCACCTCGAACAGATCGGCGAGCGCGGCCGCGATCTGCGTGACGCTGAGATCGCCGTCGCAGGCGCCCACGAATCCGGCGAGCGCCGGGTCGACCGAGATCGTGCGCCCGAAGCCGCCGCCCTGGCGCAGCTCGATGACGCTCGGCGCCTCCTGGCCGGGCAGGTGATGGCGGGCCTCGGTCACGTCGGGGGCGACGAGCAGCACGTCGGGGATGCCGTCGGCGAGCGCATCGTGCCCGGCCAGGCCGTCGCGGAACGCCCGGCCGGCGCTGGTCACGGGCTGGGTGAGCGTCTCGAAGCGGCGGAGCGGGGGGACCGCCGCACCGCCGCCCGTCGAGGCCGGCCGCCGGATCAGCACGTACCCGAACCCGATCTCGGAGACCCCGCGGGCCGCGAAGTCGTCGAGCCAGGCGTTCAGCAGCGGCTCGAACGCGGCGTCGCGGGGCGTCGTGCCGCCGTCGCGGATCCACAGCTCCGCATAGCCGAGCGGCGACAGCGTCTCGCGCTGCACGACCCAGGCGTCCAGCTCCGGGGCGACCCACGACTCCAGCCGACGGAGCCCCGGAACCCCGGTCCCTGAGCTCGTCGAAGGGCCGAGAGACTCCCAGTTGCCCAGCAGCTGCGCGGATCCGCCCGGCGCGAGGTGCTCCGGAGCCTCCCGCACGAACGCCTCCACGAGGGCGTCGCCCACGAGCCCGCCGTCACGGTACTCGTACTCGGGCACCTCGGCGCCGCGCGGGGTGATCACGAACGGCGGGTTCGACACGATGAGCCCGAAGCTCTCACCCGCGACCGGCTCGAACATGCTGCCCTGACGGAACTCGATGTTGTGCGCGCCGGCGAGCATCGCGTTCAGCTCGGCATAGGCGAGGGCGCGCGCCGAGATGTCGGTGGCGATGACGGATCCGGCATGGCGTGACACGAGAAGCGCCTGGATGCCGCATCCCGTGCCGAGATCCAGCGCGCGCTCGACCTCGACCGGCATCACGAGCGACGCGAGCGTGCGGGACGCGCCGCCCACGCCCAGCACGTGATCGGGCGGCAGCGCGCCGCCTCCGTCCAGATGATGCAGCGCGAGTTCGTCGAGGTCGCTCGCGATCCACCACTCGCCCACTCCGTCCGCGTCGACGAAGGACTGCGGCCGGATCAGCGCGGCCGGCACCACGGCGCCGTCCTCGCGGCAGCCCAGCCCCAGGGCCTCGAGCCCGTCGACGCCGGTGCGGGCGAGGGCCGCCGCGACATCGGCCTCGGGCTGCGGCATGCCCAGCACGAACAGACGCCCGAGCGTGGCCAGCGCGTCCGTACGGCCCTCGATCGCACGCAGCAGCGGCGAGCGGATGCCCCGGGCGAGCGCGTCGTCGGCCTCGGCCCCCCAGGCGGCGCGCAACGGCTCCGACCGCAGGTCGGCGGCGTCGAGGTCGGCGGCGAGCGCCGCGCACAGCACGGAATCGGGGCGGGGCAGGAGGTGACGGACCACGGCGTCAGCCTACGCGCGATGCGCGTGCGGACCTCGGTTCCTCGAGGGCGCCTCCCACCGAGTGCTGCTCTCCGCGCGAGCGCCTGCGAGCCCGACGGCGGGGACATCGTGCGCACTCCTGCGCGCCGTCGGCATCGGGTGCTCCCGGCGCGCGCCCGACCAGGGTGGACGCGAGGAGGTCTCCGGTGCCCGAGGATCCGGGGACGGATGCCCCGCATCCTGCCCGCCTCCAGGGTTCAGCCCGGCGCGCCGCCTAGAATCTCAGGGGTCAGCTGCACCGCAGACGGCCTGATCAGGAGATGCGGGATTCTCGCCCTCGGCGGGACTTCTGGATCAGCACTCCCCCGCGCCTCGCGCGCCCGACGGATCCCCGATGACTGCGACCACCACTGAACGAGCCCCCCTGCGCCGGCGACTGCGCCGCGCCGCCGGGGCGTTCGCCGTCGCCATGGGCCTGGCCCTGCCCGTCGCGATCAGCGGCCCGGCCGCGGCGATCACCGGCCCGGCCGCGGCGGAGACGCCGACACCGAGCCCCTCCCCGACACCGCAGCACGCGGGGCTGCTGATGTCGCTGCTGCCGGACGCGAACGGCACCTACACCTCGGGTGCACCGCTCACGGCGACCCTGGCGCTGCGCAACGACACCACTGCCGGCCTCGGCGCGGGAACGGTGCACCTCGAGCTCGGGCGCACCGCCCTTTCCGACCGCAAGGCCGCGACCGCCTGGCTGAGCGGATCCGCCGACCCGCCCGCGCTGGATCCCATCGGCGATGTGCGCACGACCGTGCTGGACGCCGAGGGCACCTCGCGCACCCAGGTCGTCGTGCCCGGCACCGATGTCGGGGCACTGGCTCCCGGGGTGTACCCGCTGCAGGCACGGTTCGAGACGACCGCGCCCGAGGCCGGCAAGGCCGCACCGACCGCGACCTCGCGCAGCGCCCTCGTCGTCGCGCAGGGCGCTGTCGCCACCGTCGTCACGATCGTTCCGATCACCGCCGCCCCCGCCGGGGATCTGCTGACCGCCGCAGAGCTCGCCGCGCTCACCGCGCCCGCCGGCGCCCTGACCGCGCAGCTGAACGGCGTCGCGGGGACTCCGGCGGTTCTGGCGATCGATCCGTCCATCGTCGCCGCGATCCGCGTGCGGGGTGCGGGCGCCCCCGCCTCGGCGACCGCGTGGCTGGCGCGGCTGGAGGCGCTGCCCAATGAGCGCTTCGCCCTGCAGTTCGGCGACGCCGATGTCGCGGCACAGGCCGCCGCCGGGCTCGCATCGCCGCTCGCGGTGCACGACTTCGAGCCGTTCCTGAACCCTTCCGGCAAGCCGCCTGCGACGCCGACGCCCACGCCGACGACCACCACCTCGCCCTCCTCCCCGGAGCAGGGCGCCGGCGCGCCGGATGCGATCGCCGGCACGCGCAGGGACCTGCTCTGGCCGCGCGGCGAGGTCACCGCGGATCAGGTCACGACGATGTCGCACTACGGCGCGGCCGGGGCGAGCGCGGTGCCCATCCTGCCGTCGTCGACCTTCTCCGCCGGCGCGAACGATGCGCCGGTCGCAGCCCGCGGCACGGTGGGCGGCACCGGGGTGCTGGTCACCGACGACGCCGTGTCCGCGGCGCTCAGCACCGCCGCGACGGGCCCGGACGCGTCCGTGCGCGACTCCGCGCTGACCCAGGCCAATGCGATGCTGTGGTTCGCCCCTCCCGGCTCCACGGTGCTCGCCGGACTCTCCCGCGCCGACGTCCGCTCGGAGCAGGGGCTGACGAGTGCGGTCACCGCCTTCAGCGGCGGGCAGGACGGGCGCCTCGACCGGGTGCTCACACTACCCCCGGCCTCGCTCACCGTGGTCACGGAGTCGGCCCAGGATCGCGCCGCGGCGGTCACCGCGCTGAACGAGGACGCCGCGCGTCTCGCCCAGTTCGCCACGATCCTCGACCGTCCCGCCGACCTCATCGAGCGCGAGCGGATCTCGACGATGCGGCTGCTCGGGGTCGGTGTGCACACCACACCCGACGACTTCTCGACGGCACTCGGCCTGCACCGTCAGGCGACGCAGAAGACCATGAACGCGGTCGGCATCCAGCCGTCCAACCCGATCGCGATCAGCCCGAAGGTCGACCTGCCGGTATGGGTGCGCAACGACCTCCCCTATCCCGTGCACGTGCAGCTCGGCGTGACCTCCAGCGACGCCCGCATCGACATTCCCGCGAAGACCCAGGTCGACGCCCAGCCGTCCAGCACCACGCGGGTGCACCTGCCGCTCGAGTCCCACGTCACCAACACCGAGCTCACCCTGACGATGACGCTCACCAGCCCCACCGGAGTCGCGATCGGCCCGGCGCAGACCGCGCGGCTGACCATCCGCGCCGGATGGGAGGCCATCGGCCTCATCGTCTTCTGCGCGCTGGGCGTGCTGCTGATCGGGGCCGGAATCTTCCGCACGATCCGCCGCCGCAAGGCCGCTGCCGCGAAGCATGCCGCTGACGGCATGGACGGATCCGAGGGTGATGAGGACGGATCCGGGGCCCGCGCCGACACGAACCAGACCGCTGCCGATTCCGGCGAGGATGCCTCGGAGACCATCGCCGACGGTGCCGAAGACGCCGCCGATTCCCCGAAGGATCCGACCTCGGATCAGGATCCCGACGCGCTCGCGGACGGCGGATCCGGATCCGCTCCGGACAGGGAGGAGACCCGTGGGTAGCCTCGGCCGCGCCAGCGCCCTGCTCGCGGCAGGCACGATGGTGTCGCGGGTGACCGGCCTGCTGCGCACGATCGTGCTGGTCAGCCTCATCGGTGCCAATGCGGCGCCCGCCGCCGACGCATTCAACGTCGCGAATCAGCTGCCCAACGACGTCTACGCCATCATCTCGGCAGGCGTGCTCACGGCCGTGATCGTTCCGCAGATCGTCCAGGCAGCGGCCCATGCCGATCGAGGGAACGCCTTCATCTCGAAACTGTTCACTCTCGGAACGGTGGTGCTGCTCATCACGACGGCCCTCGCGATGCTGGTGGCACCGTGGCTGGTCTGGCTCGTCCTCGGTCATGCGCCCGCCGAGCAGCAGGCGCTTGCGATCGCGCTGTCGTATTGGTGCCTGCCTCAGATCTTCTTCTACGGCCTGTACTCCCTGGTCGGCGAGACGCTGAACGCACGACGCATCTTCGGACCGTTCACGTGGGCGCCGGTCGCCAACAACATCGTCTCGATCGCAGGCTTCCTCACGATCGGCGCGCTCTTCGGCACCCCGCTCGAGCACGTCGGGCAGTGGACGCCCGACCGCATCGCCTGGCTGGGCGTCACCGTGACCGGGGCGATCGCGATCCAGGCAGGAATCCTTGTGGCGTTCTGGCCCCGCACCGGGCTGCGACTGCGTCCAGACTTCCGCTGGCGCGGCGTGGGCCTGGGGAACGTGGGGCGCATGGCCGGGTGGACCCTGCTCATGGCGCTCATGGGGCTGGTCGCCGGGCTGTACCAGAACAACGTCGCAAGCATCGCCTCAGGACTGGGTCCTTCCATCGCGGTCATGAGCAATGCGTGGCTCGTGTTCATGCTCCCGTATTCGATCATCGTGCTTTCGATCGGCACCCCCTATTTCACACAGCTTGCTGAGCACGCACATGCGGACGAGCACGAGAAGGTGCGCGAGGACATCGTCCGATCGATCCGGATCCTCGCCTTCTTCCTGACGGGCGCACTGGCCGCCGTCCTCGCCGCCGTCGTGCCCGCCTCGCGCGTGTTCACACGAATCCCCGGCGACGCACCGGAAGCCGCCCTTGTGCTCGTCGCCTACCTCCCCGCACTGATTCCGCTCGCCGTGCTGTTCATCGTTCAGCGCACGTTCTATGCCTACGGCGAAACGCGCACACCGTTCCTGTTCACTCTGGTGCAGTGCACGCTGATCGCTGCCACGACCCTGGTCTCCCAGATACTGGTCTCCTCCGACGTGATTCCGGCGCAGACCCTCGCCGCGGCCATCGCGCTCGGCCAGTCCTTCGCCAGCATCATCCAGACGGTTCTCGCGGCCTGGCTGCTGCACCGCCGGCTCGAGGGCATCGGCACCGCGACGTGGCTGCGTGCGATCGGACGCTTCGCGATCGCCGGAGTCCCCGCCGCCGCGGCCGGCTGGGGTGTCTACCGCCTACTCGGCGGAGATAGGGGCTGGACCCTGGCATCACAGATCACCGGTGCACTGGGGGCAGCGATCGTCGCGATCCCCGTCCTCGCGGTCTACGTCGGCGTCCTCGCCCTGCTCCGCGCTCCCGAACTCGACGCCCTCACGGGTCTCGTGCGCCGCTTCGTCCCCACGCGATGAGCACCACGGATCCGGATCGGCCCACGCCGATGACGACGCGCCGCTATCCCGACACTCTTGCTGCACCGGTCACCCGGGAGCTCGTGGTGAAGAAGTCCCGCTTCATCGCGCATCTCGTCCCGGTGCGCAACGTCGCCGAGGCCGACGAGGTCATCGCCTCGGTCCGGAGGCAGTACTGGGACGCCCGGCACAACTGCACGGCCATGGTGACCGGCGCCACCGGGGACCAGGCGCGCTCGTCCGATGACGGCGAGCCCTCGGGCACCGCGGGCATCCCGATGCTCGAGGTGCTGCGCCGGCGGGGCCTCACCGATGTGGTGGCGGTCGTCACGCGCTACTTCGGCGGCGTGAAGCTCGGCGCGGGCGGACTGGTTCGGGCCTACTCGACCGCGGTCTCCGATGCGCTGGACGACGCGACGCTGCTGCATCGCCGCGAGCTCCTGGAGGCGCGCGTCGAGGTGCCGCACGCCGAGGCCGGCCGCATCGACAACGCTCTGCGCGACTGGGCCGGCGGCCACGGCGCCGCGTTCGGTGACGTCGTCTACGGCGCGGCCGCGACCTTCACCCTGTGGATCCCGCCCTCCGCGAAGACCGACCTCGCCGATGATCTCGCCGCGTCGTCGGCCGGATCCCTCTCCCCCTCCTTCGGTGCGACGCGCATCGTGGACGTGCCGGCGGCCTGAGCACGCACCGCGCACGCCCGTCCCCGCTCACCCTCGGCTCGGACATCGGAGCGCCCTCGGCCCCGGCATCGGAGCGACGCCGGGCAACGCCCAGGCCCGCGGAATGCCGCGCCGGTACCATGTGTTGAGGCGTGTGAAGCAAGGAGACGCAATGCGACAGGTCATCATCATCGGTTCCGGCCCCGCGGGATTCACCGCCGCGATCTATGCGGCGCGCGCGAACCTGAACCCGGTGCTCGTGGCGAGCTCGGTCGAGGTCGGCGGCGAGCTGATGAAGACCACCGAGGTCGAGAACTTCCCCGGGTTCCCCGAGGGCATCCAGGGCCCGGATCTCATGGCCAAGATGCAGGAGCAGGCGGAGAAGTTCGGCACCGAGGTGCTCTACGACGACGTCACCGGGCTCGAGCTCGACGGCGAGATCAAGAAGGTCGCTCTCGGCAGCGGCACCGTCCTCGAGGCCGCATCCGTGATCTACGCGACCGGATCCGCCTATCGCACCCTGGGCATCCCGGGCGAGGAGCGTCTGTCGGGTCACGGCGTGTCGTGGTGCGCCACCTGCGACGGATTCTTCTTCCGCGAGCGCACGATCGCCGTCGTCGGCGGCGGCGACTCGGCGATGGAGGAGGCGACGTTCCTCACGAAGTTCGCCTCGAAGGTGTACGTCATCCACCGCAAGGACACCCTCCGCGCCTCCAAGATCATGCAGGAGCGCGCGTTCGCGAACGAGAAGATCGAGTTCATCTGGAACAGCGCGGTCGAGGAGGTCCTCGGCGAGGATGCGACGACCGGCGTGCGGCTGCGCAACACGGTCGACGGCACCACCGCCGACCTCCCCGTCGACGGCCTGTTCATCGCGATCGGCAACGATCCGCGTACGCACCTCGTGCACGGCAAGCTCGACCTGACCGCCGAGGGCACCATCTGGGTCGACGGCCGCTCTTCGCGCACCTCGGTGCCCGGGGTGTTCGCCGCCGGCGATGTGATCGACCCCACGTACCGGCAGGCCGTCACTGCGGCCGGATCCGGCACGGTCGCCGCCCTCGATGTCGAGCACTTCCTCGCCGCGCTCTCCGACGGCACCACCGCCGAGACTGCTCTCGTCTGAGAGCGGGAACACAATCGACCCCATCGCTGTTGACGCCTCTGAGCGTCTTTCGCTGACATCAACAAGGAGAATCATGACTGCCAAGGCAACCAGCCAGGCGACCTGGGAGCAGGACGTGCTTCAGGCCGAAGGCCCCGTTCTGGTCGACTTCTGGGCTGCGTGGTGCGGACCGTGTCGCATGGTCGCACCCGTGCTGGACGAGATCCAGTCGGAGAACGGTGACAAGATCACCATCCTCAAGCTCAACGTGGACGAGAACCCTGATCTCGCCATGAAGTATCAGATCACGTCGATCCCGGCGATGAAGGTCTTCCAGAGCGGCGAGGTCAAGACCACGATCATCGGCGCCAAGCCGAAGTTCGCCCTCGAGCAGGATCTGGCCGCGTTCCTGGGCTGACCCCAGCGGATCGTTCGAAGCCCGCTCTCCCGTGTGGAGGGCGGGCTTCGTCGTTCTCCCGGGGCTTCACAAGGTCGTGATACCCCTGCGGTCCGCGGGATCCTGCGATCTGCGGCGACGGCCTCAACGATCCTCGTCGCGCGAAGGCGGGTGGACGGAGTACTCGTCCGCCGACCTGGTGACCACCGGCGAATCGACGCGACCGAGGTAGATGTCGTCGACCGGTCTTCACGACCCCCTCGAGCCCTCCACCGCGCCGGATCCGCACCGGGAGAACGGCGCGCACGAGGACCACCGAAGTGATGAGTGCCGCACTCGCCCACAGCATGATCCTCGCGGTGACGGCGGCGACCGACGACCACCCCAGCACCTCCGCGAGCACGTACGTCAGCACCCCCGCGATCGTCAGAGTGATCGTCACCGCGGCCAGCCCCCGCATGAGCCGATAGCGGTTCATGACATCCCCTCCATCTCGCGATCGTCCCTGATGCGACCCTAGCCCCGCCCCATCCACGTGCCAAGCGGTTCGATGCCTGACGCGACACGGCACACAGCACCCAGGAGGCCCACACCGGGGCCCGACTGAACATCCACCCCATCGCCTCCCGATGTTTCACGTGAAACACTACGGATTCGGCGCCGGAACCTGAGCGCTCTCCAGGCTCCGTCGCGCCCAGACCTGGAGGGAGGTTGACCGCTCGATGACGATCGAGGGAGCAGAGGAGTAGCTGATTCAGGAGTATCGGGAGGGGCCTGCGCAGCGGGAAGGAACCCGCTCTGTTCCTGAACCTGCCACCCCGCAGCCCGGGCGACCATGGGAGCCCGAACACCGGTGCAACTCCGAGGGTGGTCCCGCGGCACAGGTTCATCGCGAGCGCCGCCTCCGCGATGTTTCACGTGAAACGTTGTCGCGGCCTCAGGAACAGGTGTCGTCGGCGAGGAGATCCCAGCGGCGATACTTCGGACCGTCGCCCAGCAGCCCCCACACGATCCGCGTCAGCTCGGGGTAGTCCAACGAGATCTGCCGCAAGACGGCGAAGTTGCGCGCCTCGTCGGGGCGCCGGCCACCGCTCTCGACGATCTCGTCGGCGCGCAGCAGGAACACGACGAGTTCGTCGACGCTGGGCAGCTCCTCCATGAAGTCCCAGGGGTCCTCCCCCGCGAGCAGACGCTCCTGGACGAGGACCGCCAGTTCGTCCGCCGCCTCGGCGCGCAGCACTTCGAGGCTGGCACGGCGTGTCGGGGATTCGTTCACCCTCCCAGCCTACGCGGCATGGCGTGAGCGAAGGCCCGGGGAGGACGCTTTCGCGCCGCTCGTCCGGGCCTTCGGCACTGGTGGTGCGAGATGTGGATCCTCAGGATCCGAAGCCGTCCTGGCCGATCTCCGCGAGGATGCGATTCAGATCCTGAATCGATGCGAACTCGATTTTGACCTGGCCTTTCCTGGCGCCGAGCGCGATCTGCACGCGGGTGTTCAGCCGGTCGCCGAGCTTGCCCGCGACATCGTCGAGGTAGGCGCGGCGGGCACCTGCCTGCGGCTTGACCGACTTCGCGACGGATCCTGCGGCGGCGATCGTCTTCGCGGCCTCCTCGGTGGCGCGCACGGACAGGTCCTCGTTCACGACCTTGTCCGCGAGTCGCTGCATGAGGTCCGGATCGTCGAGGGAGAGGATCGCACGCGCATGGCCCGCGGAGATCACGCCGGCGGCCACGCGTTGCTGCACGGGAACCGGCAGGCGAAGCAGGCGGATGGTGTTGCTCACCTGGGGCCGGGAGCGTCCGATCCGCGTGGCCAGGGCCTCCTGCGTGATCCCGAAATCCTCGAGCAGCTGCTGGTAGGCGGAGGCCTCTTCGAGCGGGTTCAGCTGCGAACGGTGCAGGTTCTCCAGCAGCGCATCGCGCAGCAGATCCTCATCCGCCGTCTCCCGCAGGATCGCGGGGATGGAGTCGAGGCCGGCCTCACGGGCCGCGCGCGTACGACGCTCCCCCATGATGAGCTCATACTTGCCGTCTTCGCTCTGGCGCACCACCACGGGCTGCAGCACGCCGAACTCCCGCACGCTGTGCACCAGCTCGGCGAGATCGCCCTCATGGAAGTGGGTCCGCGGCTGGCGCGGGTTCGGCACGATGTCATGCGGATCCACGCGGATGAGGCGGGCGCCCGGCACCGCGACGAGGTCCTCCTCGGGCGTCGGCGCCTCCGCGGTGGGAGCCGGGTCCGGGGCCAGTTCCACGACGCGCGATCCCGGGAAGAAGACGTCGACAGGGCGCTCCACCGCGTCCGAGGTGGGGATGAGTGCGCCGATCCCCCGGCCGAGTCCCGTGCGTTTGGCCATCAGTGCCCCTTCTCGTTGTCGTCCATCGCCCGGCGGGCGATCTCCACTGCAGCTTCCCTGTACGCGACGGCGCCCACCGACTGTCCGTCATACGCGATCACGGTCTGTCCGAAGCTCGGCGCCTCCGACACGCGCACCGAGCGCGGGATCACGGTATCCAGCACCTCGTGCGGAAAATGACTCCGCACCTCCTCCGCGACCTGCTGAGCGAGACGCGTACGCCCGTCGAACATCGTCAGCAGGATGGTCGACATGGTGAGCTCGGGGTTCAGGTGCTTCTGGATCATCCGGATGTTCCCCAGCAACTGGCTCAGCCCCTCCAGCGCGTAGTACTCGCACTGGATCGGGATCATGACCTCGGACGCCGCTGTGAACGCGTTGATCGTGAGCAGGCCCAGCGATGGCGGGCAGTCGATGATCACGATGTCGGTCGGATGGGTCGCCAGATAGTCGTTGAGCGCGGTGCGCAGCCGATGCTCGCGCGCGACCTGGGAGACGAGTTCGATCTCGGCGCCGGCGAGATGGATGGTGCTCGGCGCGCACAGCAGATCGGGGGATTCCGGGCTCACCTGGATCACATCCGACAACGCGACGTCACTGATGAGCACGTCGTAGATGCTCTGCAAGTCGGCCGTATGCGGGACCCCCAGTGCCGTTGAGGCGTTCCCCTGCGGATCGAGGTCGATCACCAGGACCTTCGCGCCGAGGTCCGCCATCGCCGCGGCGACGTTGACGGCCGTCGTGGTCTTTCCGACCCCGCCCTTCTGATTCGAGATCGTGAAGACCCGGGTCTGCCCGCTGAAGGTGACGGCGACGTCATCCAGCGCCTTGCGGCGAGCGGTCAGATCCGCGAGTTCCCGGGCGAGCGGAGTGTCCACGCCGTAGCTTGCAGTCGAGGTGCTCGAGGACTGTTTCACGTGAAACATCCACTCCTTTCGACGATCTCCGACGGGGAACGACGGAATCTCCACTCTAACTCGACCGCACGACAATCACGCGCCGAGGATGCGGATCCGCGTGATGTTTCACGTGAAACATCGGTGCCGAAACGCGAGATCCCGGCGCATCGGACATTCAGCCGGACTCCGGAGCGAGTGTGCTCACGAATCACTCTTGCCCCGCTTCGGTCACCGCCTTCCGACAGCGAAGCATCCTTCTGTCACCGCCGTCCTCGGGCAGACACACGTCCAACGAAAGGAAGAGCTCCTGTCGCACGGATCCGACCTCGCTCGGGAATCCCCGGGCGGACCTCAGGACTTGTTTCACGTGAAACCTGAACGAACCAGCCTCGCATGCCCTTCCGTCGGTGCTCGGCTCCGTAACGTCCATCCGGCCCTCGGGGCGCACCCGACGAAGAGCGCGGAGGGATCCGATCTCGACGAACATCGGGAGGGCCCGCGAAGCGGGAAGAAGCCCTTTGCTCGTGGACATCACATCCCGCAGCCCGGGTTCACCCGGCAGTGCAAGTACGGCGACGAGGACACGAGCGCCTGCATCAGCTCATGCCCTTCGAAGCTCAGGATCCGGAATGGCGACACGGGCCAGCGCCCAGGAGCCGGAGGCCAGAAGCCAGCGCCCACGGGCCAGCGACCAGAAGGCAACGACCAGAAGGCAACGGCCAGAAGGCAACGGCCAGAAGGCAGCGGCCAGGGGTCGCGAGGAATGGTCAGCCGCGAACCGTGGCGCGCAGGACGCGGGTGGTCTCCGAGAGCACGCCATCGCCGAGGGTCTCGACCCGCACGTCGGTCAGCAGGAACGTGCGGATGGACTTCTGTGCGGCGGTGATCTCGTTCTCCGCGTTGGCGCCCTTGAGGAGAGCGAGCTCTCCCCCGTTGCGGACCAGCGGCGCGGTCCAGGGGATGAGGGTGCGCAGCGCACTCACCGCACGAGCGGTCACCATATCGAAGGTGGCGCTGAGACCGACCTCCTCGGCGCGCCCGCGGAGGACGGTCGTGTTCGTGAGACCGAGGGCCGCGACCTGCTCGTCGAGCCACGCCACGCGGCGCTCCATGGGCTCGATCAGGGTCCACTCGACGTCGGGCCGGGCGATCGCGAGCACGATGCCGGGCAACCCGGCGCCCGAGCCCACATCGGCGACGCGTCCGTGGAACAGCGGTGCCGCGATGGCGCTGTTCAGGATGTGCCGGGTCCACAGGCGCGGAACCTCGAGCGGACCGATCAGGCCGCGCTCCTCCCCCTGCTCCGCCAGAACCGCGGTGAACGCACGCGCGAGGTCGATCCGATCGCCGAACAGATCCGCCGCGACCGCCGGCTCCTGCTCGACCTGGGGCGACACGGGTTCAGTCATGTTTCACGTGAAACATCAGCGCCGACGGACGACCGTGTGGCGCGCCGGCCCCTCGCCGTAGGACTCCGAGACGAGACCGCGCTCCGACGCGATATCGTGCACGAGCTTGCGCTCGTAGCTCGACATCGACGGCAGCGACGCCTGGGAGGCGCCCTCATCGAGCTTGGCCACGGCAGAGTCGACCAGACGCTCCAGCTGGGTGCGACGCGCATCGCGGGATCCGGCCACGTCGAGGATCACGCGGGAGAAGGATCCGGTGCTGTTCTGCACCGCGAGGCGGGTGAGCTCCTGCAGCGCCTGCACCGTCTCGGGCGCGGACAGCAGACGCAGCGCGTCGCCCTCCGCCTCGACGGAGACGTACGCACGGCCCTGCTTGACGTCGAGGGTCAGATCGCCGTCGATGTCCGCGATGTCCAGCAGCCCCTCGATGAAGTCGGCCGCGACATCGCCCTCGTTCTCGAGGTCGGACACGGTCGGCTCGACGACATCATGCTCGGTCATGCCTTGTCCCCGTTCTGGTTCTTGTCCTGATCCTTCTTGGCGCGCTTGGCGCTCTTCGGCTGCTGCCGCTTCGGCTGCTGCGCGCGCAGGCGCTCGGCGTCCTCGAGCATCTTCTGCTGCTCGGCGTCGTAGACGGCCATCGGCACGACCTTGCCCTCCGAGTTGATCGCCTTGCCCTTGCGCGCCAGGCGCTCCTCCCGCGCCTTCGCGGCGTCGGATCCGGGCGTGGGCATCTCGCGGAGCACGAGGAACTGCTGGCCCATCGTCCACAGGTTGCTGATGAACCAGTAGATGACGACGCCGAGGGGGAAGAACAGACCCGAGAAGATGAAGCCCAGCGGAAGGATGTACAGCATGATCTTCTGCATCTGGTAGGCCTGGCCGGTCTTCGCCTCGGGCGACAGGTTCTTCGAGATGATCTGCAGCTGCGTGAAGAACTGGGATCCGATCATGAGGATCACCAGCACGACCAGGATCGCGACGGTCGTCTCCCAGCCGGACGGCTTGTGCTGAACGGCGTCGACGAGGCTGGTGTGCAGCGGGGCGACACCGAACAGCGTGGCGTCGTAGAACTGCTTCGTGAGCTCCCTGGTGAGCAGCCAGACGCCGCCGACCCCCGCCTCGGCGTGCTTCTTCACGTCGCTCAGCGTGTAGAACATGCCCAGCAGGAACGGCATCTGCACGAGCAGCGGCAGGCAGCTCGACATGGGAGTCGTGCCGTGCTTCTTGTACAGGGCCATGGTCTCGCGACTCATCGCCTCACGGCTCAGCTGATCGCGCTTGCCCTTGTACTTCTCCTGGACTTTCTTCAGTTCAGGAGCGATTTCCATCATCTTGCGCTGGCTCTTGATCTGCCGCACGAAGAGGGGGAAGACCGCGGCGCGGATGACCAGCACGAGGCCGATGATCGACAGCACCCAGGTGAGGCCGGCAGAGCCCTGCATGCCGAACGAGGTGAACAGCCAGTGCCAGGCGACGAGGATCGCCTCGACCAGCGCCTTGAACGGCCACATGACGGTGCCGAGCAGGTCGAAGCCGCTGCTCGAGGCAGCGGGCGTCGTCGACGCGGCAAACAGGAGGTCGGAACCCACTGATCAGTCCTTTCGGGAGGGTACGACGAATCCTCGAGGCGTGAGGGCGTGTCGGAAGTTCTTGTGCAGCGATACGTCGTCCACACCGCCGTGGCTCCAGGGATTGCAGCGCAGGATCCGCCACGCCGAGAGGCCTGCGCCCTTCACCGCACCGTGCTGTTGCACCGCACCTACAGCGTAGGCGGAACAGCTGGGGTAGTACGCACAGACATCGCCGTACAGCGGGGAGACCACCGCGCGGTAGGCGGTGAGGAATCCCAGCACGAGGTTGCGGGGCACCAGGGGGATGGCCCGGAAGACGTCGTGCGCGTGGAGGTGCTCGGTCCCGCGGGAGTAGGCCGGCAGCGCGCTCATCGTGCCCCTCGTCCGAGGGCTCGGCTCAGATCCGCCAGCAGATCGCCGAACGGTGCCTCGGCAGCGGACGGCAGCGCGCGGATCACGATGTCCAGGCCGTCGGCAAGCGGCAGCTGCCGTGCGCAGGCGTCCTTGAGCCGACGACGCACGGTGTTGCGGGTCACCGCGTTTCCCACCTGCTTGCTCACGATGAAACCGAAGCGCACCGGGCGCTGCTCACCGGTGTCGAACACCGAGACGATCAGCCGCGGCCCGCCGTATCGCCGCCCGCGCCGGACCACCATGCGGTAGTCGGACCCGCGGGTGAGGCGATGCGGGCGGGAGAGCACGGGTCAGCGGCCCCTGGCCGCTGACCGACCAGAAGACGCGAATCCTCCCGCTGCGTTCTCCGCGGACATTCGCGTCACGCCGAGAGCTCGACGCGGCCCTTCGCGCGGCGGGCCGACAGGATGGCGCGGCCGGCGCGGGTGCGCATACGGGCGCGGAAGCCGTGCTTCTTGGCGCGGCGGCGGTTGTTGGGCTGGAAAGTGCGCTTGCTCATGATTTCTCCGGGGAAGGGAAGCTGTCACCGGGATCGATGCGGCCGGAGACGGTGGACAAAGACTGCCGAAATGGCATAAGTCAACCGATTAAGGCTACGACGTAGACCTCCACATCGCAAACCGAGCAGCCGAAAGGGATCATTATCCACATCTGTGGAGGGATCCTTCAACAGGGACACACCCTCGTTTCACCCCTGTCGCAGGTTGCCCTCAGGGCGTGCGCTGACTACCGTGGCACGAGCAGTTATCCACAGGCAGCGCGCGATCATGTCCGCCGCCGTGCCGAGTCGCCCGGGGGAACCATGTCCGCATCCGCAGAGTCCGACGTCCCGATCTGGGACGAGCTCCTGGCGGAGCTGGGGAGCGACGAGCGCGTCACCGCCCCCCTGCAGGGATTCCTGAACCTCGCCGTGCCCGCCGGAGTGATGACCGCCACCCTCTACCTCGAGGTGCCGAACGATCTCACCGCCGGCCAGATCAACAAGCGCCTGCGACTGCCGATCATGGAGGCGCTCGCCCGCATCGGCGACGAGGTCACCTCCTTCCGCGTCACCGTCAACCACGACATGGTCGAGCAGCAGACCGCGCCACTTCCGGTCGCCGACTTCGCACCCGTCCGGCAGGAGCCGGCCCGCGTCGACTCCCCGATGGAGCAGCCGACGCCGATCCGCCATGAGTCGCGCCTCAACCCCAAGTACGTGTTCGACAACTTCGTCATCGGCCAGTCCAACCGGTTCGCGCACGCGGCCGCGGTCGCCGTGGCCGAAGCACCCGCGAAGGCCTACAACCCGTTGTTCATCTACGGCGGACCGGGCCTCGGCAAGACGCACCTGCTGCACGCGATCGGCGACTACGCGCAGTCCCTGTACGCCGGGGTCAAGGTGCGGTACGTGTCGAGCGAGGAGTTCACGAACGACTTCATCAACTCGATCGCGAACAACCGCGGATCCGCCTTCCAGGCGCGCTACCGCGAGGTCGACATCCTGATGATCGACGACATCCAGTTCCTGCAGGGGCGCGCGGAGACGCAGGAGGCGTTCTTCCACACCTTCAACCAGCTGCACGACCACAACAAGCAGGTCGTGATCACCAGCGATGTGCCGCCGAAGCACCTCACCGGCTTCGAGGAGCGGATGCGCAGCCGCTTCGAGTGGGGCCTCATCACCGACGTGCAGGCCCCCGACCTCGAGACGCGCATCGCGATCCTGCGCAAGAAGGCCCAGAGCGAACAGCTGCATGTGCCGGACGACGTGCTGGAGTACATCGCGACGAAGGTCTCCTCCAACATCCGCGAGCTCGAGGGCGCGCTCATCCGCGCCACCGCCTTCGCGAACCTGAACCGCTCGGCGCTCGACATCGCCACGGCGCAGACCGCGCTGCGCGACATCGTCGACCAGGACGAGGACAGCATCGTCTCGCCGACCGACATCATCACGACCACGGCGAACTACTTCAAGCTCAGCGAAGACGACCTGTACGGATCCAGCCGGTCGCAGCAGATCGCCACCGCGCGGCAGATCGCCATGTACCTGTGCCGGGAGCGCACCAACCTCTCCCTCCCGAAGATCGGCCAGCTCTTCGGCAACCGCGATCACACCACCGTGATGTACGCCTACAAGAAGATCAGCGAGCTCATGAAGGAGCGCCGCGCGATCTTCAACCAGGTCACGGAGATCACCGCGCAGCTCAGCCGGCGCTGAGTCGGCTCCTTCCTGAGAGGTCGCGCCGAGGGATCGCCGGTCGCTGAGCTCGTCGAAGCGTCCGGCCCGCGACTTCCGGGCCCTTCGACAGGCTCAGGGGCCGGAAGTCGCTCCCCGTCGAAGAAACCCCTCCGCCTCGCGCTGCACTCAGCCCCCGCTCCCCGACCCCAGGACGGCCGCTGCGGAGCTTTCGGCGACCAGATGGCGAATTCTGACATCCGCCTCGCCCGGAAGTCCACATGTGGATAACTTGGGGATATCTCGGGGTCCGGACGGCGTGAATTCCCCATCAGGAACCCCGATCTGTGGATAACTCCGGGGACCGGATCCGCTCGCGACCCCCCGCGACCCCACTGTTTCCGCAGGGTCTCCACAACTCACACGTCTGTAGTTCCCTAGAGCCGCAAAGCATCCCCAGACTTATCCACAGTATCCACAGGTGTTAACACCGTTAAGAACTCCTTTCGAATCTCCGTCCATCGATCACCTCCCGGCGCCGGGCTGGGGATGGATCCGGATCACAGCACCTCGACCTCGACCTCGACCTCGACGTCACGCCGCGTGGCATTAGCATGGGAGCCCGTGGTGTGTGCCATGGGGCGGAGGAACGTGTGCTTCTCCGCGATCAGATGACGGAGGGGCGCCGGTGAGGTTCCAGGTCAATCGCGATGTGTTCAGCGAAGCAGTGTCCTTCGTCGTCAAGCTGCTGCCCCAGCGCAACCCGCAGCCGATCCTGGCCGGGGTGCTCATCGAGGCCGGCGACGACGGGCTCACCCTCTCGGCCTTCGACTACGAGGCGTCCGCCCGCACCACGATCGAGGCCACCGTCGACGAGCCCGGCACGATTCTGGTGCATGGACGACTGCTGTCCGACATCGCCAGCCGTCTGCCGAACGCGCCCATCGAGATCGCGGTCGAGGAGGACGGCGGGATCGCTGTCCGCTGCGGTTCCGCGCGCTTCACGCTTGCGGCCATGCCGGTGGAGGAATATCCCTCCATCCCCGAGGTCACCGGCACCAGCGGCGTCGTCCCCGCCGAGGACTTCGGCACCGCGATCGCCCAGGTCGCCTTCGCCGCCTCCCGCGACGACGTCACCCCCGTGCTCACCGGCGTGCAGCTCGAGGTCGGCGTGAACACGCTCAGCCTCGTCGCCACAGACCGCTACCGGGTGTCACTGCGCGACGTGCCCTGGGACGGAGAGGCCGCGGAGCAGACCGCTCTGGTCCCGGCGCGCACGCTGCAGGAGGTCGGCAAGACCTTCGGCCACGCCGGCACGATCCAGATCTCGTTCTCGGGTGCCGGTGACCGCGAGATCATCGCGTTCACCGCGGGCAACAAGACCGTCACGTCGCTGCTGATCAAGGGCAACTTCCCGCCCGTGCGACGGCTGTTCCCCGAGCAGACCGACCACCACGCGGTCGTGAACACCGCCGACCTGACCGAGGCCGTGCGCCGCGTGGCCCTGGTGCTGGACCGGTCGGCGCCGCTGCGCTTCACGTTCGACACCGCGGATGTGACCATGGACGCCTCCGGCGGCGAGCAGGCCCGCGCCTCCGAGTCGGTCGACGCGCACCTGAACGGCGAAGAGGTCACGCTCGGCCTCAACCCGCAGTACCTGCTCGAGGCGCTCGGCGCCGTGAAGAGCGAGTTCGTGCGGGTCACGTTCACCTCGTCCGACAACGCGAACAAGCTCAGTCCCGTGCTGATCACGAGCCAGACCTCGGTCGAGCAGGCCGGCCTGGACTCGTTCAAGTACCTGCTGCAGCCGAACCTGCTGCTGCGCTGAGCCGGATGAGACTGGATCCGATCGATCCGGCTCACCGGCCTGCTCACTGGTCGCGACACGCCGCGTCACGACCGAAATGAGGGCGTGTCGCGACAAGTGAGCGGGATACGCAGGCCAGGATCCGGTGTCCGGGCCCGCGGGTAAGGTTGCTCGGGTGATCGTGGAGCATCTCAGCCTCGTGGATTTCCGCAATTACGCGACCGCCGAACTCGCGCTGCACCGCGGTCCGAACGTGCTCGTGGGCCGGAACGGGCAGGGCAAGACGAATCTCGCCGAGGCGATCGTGTTCCTCGCGACACTCGGCTCCCACCGCGTCTCGTCGGACGCGCCGATGGTCCGCGACGGCTTCGACGCTGCGATCGTGCGAGCCCGGCTCGCGCACGGACAGAGAAAAGTCCTGATCGAAGTGCAGATCAACCGCCAGGGATCGAACAAGGCGCGCATCAACGGCGCCCCGGGACGCACGGCGGATCTCCCCCGCTATGCGCATGTCGTGCTGTTCGCCCCGGAGGATCTGCAGATCGTGCGCGGGGATCCGTCCGCACGCCGCCGGTTCGCCGACCAGCTCCTCGTCCAGCGCACTCCGCGCATGTCGGCCGTGCTCGGCGACTACGACCGGGTGCTGCGCCAGCGCACCGCGCTGCTCAAGTCCGCCCGCGCGCGCGGCATCAAGGCCGAGGCGCTCAGCACCCTCGACGTCTGGGACGACAAGCTCATCGCGCTCGGATCCGAGATCATCGACGCCCGCTCCCGCCTCGCCGCCGACCTGCAGCCCGGGCTCGCCGAGGCCTATTCGGCCATCGCCGGTGCGGATCACGCCCCGCGGATGCACTGGGCCCAGTCGATCCGCGGCAGCGACCCGGAGGAGGGCGACGCCCTTCGCTCCCCACGCCCCGCGCCCGACGCCGCTCCGCGTCGCTCGGAGCCTCCCGGGCGCGGGGCCCCCGCTCAGGGCCCGGATCAGGAAGCCGAGCTCGGGTCCACAGCCGACCTGTTCCGCACGGCGCTGGCGGCCAAGCGTTCGGCCGAGCTCGAGCGCGGACTGACCCTCGTCGGCCCGCACCGCGACGACCTCGTGCTGCGGGTGCGCGACCTGCCGGTCAAGGGGTACGCCTCGCACGGCGAGTCCTGGTCGATCGCGCTCGCGTTGCGCCTCGCCTCCGCCGAGCTGCTGCGGGCCGAGTCCCCGGCCGGGGATCCGGTGCTGATCCTCGACGACGTGTTCGCGGAGCTCGACGCGGAGCGCCGTCGGCGACTCGCCGGCATCACGGCCGGCTACGAGCAGGTCCTCGTCACGGCCGCCGTCGAGGAGGACATCCCCGAGGTGCTGCACCGGCACGTGGTGCGGATCTCGGCCGGCACGATCACCGACGAGCGCGAGGACCCTTCGCCGGTCGTGGAGCCGGCACGCGGGGAGAGCGTTTCGTCTCGCTCCGCTCGTTCAACGACCCCGGGTGAGCGCGTCGTGCGTGCGACCCCGGGTGAGGGCGTTTCGTCTCGCTCCGCTCGCTCAACGACCTCGGGCGCGGAGCCGTCTGATTCGACGACCCCGGGCGTGGAGCCGTCTGGTTCGACGATCCCGGGTGCGGAGGGCGCGGATGATCGATCCTGATCAGGGCGAACCCGATGTCCCCGAGACCATCGCGACCTACCTGCGTCTGCGCGGGCTGAAGCCGAGCTCGAAGAACTGGAAGCGCAAGAAGCGTCTCGTCGACGACGAGAACGCGCCGTTCACCGCGGGCAGGGATCCGGGAACCCTCGGAGACGTGCTCGCGAAGCTCACGAAGGACACGGGCTGGGAGGCCGCGCTCAGCCGTGAGGATCTGGTGCTGCAGTGGGCGGAGCTGGCCGGCCCCGACACCGCCAAGCACTCCGAGCCGGTCTCGCTCGAAGGCGGCGTGCTCACCGTCAAGTGCGACTCGACGGCGTGGGCGAAGAACCTGCAGTACATGCGCGCCGTGATCATCACGGAGATCGGCCGGAGATATCCCGAAGCCGGGGTGGAGAACATCCGCTTCGTAGGACCGGACGTCCCGTCCTGGAAATGGGGCCCCAGAGTCGCTCCAGGGCGCGGTCCGCGCGATACCTACGGTTAGGACATGATCGATCCCGTTCCGACAGTGTTAAGGCGCGCAGAAACGCGTACAACGAGACAGGAAGGGGTCTTTCCGATAGACTGAGGGCCTAGATCTTCGATGTGGAGCCCCCTCTCAGATGACGCCTGAAACCCCCTCTGACGCGAACGAATCGACCGCGAACGAATCGACCCAGACGGGGGCGGAAGCACCCGGATCCGCGACGAAGCCGACCGGAGAGTACGGAGCCGACTCGATCCAGATCCTCGAGGGTCTCGAGGCCGTGCGCAAGCGTCCCGGCATGTACATCGGCTCGACAGGCCCCCGGGGTCTGCACCACCTCGTGTACGAGATCGTGGACAACTCGGTCGACGAGGCCCTCGCCGGCTACGCCGACACGATCCTCGTGACCCTGCTCGCCGACGGCGGCGTGCGCGTCGTCGACAACGGCCGCGGCATCCCGGTCGACCCGCACTCCTCCGACCCGACCAAGTCGACGGTCGAGGTGGTGCTCACGATCCTGCACGCCGGCGGCAAGTTCGGCGGCGGCGCCTACGCCGTCTCCGGCGGTCTGCACGGTGTGGGATCCTCGGTCGTGAACGCCCTCTCCACCCGCTTCGAGGTCGAGGTCAAGCAGAAGGGCTTCGTCTGGCGGCACCGCTTCGCCGACGGCGGCGCCCCGCAGCAGCAGCTGGAGAAGGGCGAAGCCACGTCCGAGACCGGGACGGCGATCACGTTCTGGCCCGACGGCAGCATCTTCCAGGAGACCGTCGAGTTCGAGTACGACACGCTGCGGACCCGGTTCCAGCAGATGGCGTTCCTGAACAAGGGCCTGCGCATCGAGCTGCTCGACGAGCGCGAGGGTTCGACGGTCGACGAGGAGGTCGACGGCACCGTCGTCACCCGTCAGCGCGCCGACGTGTTCTTCTACGAGCGCGGCCTGGTCGACTACGTCGAGTACCTCAACCACGTGCGCAAGGCCGAGGTCGTCAACGACGAGATCATCGCGTTCGAGTCGGAGGACACCGCGCGCAAGATCTCGCTCGAGGTCGCGATGCAGTGGACCGCGGGGTACACCGAGAACGTGTTCACCTACGCGAACACCATCAACACGCACGAGGGCGGCACCCATGAGGAGGGGTTCCGCGCAGCGCTGACGACGCTCGTCAACCGCTATGCGCGGGCGAACAACATCCTCAAGGAGAAGGACGACAATCTCACCGGCGACGACGTGCGCGAGGGGCTCACCGCGGTCATCTCGATCAAGCTCGGCGAGCCGCAGTTCGAGGGTCAGACCAAGACCAAGCTCGGCAACACCGAGGCGAAGGCGTTCACGCAGAAGGTCGTCGGCGACCAGCTCGGCGACTGGTTCGACCGCAACCCGAAGCAGGCCAGGAACGTGGTGACCAAGGCCGTCGAGGCCGCCACCGCCCGCATGGCCGCGCGCAAGGCGCGGGAGACCGCGCGCCGCAAGAGCGTGTTCGAGTCCGCCGCGATGCCGGACAAGCTCAAGGACTGCACCAGCAAGGATCCGTCGATCAGCGAGATCTTCCTCGTGGAGGGCGACTCTGCAGGCGGATCCGCCGTGCAGGGCCGCGACCCGCACACCCAGGCGATCCTGGCGCTGCGGGGCAAGATCCTCAACGTGGAGCGTGCGCGTCTGGACAAGGCCCTGGCCAACAAGGAGGTCCAGGCGATGATCCAGGCCTTCGGGACCGGCATCGGCGAGGACTTCGACCTCGGGAAGGCGCGCTATCACAAGATCGTGCTGATGGCGGATGCCGACGTCGACGGTCAGCACATCACCACGCTGCTGCTGACGCTGCTGTTCCGCTACATGCGCGGACTGATCGAGGCCGGCTTCGTGTTCCTCGCCATGCCGCCGCTGTACCGCCTGAAGTGGACGAACGCGCCGCACGAGTACGTGTACTCCGACGCCGAGCGCGACGCGCTGCTGAACGACGGGCTCGCGAACGGCAAGCGGATCCCCAAGGAAGCGGGCATCCAGCGCTACAAGGGTCTGGGCGAGATGAACGCCAAGGAGCTGTGGGAGACCACGATGGACCACACCACGCGCACCCTGCGGCAGATCACGATCGACGACGCGGCCGCGGCGGACGAGATCTTCAGCGTGCTGATGGGCGAGGACGTCGAGTCCCGCCGCAGCTTCATCCAGCGCAATGCCAAGGACGTCCGCTTCCTCGACATCTGACCCACCAACCACACAAGCGAATATCGGGAGTTCCTCCTTCGTGGCGGAGGAGGGCGCAGGGGTCTCACTGATCAGGAGCATCGGGAGGGGCCCGCGCAGCGGGAAGGAACCCGCTCTGCTCCTGATCAGTGAGACCCCGGAGCCCGGGCCCTAGACGGGCAGGACGAGAAGAAGACATGACGGACGAACGAAACGAATCCGAGCACAACCACGGCAAGATCGACCAGGTCGACCTGCAGTCGGAGATGCAGCGGTCGTACCTCGACTACGCGATGGCGGTCATCGTGGGCCGCGCGCTGCCCGACGTGCGCGACGGCCTCAAGCCCGTGCACCGCCGCGTGATCTACGGCATGTACGACGGCGGGTTCCGGCCCGACAAGTCGTTCTCCAAGTGCGCCCGCGTGGTGGGCGAGGTCATGGGTCAGTACCACCCGCACGGAGACTCCGCGATCTACGACACCCTCGTGCGTCTGGTGCAGCCGTGGTCGCTGCGCTACCCGCTTGCGCTCGGCCAGGGCAATTTCGGCTCCCCCGGAAACATGGGCGCCGCCGCCCCGCGATACACCGAGACCAAGATGGCCCCGCTCGCGCTCGAGATGGTGCGCGACATCGAAGAGGAGACCGTCGACTTCTCGCCGAACTACGACGGCCAGACCGAGGAGCCCGACGTCCTCCCGGCGCGGTTCCCGAACCTGCTCGTGAACGGCTCGATCGGCATCGCCGTCGGCATGGCGACGAACATCCCGCCGCACAATCTGCGCGAGGTCGCCGACGCCGCCCTCTGGGCGCTGCAGAACCCCGGCATCCCGCGCGAGGAACTGCTCGACGGCCTGATCCAGCGCATCCCGGGCCCGGACTTCCCGACCGGCGCGCAGATCCTCGGCACGAAGGGGATCCAGGAGGCGTACCGCACCGGACGCGGATCCATCACGATGCGCGCGGTCGTCGGCGTCGAGGAGATCCAGGGCCGCACGTGCCTGGTGATCACCGAACTGCCGTACCAGGTGAACCCCGACAACCTCGCGGTGAAGATCGGCGACCTCGCGCGCGAGGGCAGGATCACGGGCATCGCCGACATCCGCGACGAGTCCAGCGACCGTACCGGCCAGCGCCTCGTGATCGTGCTCAAGCGCGACGCCGTGGCCAAGGTCGTGCTGAACAACCTGTACAAGCACACCCAGCTGCAGGACAACTTCGGCGCGAACATGCTCGCGATCGTGGACGGCGTGCCCCGCACGCTCGCGCTCGACGGCTTCATCACGCACTGGCTCGACCACCAGCTCGACGTGATCGTGCGTCGCACGAGGTACCGCCTCGCGAAGGCCGAAGCGCGCATGCACATCCTGCAGGGATACCTCAAGGCGCTCGACGCACTGGACGAGGTCATCGCCCTGATCCGCCGCTCCCCCTCGGCCCAGGAGGCCAACGAGGGTCTGCAGAGGCTCCTCGACATCGACGAGGAGCAGGCACAGGCCATCCTCGACATGCAGCTGCGTCGCCTCGCTGCGATGGAGCGCCAGAGGATCATCGACGAGGCCGCCGAGCTCGAGCTGCGGATCGCCGACTACAAGGAGATCATCGCCGACGAGGGCCGCCAGCGCGAGATCATCCGCGAGGAGCTCACCGCGATCGTCGAGCGGTTCGGAGACGAGCGCCGCACGCACATCCTGCACGGGTTCGACGGCGATGTGTCCATGGAGGACCTCATCGCCGAGGAGGAGATGGTCGTCACGGTCACCCGTGAGGGCTACATCAAGCGCACCCGCAGCGACAACTACCGCTCGCAGCACCGCGGCGGCAAGGGCGTGAAGGGTGCGCAGCTGCGCGCGGACGACCTGGTCGAGCACTTCTTCGTGACCACCACGCACCACTGGCTGCTGTTCTTCACGGACAAGGGCCGTGTGTACCGCACCAAGACCTACGAGGTGCCCGAGGCCGGCCGCGACGCGAAGGGCCAGCACGTCGCCAACCTGCTCGCGCTGCAGCCGGACGAGAAGATCGCCCAGATCCTCGACCTCCGCGACTACGAGGCGGCGCAGTACCTGGTGCTCGCGACCCGCGGCGGCCTCGTCAAGAAGAGCCGCCTCGGCGACTACGACACGAACCGTCAGGGCGGCGTCATCGCGATCCGCCTGCGCGAAGACGACGAGCTCGTCAGCGCGTTCCTCGCGGATGCGACCGACGACATCCTGCTGATCAGCCGGCACGGCATGTCAGTGCGCTTCCACGCGACCGACGAGGCGCTGCGCCCGATGGGGCGGGCCACCGAGGGCGTCAAGGGCATGCGGTTCAACGGGGAGGACAGCCTGCTGTCCGCCTCGCTCGTCACCGAGGAGGGCTTCGTGTTCGTGGTCACCGACGGCGGCTATGCGAAGCGCACCTCGGTGGGCGAATACCGGGTGCAGGGCCGTGGCGGTCAGGGCATCAAGGTCGCGAAACTGAACGACGACCGGGGCATTCTGGCAGGGGGGCTGATCGTCCAGGAGGACGACGAGGTCCTTGTGGTTCTTGCCAGCGGCAAGGTGGTACGCTCTGCCGTGGCCGAGGTGCCGGCGAAGGGTCGCAACACCATGGGCGTGGTTTTCGCCCGGACCGATGAAGACGATCGGATCCTTGCGATCGCGCGGAACACCGAGCGCGGCCTGGCCGACAGCGACGAGCCCCTGGACTCCGGCGCGGCCCCCGAGACCGAATCCCCCGAAGCCCCCGAAGGAACTGACGCATGAGCACGGTAGCCGACAAGCTCGCGAAGAAGTCTTCCCACAAGACCTCCAGCAAGCAGGTGCGCCTGCGCCTGGTCTACATCGACTTCTGGTCGGCCGTGAAGCTGTCGTTCCTCGGCGCGATCGCGATCGCGATCGTGACGCTGGTGTCGTTCCTGCTGATCTACCTGGTGATCGACGCGACGGGGCTGATGACCAAGGCCGACGAGTTCGTCTCCGGTATCGCCGAAGGCTACAAGCTCAGCAAGGTGATCGGTCTGCCGCAGGTGCTGGCTTTCGGATCCGTCTGCGCGATCCTCAACCTCATCGTGTTCACGGTGCTCGGAGCGATCATCGCGGGCATCTACAACCTCGCGGTCAAGGTCACCGGCGGACTGCTGGTCGGCTTCACCTCGAACTGACGCCGGGGCCCTGCGGGGTCGTTGAGCGAGGACGCGCATCGCGCGACCGAGACGAAACGCCGCTTCTGACGGAACTGTCAGGGGCGGCGTTTCGTCTCGCTCCGCCCTTCGTCTCGCTCCGCCCTTCGTCTCGCTCCGCTCGCTCAGGGACCGGGTCGCTCTGCTCACTGGGGGGCCGGGAGGGGCCCTGGGGGGTTGTCAGACCACGCCCGCGGTGCCCAGCAGCGTGCCGATGAGCCAGGTCGCGGCCAGCGCGAGCGCCCCGCCGAGGACGAGCCGGATCGAGGCGCGCACCGGGTTCGATCCCCCGATCCGTGCCGAGACGAACCCGGTCGCGGCGAGGGCGATCAGCACCGCCGCGAAGGTGACCGGAACCCGCCAGCCGGGCGGCGGCAGCAGGATCGCGAGCAGCGGCAGGAGAGCGCCAACCGTGAACGAGATCGCCGAGGAGATCGCCGCATGCCACGGATTGACCAGGTCGTCCTGGTCGATGCCGAGCTCCACCTCCAGATGCGCGGCAAGGGCGTCGTGCGCGGTGAGCTCGACGGCGACCCGGTGCGCGGTCTCGTCGCTGAGCCCGCGCTGACGGTACAGCTCGGTGAGCTCGGCGAGCTCCGCCTCCGGCATGGTGCGCAGCTCCTCGCGCTCCTTGGCGATCAGGGCGTGCTCGCTGTCGCGCTGACTGCTCACCGAGACGTACTCGCCGAGCGCCATCGAGATCGCGCCGCCGATGAGGCCGGCCAGGCCCGCGACCAGGAGTGCGGCGTTGTCGGTGGTCGCCCCGGCCACGCCCACGACGAGGGAGGCGACCGAGACGATGCCGTCGTTCGCGCCGAGCACTCCGGCGCGCAGCCAGTTCAGGCGCTGGCCGAGTCCGGTCCCGTGCGGTTCATGCGGATGCGGTGCGGTCACGTCGTCTGTCTCCTTCGGTCCGGGCGGCCATGTGCGACATAAGCACCTGAGCGCTCCTGCGTCCATCAAGGCAAGGCATGCATAACCCGGGCCCCTTACGGAAACCCCGAACCGGATCCGCCGGATTCCGCCGTTCCGCCGTCTCCGGCACCGCCCGTAGCGTGGATCCATGCTTGTACCGAGCGAACGAAGTGAGTCGACGTGACCGCAGCAGCCTCCTCCCCGCCTCCGGCGGCGCACCCCGTCGCCGAGACGGCCGACCGCATCCCTGTGCGCCTGTTCCTCACGACCCTCGAGCTCGCCGCCCTCGGCGTGGTCGGATCCGCCGTGGCCGGCATCCTCGGCGGTGCGCTCGGGGTCGGCTTCGGACTCAGCGTCATCGGCGTCGGGCTGCTGGTGCTCGTGGGTCTCGTCTACGCGCTGTTCGGCGTGGCCTGGTTCGAGATCGCCCGGCTGAACGGCCTGTACGGCTTCGGCCTGCCGGCCCTGCGCCGGCGCCCCCGCGAACGTCCGGGGTTCGGCGGCTGGCTGCTCTCGCTCTGGCGGCAGACGTACAACGGCCGGATGTGGCGGGCCCTGGCGAACTTCGCCATCGCCTGCGCGCTCGGATCCCTGGTGCTGCGCCTCATGGCGTGGTTCGGGTGGTCGGCGGTCACGGCGTTCGCCCCGTTGTTCACGACCGGCGATGCCGACACGGGCTGGGGCACGCGGTACCCCAGCGCCTGGGCTCCGCTCATCGGCGGCGCGGGGGCAGCGGCAGGCCTCATGGGGATGATCTGCGTGGCGCTGCTGCACCGCGTCATCTCCCGTGGCATCGTCGCCATCCCCGACCGCAACCTCGACCTCAGCGAGCGGGTGCGCACCACCACGGCGCAGCGCGCCGGTGCGGTCCGCGCGGCGGACGTGGAGCGCACCCGCATCGAGCGCGACCTGCACGACGGGGTTCAGCCGCGGCTGGTGTCGGTGGGGATGACGCTCGGGATGGCGCAGCAGAAGATCGACTCGGATCCGGAGGCCGCGAAGGCGCTCATCGCCGAGGCGCACACCTCGACCAAGGCCGCCATCACCGAGCTTCGCCAGCTCGCCCGGGGCATCCACGCCTCGGTGCTCGACGACCGCGGTCTCGATGCGGCCCTGTCCGCCCTGGCGGGGCGCTCCCCTGTGCCGGTCGTGCTCGACGTGCGGCTGGACGGGAGGTGCTCGCGCGACGCTGAGGCGGCGGTGTACTTCGCGATCGCGGAGTCGCTCACCAATGCCGCCAAGCACTCCCGGGCCGGCGAATGCCGGGTGGTGGTGCGGGTGCGCGACGGCGGCACGCTCTGGGCCCGGGTCGAGGACAACGGCATCGGCGGGGCGACCGTCATCGCCGGCGGAGGGCTCGACGGCATCGGCAACAGGGTGCTCGCCGCCGGCGGCACGATCCGCCTGGACAGCCCTGCGGGCGGCCCGACCAGCCTGGAGGTGAGCGTGCCGTGCGCATCCTGATCGGCCGCCTCCCCGACCCCGCCCGGAAGGACGGCAGCTCATGAGGATCCTGATCGGCACGCTTCTCGACCAGCACCGTCGTGCTGCGCGGAAGGAGCATCCCTGATGAGGATCCTGATCTGCGAGGACTCGGTCCTCCTGCGCGAAGGACTCGTCCGCCTCCTGGAGGACGCCGGCCACACCGTGGTCGCCGCCCTCCCCGACGCGACCGCGCTCGACGAGACGGTCGACGCGACCGGCCCCGAGCTCTGCATCCTCGACGTGCGGCTGCCGCCCGCCTTCGTCGACGAGGGGATCCGCGCCGCTCTGTCGCTGCGGAAGCGGCTCCCCCAGCTCCCCCTGCTCGTGCTCTCCCAGTACGTCGAGGAGCGATACGCCAGCGATCTGATCATCGCCCAGGGATCCGCGGGTCCGCTCGGCTACCTGCTCAAGGACCGCGTCGCGGACGTCGCCGAGTTCATCGAGTCGGTCGATCGCATCGCCGCCGGAGCCACGGTGCTGGATCCGGAGGTCGTCGCTCAGCTGCTCACCCGGCGCAATCAGGACGACCGCATGCGGAGCCTCACCGAGCGCGAGCGCACCGTGCTCGCCCTGATCGCCGAGGGCAGGTCGAACCAGGCCATCGCGGCCGCGCTGTTCCTCTCGGAGGCCAGCGTCGAGAAGCACATCACCGCCATCTTCCAGAAACTCGGGCTCGAACCCGACGAGTCCGGCAATCGCCGGGTGCTCGCCGCGATCGCCCACCTCTCCAGCGCGGGTCTCGGCGGCCCGCAGACAGGAACGAACCGATGACGGACTACGCCCCTCCCCCGGCAGCCGACTCTCCGGCGGCCGATGCTCCTGCGGCCGGCTCTCCTGCGCCCGGCGCCGGGCCGACCGGATCCGCGACGAGTGCCGGGCCGACCGGATCCGCACCCGGGGCGCAGGCGTCGAGCACGCCGAGCCCGCCCGCCACCCGGGCGACCCCGAGCCGGGGCGCTCTGGCCGCGATCACGATCGCCGCGGCCATCATCGGAGGCGGCGCCCTGGTCACCGTCGGCGGCACATCCGCGCTCGCGGCCATCGGCCAGGTCGCCGCGGGCGACGGGGCGGTGGGAACCACGACCACCGTCGACACCGCGGGCGTCACCGTGCTCAAGGTCGAGGTGGGGCGCGGATCCGCCGCGATCCGCTTCGCCGACGTGACGGCGGCGACCATGCGCGCCACCGGCACCCGGAACAGCGACTGGAGCATGCACCGCGAGGGCGACGTGCTGCGCGTCGACCGCCCCACTGCCCCGTTCGGCTGGTGGATCGGCGGGTGGTTCGGGCAGGATCCGCAGATGACCCTCACGCTCCCCCGCGAAGTGGAGGGCGAGTTGAACGCCGACCTCCAGCTGGACGCGGGGTCGTTGTCGACCGAGGGCCGCTTCGGCACGCTGGCCGCCACGGTGAACGCCGGGTCGCTGTCCGTGGACGGTGGTGCCCCGAGCGTCACCACGCGGGTGCGCGCGGGCTCGGCGACGCTGCGCCTGGACGACGTCACCACGGCCGACCTCGACATGTCGGCCGGTGACCTGAACGCCACGATCACGGGCGCCCAGCCCGACGCGATCCGCCTGAACGTCAGCGCCGGATCCATGGACGTGGCGGTGCCGTCCGGGCGGTACGCCCTGTCGAAGGACGTCTCCGCGGGCAACCTCGAGACGAGCATCCAGACGGATCTCTCGTCTTCGCACCACATCCAGGCCTCGCTGTCGGCGGGCGGTATCACGCTGCGCGAGGGGAGCTGACCTGCCTCGATTTCGTGATCGTGTCAACGTCCGGTAAAGTCTTGGAGGTTGATACGGGGCTATAGCTCAGGCGGTTAGAGCGCTTCACTGATAATGAAGAGGTCCCAGGTTCAAGTCCTGGTAGCCCCACCGACACGTGAGCGGATCCGAGAATTCGGATCCGCTCATTCGGTCGAATCCCGCCGGATCCCGGCACGGGGCCTTAGCTCAGTTGGTAGAGCGCCTGCTTTGCAAGCAGGATGTCAGGAGTTCGAATCTCCTAGGCTCCACCCTTTCCGACGACCGGGACGACGCGGCGGGTGCAGTTCTTCCGCTTCGATGCTCGCCCGGAACAGAAGCGCGTTGCCGACTTCTATGAGGTCGTCGCCCTCCAGCACACCGCCTCATCGACGACGGGGAACCGAACCCGACGGCGAAGATGGCCGAGATCAGCCGGGTGCCGCTCTCGACCGCGCAAGGCGGGGTTGCCCGCGCCCGCGCAAGGGGCTCCTGCCACCCGGACGCCGAGGACGCGCCGGATAGCAGCGTGAGGCCCTACGGCATCCCGTCCCGGTCAGCGTCAGAGGGTGGCGAGTAGACTGGGGTTCAGAGTGAGAGGAGCAGGCTATGAGCAACACAGTTCTGACTGCTGATGCTCCGGTAGCGCGGGTGCGGCCTGACTTCGCGCATGTGTCCGATGTGATGCTCTACGACATCGCTCGCCACACCGCCTTCCTCCTCATCGCCGAGCTACTGGCCCGCGTCGACACTGCTGCGAATGAGTCCGACCGTGAGCGGTGGGAGGCACGGTTGCGGCTGGTCGATGAGCAGATCGCCGTGTTGAACCCGGCGGATCGTGCGGGGTTGATCGCGCAGAACGAGGCCTGGGACGACGAGAGCCACGCGCTGCGCGACCGGGTATGACCGAACCGGCCGCGCGCATCCCATCGGCTCCGATGAGTGGTTGAGCCGGGTTTTCCAGGCCCGCGTCAGGGACCGCATCCTCCACTCCCATGCACCGCATCCCGATGACCCGGTGCTGGTGTTGCTGGGCGGTCAGCCTGCGGCGGGCAAAACGCAGGCACAACACGCGATCCACGCGGAGCACCCCGACGATGATCTGGTCGAGGTCACCGGCGACGACCTGCGCGTGTTCCACCCCGACTACGCCAGACTCGCCCGCGACGACGCCTTTGCGATGCCGAACGTAACAGCCCCGTCTCCGGTGGCCTCGTCCGCCTCGCTGTCGAACATGCTCTCACCCATCGCTATTCGCTGTTGCTGGAAGGAACTTTCCGTGACGCCGCGATGGTCACGGCGACGGCGGTCAGATTTGCTGAGGCCGGGTATCGGGTCGAGGTCGCCGCCGTCGCCACACCCGGCGTCGTCTCCCGCCTCTCCGCAGAAATGCGGTCCCTCGCCGGTGGTCTGCCCAGCATCGGACGATGGACACCACCATCCGCACACGAATCGGCACTGGAACAGTCACCGGCCGTGGTCGCCGCCCTCGAAGCCCTCGCGCCGGTGACGCGGGTGCAGGTGTTCTCCCGCGAACGCCTCCTCTCCAGCAACATCCGCACCAGCGACGGGGACTGGGAACGCCCGGCGGAAGCTGCCGCCGTGCTGCGTGAGGAACAACGCCACATCCTCACCGACCGGGAAGCGGTCGGCTGGCTGCGTGACTATGCGGGCGTGTTTGCTCTCGCCGCCGCACGGCCCGGCTACCTCGGCATCGAGACCGCACCGACCTACCTGCACCTACAGGCCGATGCCGCGTACATGCTGCGATCCCTGATGCTCGCTCCGGGCACGCCCGTAACGGAGCTGCGTGCCGAGCAACGTGAGCGTGACGTGCACCTGCGGCGGGTGCTCCCGCCCGAGCTGATGCCCCGACGACGAACGAATCCACCGACACCACCGTTCCAGCGCCGCCCCGCGTCTCCCCGCCAGGAACCACCAACCCTCGGACGCTGACCCCTCCGCTTCGACGTGGGTGCTGACGATACGCATGTGCCTCCCGAGGCTGCCGATCGTTTCGCCACGGCGCTCAGCGCCCGGCCTGGCACGGCGACGGCGAAGGTTCACCGGCACGCTTGGGGATCACCTCGACATGGTGCAGAACTCGCAGGTGCTCGGCGACGCGGTGCGATTCCTCACCGAGTCTTCGCCCATGCCGTGCCCCGATGGATGCCAACCGTCGAGCGATCCCGTTGGCGCTCATGCCTTGCGTGCGCGCAGTTCGTATAGCGTCCACTTCCTTGTCCGTGAGACGTGTTCGAGGTCGTTCACTTGATTCCGCCGATGCGCCGATCAACGGGTCATTGACTTCGGCCTGGAGGTCTGCATCCCCGCAAGAGCCTTGATTCCATGCGGAAACGACCCGCTCGACCCGCAGTCGCCTGTTCCCGCAGCGGTCCATTGCGCCCACCCTTGAAGACTCCTCGGCTCTACATTCGCCGCCTCGGCCGGCACGGCATGGACGACCCAGTCAAAGACCAGGGCATCGGCAAGATGGTCACCTTCCGCTTCGACCTCACCTGCGCCGTCCTTGCCCACCGCAACGACCGCGGCCCGGACTTCCTCGTCCACGACAGCCGCGGCTCTTCGACGGCGTCGATGATTTGGTCTCGGACGTGATCGAGCCCCGCCTCACCGACGCCTACGACGACGACGGCCTGTCCGCTGACTTGATTTTCGTATAACATTAATGGCATGAGCGAGCGCGAGACGATCAACGGCACCTCTGTTACCGAGGAACAGATCGCGGCCTGGGCAGCCGAAGCCGAGGCCGGATACGACGTTGCAGCGTTGAAGAAGCGAGGCCGCGGGCGCCCTGGCCGCGGCGCTGAGCCATCGCAGGTGATCGCGCTGCGCCTCACGGCGGACGAGATCAGTGCGCTGGATGCGCGGGCGAAGCGTGAAGGCAAATCACGCTCAGAGGTGATCCGCGAGGCACTGGCCTCGGCGTGAGAGTTCACCTGGATCGAGGACCTTGACGATGACAGCCCGGAATCCAGCTTCTCGACCCGTGGTCGCCCGTTCTGCAATGCTCGCTTGCTTCCACACAGCAGGAGACGGCCCCGGGAGGAGTCCCGAGGCCGTCTCCTGGTGCGTGTCAGGATCAGTGCTGGCCGTTCCCGTTTCCGTTGCCGTTGCCTTTGTTGTCCTCGGCTGCGGTGATGGACGCGACCGAGCCGTCGTGGTTCAGCAGCACCTGGGGCGCCGAAGCATGGCCCCACTGGAACATCGGCTCGAGAGAGCCGGCGGATGCGTCGAAGGACGCGTTGCCGATGCGACCCGTCTTCCAGTTGTCCTCGATGAACTTCAGGATCGAGGGCTGCGACGTCTCGTTGTGCGCGATGAAGTCGGTCTTCGCGTACGGCGAGATGACGAGGAGCGGAAGTCGCTGGCTCGGGCCGCAGCGGTCGGCGTAGTCGCCGAGCACCGGCGCGGACGAGGTCGAGCACACGGCGGAGTCGTTCGTCACGCTGTGCGACGAGTTCGAGATCACCGGGGCCACGTGGTCGTACCAGCCGTCGGAGTCGTCGTAGGCGATGATGACGGCCGTCGAGGCCCAGTCCTTCGACTTCTGCAGCGCGTTGATCTGGTCGACGATGAAGTGCTGCTCATCGATCGGGTCGGAGTAGCCGGCGTGGCCGTCCTGGTACTCGGACGCCTTCAGGAACGAGACGGCCGGCAGGTTTCCGTTCTTCAGCGCCGCGTCGAAGTCCGTCAGGTCGTACTGGTGGTTGGCCTGATCGGTCTGGCCGATCTTGTCGACCGAGGACGGAGCCAGGTGGTGCGGGTTCGCCGTCGACGCGTAGTAGGCGAACGGGTTGTGGTGCGGGCTGTAGTCGACGACCGAGGCGCCGCCGATGTTGGTGTGCTTCGATCCGCAGACCGCGTAGGTCGTGCCGTTGCCGGCGGCCGTCGTGGGACGGAACCCGCCCTGGAACCATCCCCAGCTGACGCCCTTGGCGTTCAGCAGGTCGCCGATGTTCTTGCTGCCATCGACTGCCGCGGCGAGCGTGTTGGTCGACGTGTGGTTGTTGTCGGAGCAGTCGTCGAACGCCGGGTCGGGGTCGTTGATGATCGTTCCGACGCCGGTCGCGTTCGGGTCGGCCAGCGTGTACGTGCCGGGGGTCGGGACCTGCTGGCCCGTCTTGGAGTCGACCTCGGTGAAGCCGAACGTCTGACCCGAGATGAGGTTCAGGGCGCCGGGGGTGGAGGGGCCGAACGTGGCATCCCACGAGTTGTCGGACATCGCGTACTGCTGCGCGTAGTTCCACATCGCAGTGACGGTGTTGCCGTCGTAGTAGTCCATCGCGAGACCGGGCGTGCCGTAGAGGCCGGTGCAGGTGTCCTTCGAGACCTTCTGCACGAACATGTCCATGAGGCCGTTGTTCACGGCGTCCTGCTCGGGCTTGTACGCGTGGTTCTGGTCGCAGGTCATCGCCTGCGACGGCGTGAGGCGCGACGGCGGGTAGACGTTCGGGTTGTTCGTGAGGGCGCCGGAGGTGACCAGGTTGTCGTTCTTCGGGGTCTTCGCGTCCGCGGTGAACGAGGTGCCGTCGGTGTTGGCGGCGTTCGGGTACGTGCCGAAGTAGTGGTCGTACGACACGTTCTCGTCGAAGATGACGACGACGTGCTGGATGGGCGTCTGGGTCTGCGCGGACGGCTGCTTGGCGGATGCCGAGGTGGTGCCCGCGATCGCGAGACCGGTGGCTGCGAGCACCGCGCCGGCGGCGATCAGTCCGCGACGCGTGCGCTTCGGAGTGGATGCCACGACGAAGTCCTTTCGAGAGGGGGAGGGATGCGGGTTCATCTTCGACCTCTCACATGACCGGCGTGCTGTCCGGATCCTGAACATGTCGTGAACGATCGCCTCAGGACGCGAACAGCGCTTTCCCGTAGTGATCCGATGCATCGCGCACCCCGGGCAGCGCGAAGAAGTACCCGCCGCCGACCGGCGAGATGTAGTCGACGAGCGGCTCGTCGGCCAGTCGCTTCTGGGTGGCGACGAACTGGCGGTCGAGGTCCTGCACGAATGCGTTGAACACGAGTCCCATGTCGAGGTTCCCGTTCGCATCGATGCCGAGGTCGTAGTTGTATCCGCGCCGCAGGAGGCGGGACGCATCGGTCGGCCCCGTTCTCGGATTCGCGAGCCGGATGTGCGCGTCCAGCGGGATGGTGGAACCCTTCGCATCGTCCGCGTAGTCCGGGACGTCGCTCTCCCGGCTGCCGCTGAGGGGTGCGCCCGAGTCGCGTCTGCGGCCGATCATCCGCTCCTGCTCGGAGATGGTCACCCGATCCCAGAACTCGACGAGCATCCGGATCACGCGGATGACGTGATAGGAACCGCCCGCCGCCCAGGCCGGCTCCGGGCCGTTCGGCTGCACCCACACGAGTCGATCCGCCTCGGATCCGGCCGGGTTCACGATGCCGTCCTTGAAGCCGAGGAGATTGCGGGAGGCGCCGGACGGCCGCGAGGGGGAGTCGAAGCCGTCGATCCGCCAGCGCACCTGCATCCCGCCGCGCGTGTGCCGCGCGATGTCGCGGAGCGCGTGCAGGACGACGTCCCGGCTGTCCGCGCACAGCTGGAGGACCAGGTCGCCCCCGGTGCGGGCGGGGTCGAGGTCGTCGTTCACGAAGACGTCCATCGGCCGCAGCTGGGCGGGCCGGGCCGAGGGCATCCCGAGCACGTCGAAGAAGGTCGCACCGACGCCGAGCGTCGCGGTGAGCCCGCCCGGGACGACGTCGGGCCCGAGCAGGCCGGAGTCCGCGGGCGGCGCGGAGATCCCGAGATTCGGCGGAGTGCCGCCGGTCGTCAGGAACCGCGTGCGATCGGTGATCGTGCGCAGCAGCTCGGCCGCGGCCCCGGGAGTCGAGACCGTGAGATCGAAGGCGACGAATGCGGCGGCGGCCGGCTTCGGGGTGAGGATGCCGGACTGGTGCGTTCCGTGGAAGGGAGCCGGTGTGGCGCCGTGCACGGTCTCCGCGTGCGCCGGCCGTGCCGCCGCGGGCCCGTATCCCGCGAGTGCGGCCGCTCCGGACGCCGCCGCGGCGCCCACCGCTCCGCGCAGGAATCCGCGACGTCCGACCCGTCCGCTCATGCGCTCGTCGGCCGCGTCGGTTCGTCCGGTCCGCGGGGTCGCGTCTTCGTCCTCCGGGGTCATTCGTTCGCCCTCCGGGGCTCGAGGATGGATGCGACGGGCGCGAGATCCTCGGCGAGCTGCGAGACCTCGGCGTCGACGTGCTCGCGCTGCGCCGTCGTCAGGCTCGCGAGCGGTGCGCTCGCCGCGGCCTCCTGCCCGGTCTTCTGGACCAGCGCCAGGGTCTGCGCGTACGGCGGGTACCGCGGGCTGAGCACCTTCTCCAGGATGCGGAGCACCGTCTCGGTGCCGTCGAGGTCGGCCGCCACCGTCTGCAGATTGCTGCCGCTGCCGAAGTCGGTGCGTCCGGTGAGCTCGAACTGGAGCGCGTTCTCCGTGATCTCGTGCGCGCGCAGCGCGAAGGTCAGCTGGTCGATCTGCTCCGTCGCGAAGTCCCGCTGCAGCTGTGCGACGGATGCCGCGAGCCCGTCCGCGAGGGGGCGCAGGGTCGCCGCATCCTGCCCATGCCACAGCCCGTACTCCAGACGGTGGAAGCCGGTCCACGACGGGTCGTCGACGCCCTGCGCCAGCCCGGACGGAAGGCCGTTGATCGCGCCGTCGAGGTCGCCGAAGGCCCCGTATGCGGCGCCGAGGCGCTCGTATTCGAGGTGAGCGGGAAGCCAGTCGGCGCGCGCGGCCGCCAGGTCGTCGCGCGCCACATCCGCCTGGAGGGCGCCGACGGCCGCCGCGAGCACGGGCAGTCGTCCGAGGACGTAGGTCTGATAGTCGTGCGTCGCGACGAGGAGGTCGGCCTGCCCGACGGAGGCGACCGGCGCCGCCGCCCCGGATGCGGTCCCGGCGATCGTCACCGTGGGCCCCGTCACGGTCTGCTCGTCCTCCATCGCGCACCGGAACGCATAGGAGCCGCCGCCGAGAGTGATGTCGAGCGTCTGCGTCGTGCCCGCGCCGAGCGGGTCGACCTCCGCGTAGACGTCACCGGTCTTCGCATCCGTGAGATACACCTCGCCCGCCCGGGTGTCGGTGTTGTGGATCACGAGGTGCTGCGGGCCGGGCTTCGGGTCGGTCCACCCGCTGCCGCATCGATCGACCGACGCCAGCACCTCGGTGCGCGGGTTCGTCGCGCCGGGCTGCACGGTGCATCCGGTCAGGACGACCGCCGCGCACGCGCAGCACGCGAGGAGGCGAAGACCGGGCACTGCGACAGCGTACGCACCTGGATGCCTCCCCGCCGCTCTGTTCTCCGTACGTTCACCCGTCGGTCACCCGTCGGTCCGTGTCCGTGTCCGTGCCCGTGCCGCCGCTACACGACCGCCTCGGCGAGCGCGGGCGCCTCGGCGACCCCGGATCTGCCGCCGCTCACCCGGGCCCAGGATGCAGCGAGGATCTCCACCGCCTTCTCGAGCTCGCGCGGCTCGGTCGTGAACGGGATCCGCAGATGCCGTTCGTGCCCGCCCTGCACGGCGAAGCGCGGGCCGGCGCTCAGGTGCAGTCCGTGCGCGGCCGCGTCGATCACGAGCGCGGAGCTGAACGGCGCGCCCAGTCCGACCCAGAGCGCGACACCGCCGTGCACGCGCGGCACCGACCACTCCGGAAGGGCCCGGGTGAGCGCCGAAGCCAGGGCATCCCGGCCGGCGCCCAGCAGGGCCGCACGCTGCGGCAGGATCTCATCGAGACGCTGCACCACGTGCGTCGCCACCGCCTGCTCCAGATCGGGCGTTCCGAGGTCGTGCGTGGGACGGGCGGCGCGCAGCCGCCGGATCATGTCGTCTGCCGCGCGGATCCAGCCGATGCGCAGCCCGCCCCAGACCGACTTGCCCAGCGAGCCGACGCGGATCGTGCCGGCGTCCCCGGCGCCCAGCGGACGCGCGCGCGGCATGCCGTCGATGTCGAGGTCGGCCGTGGTCTCGTCGACGAGCAGCACGGATCCGGCATCGTGCGCCGCACGTTCGAAGACCGCGCGCTCCCGGATGCTCATCGAGCGCCCCGTGGGATTCTGGAACTCGGGCATGAGGTAGGCGAGCACGGGCCGGGTGCGCGCGAACGCCTGCGCTGCGCGATCGACGTCCCAGCCGTCGTGCGGATCCACCGGCACCCCGACCAGGCGCGCATCCGCCCGGCGGAAGGTCTCCATGGCGTGCGGGTAGCTCGGAGTCTCCAGCAGCACCCGATCCGCGCGGCGCAGCAGCGTCGACGCGATGAGGTCCAGGGCGTGCTGCGCGCCCGTGGTGACCATGATCTGCGAGGGCCGCGTCGGGATCCCCTGCCGCGTGTATCGCTCGGCGATCGCCGTGCGCAGCTCCACGTGCCCGAGGATGTCGTAACCCGCGCGGGAGACGAGCGTCGTCGCCGTCGCCGCGGCCTCGGCGATCACGCCGGGCAGGCCGGGCCAGGCCGGCGGGCTCGCCTGCTGCAGGTCGATGCCCTCGCGGTCGAACCAGCGGGCGGCGGTGGTGCGCCCGAGGGGGCGCGTCACGCTGCCGGATCCCTGTCGGCTGACGATGTGCCCGGTGCCGCGCAGGGCGCGGTACGCGGCGGCGACCGTCGTGCGGCTCACGCCGAGCGCCGCCGCGAGCTCGCGCTCGGCCGGCAGCGCGGTCTCGGGGACGATCCGGTTGTCGAGGCACAGCAGGCGGATGGCGTCGGCGAGGGCGTCGAAAGCGGGTTCGCTGGTGCGCCACAGTCCGAGCAGGTCGACCAGCGCGCGGGCGGAGAGCCGGGAGTCCATGAGTCCAGCCTACGTCGATTGGACTGGTGTGAACAGTCCAGTTCTGATCGATCATGGACACATGACAAGACGGGTGCTGCAACTGCTGGTCGGGCTGACGCTCTACGGCTTCGGATGCGGACTCACGATCGTCGCCGGCCTGGGCGTCGATCCGTGGACCGTGTTCGCGGAGGGCGTCGCGCTGCGCACGGGCATCGGCGTCGGATGGATCACCAACATCGTCGGCCTTCTGGTCCTGCTGCTGTGGATCCCGCTGCGTCAGAAGCCCGGCATCGGAACCCTGCTGAACGTGCTCCTCGTCGGCACCGCGATCCAGGCGACGGTGACCGTGGTCCCGCCCGCCCACGGGCTCCTCGTGCAGGTGCTCGTCCTGCTCGCGGGCGTGGTCGTGGTCGCGCTGGCCAGCGGGCTCTACATCGGCGCGCGCTTCGGGCCCGGGCCCCGCGACGGTCTGATGACGGGGATGAACGCACGTCTCGGCTGGCCGATCTGGGCCTCGCGCCTGGCGGTCGAGCTCACCGTGCTCGTGATCGGCTGGCTCCTCGGCGGCACCGTCGGCATCGGCACGGTCGTGTTCGCGCTGGGCATCGGCCCGCTCGTGCACGTCGCGCTGCCGCTGCTGGACACGGCGCGGAAGGCCCGAGCGGGCCACGACGCGGAGAGGACCGCCCCGGCCCGCATCCCCACCGCGGAAGCCCGGCTGCGTCGTGCGGTCCTGCAGCGACGGGCCACCGCGAGCCACGATGACGAGCGCGCGCTCCGCGACCTGCGCGCGGCGCGGGACCGCAGCGACTGGTGAGCGGTCGCACCCTCGCCGTCGGATACCGGGACCGGCCGCCGCCGGTCCCGGTATCCGACACGACGGCCCCGGATCCGCATCGGCCGGGGCCGGGGCCGTCGTGAGGAGCGAGGGGCTCAGTTCTTCGGGAGCACGCGGGTGCCCTCGATCTTCACCGCCTGCAGGTCGTTGACGTTCAGACCCAGGGCGCGCAGGATCGTCGGCGCGATCTGCGTGGTCTCCACCGCGGCGGCGACCGTGGATGCGGAGCCGTCGGCGCCCGCCGAGACGACGAGCGGTACGTTGCGATCCTGGGCGTCCGCACCGCCGTGCTCGGCGATCTTGCTCGTACCGCCCGTGTAGACGACGCCGTGCTGCACGATGCCGAAAATGTCCGGGATGCGCTCGTCGGTCGCGGCGGTGTGGAAGAACCCGGCGACCTCGGATCCGGCGTAGACCGTGGTCAGCCCCGAGGACGCGACGGTGAGACCGGCGCCGGTGATGCCGTTGCCCGAAGCGGAGTGCGCGAGCAGGTAGCTCTTGGCGAAGGCCGCCGCCTGCTGCGTGTGCTCCGAGAACCACAGCTGCATGACGTCGTCGTCCGTCGAGAACGCCACGAGGTCACCGGTGTGCCCGGCGGCCTTCCACGCGGCGTTCAGGCCGTCCACGATGGGGCCGTCGTCGACGCGCTTGAGCGCGGCCGGGTCGGTCGGGGACTGTCCGTGCTTGGCGGACAGGATGACGGTCGTCTTCTTGGCGTCCGGGCTCTGCGCGATCGCGGCGGTGAGCTTGCCGACCTCGGCGTCCACGAAGTCGAGCGCCTTGGACAGCAGCGGCCCCGGGGTCACGCCGTCGGCGAGGTAGCCGCCCGCCAGGCCGTCGGAGGACGGCAGCTTCTGCGCGGTGGAGACGGTCTGGAAGTTCATGCCGAAGATCGCGGGCTCGCCCACCGACTGCGTGCCGGAGTGATCCTTGCCCGCGATCTCGTTCAGGACCGCGTTCACCTTGTCACCGTCGTACTGCCGGGTGGCGGCGTTGTCCTTGGTCCAGTCGCCCGAGAAGCCGGCGATCGCGGCGCTCGAGTTGATCTCGGGGGTGAAGTAGTCGTCGACGCCGGCGCCCGACGGCCCGCTGAGGATCTGGTACGCGGGGTGCTTGTCCGACCATGCGGTGCGCAGGCCCGCCTGCTTCGCGACCTCGAACACCGTGTTCACCTTGAGGTACTGATTGGGGTACACCGGGGCGCAGGTCTTCGGGTCGACCGGGAGCTGCTTCGGGTCCATGAGCGACTTCGCGTCGCCGCTGAGCTGCAGGATGCTGCTCGGCAGGCCCGCGAGTCCCTGCCCGGCGTCCAGCGAGTTCTGGTCGAGGTCCGCGTTCTCGGTGTACGACACCTCGGCGCCGGGCGTCGTGTTCGCGCAGTCCGTCGTTCCGGCGGGCAGCAGCGCGCGGTTCCAGGTGTCGTCGTAGTACACGCCGGTGGTGCCGGGGTTGCCGCCGGTCACCTGGGCGACCATGCCCGGGAACGAGTCGGACGGCACCGGGGTCTGCGCGTTCGTGTAGCTGGTGCCGCGACCGACGAGGGCGGCGAGGGCGGACTTCGGGTGGGCCTTGACGTAGGCGGCGAGGTCGGACTGGTGCAGGCCGTCCACCGACAGCAACAGCACGTGCTTCCCGGACTCCGCGCGCTGCGGTCCCTCCGCCGCGGAGGCCATGGGAGCCGTCACCGCGACGACGGTGGTCGCGGTGAGTGCGGCGCCGAACACGGCCGCGAGGGTGCGTTTCGTCCTGGACTTCATGATTCTCCGTTCCGCGCCGATGGCGCCGGGCGCCGGGCCCTCCGGCGACTCCGTCGAGGAGTCTGCCCAACGGCGGAGCGATGCGGAGCCCGGTTCTGGAGTGTTCTTTCGGACTTCACCTTCCCTTTGCCGGATTCACGGCGGACTGAGGCAGAATCCGCAGCCCGATCCTCGAAGACATGCGTTAGCGCCGGCGGTGCCGCTCGTCACATGGGGTCCAAAGCTCGTGGCTGGCATCATTGTCGGGTGCCGGCGAGACGTGGAATGGGACTGTTCGCGATGTCCGCCGTGGTGCTGACGGTCGCGTTCGTGGCGACGTATCTGTTCTTCGTGCGCTCATACGTCGGGCAGATCGTCGACGAGCGCGCGTTCGCCGGCGCGATCACGCAGCACGACCTGTTCTATCGGCTGACCGGCATGGCGCTGGGCGTCGTCCCCGCCGTCGCGATCGGCGGGGGGATCCTGCTCACGGTGGTCGTCGGGCTCGTGACGCGCCGGATCAGGCACCTGATCGTGGCTCTCGCCGTGGGGGCCGTCGCCGTGATCGCCGCCGAGCTCGCCAAGCACGTCTTCCTCGTGCGGGCGGAGACCGGCGCGACCAACCTGCTCGACAATTCATTCCCTTCTGGACATGCGACGGTCGCCGCGGCCGCGGCGTTCGCCGTCTTCCTGGTGTCTCCGCCGCGCTGGCGTCCGCTGGCGGCGGTGCTCGGCGGCGCCTTCTCCGCTCTCACCGGAGTGCTTCTCGTCATCCAGCAGTGGCACCGGCCGAGCGACGTGGTCGCGGCTTTCATGCTGGTCGCGGCATGCGGCTGCCTGGGAGGGATCGCGCTGCTGCTGTGGGGAGTCCCCGCAACCACCCAGCCCGCCCGGTCGCTGAGCGCGCTGTGGTGGATCGCGGGCGCGAGTGCGCTGGTCTCGGCGGTCGCATTCGTGATCATCTTCATCACGGTGGAGAACCACGGCAGCCACCGGCAGATCGCCTACGCGGGCGGAGGCGCGGGGATCCTCGCCATCGCGAGCGCATTCGCCGCCGGGGGAAATGCGCTCTTCCGGCGGATTTCCTGACACCGATCCGGTGTGTGCCGCGGGAGTCCTGCGCACGGGCGGAACAGCACGGGCGCGGAGGCGATCCGCGTCCCCGCGGCATCCGCGAAAGCGACCGTGCGACCCGCCGGAAAACGAACCGTGAACAGCCGATATATCAATTCCGGATTCGGTCCCGCCGTCGCGCGCGAGAGGATTTCCGCATTCACGGAGTAATCCACATGTGGATGAACCTGTTAATAGATTCTGTCGCCGCCGGCATTGTCATTTCTCGACGTGGATCGGCCAGGGCAGGGGCCGTGTCAGGATCCGGTCAGGCCGGAGGCGCAGTTTCCGGGACGGAGGCTCAGCTCAGCGTGATGCCCGACTCCTCGAGGCGGGCACGCACCCGTTCCACGTCGTCCTCGCCGGGCAGCTCGCCGAGCACCTTCATCATGAGCACCTGCGCATCGACGAGCGAGACCTCCGGATCCGCTCCGCCCTGCGCGGCGACCGCCTCGCACACCTCCTGCACCTCGTCGTCGGTGAGGCGGCGGCGCAGCAGCGCCAGGATCGGCACGCGATCCTGGGCGGGAATCCCGTCGGGATAGCCCGCGCCCAGCCAGCGCAGCGCCTGCGCGATCGGGTTCGTCTCGGCGGCGGCACCGGCGGGGTCGGCGCTACCGTCGGTGCCCGCGCCGGCGGGTCCGTGCGAGGACGCCGCGGCGAGGATCTCCCGATCGCCGATGATGCGCTGCGCCTTGGTGCTCAGCGGCACCCCGCGATCGGCGAGCTGCACCGCCACGCGGCGCACCTCGTCCTCCCCCGGGGTCGCCGAGGTCACCCCGGCGATCGCCGCACGGATCTGCGACACCCGTACCGGATCCGTCTCCTGCTGTGCGAGCGCGGCGACGACCTCGGCGAGCTCCTCGGCGGTGAGGGTGCGGCGCAGCAGCGCCAGCAGCGGCGTGTAGTCCTTGGGCGGCACACCCTCCGGGTAGCCTGCGCGGAGCCAGTCGAGCACGCGGCCGAGGACGCTGCCGTTCACTTGCCCGCTCCGAACAGCGAGATGCCGAAGTAGTGGTAGATGCTCAGCCGGGTGATGAAGAGCACGCCGGCGAACACGACCGCGATGACGATCGCGAACAGGATCCCGCCCGCGGCGGTCAGCAGCGGGCGGCGTGTGCCGGGTGCCTCGCCGTCGACCTCGCCGGTGCCGGCCGACTGCAGCCGCATGCCGATCGCGAACAGGGCGGGCAGTCCCGCGCCGAACAGCAGGCCGACCAGCAGCACGCGGCCTGCGGAGAGAGCCATCTGCGCGATGTCGAAGTTCATCTCATCCGTCCTTCGGATTCAGCTGGCCTCTGCCAGATGACGAATAGGGAGGATGCGGGATCTCGCTCTCGACGGGACTTCCGCATCAGGCCGCGGCGCCCTGCGAGGTGGCGTTCGGCGCGAGGGATCCGTCCCACTCGGCGTTGACGTTGTGGTGGTCGACCTTCTGCCGGCGGCTGCGCAGATACATCAGGGCCGAGGCCGCGAGCAGCAGCACGAACACCGTGATCGCCCCGGCCAGCCCGCCGATGCCGTGGGCGAGGAAGAAGCAGAGCGCGCCGACGACGCCCGCGGCGGGCATCGTGATGAGCCACGCGGTGACCATGCGGCCGGCGATTCCCCAGCGCACCTGCGCACCGGGGCGGCCCACGCCGGATCCGAGGATCGAGCCGGTCGCGACGTGCGTGGTCGACAGCGCCATGCCCATCGAGCTCGAGGTGAGGATGATCGCCGCCGACGAGGCCTCGGCGGCGAGGCCCTGCGGCGACTCGATCTCGACCAGGCCCTTGCCGAGCGTGCGGATGATCCGCCAGCCGCCGAGGTAGGTGCCCAGCGCGATGGCGGCGCCGCAGGTGAGGATGATCCAGATCGGCAGGCCCTCGGTGAGGATCTGGTCTCCGGTGAGGGTGCCGTGCGCGATGAGGGCGAGGGCGATCACGCCCATGGTCTTCTGCGCGTCGCCAGTGCCGTGTGCCAGCGAGACGAGCGACGCCGTGCCGATCTGACCCCAGCGGAACCCGGTCTCGCGATGCCTGGCGTGCACCGTGCGGGTGAGGCGGTAGACGAGCCAGGTGCCGACGGCGGCGACGACGCCCGCGATGACCGGCGAGAGCACGGCGGGGACGATGATCTTGCCGACGATGCCGGCCCAGTTGACGGTGGCGGCGCCCGCGATGCCGGCGCCGATGAGGCCGCCGAAGAGGGCGTGCGACGAGCTGGAGGGAAGGCCGAGCAGCCAGGTGAGCAGGTTCCACAGGATCCCGCCCACGAGTCCGGCGAAGATGATGATCATCGCGGACTCGGGGTTCAGGCCCGGCACGAGGTCGCCGCTCGGACCCTGGATGGTGAGCACGTCCTTCGTGATGGTCGCGGCGACCTCGACCGAGAGGAAGGCGCCGACCAGGTTCAGGATCGCAGAGAGCGCGACCGCGACCTTCGGCTTCAGCGCTCCCGTGGCGATGGAGGTCGCCATCGCGTTCCCGGTGTCGTGGAATCCGTTCGTGAAGTCGAAACCGAGTGCGGTCACGACCACCAGGATGAGGATCATCACTTCGGCGCTCATGATCGTCAGCATTCCGCGTCGGGCGCGCGCGAACGGCCGGTGTCGCGCACTCGATGGCCAGAGTTCACCGGCCGTTCACGCGGCGCGGGATGCCGGCCCGCACCGTTCCCGGGACGGATCCCATCCTCCGCATAGCCGTCGGGCGTAGCGTCATGGCAGCCGCCGGCAGCGCGGCGTCGCTCAGGCCGGCGATCCCGGCGCCCCGGCATTCCGCACCCCGCGAGACAGGAGCCCCCACGCCTCCCCTCCCCGTGCTCCTCAGCACCTGGAGCCCGGACCCCACCGCGCTCGGGGTGCTCATCGTCGCGGCCGGTCTCTACCTCGGCGGAGTCGTCGTGCTGCGCCGGCGCGGGCACCGCTGGCCGCTGCGGCTGACACTGATGTACCTGCTGCTCGGGCTCGGCTCCTACGCGGTCGTGTCGTTCGGCTTCCTGGGCACGTGGAGTCCGGCGCTGCGCTGGGCCTTCACCACGCGGATCGCGCTGCTGATGTTCGTCGTGCCCGTCCTCGTGACCCTGGGCCGGCCGGTGTCGCTGGCCCGCGCGGTGCTGTCGGCACGGCCGCGCAGACGGGTGAACGGCTTCCTGCGGTCGTGGATCGCGAAGTTCTTCGGCAACGCGATCATGGCGCCGGTTTTCACGTGCCTGGTCTTCTCGGTGTTCTTCACGCCGCTGTCGGCCGTGCTGCGCTTCGACCCGGTCGCCGAGGGTGCGATCTCAGTGCTCGTGCCGCTGCTCGGGCTGCTGATGGTGCTGCCGATGGCGGCGCACACGGTCGCGCGCACGAGCCTTTTCATCGTGGCCGAGTTCATGTTCGCGTTCGTGGAGCTGGTGCTCGACGCGATCCCGGGTGTGCTGCTGCGCCTGGGCACCGTGGTGTTCGACCACGCCGGCGTGTGGCCCGGAGCACTGCCTGTCTGGTTCCCGAACCCGTTGCGCGACCAGCAGCTCTCCGGCGACTTCCTGTGGTTCATCGCCGAGATCGTCGACGTGCCGATCCTCGTGATCCTGATGATGCGATGGATCCGCACCGACCGGCGCGAGTCGCGCCGCATGGACGAGCTCAGCGATGAGGAGATGGCCGAGCTCACGGCCGCGCACCTGCGCGGCGAGTGAGCCCGGCCGGGCGGCTCACTCCGCGGGTGCCGCCGTGCGGATCCGCTCGCCGAGGAATGCGAGATCCGCGGGCGTGAGCGCGGTGACGGCGAAGGATGTCGGCCACACGTTGCCGTCGTCGAGCTGTGCGGGCCATTCGAACTCGAACGTCGCATAGCGCACCGTGAACTTGGCCTTCGGCTTGAAGAAGCACACCACCTTGCCGGCTCCGTTGGCCCAGGCGGGCATTCCGTAATAGGTGCGCGGCACGAGGTGCGGGGCGTTCTCGGTCACGAGGGCGTGCAGCGCCTCGGCGAGGGCACCGTCCTCTCCGTCCATCTCGGCGATCTTCGCGCGCACGTCGGTCTCGCCGGCGGCGCGGGCCTCCTCGGCGGAGATCTTCTTCCGCGCGGTGCGGGTGCGGCTCTCCTTGGCCGCCTCCTTGACGGCGGCGCGTTCGAACTCGGTCAGCACCGGGGCGTCGTTCTCGGACATGTCATCCTCCGCTCTTCGGCCCCGTGATCCCGGGGACATGTTTCAGCCTAGGAACGGCTCCCCGGGCGCGCTTCTTCAGAACTGATCGATCGGCGCCGACGTCCTCCGCGGCCTCGCGCGAACGGACCGGCGCCGAACCGGCACGGACGTCCTAGGGTGTGAACATGGACATGCGGGTCGCGGCATACGCGGTCATCGTCGATGACGATGACCGCGTGCTGCTCGCGCGCTGGATCGAGGGGCGCCGGGTGTCGTGGACCATGCCCGGAGGCGGTCTGGAACCCGGCGAGGATCCCGAGGCCGCCGCGCGCCGCGAGGTGCACGAGGAGACCGGCTACAAGGTCGTCATCGAGGAGCTCCTCGGGATCCACTCCCGGGTGATCCCGGCACGCCGACGCGTGACGTCGGGCGCCACCGAGCCGCTGCACACGCTGCGCATCGTCTATCGGGCGCGGATCACGGGCGGACGGCTCCGCTTCGAGAAGAACGGTTCCACCGACATGGCCGCCTGGTGCCGGCTGGACGAGATCCGGGGCCTGCCGCGGGTGCGCCTGGTCGACATCGCCCTCGGCATGGCCGGCGTGACGCTCTGAGGCCGGCGAGACGGTCCGAGGTCAGCGGAGCACCTCGACCAGCGCGACCCAGGAGATCACGATGGCCACGACGAGCGCGAGCAGCGACCCGGCGGCGGCGAGCAGCAGGCCCGCGGGAACCTCCGCCAGCAGCAGCACACCGGCCGCGGTGTAGGCGGCCAGCGGCAGGAACCCCAGGGCGGCGCGCGGAACGATGCCGCCGTGCCCGGGGTCGTGCCGGAGCGTGAGCGCCGCGTGCACCTGGAACCCGGTCGCCCCGGCCGTGCAGATCAGCACGAGCACACCGAACCAGAACGCGTCGAGGTGCGGGATGAGGGCGATGCCCGAGGTGAGGATCGCGAGCACGAGACCCGCGATCCCGGCGGCCAGCCGTGCGGTCAGGGTCCGTGCGACGACGATCTTGTCGATGTTGACGCTCGCGGCGACGATGACGAGACCGGCGAGGGCCCCGGTGGCGCCCAGCATCGCGACGTGGAAATCCGACCACGCATCCAGCGCATCCGTCATGCCCGGATGCTACTCCCCCGCGCGAACCCGGCGCAGGACGGACGGCGCAGAGGAGGCCGGATCCTCGGGGCGCGGTGCACCCGAGCGTGCGGCGCCAGGGCGCGGATCACTCCGGCTCGGAGATGTCGGCGACGGTCGCGTCGTAGGCGGAGATCAGCGCGTCGGCGTCGACGAACAGGCTGTAGCCGTGCGCGCCCGCACCCATCGCGATCCGCCGGCCGGCGATGGTCTCGTCGGCGAACACCGGCCAGGCGGTGGTGCTGCCGATCGGCACGATCGTGCCGCGCTCATAGCCGGTCGCCTCGAGCGCGACGGCGGGGTCGGGGAGCTTCAGCCGGTTCACGCCGACCAGCGCCCGCAGCTTCGGCCAGGAGATCTTGCGACCGCCGGGGATCAGCGCGAACAGGAACTCATCCCCGGTCCCCGAGGCTCTCGAAGGGCGCTTGACCACGAGGGTCTTCACGATCCCGGACGGCTCGAGCCCCAGCAGCGCGGCGGCCTCCTGCAGGCTCTTCGCCGGGGGGCGAGGGCGGATCTCGATGTCGAGGCCGCGCTCGGCGGCGGCGGCGCGCACGCGGACGTGCGGCCCGTCGATCCCCGCGCCTTCCTCCGGCCGGCGCTCCGCGCTGCCCGGAGCCTCCGAGGCGGGTGGGCCGGGCTCAGGGGCCGGCGAGGGGGACGTGCTCACGCCTCGGGAGCGTTCAGCGGGTCGTCCGCGACCCAGAGCTCGTCGTCGGCCCGCAGCGCCTGCCACGCGGCGACGAGGACGCCCACCGCGGCGGTGGCACCGAGCACGATCGCGATCACGGCGCCGATGCCGAGGCCGCCCTTGCTCTGCGCGGGTGCGGCGACCACGGCGCGCGGCGTGTGCGTCGTGCCCGTGCGCTTGGCGTTCGCGATGTCCCACGCGGTGAGCGCGGATCCGACCACGCCGCCGATCGCGGGGACGACCTTGTGGTCGACGACGTCGCGGGAGACCCGGATGCCGCGGTCGACGGCCGGCGCCACGCGGTGCTCGTAGACGTCCTGCACCACTGGGACGACCTGCTCGCGGCGGAAGTTGTCGAGCTGCCGACCCGCCTCGCGCGCCACGTTCGCGGCGTCGCCGACGACGACCTGCTGGGCGGCCCACAGCTTGGCGGCCTCGCTCTGCAGCTGGCGGAGTTCCTTCTGACGCTTGCGGCTCAGGCTCACGATGCCCTCCCAATCGAAACGGGGTTCGGACTCCCCATCTTGCCAGAGAAGCTCCTGTGCAACGCGTGTGCATCCGGGAAGTTCACCGGGGAATCGGAAGTCGCAGGGATCCGATGCGAGAATGGATCCATGCCTCACGCCACTCACGTCGCCACGCTGCACACCAACCACGGAGACATCGTCGTCAACCTCTACGGCGACCACGCTCCCCGCACGGTGAAGAACTTCGTCGAACTCTCCGACGGCACGGGGTCCTGGACCCACCCGGCCACCGGCAAGCCGGGCGAGGGCCCGCTGTACCAGGACGTCATCTTCCACCGCATCATCCCGAACTTCATGATCCAGGGCGGCGACCCGCTCGGTCAGGGCGTCGGCGGGCCGGGATACACCTTCAACGACGAGATCCACGGCGAGCTGAACTTCAACGAGCCGTACGTGCTCGCGATGGCCAACGCGGGCCTGCGCCGCAACGCCATCACCGGTCAGGCCGAGGGCACCAACGGCTCGCAGTTCTTCATCACCACCGACCCGACCCCGTGGCTGCAGGGCAAGCACACGATCTTCGGCGAGGTCGCCGACGACGCGTCCAAGGCCGTCGTCGACGAGATCGCCGCGGTGCGCACCGGCGCCGGCGATCGCCCGGTCGAGGACGTGGTGCTCCAGTCCGTCGACATCGTCGCGAACTGATCCCGTCGATTCTGGTCACTGAGCCTGTCGAAGTGCAGGGACCACCCATGGACTCCGGAGCGCACCGATGACGACTTCGGAGTTCCACGCGAATCCTGACAACTTCTGCTACCGGCATCCCGGGCGGCAGAGCTTCGTGCTCTGCCAGCGGTGCATGCGCACGATCTGCCCCCAGTGTCAGACCCAGGCCCCGGTCGGGGTGATCTGCCCCGAGTGCATGCAGGAGCAGCGCCGCAGCCAGACGCCTGCCCAGCGCCGTGCGAACCGGCGGTCCCTGAGCCTGTCGAAGGGGCGCGCGCGATCGCTGACGCCCGTGGGCGGACGTCCCCTGGTGACGTACTGGATCCTCGCGATCACCTCGGCGGTGAGCCTGGTGGCCGAGCTCCCCGGAATCGGCGCCGCGATCAAGAGCACGCTGCTGTTCGCCGGAGCCTATCTCTACCCGTCGCTGTCCGGTCTGCCGTTCGAGCCGTGGCGCATGCTGACCGCGCTGCTCGTGCACGGCGGCGTCATCCACCTCGGCCTCAACATGCTGGCGCTGTGGATGGTCGGACAGCAGCTGGAGCCGCTGCTGGGCCGAGCGAAGTTCCTGACGCTGTACCTCGTGAGCGGTCTCGGCGGGTCGGTCGCGATGGCGCTGATCGATCCGGCCCAGGCCGCGGTCGGCGCGTCCGGGGCGATCTTCGGTCTGTTCGTCGCTCTGATCGTGATCGGCCGTCACCTCGGCGGCAACATCGTCGGCGCGCTGGTCGTGCTCGCGATCAACGTCGCGTACGGGTTCATCGTGCCGGGCATCGCGTGGGAGGCCCACGTCGGCGGTGCGGTCGTCGGAGCGCTGGCGGCGCTCGTCTTCATACACACGAGCGGACGCCGCAGCTCGAAGGGCTGGTGGATCGGACTCGTCGCAGCGCTCGTGCTCGTGCTGCTGGTCGTCGTCGCGATCGTGCCGCCCCTGATCATCACGGCCGGCCACTGAGGATCCGGTGCGAACGGGTCCCGCCGCCGGGCGGAGGCCCGTTTCGCGTCCGTGCCGCCGGCATATGAATGACATCCGTGTAATTCTCCCCAGGTGGGGATAGATCTGTGGATAACTCCGGGGAGGGGGTGTGCATACCCATCCCCAGAATGTGGATAACCCCGTGGATCGGTGGACAACCCTGCGGATGGCTGTCGCCTGTCGGTCCCTGAGCATGTCGGTCCCTGAGCCTGTCGAAGGGTCGGAACGCAGAAACGCCCCCGCGTGAGCGAGGGCGTTTCGGGAATGTGCGGTGTCAGCGCCAGCGCGTCGTCATCAGGAAGCCGATCAGCGCGATGCCGAGACCGATCAGCAGGTTCCACGACTGCAGGCCCGGGATCGGGTATTGCATGCCGGTGATGTAGAAGACCAGGATCCAGGCCAGGCCCAGCAGCATGAAGCCGATCATGACCGGCTTGAACCACACGGCGTTGGGCGCCGCCTCACCCTCGACCTTGGGGGCTTCGACTTCGTCGGACTTGCGGGATCGTGCCATGCGGTCAGTCTACCCAACCGGGCGCGCCGCACATCGAGCGAGCACGGCGCGGAAAGCCGCGCTCGGTAGGATCGCGGGATGACCGACGCCACGGGAGCCGCCCGCCGGGGAACGCCTCGACCGCGGCGGCGCGCCACGGTCACGAGCGTGCTCGGCGAACTGCTGCTCACCGCCGGCGTCGTGGTGCTGCTGTATGCGGCGTGGCAGATGTGGATCGGCGACATCATCATGAGCGCCGCGGCGAACGACCACGGCCAGTCGGTCAGCGCGCGATGGGCGAAAGACCCCGCTCCGGCCCTGCCCCCGGTGCTCGACGACGCGAAGGGCGTCGACGCCGCCCATCCGCAGTACGCGCCGCCGGTCATGGCCGCCCCGCGGAACGGCGTGCCCTGGGGTGCGCAGCTGCACGTGCCGCGGTGGGGATCGGACTACAACGTGACGATCGCGGGCGGGGTGACCCGTCCGGACACGCTCGACCACGGCTGGATCGGGGTGTATCCGGACTCCGGCATGCCCGGACAGGCGGGCAACCTCTCGATGGCGGCGCATCGCACCACCTGGGGCAAGCCGTTCAACCAGCTCGATCGGCTGCGCCTGAACGACGCGATCGTGATCGAGACCGAGCAGGGCTGGTACACCTACCGGTTCCGCACGCTCGAGTACGTCACCCCCGACCGCGTCGACGTGCTGGATCCTGTGCCGCAGGAGCCGGATCCGGCCGCCGCGGGCGTCGCCGGCGGTCGCTACATCACGCTCACGGCGTGCTCGCCGCTGTATTCGCTGGCCGAGCGGATCGTGGCGTACGGGGTGTTCGAGAGCTTCCAGCCGCGGGCCCTGGGCGCCCCGGCCTCGGTGAAGGCGGTGAGCTGATGTACGGCGCCCTGTGGCGGATCCTGCCCGGCCCCTGGTGGGTGCGGCTGATCATCGTGCTGGCGCTGCTGGCGGCCGTGCTCTCCGCGCTCATGTTCTGGGTGTTCCCGTGGGTGAGTCCGCTGATCTCCCCCGGGGACGTCAGCATCGAGCCCTCGCCGACCGCGACCTGACCGGATCCGCCGTTCGTCTCGCGCAGACCTGCGCGGAGCGCGTGGGGCGAGTCGAAGGACGGTTCCTGAGCGAGGCGACGAGACGAAGGACGCTCGACGGCCCCGGCCGTGCACGCTCAGCGACCCCGAGGGGTCACTTGCCGGTGCAGTAGGATAGGTCGATCGTCGACTGTACGGGCACGTCGCCGGGCGCCGCCGACATGGATGAGACGCTCTTCGGCTCGGTCGCCTTGCAGTTCGGATTCTCGACGGGGTTCGCGGTCAGACCCGCCTGCTGCAGCCACTGGGTCGCGGAATCCAGGGTCCAGCCGGTGAGGTCGTACAGCGTCACCACGCCGCTCGCGACGACCAGGTCGATGACGGTGCCGGGCTCGACCTTGGTGTCGGCCGGCACGCTCGAGGACAGCACGACGTCATGCTGCGTGCGCGGATCGTTCTTCTGCGTGAGCGAGCCGAGCTGCAGGTCGGCCTTGGTGAGCGCGTCCTTCGCCGCGGAGGCGCTCAGGCCCACGAGCTGCGGGACGACGACCTGGGAGGCGCCGGTCGACACGTAGACGGTGACCGACTGGCCCTTGTCCATCTGGGTGCCGGCCTCGGGATCGGTGCTGATCACCTTGCCGGCCTCGACCGCGGCGTCGGCCTGCTCGATCCGGATCGAGCGCAGATCGTTCTTGCTCAGCAGCGCGACCGCCGAGTCGTAGGACTGCCCTGTGACGCTCGGCACCGTGCGCGCGTTCGTCGGAACGCCGGAGGTCGGCCTGATCGCGAGCACCCAGATCAGCACCGACGCGAGCAGCACGATCAGCAGCGCGACACCGGCCCAGATCCACGCGACCGGCGGTCCGGACTGCGTGCGGGTCATGGTCGTGTCGGTGGAGAGCTGGCGCAGCGTGCGCGCGGTCTCCTGCGCGTGCCGCGGGCTCGGCCCGTACAGCTCGCTGGTGAGCGAGGAGAGCTGCTTCCTGGTGGGCACGGCGCCGATCGCCGCGGCGTCGAGCGCGGTGCGGAACGACGCCGCGTCCGGGAACCGCTGGAACGGGTCCTTCGCCATCGCCCGCAGCACGACCGGATCCAGGGCGCGGATGCGCTCGAGCTCGGCGGGCGAGCGCTCGTCGTCGTGCAGCTCGCTGGGCGTCAGCGGGGTCTCGCTGACGTGCTGATAGGCCACGGCGACCGGGGACTCGCCGCGGAACGGCTGGCGCCCGGTGAGCATCTCGTACAGCACGACACCGGCCGAGTACAGGTCGGTGCGGGCATCCACCTGCTCCCCCTTGGCCTGCTCCGGCGAGAAGTAGGCGGCGGTGCCGATGATCTGCGTGGTCTCGGCGACCGTCGACGACGAGTCGGACACCGCGCGGGCGATGCCGAAGTCCATCACCTTCACGGTGCCGTCGGGGGTGATCTTGACGTTGCCGGGCTTGATGTCGCGGTGCACGACCCCGGCGCGGTGCGAGTACTCCAGCGCCTCGAGGATCCCGTCCGAGTAGCGCACGGCGTCGGCGACCGGCACCGGGCCGCGCGCGATGACGTCCTTGAGCAGATCGCCGGGCACGAGCTCCATGACGATGAACGGCACGGGTTCCGCGGCACTCCCGCCGGCCTCGGCGGTCGCGTCCTCCCCAGCGTCGAACACGCGCACGATCGACGGGTGCGACATGCGCGAGGCGGCCTGCGCCTCCATCCGGAAGCGGGTGCGGAACGCAGCGTCGCGCGCGAGCTCGCGGTCGAGGATCTTGATCGCGACCTCGCGGCCGAGGGTCAGGTCGTAGCCCCGGTGCACCTGCGCCATGCCGCCGCGGCCGATGAGATCGTCGACGCGGTAGCGCCCGGCCATGACCCGCGTGGTCGTCGTCACGGAGAACCCCCCTCGTTCTTCCACTTCTGCCGCGCGCCCGCTCAGGGTGTCGGCTTGATGCTGACCGGCGGCGTCGGCAGCGACTGGATCTGTGTGGTGCGCGAATCGGAGTCGGGGCTCTGCTGGTCGCCGCACTTCACGGAGTACTTCGCCGTGAAATCGCCGCTCTGGCTCAGTCGCACCTCGGTGCTCGTGGTCCCGGCCGGGAACTCCGGGCCGCCGGACATGAAGGATCCGCCGTCGATGGTGACGATGTAGCCGGTGACCGACGTCCCGTTCGGGCACACGTAGTCGGCTCCCCAGGAGACCGTGATCGTGCCTCCGGCGATCATCTCGCCGGAGAACGTGGGCGCGCTCGCCGGCTTCGGCGGCTGGGTGCGGTCGGCGTAGGAGGTCAGCGCCAGCGCGGAGCCCGCAGGGACCAGGCCGGTCGGGTTGACCTTGTAGACCTTGCCGGCATCGTTCGAGGCCGGAGCCGGATCCCCCGGCGTGCACGTGGGCTGAAGGCCTGCGTCGCGCGCTTTCGCGGTCGCCGCGTCGCAGGTGAGTCCCGTGAGTCCGAGAGCGTCGACATCGACCCTGGCCTGGGTCTTCGTCGGGCTCGGCGTGGGCGTGTTCACCGGCGTCGAGGCGCTGGACGTGGTCCCCCCCGGAGCCGGAGCCTTCTGGTTCGCCAGCAGCGCCCACACCGTGCCGCCGAGCACGATGAGCAGAAGCGCGATGAGCGCGATGAGCGGCCAGGTCCACGCGCTGCGCTTCTTCTTCGTCGGGGCCTCGTCCGCCTCGGTCGGGATCTGCGCCGTGGTCGGCATGATCGTGGTGGCGCCCTGGGTGGCCCCCAGCAACTGCGTCATGGCGTCGTCCGAGCTCGCCACGGGCCCCGCGCCCACGACGCCGGCGATGACGGCCGGAACCGCGATCGCGGCGGAGTTCAGGTCGCCGCGACGCAGGGCCTGCGCGGCGCGGGCCACGGTGGCCGCGGAGGACGGCCGGTCGGCCGGCTTCTTCGCGATCATCGCCATGACCAGGTTCTGCACGGGCTGCGGCACGGTCGCGGGCAGCGGCGGCGGGGCGTCGTTGATCTGCGCCATCGCGATGGCGACCTGCGATTCGCCGGTGAACGGGCGCTTGCCCGCCAGGCACTCGTACGCGACGATGCCGAGCGAGTAGATGTCGGTCGCGGGCGAGGCGGCGTGCCCCGAGGCCTGCTCGGGCGAGAGGTACTGCACGGTGCCCATCACCTGGCCGGTGGCCGTCAGCGGCACCTGGTCGGCGATGCGGGCGATGCCGAAGTCGGTGATCTTCACCCGGCCGTCCGGGGTGATCAGCAGGTTGCCGGGCTTGATGTCGCGGTGCACGAGTCCTGCGGCGTGCGCGGCCTGCAGGGCGGAGGCGGTCTGCGCGACGATGTCGAGCGTCTTGTCGGCGCTGAGGGTGCCCTCGCGCTCGATGATGGTCGAGAGGGCCTCACCGGGCACGAGCTCCATGACGAGGTAGGCCGAGCCGTTCTCCTCGCCGTAGTCGAAGACGCTCGCGATGCCCTCGTGGTTCACCAGGGCGGCGTGGCGGGCCTCGGCGCGGAAGCGCTCGAGGAAGCCAGGATCCCCCATGTACTCGTCCTTGAGGATCTTGATCGCGACGGTGCGTCCGATGACGTGATCGGTCGCCTCCCACACCTCGCCCATGCCGCCGATGGCGATCCGAGACTGCAGCTCGTAGCGACCGCCGAAATGCACACCCTGCGTCGGCCTCATCTCTTCAGCACCGCCTCCATGACCTTCTTGGCAATCGGTGATGCGATCGCATCACCGGATCCGGATTGTCCCTGCCCACCGCCGTCTTCGACGACGACCGCAACGGCGATCTCCGGGTTCGAAGCGGGCGCGAAGCCGGTGAACCACAGCGTGTAGGGATCCGTGTCGCCGTTCTCCGCGGTGCCCGTCTTACCGGCCACGTCGACTCCGTCTATTCTTGCACCCTGCGCCGCGCCGGTTGAGACCGACGCCTGCATGGCGGCGCTGATCGCGGCGGCCTCCTCGCCGGTCGCGGCCTGCCCGAACACGGTGTTGTCGAACTGCTTCTGCACCGACAGATCGTCGCCGACCACCTGGTCCACCATGCGCGGCGTCATCACGACGCCGCCATTGGCGATGCCGGCCGAGACCATCGCCATCTGCAGCGGGGTCGCGCGCACGTCGCCCTGTCCGAAGCCGGTGAGACCGGTCTTGTCGGGGGAGAGGCTCTTCGGGTACGTCGAGGGGCTCGACTCGAGCGGCAGGGAGAACGCCTGGCCGAAGCCGAACTTCTCGGCGGTGGCGCGGATCGCCTTGTCCCCGATCTGCACGGCGAGCTCGGCCATCGGGATGTTGCAGCTGAGCCGGATGGCGTCGGCGAGCGTCACGGTCGGACCGTCGCCGCACGTGCCGCCCCAGGCGTTGTGCACGGCGGTGCTCGTGCCGGGCAGCGTGTAGGCGGCCGGGTTCGGGAACGTCGACTGCATCGTCACCGTGCCGGAGTCCAGCGCGGCGGTGGCGACGACGAGCTTGAACGTGGAGCCCGGGGGGTTCATGTTCCCGGCGATGGCGCGGTTCGACAGCGGCTTGCCCGGATCGGCGACGAGCGCGTCGTACGCCTTGTTGGCCGCGGTCCCGTCGTGCACCGCGAGGCTGTTCGTGTCGAACCCGGGCGTGGAGACCATCGCGAGGATCCGGCCCGTCTTGGGCTCGATCGCCACGACCGCGCCCCGGTAGCCCTGCAGCGCGTCATAGGCGGCCTTCTGAGCCACCGGGTCGAGGCTGAGGCGGACGTTGGCGCCCTTCTGCGGCTGGCCGGAGACGATCCGCTCGATCGAGGAGAGGAACTGCGAGCCGCCGGTGCCGCTGAGCTCGCTGTTCATGGCCTTCTCGATGCCGGTCGCGCTGCCAAGCGCCGGGTTGTAGTAGCCGGTCACGGCGGACCACATCTGCGGATCCGTGTACACGCGCTGGAACGAGTACATGTCGCTCGACGGCGTCGAGGTGGCGATCGGGGTGTCGCCGGCGAGGATGGATCCGCGCTGGATCTCGTAGCTGTCCAGGCGGGTGCGCCGGTTCGCGTCGTTCTGCGCGAGCGCGTCGGCCTGGACGACCTGGATCCAGCTCACCGAGCCGAACAGGGCGAGGAACATGACCAGCACCAGGATGCTGACGCGGCGGAGCTCTTTCGTCATGATTCAGCACCCCCTTCCGCCCGGTCGTTGAGCGAGCGCAGCGAGACGAACCCTTCCGCCCGGTCGTTGAGCGAGCGCAGCGAGACGAAACGCCTCGATCGGCGGACCTGCCGTGGACGCGTTTCGTCTCGGTCGCGCTCCGCGCGTCCTCGCTCGACGACCGTGATGGTCGTCATCCGATCACCACCCTGGGCTGGCGGCGCACGCCGTCGGAGATGCGCAGCAGCAGACCCACGATGAGCCAGTTGGCGATCAGCGAGGATCCCCCCGCCGCGAGGAACGGCGTGGTGAGGCCGGTCAGCGGGATCACGCGGGTGACCCCGCCGACCATGATGAAGACCTGCAGGCCGATCGTGAACGAGACGCCCACGGCGAGCAGCTTGCCGAAGTCGTCCTGACCGGCGACGCCGATCCGCAGACCCCGGCTGACGAACACCAGGTACAGGCACAGCACCGCGAACAGGCCGATCAGGCCGAGCTCCTCGCCGAGGCTGGTGATGATGAAGTCGCTCTCCGCGACGGGTGTGATCTGCGGACGGCCCTGGCCGAGCCCCGTGCCGAGCAGCCCGCCGTGCGCGAGGCCGAAGATGCCCTGCGTGAGCTGGTAGCTCTGGTCCTCCATGAGGTCGGGGTTGAAGGCGTTGATCCAGGTGTTGAAGCGGTTCTGCACGTAGGTCAGGAACTGCGACACGACCGCGACGCCGATCACCACGCCCACGACGCCGATGAGCACCCAGCTGGTCTTGCCGGTCGCGACGTAGAGCATCACGATGAACATGCCGAAGATGAGCACGCCGGTGCCGAGGTCGTGCTGGGCGACGATGATCGCGAGCGAGATCAGCCAGACCACGATCACGGGCCCCAGCTCGCGCATGCGCGGCCAGGTGATGCCGGCGAAGCGCTTGCCCACGGACGAGAGGCTCTCCCGCGTGCGCACGAGGTAGCCCGCGAAGAAGATCGCCAGGAAGATCTTCGAGAGCTCGCCCGGCTGGAAGCCGAGCCCGCCGATCGAGATCCAGACGTCGGCGTTCGCATCCGCCTTGAGGCCCGGGATGAACGGCAGCACCAGCAGCACGAGGCCGGCGAGTCCCGAGAGGTACGTGTACCTGTACAGCACGCGGTAGTTGCGCAGGAAGATCACGAGGGCGATCGCGCCGGCCACGGAGATCGCCATCCACATGAGCTGCTTGCTGGAGGAGGCGTTCCAGCCGGTGGCCTGGTTGGCGATGTCGATGCGGTAGATCTCGGCGATGCCCACGCCGGTCAGCAGCGTCGCGATCGGGAGCACGAACGGATCCGCGTCGCTCGCGACGAAGCGCAGCACGATGTGCAGCGCGAACACGAGCACGGCGAGGCCTCCGCCGATGAGCAGGATCATCGGGTCGATGCGGCCGAGGGCGCCCAGCTGCACGAGCGTGAGGGCCGAGCCCGCCACGATCACGGCGAACAGGAGCAGCCCGAACTCCCGGTTGCGCTGCGTCTGCGGGCCCCGGATCCTGCGCAGCGCGCGCAGCACGGCCGTGTCGGCCGCGACGTCGCCGGTGTGAGGTGCGGTGGCGGTCATGGCGTCTTCCCCGTGGCGGCGGAGGCGCGGAGGCGCTCGACGATGGCCGTCGCATCGTCGAGGGATCGCGCCGTGATGGTCTGCTGCACGAGCGACTGGTTGAAGCCGGGCAGCTCCGACATCTTGATGCCGGTGTCCTCGTACACGTGGGAGAGCGAGATCGGTCCGATGTCCTGCTGGATCCCCTGGAACACGGCGACGGTGTCGGTATCGGGGTCCACGCCCACGAAGTAGCGGGTCTGCGTCCACGCGTAGGCGCCGAACAGCGCCGCGGCCATGAGCGCGATCACGACGAGGAGCCCGGTGATCCAGCCGATCCGGCGCCGCACCGAACGACGGTGGTCCTCCTCGATGAGCTCCTCGAGGTAGTCGGCGGCGGGCTCGAAGTGCGTGGGCTCGTTCGCCGCCTGGCGCACCGGGTGCAGCCAGCTCGGGCGGGCGGGCCGCGCGGCCGGGATCACGATGCCCTGCGGGTTCGCCGCGGCGCCGACGATCGTGGCGGAGCCGGAGAGCACCGGATGCTGGCCGCCGACATCGACGATCACGATCGTGACGTTGTCGGGGGCGCCGCCGTCGAGCGCGTACTTGAGCAGGCCGTCCGCGGTGCGCCCGGGTGCCATGCCCAGCCGCAGCGTCTTCAGCATGTGCGCCTCGTCGACCACGCCGGAAAGACCGTCCGAGCACAGCAGCCAGCGGTCGCCGGGCTGGGTCGGCATGACGAACATGTCGAGCTCGGGATCCGCGTCCATGTCGCTGAGCACGCGCATCAGCACGGAGCGCCGCGGGTGGTACCGCGCCTCCTCGGGCGTGATCCGGCCGGAGTCGACCAGGCGCTGCACGAACGTGTGGTCGGTGGTGATCTGGGTGAGCGCCTCGTCGCGATAGAGGTAGATGCGCGAGTCGCCGATGTGGCCGATGACCGCGTAGTCGTCGACCATGATGATCGCGTCGAGCGTGGTGCCCAGGCCCGCGAGCTCGGGGCGGTCCTTGACGGCGCGGATCATGTCGCCGGCGGCCGTGGTGGCGGCGGCCTGCAGCGAGGCCTGGGCGTCCTCGGTGGACGCGTAGCCGTGATCGAGGTTCTGCAGCCGGTGGATCGCGATGCTGCTGGCGACGTCGCCGCCCGCGTGTCCGCCCATGCCGTCGGCGACGACGAACAGGTTCGCCCCGGCGAAGCCGGAGTCCTGGTTGTTGGAGCGGACCTTCCCGGTGTGGGAGATCGCGGCGCTCGAGCCCTCGAAGACCATGGCCGCCGGTTACGCCCGCAGCTCGAACGTCGTGGCGCCGACTTTGATAGGTGCGCCGATCGAGACCGCCACGGGTGCGCCCACGCGCTCGCCGTTCAGGAAGGTGCCGTTCGTGGAGTCCAGATCCTGGATCATCCACGCGTCGCCCCACAGCAGCAGGCGGGCATGGTGGCTGGAGGTGTAGTCGTCGCGGATGACCAGGCCGGACTCGCTGGAGCGGCCGATCGACATCGGCTCGGATCCGAGCGGCACCTCCAGGCCCGCCTTGGGACCGGAGGTGATCACGAGCCTGCTCACGGTGGAGGTGGTGGCGGGGCCGCCCGGCTTGGCCCGCGGGGCGGCCTTGGGCTTCACGGGCGCCGCCGGCTTCACGGGCGCCGCGCTCGCCGCGGCCTCGCCCTGCGGCATCTTGCGCACGCGCACGCCGAACAGGTCGGCGCGCAGCGAGTACACCACGGCGAACACGAAGAACCACATCAGCACCAGGAAGCCGACGCGCAGAAGGAGCAGGGTGAGGGTGCTCGGATCGTTCACGGGCTCACCCCGAACGCACGGGTGGCGTCGTCGCCGCGGCCGCCGCGGGACGGCGCCGGCACGGGCACGACCTGGAAGCTCAGATCCGTGCGGCCGATCGTGATGACCATGCCGCTGGAGAGCTGCGCCTCGCGCACGCGCTGGCCGTCGAGCTTGGTGCCGTTGGTGGAGCCGAGGTCGCGGAGCATGGCGTGGTCGCCGTCCCACAGCACCTCGGCGTGCTTGCGGCTGGATCCGGCATCGCCGATGGTGATGTCGGCGTCGCTGCCGCGGCCGATCACGGTGCGCGCCTTGGTGAGCGGATGCCGGGCGCCGCCGGTGGTGATCACGGCCTGCCAGGTGACGCGTCCGCCGCTGGACGTGGAGGAGGACTCGACGCGCACGGTGCCCGTGGCGAGCCTGTCGTCGGCCTCGAGCGCGATGTTCACCGGGCCGGCGAAGCTGTACCCCTGGGCGCGGGCGTGGTCCTCGACCAGAACGAGCAGCTCGTCGATGAGAGGGGATCCGAGTCCGTGCATGGCGGTGGCGTCGTCGCCGCTGAGGTGCACGAGGAACGTGCTCGGCACGATGATCCGGTCGCGGCTGACCACGGCGGCCTTGGTGTCCATCTCACGACGCAGGGCCGAAGCGATCTCCACGGGCTGGATGCCGCTGCGGAAGGTCTTCGCGAACGCGCTGTTCACTGCACGCTCGAGACCCTTCTCAAAGCTGTCTAGTAGTCCCACTGGGCTCCCATGGCTCACCGATCGGTAGGGCCATGTTAGCCACACGGCCTGAATGAACCCCCTGGCGGCGCGATCCTGTCGTCGCGTGGATCCGATCGCCCGCGGATCCGGACATTCGCGGATCCGGACGAGTGCTCCTGGGGATCCGTACGTCGAGTGGATCCGGACGAGTGCAGCCGGATCCTGCCGAGTGCTCTGGGGGATCCGGCCGGCGACTGCACCGGATCCTGCCGAGTGCACGGGAACTCGGCGCGAACATCCCGTGCACTCGACGTCTTCCCGTGCACTCGGGGGTGCGGCCGGGTGCGGCGTCGGTTCGGAGTGCGCGCCGGAGCGTGATATTCTCGGGAGGTTGGTTCGCAAGGACCGGCATGCGCGAGTGGCGGAATAGGTAGACGCGCTGGCTTCAGGTGCCAGTGCCTGCAAGGGCGTGGGGGTTCAAGTCCCCCCTCGCGCACAGAACGAAAGTAGCCCCTCACCAGGGATTTTATGTCCAAGGTGAGGGGCTGTTTCGGTGTCATGGGGCGAGATGGGGCAAGCCCCGTGTTCGCCCCATCGTGGGGTTCAGGCTCCGGCGAGGCGGCTGGCGAACTGATCGACGGCGTTCTTCTGCATCGTCGCGGTGACGTGGCTGTAAATGTTCATCGGCGTGGTGACGGTCGGGTGCCCGAGGCGTTCCTGCACGACCTTGGGCGGCACGCCGAGTTCCATGAGAATCGTCGCGTGCGTGTGCCGGAGTCCTTTGAACGCTTTTTCTCTCGCGCGGCAACGAACGGATGGTGCGACATGCGGCAGAGCACTCTCGGCATGGACGACCCGCAGCCTCGTCGTCACCCGTCAGGAGGCTGCCGAAGCCCTCGGCGTCGATCCCCGCACGATCATGGTCGGCATCGAGGGCACCATCCCCTCGGTGAAGATCGGCCGCCGCATCGTCATCCCACGCGAGAAGTTCCTCGCCCTGTTCGCCGACAGCCCGGAGTGATGACGGGCCACCCCTCATCCCCGGCGCTCGGCCGCGCGCTGGGCTACGTCCTCCACGATGTAGCGGTGACGGGGCAGGAGTCTCCCCGCCGCGTAAGTGCTGATCAGCAGTTCGATGCCTTGCTCGGCGGTGGTGTAGCCGAGGCGGAGGAACAGGGTGGCGGCGTCGTCCAGGTCGCGTTCGTCGCGGGAGGCGTGCAGCTTCATCGCCAGCAGATACTCGGGCGAGGCGACCTGCACCAGCAGCGCCTCGGACTCGAACACGGTGACGGGATGCTCGTCCTGGCCGGGGAGGAATCCCTTGGCGGCGTCGTTGAGCCAGTCCGGTTCCAACCCGTGCTCGGCGGCGATCGCCTCGGCCGCCTGCCGCACTTCCGGGGCGGGGACGAACAGGGCGTCCACGTCGCGGGTGAGGCGGCCCTGGTCGTAGGCCAGTGCCATTGCCGCCCCGCCCACGACGAACAGCTGCGCGTGCGCGCCACCGGCGGCGAGCCGGTCGGAGAGCTCCTGGAACAGGGCGAGAACGCGCTCGGCGTCCAGCTCGGCGCCGTGCTCGCTCATGCCCGGCTCAGCGACCGTCCGGTGATAAAGATCCCCCGCTGACGGAACGCGCGCGGGCTGTCCTGCTCGGCCTCGTCGCGGAAGATTGTGGGCACCGCCGGATACCAGCCGTCCGTGCGTCGTGCGGGGTCGAGCGCCCACGCGGGCACCGGCCATCCGTCACGCTCAGCCAGGTGATCAGCGAGCGCCGCGAACGCGGCATCGAGCTGCGCAGAGCCCGTGGGCGCGGGCTCGCCAGCGAACACCTCAGCGGCGAGCTGGACACCGCCGCGCCGGAGGGCGGAGGTGTAGTCATCGAGGGTCTGGAGGATACCGAACCGCCAGCCGGCATCCACGCTGTCGCCCGCGGCCAGCAGAGCGGCGCAGCGGGCGGCGTTGTCGGTCGCGGTGTGGCGCACGCCGACGCCCGCACCCGGCGTCGTGACGGGGGCGGTCTGAGCGCGCTCCAGCAGCGCACCGATCGACAGCACTTCACCCTGGAACACCATGACCGCCTCCTTTCCTCGGCTCCCATTCTCCCAGAGCCAGCACCGAAAGTCCCGAGCGGAGCGCGGCAGGCGGCTGGGTGCGGCCTCGTAGTCTGTGAACATGGCCCGCACGACCTCCGATCGTCTCCGCTTGGCGATCCAGGTTGTCTGGATCGCAGGCTTCTCCATCGGCACGGTCAGCCACGTCCTCGATCTGGTTGTCGGCGGCGCTGACACCTACGGAGGATTCCCGCCTGCGCTACGCGTGTTATGGCTCTCGTTGACGGTGCTCGATCCGCTGGCGGTGCTGCTCCTGCTTCGGAAGCGGGCGGGCATCGTCCTGGGCCTGCTCATCATCCTCGCCGACATCACCGTGAACTGGACCGTCCTCCTCACCATCGGCGGCAATCCCTTGTTCGGCGTTGTGAACCAAACCCTGTTCGCCGACGGCCGCTCTGAAAGGTTCGAGACAGCCGCGACGGCCGTTCTGTGACACCTGGTGGGCCGACCCTTCAGGTGGTGCGTGCGCGGCCTTATGCAAGGATCCGTGAATGACCGTGGAGATCTCACTACTGGGCTCGCGGAGATTCGTCGCGTCACCCGTGGTCCTGTCGTGATCCTGACCTGTGACCCCAACCTGCTCGACCGCTTTTGGCTTGCCGAGTGCGCGTCGGACGTCATCTTGACGGAACGTCGCCGCTACCCTGAGATGTCCGAACTCGCGCAAGGGCTTGGCGGCACGGTCACCGTAGACCTGGTTCCGATTCCACTCGATTGCACGGACGGGTTCAACGAGGCGTACTACGAACGTTCCGAGGAGTTGCTCGTTGCCGGCGCGAGCGGCATGCTCGGCTGGAGCTTCGTCGAGCCAGTGCAGGCCGAGGAGTACACGGCTGCCCTGGGTGCGGCGATCGATTCGGGCGAATGGGACGCGAAGTACGGCACACTGCGGCGGTAGCCGGTGTTCGATGGCTCGCTGGTCATCGTCCGCGCGACGCCATAGGCACCGCTCAGAGGCACGCGGCGCCTTTGCGAGGCTCCAGTGCGCGGGCCAGACTCCCCGCAGGGGCTATGCGGCAAACGATGGGGCACCGATTATGTCTGGGCGCGTATCTGGATGAATGCGGTTGCTGCAAGTACCCCGGAGACCCTTGATTTCATGCGGATTTCTGCCTGCTGCTGTCGGCGCTTGTCCGGGCGGGGCAAGAGTTCAAATCCCCGTGGTGGGTGCACGGATTGGGGCGTGGGAGTGCCTGATCGGCAAGCCCTACGCCAGGGCCGGTTCCTGGGCGCTCGCAGGCGGGAACGGTAGAGTAGGCATCACGGGAGAACGAGCGAGAGGCGGGATCATGGCAACCAAGACCCGAGTATCCGAAGCGCATGTCCAGCGCGTTCTTGCCGAGGTCGAGGCCGGACAGCGCACCGCCGACGCGGAGATGTCCGCCGAGGCTGTCGAGCTAGGGCGCAAGCAGGTTCGGGGTGACATCACCGTGGACGAGGCCGTCGCGGTCATCGCGGCGCGCACCCGCGCACGCCTGGCAGCCCGCACCGCCTGAGCTGGACTCTGTGTCGTCGTGCCAGATCGTTACACCTATCCCGGCAGCGATGTCCTGATCAACGCGTTCGGCGTCACTGACTACGACGACTGGAAGCAAGCCGAAACCGACTTCATCGGCGCGCGCATGTTCCACCTGCGCGAGCACCCGATCGACGGCGGCCACGACCTCCCGCACCTGCAGGCGATCCACGCCTACCGGACACAGGACATGTATCCCTGGGGTGGCGAGATCCGCGACACGGACACCCATCCCGGCGGCACCGGCATCGCGCACTGCCGACCGGCGTTCATCCTCCCCGAGACCGAGCGCGTGTTCGGCGCTCTCGCGGAACGCGACCACCTGCGCGGTCTGGATGCGGATGCGTTCTCGGACGGCCTGGCCTGGGTGTGGGGCGAGACGACCGCGATCCACCCGTTCCGTGACGTGAACACCCGCAGCCAGCACGTCTTCTTCAACCAGCTCGCCCGCGACGCCGGATGGGTCATCGACTGGTCGCTCATCCCCGGCGACGTGTTCGCCCACGCCCGCACCCTCGCCATCGTGGAGGACCACTCCGGCATCGACGCCCTGATCCGCCCGAACCTCCTCACCGTCGAGCACGCCGCCGACAGGGATCGGCTCCGCGACCGCATCACCGAGCACGCGCGGGGCTTCCAGACCCGCCAGCGCACCCGCGACCCGCAGACCCTCGACCGCGAACTGAACGCGGCTCGCGAACGCCGCAAACGGCTGCTCTCACCGGACCCGTTCGGACTCGACGGCCCGCACCAGGACGGCCCTGGCCGGAGCGGGCCGAGCCTCGGAGGCTAGAAACAAGGCAGCAAACCGAGTGTCGTTCGGCTACAGGCCGAACCCTCGGCTGGGCGGGGTCGGGCCGTCGCTGTGCGGGTGCCGGCGGGGGTCGTGGAGCGTTCCCGAGGAGCACCGCGAAGCGGTTCGCCGCCCAGCCAGCGGTGGCAACGGAACGATGTCGACGGCCTATGGCATGACCAAGACGGTCTTGACTCCAGGCTCGGGGTTCACCGCGCCGGCTACTGCGACTTCGTACGCAGTGAAGGGATGCTCGTTCGCTGCGGGCGGCTGAAGAGATCCGGCGGCGACCTTGGCCAGAATGTCCGAAAGCGCCGCCCGATAGGCTTCGCGCCTGAACGCAACCAGCATCGGGATCGACGTGACTCTCTCGCTCGGGTCCGAATATCGCCTCAGATTCGCTTTGAGGAACCCGGTCGCCGCCACCCGGCGGCGACCCGACTCGCCGCCGAAAGCGATCCGCACTATCCGTCCTCCTGGGGCGATCGCCCGGCGCACTTCAAGGCTGCCGGTGTGGTCGATCGCGCCCCTCACGCCACCATTCGTCGCGTTGCGGAGTCGACGGATCCAATCGGAGTCGCGATAGTCGAGAACCTCCACCCCGAGGGCCTCTGCGCGATGCCGTGACCGAGCAGAAGCGGTCCCGTAGATCACGCGACCGCGCGCCATCTGAGCCGCCCATCCGCCGACGGAACCACCGGCACCCTGAATGAGGATCGGGGCGTCCCTCGTCCCCAGCGAATCAAGGGAGAACCGAGCCGTCAGCGCGTCCAGAGGAACCGTGGCCGCAACAGCCGCGTCGAGCTCATCAGGGACAGGGACCAACAGCGAAGGCGGAACCGATATCCGCGTTGCATGAGCGCCCATGCGTGGCAGAACGCCCGCCACCCGCTGCCCGACGGACAAGCCGAAGGTGCCGCCGGCGCCCAGATGTTCGATGACGCCGATGAAGTCATAGCCCGGGACGAATCGAGGGAGCATCTGCATCAGATACTCGCCTCGGATCGCAGCCGCGTCCGTCGAACCCACCGAAGCATGGGTCAGACGTACCAAGGATCGTCCTCGGTCGGTACGAGGCCTTCGGACGGGGCTGGGCACCGCGGGTACGATCCCGAAGGTCGCAACATGAAAGGCCAGCGGCTCCGGTGGCGTCACCGGCGGATCTTCGACCATGCAGCCGACTCTAGAAGACGTCCATTCGACAAGCGGAGAGCTCGATCAACCGGGCTCCGGCGTCGCCACACGGAAAGCCCGTCACCACGGACATTCCGATGCTTTCGACGTGGGGTCTCGCCGGTCAAGCCCTTCGTGAACGCAGCACTCTCAGCCGTTGCGGCGCGTTCCACGGACGAGAAGTGCCCGCCGAACAGCCAGTCCGACGGGCACCTCCCCGCTCCCTCGACGACACGGGCTACATGTCAGCCGGCCACCGAGATGATTCCCGCCGTGACCGGGGCAGCGGTGCCGTACGGGGACCCGGTGATGACGAAGACGAGGCCGCGGTTCTGCGGGCTGCCGGGGCCGTCGAGCGGGATGGTGTACCGGCTGTACCCGCGCGGCATCGGCGACGACAGTCGCGTCCACTTCGCGGGGTCGCCGAGGTCGCGGTTGATGAGGAAGTCCTGGTCGTCGTTGTCCGTGACCACGATCACCCCGTTCGCGTCGCCGGTGTCCGCCCAGGACACCATCGGCGCCGCGTTCGGGATGGGGCCGCCCGGGGTGACCAGCGGGATGGTCTCCGAGAAGCGGAACTCCTCCGGGTCCTTCGCGAGGCGGTAGTGCACGTGGTACGTGTAGTTGGCCTGGTCGGGGTTCACGGGGTCGACCGGCTGCCCGTACTCGAAGGTCATGATCCACAGGTCGCCGCGCAGGCGCGCCACCGAGGTCATGCCGGGTCGTTCCGCGTACGTGGTGCCCGTCACGTCGTCGACGACCGGACCCCAGGTGACCAGGTCCGTGCTGGTCTGGTGCGAGAGCTTCTGTCCGAAGTTCGGGTCGCGCTGGTCGGAGTAGTAGCAGATCAGCTTGCCGTTGTTCAGCAGCAGGAACGGCTCCCAGACCGGGGTCTGGCCGTTGGTCGTGCTGGCCCTTCCACCCACGGCCACCGTGCTGAGGAACTGCCACGTGACACCGCCGTCCGTGCTCGCGAAGAGCTGGATCTTGGTGCTGGTGCTGTTGCTCTCCATGCAGGAGAAGAGCAGCGCCCCCTTGGGCAGACCGGCGAACGCGCGGGGCAGCTCGTACAGGAACGGCTGAGAAGCGCGGCCCGTGACGCCGATGGCGCCGGACTGCTGCCAGGTGCGGCCGTCGTCCTCGCTCCGATAGAGCGGGAAGCTGCTGCCGCTCGGGTAGGTCGCGAGGATGGTCTGCGAGGTGCCGGCAGGCTGTGTGGCGGTCAGGCGCACGGCACGGGCGTAGCGTCCCGAGGCGCTGACCTGGACCGGACCGAACGGGGTCTCTCCCGGCCGATTCGCGTTCAGGAGGCCACGGCTGCCCGTGTCCGCGAACGCCGGCGCGGACAGTCCCAGCGACGCGCCGGCGGCAAGGACAGCGCTCGCGCCGAGGAACATCCGGCGTGAGAGGCGTGAACCGTGGGTCGACTCGGGTTCCTGGGATGAGTAGTGAAACGGCATGGTTACCTCCTCGTTGAAGCACCCCGACGGACGCGCACTCCGTGACGTGCGCGTCGCTTGACCGGGGAAAACGCTTGGGAGAGTATCCGCGGGGTTGTTCTCGGTACAAGAATTTTCGAAACGCATCCCTCGTCCGCGGATCCGCGCGATCTGCGGGCCGCATCCGGACGCCGCACATCGCCCCGCGCGATCGGCTCAGGTGGGCGGAGCGGTCGTGGCACGCGGCACCAGGCAGGTGGACAGACGCAGATGCGTCCTGGTGAGCTGCTTGCCGTTCATCAGCGTGAGCAGCATCCTGACGGCCTGCTTGCCGAGCTCCTGGATGGGTTGGCGCACAGTGGTCATGGGCGGGTTCGCCCGAGATGCTTCGGGGATGTCGTCGAAACCGACCACCGAGAGGTCGTCCGGCACGCGGAGGCCGAGCTCTTCGGCGACCGTGATGATCGCCAGTCCCGATATGTCGTTCGCCGCGAAGATCGCGGTCGGGCGGTCGGCTCTTGCGAGCAGCGTCAGCGCGGCATCGTGCGCCGCATCTGTCGCGTAACGGCCGACGCCGATCAGGGAAGGGTCGACGCGCAGTCCCGCATCCATCAGCCCGCGACGATAGCCGGCTTCGCGAGCGAGGGAGGAGCGAAGGTCGGGGCGGCCCGCGACGTACCCGATACGGGTGTGGCCGAGCTCCACCAGGAAGCGCACCGCATCCCGGGCGCCGCCGAAGCTGTCGGACTCCACCGTCGGCAGGTCCGCCGGCCCCGTGTGCGGGTCGATCGCGACGATCGGCACGTCCACCCTGACGTTCACCACGGTGGGCGTCACCATGATGACGCCGTCGATGAGGGTGCCGGAGAGCCGGCTGAGCGACCGACGCTCCCACCCGTCGCCGTCGCCCTGGCGTGCACCGCAGTAGGCGAGAAGTTCGTACTGCTCGCGACGCAGCCCGGTCGCGACGCCCTTCAGCACCTCTGTGCTGAAGGGCTCGAAATCCGCCACCAGGACGCCGATCACGCCGGTCCGACGGTTTCGCATGCTGCTGGCGATCAAGCTGGACTCGTAGCCCAGCTCCTCGACCGCGCGCATCACCCTCTCGACTGTCGCCGGGGCGACGCCGTAGCGCCGGTTGACGGCTTTCGAGACGGTGGCCACCGAGACGCCGGCCGCGTTGGCGACGTCGATGATCGTGGGGCGGGTTCTCATGGCGGCCGATCGTAGCGGAAAAAAGGTTTTCGAAAACGTTTGACATCGCTTTTGTTGTGTAGAAAAACTTATCGCGACATCCCTGCGCATCCGCGTCGGATGACCCACCACGTGGCGCCTCGGCGAACCGAGGCGCTCCTCGACGAAGAGAAACGGGAAGACATGAAAGCCTCAAAGCTCCTTCTGGGGTCTGCGATCGTCGCCCTGGGCGCGCTTGCCCTGAGTGGCTGCAGCGGCGGCTCCAGCAGCACCGGTGACGGTGGCAAGGTCGAGATGACCCTGTGGCAGAACTCCACCACCGGCGACGGCGTGAAGTACTGGGAAGAGGCGATCTCGGCGTTCGAGAAAGAGCACCCGAACGTCACCATCAAGCAGCAGAACATCCAGAACGAGGATCTCGACGGCAAGCTGCAGACCGCGCTCAACGCGGGCGACGCACCCGACATCTTCCTGCAGCGCGGCGGCGGCAAGATGGCCGACATGGTCAACGCCGGCCAGCTGATGGACCTCACCGGCAAGTTCACCGGCGAGGCGAAGGACAACATCTCGAGCGGCTCGTTCAAGGCCGAGACCTACCAGGACAAGGTGTGGGCGGTGCCCCTCGCTGCCCAGCCCGGTGGCATCTTCTACAGCAAGGACCTCTACGACAAGGCGGGCGTCACGACGACCCCGACCACGATCAGCGAGCTGGTGGCCGCCAACGCCAAGCTGAAGGCATCCGGCGTGGCTCCGCTGGCGCTCGGCGCCAAGGCCGCCTGGCCCGCCGCGCACTGGTTCTACTGGTTCGCGCTCCGCGAGTGTGCGCCGGCGACCATGGAGAAGACCGGTACGTCGCACAGCTTCGACGACCCGTGCTGGCAGAAGGCGGCCCAGGATCTGCAGGACTTCGCCAAGACCACGCCGTTCAACGACGGGTTCCTCACGACCGATGCGCAACAGGGCGCCGGCAGCTCCGCAGGGCTCGTGGCCAACCACAAGGCCGCGGGCGAGCTGATGGGGGCGTGGGATCCGGGTGTGATCGCGTCGCTCACGCCCGACCAGAAGCCGCTCGCCGATCTGTCCTGGTATCCGTTCCCGGCCCTCGACACCGCGGGCAAGGGCGACCCGACCTCGATCATGGGCGGCGTCGACGGCTACTCGTGCTCGAAGAACGCTCCGAAGGAGTGCGTGGACTTCCTCAACTTCATCGGCGGCAATGCCCAGCAGACGGCATACGCCAAGGCGTTCACCACGCTTCCCGTCAACTCCGAGGCGCAGAAGACGGTCACCGAGCCGTATCTGAAGGACATCCTCGCCGCCTACAGCAAGGCGCCGTACGTGTCGCAGTGGCTCGACACCGTGCTCGGGCAGAACGTCGGCAACGCGCTGAACGTCGCCGTGGTCGACATGCTGGCGGGCAAGAGCACGCCGGAGCAGCTCGTCAAGTCGGCGAACGCGGCCGGCGCGAAGGGCTGACCGGAGCCATGTCCACCAGCGAGAGCACCGCGGCGGATGCCCGGGGCCGAAAGCTCGCTCGGCGCGACGGGGGCGGCAGCACGCCGCCCCCGTCCTCGCGCCGTCGTCCCCGTCCGGGCCTCGGCTGGCGGGGACGCGTCGAGGTGCTGGTGCTCGTCGGCCCCGCCCTCGTCTTCTTCCTCGGCTTCGTCATCTTCCCGGTGGTGATGGCCGCCTACTACGGCTTCTTCAACTGGAAGGGCTACGGCCCCGCCACGAACTTCATCGGGCCGAAGAACTACATCACCATCCTCACCGACCCCGAGTTCCAGGCCGCGCTCGGCCACAACGTGTTCATCGTGATCGCGTCGCTGGTCATCCAGGGACCGGTGTCGGTCCTGCTGGCGCTGCTGCTGAACCGCAAGATGCCCGGCCGGTCGATCATCCGGGTGCTGATCTTCGTGCCGTACGTCATCTCGGAAGTGGTCGTCGGCACAGGGTTCAGCCTCATGCTGCAGACCCAGGGCGCCCTCAACGATCTGCTCAGAAACCTCGGCATGACGTGGGCCGTGCACGACTGGCTGGCCGACCGCAGCATCGCGATCTGGACGTTGATGGCGATCCTCACCTGGAAGTACATCGGGTTCGCCGTCATCCTCTTCCTCGCCGGCCTCCAGGGCATCCCGGAAGAGCTCTACGAGGCCGCCGCCCTCGACGGCGCGTCCTACTGGCAGATCCAGCGGCGCATCTCGCTGCCGCTTCTCGGCCCGACCCTGCGGATCTGGGCGTTCCTGTCGATCATCGGCGCACTGCAGCTGTTCGACCTCGTCTACATCATCTGGGGCCAGTACGTGGCATCCACCGCCGGCACCTCCACCATGGTGACCTACATGGTCGCCAACGGCCGCAACGCCGGAAACTTCGGCTACGGCAGCGCCGTCGCCGTGGTGCTGTTCCTCATCTCGCTCGTCGTCGCGCTGGTCTATCAGCGGTTCGTGCTGCGGCGCGACACCGACGGCGCCCTCACCGAAAGGGGCGACGCATGACCGATCTCGACATCGCCAGGCGGCACAAGCCGCGCGTCTGGACCAACCCGGTGGTCTACTTCATCGTGCTGGTCGTCATCGCGCTGATGCTGGCGCCGGTGCTGTATGTCATCGTCGGCGGCTTCCGCACCAACTCGCAGATCACCGTGGATCCCTCCGGCTGGCCGAACCCCTGGAACTTCCAGAACTATGCGCAGGTGCTCGGCAGCGCGACGTTCTGGCGCGAGGTGCTGAACTCGACCGTGACGGCCGCGGCCACGACGATCGGCGCCGTGGCACTGGGCCTCATGGCCGCGTACGTGCTCGCCCGCTACCGGTTCCGCGGGCGCGGCGCCCTCTACGCGCTGTTCGCCGCCGGGCTGATGTTCCCGCTCACCGTCGCGATCACCCCGCTGTACATCGTGGTGCGCTCGCTCGGCCTGATGAACACGCTCCCGGGCATCATCCTGCCGCAGATCGCGTTCGCGCTGCCCACCACGATCATCATCCTGGTGCCGTTCCTGCAGGCCATCCCGGACGAGATCCAGGAGGCATCCTTCATCGACGGCTGCAGCCGCCTCGGGTTCTTCTGGCGGATGGTGCTGCCCCTCGCGGTGCCCGGGGTGATCACGGTGGGCATCCTGGCGTTCATCGGCAGCTGGAACGGCTACCTGCTGCCGCTGTACATCCTCAACGACCAGGAGCAGTTCACGTTGCCGCTCGGAACTCAGGCGTTCGCGTCGCAGTACTCCGTCGACACCGCCAAGGTGCTCGCGTTCACGTCGCTGTCGATGATCCCGGCGCTGGTGTTCTTCTCGATCTTCGAGCGCCGCATCGTCGGGGGCCTGACCGGGGCGGTGAAGGGATGAGCCTCGACGAGATCGCGACGGACGCCGAAACCCTCGGCGCAGCGAACCCGCAGGGCACGGCATCCGCGCCGGACGCTGCGGATGCCGTGCCGCAGGCCGGGGCATCCCGCGCCGAGCACCTGCTGTCCTGCATGACCCTGGACGAGAAGATCGCGCAGCTGGTCGGCTACTGGGTGGACCAGGGCGATGAGCAGGTCGCGCCCATGGCGGGCGAGATGGCGATGTCGACCGCGTATGCGGACGCGGTGGCTCAGGGCATCGGGCACCTCACCCGCGTGTATGGCACCCGCCCCGTCGATCCGGTCTCACGGGCGCGCTGGCTGTGGACGGAGCAGCGACGGCTGCGCACCGAGACCCGGCTGGGCATCCCCGCACTGGTGCACGAGGAGTGCCTCACCGGGCTCGCCGCGTGGAAGGCCGGCACGTTCCCGACGCCGCTCGCATGGGGCGCCGCGTTCGACCCCGATGCCGTGTCGCAGCTCGGCCGGGCGATCGGCGCGTCGATGCGGCAGCTGGGCATCCACCAGGGTCTCGCGCCCGTGCTCGACGTCGTCCGCGATCCGCGCTGGGGGCGCGTCGACGAGTGCATCGGCGAGGACCCGTACCTCGTCGGCACCGTCGGCACGGCGTACGTGCAGGGATTGCAGGATTCCGGAGTGCACGCCACCCTCAAGCATTTCGTCGGATATTCGGCGTCGCAGGCCGGCCGCAATCATGCGCCGGTGCACGCCGGAGCGCGGGAGATCGAGGACGTGTTCCTGCCGCCGTTCGAGATGGCGGTGCGTGACGGCGGCGTGCGTGCGGTGATGAATTCGTATGCGGAGATCGACGGGGTTCCGCTCGCGGCCGACCGGCACTATCTGACCGAGGTGCTGCGGGAACGGTGGGGCTTCGACGGGGTGGTGGTGGCCGACTACTTCTCGGTCTCCTTCCTGCACACGATGCACGCGGTGGCATCCGACCGTGCAGAGGCCGCCGAACTGGCGCTGCGCGCGGGCATCGACGTCGAGCTGCCGTCGGGCGACGCCTTCCTCGAACTGGCCGCACGGATGCGGTCCGGGACAGCGGGCGCGGATGTCGCGGCGCTGGTCGACAGGGCCGTGCTGCGGGTGCTGCGGCAGAAAGAGGAGCTCGGGCTGCTCGAGCCGGATGCCTTCACGGACGAGCCGCCGGCGCAGGTGGACCTCGACGGGCCGGAGCACCGGGCGATCGCGCGCCGACTGGCCGAGCAGTCGGTGGTGCTGCTGGCGAACGACGGGGTGCTGCCGCTCGCGGGCGGCACCCGGCGGGTCGCTCTCATCGGCCCGAACGCCGACAGCGCCGAGGCGCTGATGGGCTGCTACTCCTTCGCGAACCACGTGCTGGCGCATCACCCCGATGTCCCCCTCGGATTCGACATCCCGACCGTGCGCGAGGCCCTGCACGCCGAGCTGCCGGATGCCGGCATCCGATATGAGCCGGGCTGCGCGGTCTCGGGTTCCGACGAGTCCGGCATCCCCGCAGCCGTCGATGCGGCCAGGGACGCGGACCTCGCCGTGGTCGTGGTCGGCGACCGGGCCGGGCTGTTCGGTCGCGGGACGGTCGGCGAGGGCAACGACGTCGAGAGCCTGGAGCTTCCCGGCGTGCAGCGGCGACTCGTGGAACAGGTCGCCGCGACGGGGACTCCGGTCGTGCTCGTGGTGCTCTCCGGGCGGCCGTACGCGATCGGCTGGGCATTGCACGGCACGGATGCCGCAGACGGGGATGCCCCCGATCCGGGCGTTTCGAGCGAAGGGGAAGCTCCGGGCGATGGGGAAGCTCCGAGCGGAGAACGGCCCGCGGGCGCCGTGGCAGCGGTGCTGCAGTCGTTCTTCCCGGGGGAGGAGGGCGCTGCCGCGATCGCCGGCATCCTGAGCGGTCGGCTCTCGCCCTCCGGGCATCTGCCGGTGTCCCTGCCTCGGTCGGCGGGCGGGCAGCCGTACTCCTATCTGCATCCCATCCTCGGCGGACACAGCGAGATCACGAGTGCCGACCCCCGGCCGCTGCTGCCGTTCGGGCACGGCCTGACCTACACGACGTTCGCCCGCACCGGGCTGGATGCCGACGCGACGGTCGCGGCCGGCGGCTCGTTCACCGCGACCGTGCGGGTGCGCAACACCGGAGAGCGCGCAGGCACGGATCTGGTGCAGCTCTACGCGCGCGACGTGTACGCGAGCGTGACCCGCCCGGTCGCGCAGCTGCTCGCCTATCGGCGGGTGTCTCTTCAGGCGGGCCAGGAGGCCGTCATCACGTTCACCGTGCCCACGGCGCGGCTCGCGTTCACCTCGTCCGACGGGCGACGCATCGTCGAGCCCGGTCGGGTCGAGCTGTGGGTCGGCGGCTCGTGCGCCGACCGCGAGACCGAGACGGCGATCGAGATCGACGGTCCGCTGCACAGCGTCACCGGCGACGACCCGCGCCTGGCGGAGTCGACTGTCGCGATGCGGTGAGCGGGTGCCGACCGCGCCGCCGCGGGCGCGGTGACCGGCCCTCGGCCCGCGGTCTGGCGCCGCGGACGGGCGTGGGGACGCTCGGGAAGCAGCGGGTCGGAGCAGAAGGATCCGACCCGCTGCTTCGGGCGGCCGACGGCGCGCGCACGCCGCTAACCTGGCGTCAGCCGCAGACCGCGGCACCAGACGAAGGAGACGCCGTGGTTCCGAACGAGTCCGCATCCACGCCGGAGAGCTCCGCTCGTGAGATTCCCGGGAAGAGCACGGGTCTGATCCGCCGCCTGCCCGCGATGGCCGCGCGGCAGAGCACTCCGATCCGCGTCGTGCTGGGGCTCGCCCTCGTCGCACTCGGCGTCGTCTTCCTCCTCGCGTCGATGACCGTGCAGACGATCGCGCTCGTCACCGGGATCGGGATCCTGCTGGCCGGCCTCGCCACGCTGCTCACCACCGGCGAGGCCGGTGACCGCGGCGAAACAGCCCGCGTCCCGGGCGGAACGGGCGACGCAGGCGACGGTCGAGGCCGACGAGAGGCAGCAGGATCCGGATCCGCGTCCCGTTCCGTCGCCGTGATCGTCGCGCGCGTGCTCGGCGGGCTGCTCGTGCTGCTCGGGGCGGGAATGGCGCTGTGGCCCGCCGCCGGGGCCCCGCTGCTGTCCACGCTGCTCACGATCGCGCTGGTCGCCTTCGCCGTGGCGACCCTGGTGCGCGCGATCCGTCCCGGCGCAGATCAGCGCGTCACCGGGATCATCGCCGCGGCGGCGACGCTGGCGGCGGCCGCGATCACCGTGTTCTGGCCGGTGCTGACGCTGGTCGCATTCCGCCTCGGGGTGGGCGCGTGGTTCGTCTTCATCGGGCTGCAGCTGCTCGTGCGAGTGCTCTGGCGGCGCTCCCCTGCGCCCGGGGCCCCGGGCGGGCACCGCCGGGTGCGCTGGCTGCGCACGATCGGGGCGAGCGTCGCCCTCGTGCTGGCGGTCGCGCTCGCCGCGGGCAGCGGCGCCCTGCTCGGCGGCACCCCGCTGCCGGTGCCCAACGCGTTCTACACGCCGCCCGCCGACGTGCCCGCGAAGCCCGGCACGCTGATCCGCTCCGAACCGCTGACGGTCGGAGTCCCGGCGGGGGCGAAGGCGTGGCGGATCCTGTACACGACCACCAACCCCGACGGGTCACCGGCCGTCTCGAGCGGCACGGTGCTGGCCCCCGCGGATCCCGGACCGGATCCGCTTCCCCTGCTCACCGTGTCGCACGGCACGGTCGGGGTCGTGCCGGGGTGCGCGCCGTCGCTGAGCGCCGCACCCTTCGCCGACGGCGCGGGCACCGCCATGGCCGACATGGTGACCACGCACGGCTGGGTCGCGGTCACCTCCGACTACATCGGCCTGGGCACGAAGGGCCCGCATCCCTACCTCGTGGGCGATGCGGAGGCGCGCAACGTCTGGGACGCCTCGAAGGCCGTGCTCTCCTTCGGCGAGGTGAAGGTCTCCACCGACACCGTGATCTGGGGCCACTCGCAGGGCGGCCAGGGTTCGCTCTGGACGGGCCAGATCGCCTCGTCGTACGCCCCGGAGTTCACCGTCAAGGGCGTCGCGGCCTTCGCGCCGGCCTCGAACCTGTACGCGCTCGCCGAGGCCATCAAGTCGGAGACCGCGGGCAAGACGGTGTCGGCCTACATCGCGGCGACGTGGGACAAGGTGTTCCCCGAGCTGAACGTCGAGAAGAGCCTCACCCCTGGCTCCGCGGGGCCGGTGGAGCGCATCGGCGGGCTCTGCTTCAACGGGCATGACGGCCTCGCCGCGATCCTGCGCGGCAGCCAGGTGCCGAACCAGATCTTCCCGAACGCGCTGCTCGACGGCCCGTTCGGCGACAAGCTCAAGGAACAGGAGCCGACGGGGCCGTTCCCCGCTCCCCTGCTCGTCGCGCAGGGCCTGGCGGATCCGCTCGTGAAGCCGGCGATCCAGGACGCGTGGGTGAAGGCCCGCTGCGACGCCGGCATCCCCGTCGACTATCGCACCTACCCCGGGCTCGGGCACGTCGAGCTCGTCGGCCCCGACTCCCCGTTCACCCCGCAGCTCGAGCAGTGGACCCTGGACCGCTGGGACGGCAAGGCCCCGACCCCGGACTGCGACCACCTTCCTGCGGGCTGAGCACGCTCGGCGGGTCCGGCGGCCGCGGATCCGGACAGCTGCGGCGCGACGGGCCCGGGCGCGAGGATCCGGTCAGAGCCGGCCGAGCACCGTCGTCATCGCCGTCTGCAGCGGCGTCACGAAGCCGGCGGGGTCGTCCAGGGTCACGACCCGGACGGACGCCCACGTCGTGCCGGTGCGCGCGAAGATCATGCCCTCCTCCTGCCAGGCCTCGTCGCCGACGCCGGACACCGCGGTGAAGGCGTGCTGCAGGGTGTCCTTGTCGGTGTCGAGCTGCTTCTTCGCCCCAGGCCCGACATAGACCTCCACCTGTGCGGTCGGCCCGTTCGGATCCCCCGGATAGGTGCAGCTCGACACGTCGGACGTGGCCGCGCGCATCGGATCCGTCAGCGTCGTGCCGATCAGGGACTCGGCATCCGCCGCCGTGAGCAGCGTGCACGCGTCGAGGGAGGCGATGTCGATGCGCGGCGGCGTGGTCGGCGTCGGCGTGGGTGCGGTGCTCTCCACGACTCCGGCATCGCCCGCATCCGAGGGGCGGGCGGCGGTGGTCGGCGAGCTGCAGGCGGAGAGCAGGAGCACGGCGGCCGCAGCGGCAGCGGCGAGCACGGGACGAACAGGATGCATGGCTTCTCCTCGGGTCACTTCTTCACACAGAACCCCGAATCGGGGAAGACCGAGTACGTCGAGAGCACCGGCGTCCAGCCCTTGGACAGTCCGCCGCTCGTGGGGATCGGGCTCGATGCGAACGCCTTCATGAAGAAGTTGACGACGTCCGCGACCGCGGTCGGGATCGTGTACCCGACCCCGTAGTCCACCCACAGGTCGCCCTGCACGCTCTTGCAGTGCTCGATCGGCGCCTGCGCGTCCTGCGCGACGTTGAAGCCGATCGGCGCGCCGACCATCGCGAGCACGTGCGCGCCGAGGGCGAGGTAGACGCCGGCGACGAAGCCGAGGAGGCCGAGGCCGACCGTGAAGCGCACGTTGTAGTCGAACGAGGCGGCGCTGATCCCGACCGACAGGGCGTCGATCCCGGTGAGCGACGCGGAACTGTCCAGGGTGGCGCTGGTCGTGTTGCGGAATGAGCCGTTGCGGTACGAGAAGCCGATCGTCGATCCCAGGGCGACCTTGCCGAGCGCCTGCAGATGGGTGGCACCGGGGAGGTTCACCTGCACGAGGAAGCGCTGGGTCACCGCCATGCTGAGCGGCACGCCGAAGAACACGCCGATCGGAACGCTGAACGCGAAGTCCGTCGCGAGCGGCGGGCTGAACCCGCTCGTGGGGTGGTCGAGCGCGGTGGTCGCGTCGAGCGCGGCGGTGAGCCCGGCCGCTCCGCGCACCGTGAGCCCGGCGTCCTCGACGGTTCCCCCCGAGATCTTCAGCCGGAACGCCGCCGTCGGGCGCGCCATGTCCACCGAGACCCGGCCGGTCATCGTCAGGCCGTTCTTGGCGTAGGCCAGCTTCACCCCGGGGCCGTTCCCGCAGCACGTGCCGGTCAGATCGAACGCGCCGGTGGTCGCCTTGACCGTCTCCGCGACGATCGCGGCAGGCGCCGGCGGGCGGGGCAGCGCCGCCGGACGCGTGAGCGCGGCGGGCACCGCGGGCAGATCCGCCCCGGCGCCCTGCGGCACCCCCGCCTGCTGCTGCAGGGCCGGATCCGACCAGAAGGCTCCCGAGCCCGACACGACGATCGGATCCGTGATCGGCACGTCGTCCGCGGAGGCGAAATCGCCGTCGCGGATCACCTCGGTGAGATCGACCGGGCGCAACGTCACCTCGACGCCCGCGGAGGTGTTCGCGACCGCGACCACCCGCCCCACCCCGCGCTCGGTGAGGAACATCACGCGGCCCGGCGCGAGGTCGGAGACGCCCTCGGCATCCGGGGAGAGCGTCCAGGTCAGTCCGTCCGCCGTGACGGAGCGCACCGATGCCCCGCCGCCGCGGACGAGCACGACGTCCTTCTGGAAAGCGGTGCCCTGGTCCGGTTCGGGAGCCAGGCCGTAGGCGAGTGCCGCGCCGGCCCTCGGGTCGGCGTTCCCCGGCGTCGCGGATCCGACGCACCCGGTGAGCAGCGCCGCACAGAGCAGCGCGCTCATCGGCACAGCCCACCATCGGCCAGCCATGGCCCGAGTGTACTGAGCGGAACGGAGGGCCGACAAGGTGCCGGAACCTCCGCGCTGCGGATCCGAATCCGTGCGCGCAGGAAAGCTTGCAAGGATGTAACATTGCAGGGTTGCAAGTTTTGCGCCGACGTCGGCGCCCGTGTCGATCGACGATGTCCGCGGGCGGATCCGCAGCGCTCCCTCACCCGCTCTCCCGGAAGGACCTCCATGGCAACCGCCACCGATACCGTCACGACGGTCGAGGCGCCCGTCGCCCCGAAGCCGGCGCCGATCATGACGCACAAGCAGATCATGCTGGTGATCTACGGCCTGATGAGCGGCATGTTCCTGTCGTCGCTCGCACAGACCGTCTTCGGCACGGCGATCCGCACGATCGGCGACGACCTGCACGGCCTCGATCAGCAGGCCTGGGTCACCACGGCCTTCCTCATCACGTCGACCATCGCCGTGCCGATCTACGGCAAGCTCAGCGACATCTTCGGCCGCCGCCCGCTGTTCATCCTCGGCATCGTCATCTTCATCCTGGGATCCGCCCTCTCGGCGTTCTCCACCTCGATGCTGATGCTCGCCGCGTTCCGTGCGTTCCAGGGCATCGGCGCGGGCGCCCTCATGGCTCTGCCGCTCGCGATCATGGGTGACATCCTCGCCCCGCGCGAGCGCGCCAAGTACCAGGGCTACTTCTTCGCCGTGTTCGGCATCGCGACCGTGGTCGGCCCGCTCGTGGGCGGCCTGTTCGCCGGTGCGAACGAGATCCTCTGGATCGACGGCTGGCGCTGGACGTTCCTCATCAACATCCCGCTGGGCCTGTTCGCGCTGTTCATGGTGATCACGTTCCTGCACCTGCCCAAGGTCGGCAAGCACAAGGGTCCGCGGATCGACTGGTGGGGTGCCGCCGCCGTGATCGTCGCGCTGGTGCCGCTGCTGCTCGTCGCCGAGCAGGGGCGCACCTGGGGCTGGACCTCTGTCGCATCGATCGTCTGCTACGTCGCCGGTGCGGTGGGGCTGATCGCGTTCATCGTGATCGAGGCGCTCATGAAGGACGACGCGATCATCCCGCTCACGCTGTTCCGTTCCGGCACCTTCACGATGGCCACCATCATCGGCGTGCTCGTCGGCTTCGCGATGTTCGGCGCGATGATGACCATCCCGCTGTACATGCAGATCGTCGTCGGCCTGAACCCCACCGAGTCCGGGCTGTCCATGCTGCCGCTCATCGTCGGCCTCATGATCGCCTCGCTGGCGTCGGGCCAGATCACGGCGAGGACCGGCAAGTACCGGATCTTCCCCGTGCTGGGTTCGCTCTTCACGGCCGTCGGGTTCTTCTCGCTCACGCTGATCCGCTACGAGACGCCGCTGTGGCAGATCTTCGCCGGCATGTTCGTGCTGGGCCTCGGGCTCGGCCAGCTCATGCAGCCCCTGACGCTCGCGAGTCAGAACGCGGTCGACCCGCACGAGATGGGCGTCGCCTCGAGCGCGGCCACGTTCTTCCGTCAGATCGGCGGAACCCTGGGCACGGCGATCATGATCTCGGTGCTGTTCGGCATGCTGCCGGCCAACATCCTGCACGCCACCGAGGACAAGGCGACCCTGACCTCCGCGCTCGACACCGCGCTCGACCCCGCCCAGGCCGGGAAGGCCGAGAACGCGGCGATCATGAAGCAGCTGTGGACCCCGATCGTGGATCCGATCGGCAAGAACATCCAGGACCAGCTCGACAAGGGCGTGGCCGAGGGCGACGCCCAGGCCAAGGCCGCGGCCGGCGAGGCCGTGACCGCGAAGGTCACCGAAGCGGTCGACCAGGCCGTCGCCGCGGGCCAGCTGCCCGCCGAGGCCGCACCCGCCGCGATCGCGCAGAAGGTCGCCGAGGCGACGCCTGCCGCCGAGGCCGCCGCGCACGATCAGGTGCTGAAGGCGGTCGCCGAGAAGGCGCACGCCACGGTGCAGGGCGACGCCGTCGTCGTGGACTGGGCCGATCACGACCAGCGCGCCTACTGGGTCGGCCGGCTCGTGCCGACGCTGCAGGACGAGATGAAGAAGAGCGACTCGGCGGCATCCGGGTCGTCCAGCAGCTCGATCAGCGACACCTCCTTCCTCACGGGAGCGGATCCGAAGCTGTCGAAGCCGTTCATGGTCGGATTCATCGACTCGATCGTGACGCTGTACTGGGTCGGCTTCGGTGTGATCCTGCTCGCGTTCGTGCTCACCTGGTTCTTCAAGGTGCCGCCGCTGCGCGCCCGCTCCGCGCTGCAGGAGCAGGCCGACAAGGCCGGCATGACCGAGACCGGGAGCATCAGGACCCACAAGGCCTGAGCGGAGCCTGTCGAGAGCCGGGGCGCGACCCCGTCCCGGCTCTCAGGGAGAGCGAGATGACGAACATCGACGAGGTGACCGCGGCGGATCCGCACGCGGAGAACTGCGGGCGCCGCGAGCGCAAGAAGCAGCAGACGCGCCTGGCGCTGCACGAGGCCGCGCTGCAGCTGGTGGATGAGAAGGGCCTCGACGGCACCACCGTCGAGCAGATCTGCGAGGCCGTGGACGTCTCGCCGCGCACCTTCTTCAACTACTTCCCCTCCAAAGCCGCCGCTGCCCTCGACCTGCCCGACTCCGGGATCTCCCCCGAGGCTGCCGTCGCGTTCCGTGTGGCCGAGGGCGAACTGGTGCCGGCGCTGTGCGAGCTCATCGGCGCCTCGATGGACGACGCCCAGCAGCGCAAGCGCATGAAGGCGCTGGTGGCGCGCCGCCCCGAGCTGATGCCGGCCTTCGCGCAGTGGATGGGCAGCATCCGCGAGCAGTACGTCGCTCTGGTCCGTGAGCGCACGGACGATGCCGAGGCGCTGGCCGCGGTCGCCCTCACCATGGCGGCGCTCAGCGTGATCATGCACGACAGCTCCGAGGGTGGAGAGCGGCCGGGTTCCGCGCGCCTGCTCGAGGCTGTGGAGCAGCTGGTGGCGGCTCGCGCGGTCGTGCTCTCTCCCGTCGGCTGAAGCCGTGGCCTCTGGGGCGTTCTCCCCGGAGCCCTGAGCGGTGCTCGCTCGTGGTGCGATGGCTCAGGCGGACTCGCGAGGATCGGGACTGTTTCCCCCCGCAGCACATGGGCGGCACGGCTACATGCGCTGATCGGCGCTCGCCCGGCGATGAATCTCGTTGGCATGGGTTTCCCGACTGGATGGGCGCAGGACCAGTTCTGGCGGGGCATCGAGGCCTAGCAACACGACGACCCTGCGCCGGCTGCGTCAGCCCGGCACGCCCCAGTCCGACGACGCCGACCAGGCCGTCATGCCGCCGGTGAGCACGTCCAGGTCGCGGTACCCCGCGGCGCGCAGGATCCGCTCGGCGGTGCGGGCGCGCACCCCGGCCTTGCAGTACAGCACCACCCGGCTCTCCGGCGGCACGCCGTCGAGGGTGCCCCCTCCGCTCAGCGCGCTGAGAGGAGCCGAGAGCGACCCATGGATCTGCCCCCGCGCCGACTCCTCCGCCTCGCGCACGTCGACGAGCGCGAACGCCGTCCGCCCGGCCTTCCGTTCCGCGAGCAGTGCACGCAGCGCCGGCGCGTCCAGGATCCGTGGCTCCTCCTCCACGGCGCACGCGAGACCTGGATCCGGCTCCGGCGGTGCAGCCGCCGGCCGGCGGGGTCGCGCACGATCTGCAGCTCCCGCCAGCGCGCCTCGGCGAGGTCGAACGTGCACAGACGGCCGATCAGGGGCCGCCCGATCCCGGTGAGGAGCTTGACGGCAGCAGCGGCAGGAGCTCGTCCTCCTCGTAATGGAACTCGCTGACCGGCGCGAGCATCCCCGCGGCGGCGAACGTGGCGCCCCCGGCCGGATCCGGATCGCACAGCACGACGGGCCGACCCGCTTGCGCGATCCGCCACGCGATGCTCAACCCGATGATCCCGGAGCCGACCACGGCGGCGCGGACGGCACCGTCCGCGCCGCCGCGATCACGCAGCATCCCGGGCTACCGGGCGCCGACGGTCGGCATCGGCAGGTACACCTGTCCCCCGGCCGCCGCGAACTCGGCCGACTTCTGCGCCATGCCGGCGATCCGTTCCTGCTCCGCCCCGTCGCCGAACCGGTCCCGGATGTCCTGCGAGATCCGCATCGAGCAGAACTTCGGCCCGCACATCGAGCAGAAGTGCGCGGTCTTGGCGGGCTCGGCGGGCAGGGTCTCGTCGTGGAACGCCTCGGCGGTGTCCGGATCCAGCGACAGCGCGAACTGGTCGCGCCAGCGGAACTCGAACCGCGCCTTGGAGAGCGCATCGTCGCGGTCCTGGGCGCCGGGGTGGCCCTTCGCGAGGTCGGCGGCGTGCGCGGCGATCTTGTAGGTGATGACGCCGGTCTTCACGTCGTCGCGGTCGGGCAGGCCGAGGTGCTCCTTGGGAGTGACGTAGCACAGCATCGCCGTGCCGTAGCGGGCGATCTCGGTCGCGCCGATCGCGGAGGTGATGTGGTCGTAGCCCGGTGCCACGTCGGTCACCAGCGGGCCCAGCGTGTAGAACGGCGCGCCGTCGCAGAGCTCCTGCTGGCGCTCCACGTTCTCGCGCACGAGGTGGAACGGCACGTGACCGGGGCCCTCGACCATGACCTGCACGTCGTACTCCCACGCGCGCTTGGTCAGCTCGGCGAGCGTGTCGAGCTCGGCGAACTGGGCGGCGTCGTTCGCGTCGGCGATGGATCCGGGGCGCAGCCCGTCGCCGAGCGAGAACGCCACGTCGTACCGCGCGAAGATTTCGCACAGCTCGTCGAAGTGCGTGTAGAGGAAGTTCTCCTGGTGGTGCGCGAGGCACCAGCCGGCCATGATCGACCCGCCGCGGGACACGATCCCCGTCACCCGGTCGGCGGTGAGCGGCACGTAGCGCAGCAGCACGCCCGCGTGCACCGTCATGTAGTCCACGCCCTGCTCGCACTGCTCGATCACGGTGTCGCGGTAGATCTCCCAGGTGAGCGCCGAGGCGTCGCCGTCGACCTTCTCCAGCGCCTGGTAGATCGGCACCGTGCCGATCGGCACCGGCGAGTTGCGGATGATCCACTCCCGCGTGGTGTGGATGTCGTCGCCCGTGGACAGGTCCATGACGGTGTCCGCGCCCCAGGTGGTCGCCCACTGCAGCTTGGAGACCTCCTCGGCGATCGAGCTGGTCACCGCGGAGTTGCCTATGTTCGCGTTGATCTTCACCAGGAACGCCTTGCCGATGATCATCGGCTCGGACTCCGGGTGGTTCACGTTGTTCGGGATGATCGCCCGGCCCGCCGCGACCTCGGCGCGCACCAGCTCCGGATCGCAGCTCTCCCGCAGCGCCACGAAGCGCATCTCGGGCGTGATCACGCCGTCGCGCGCGTACCGCATCTGCGTCACCGTGCGTCCGGGGCGCGCCCGGCGCACGGGACGGCGCGCGCCGCGCCACTCGGCCGACGCGGCACCGCGGCGGATCGCGGAGCGGCCGTCGTCGTGCAGGTTCCGTGCACGACCCTCGTACTCGTCGGTGTCATCGCGATCGGCGATCCAGCGCTCCCGCAGCGCGGGCAGGCCGACCACCGGATCGCTTCCCGGCCCCTCGGTGCGGTAGATCGTCACCGGCGGGTTCTCCGTGCCGTCGGGCGATGGATCCAGCCGGATCCGGGTGACCGGCACGTGCAGGTCGTGAGCGGAGTCGTGCAGATGCGCGAGCGAGCGCGCAGAATCGCGAGATCCCATGGAGGGCTCCTACTTCCTTCGCCGGCATTACCCGGACAGGTTCGAACGGTCGCAGGCCGCGTCAGCCCGATCTCAGCCCTTGCGAGGGCCCCCGTGTGGATACCGACACAGTACACGGATCACCGCCGCCGCTCTACCCACCCCCACCCCCGCCGCCGAGCCGCCCCCTTGCCGCCGAGCCACCCCCGTGCACCCGGTGCGCAAGGGGGTGGCTCGCGCACAAAGGGGTGGCTCGGCGTGCGAGCGGATCCAGCGATCTCATAGCGGATCTGCGTTCGCGCAACCTTTCCTTTCGTGTAAACTTGCAGGGCTGCAACATTCTTGCCGCCAACGTCGGCGCTCGAGGCGACGGGTGTCGACGACGAGCGCCGGCGTCCTCGATCCCACCCGAAAGGGACTGCATGTCCACCGCAACAGCAACCACGGGGGCGACGCGCGCCGAGCGCACGCCGAACGCCCCGATCATGACGCACAGGCAGATCCTGCTCGTGATCTACGGCCTCATGGCCGGCATGTTCCTGTCGTCTCTCGACCAGACGATCGTGGGAACCGCGATCCGCACGATCGGCGACGACCTGCACGGCCTCGACCAGCAGGCCTGGGTCACCACGGCCTACCTGATCACCTCGACGATCTCGGTGCCGATCTACGGCAAGCTCAGCGACATCTTCGGCCGCCGCCCGCTGTTCCTCTTCGGCATCTCGGTGTTCATCCTCGGCTCCATCCTGGCGACGTTCTCGTCGTCGATGCTGATGCTCGCGGCGTTCCGGGGCGTCCAGGGAATCGGCGCGGGCGCGCTGATGTCGCTGCCGCTGGCGATCATGGCCGACATCCTCGCCCCGCGCGAGCGCGCCAAGTACCAGGGCTACTTCTTCGCCGTCTTCGGCATCTCGTCGCTGATCGGTCCGCTGGTCGGCGGTCTCTTCGCGGGCGCGCACGAGATCCTGTGGATCTCCGGATGGCGCTGGGTGTTCCTGATCAACCTGCCGATCGGCCTGATCGCGCTCGGCATGGTCATCGCCTTCCTGCATCTGCCCAAGGTCGCCAAGCACGACAACCCGCGCATCGACTGGTGGGGCGCCACCGCGGTGATCGTCGCGCTCGTGCCGCTGCTGCTCGTCGCCGAGCAGGGCCGCGAATGGGGCTGGGCCTCCTTCGGCGCGATCGCCTGCTATGTGATCGGCGGGCTCGGCGCGATCGCCTTCGTGCTGATCGAGATCGCGATGAAGGACGACGCGATCATCCCGATCCGGCTGTTCCACTCGCGCGCGTTCTCCTGGGCGACCGGCATCGGCGTGCTCGTCGGCTTCGGCATGTTCGGCGCCATGATGACCATCCCGCTGTACATGCAGATCGTCGGCGGACTCACCCCGACCGAGTCCGGGTTCGCGATGCTGCCGATGGTGGTCGGCCTCATGGGCTCGTCGATGGCGGCCGGGCAGATCACCGCGCGCACCGGCAGGTACGGCTTCTTCCCGCGCACCGGCACGCTGATCATGGCACTGGGATTCCTGCTGCTGACCTTCGTCTCCTCGAACACCCCGGTGTGGTTCATGATGATCGGCATGTTCGTGGTCGGTCTCGGCCTCGGCCAGCTCATGCAGTCGCTGGTCATGGCGAGCCAGAACGCCGTCGAGGCCAGGGACATGGGCGTCGCGACGAGCGCCGCGACCTTCTTCCGCCAGATCGGCGGCACGCTGGGCACCGCGATCATGCTCTCGATCCTGTTCACCCTGCTGCCGCTGAACATCACGCACAGCATGGCCGACAAGCCCACTCTGACCGCGGCGCTGAATGCGGCCCTGGATCCCGCCGTCGCCGGCAAGGAGCAGAACAAGGCCGTCATGACGCAGCTGTGGACGCCGATCACGGGTCCGCTCGAGCAGAACATCCAGGCGCAGCTCGACAAGGGCGCGACCGAGGCGAAGGCCGCGGCCGGTCAGGCGGTGACGCAGAAGGTCACCGAGGGTGTGAACCAGGCTGTCGTCGCCGGTCAGCTCCCGGCCGCCGCCGCGCAGACCGTGATCGACCAGAAGGTGGCAGACGCGACGCCGGCCGCCGAGGCCGCGGCGCTGCAGACGGTCGCCGACAAGGCGCACGGCACGGTGCAGGACGGCAAGGTCGTCGTGGACTGGACGGACAAGGGTCAGCGCACCTACTGGGTCGGTCAGCTGGTGCCGAACATCGTCACCGAGCTGAACAAGGCGTCGTCGAAGGCGTCGAGCGGATCCAGCTCCTCGGTCAGCGACACGTCGTTCCTGAACGGGGCGGATCCGGTGCTCACCAAGCCGTTCATGGTCGGATTCACCCAGGCCATCGACGTCATCTACTGGGTCGGCTTCGGCGTGCTGATGCTCGCCTTCGTGCTGAGCTGGTTCTTCAAGACTCCCCCGCTGCGCACGCGCTCGGCGCTGCAGGAGCAGGCGGACAAGGCCGGTGTCAGCGAGACCGGTACGATCAGGGTCCAGAGCGCCTGAGCGTCGGAGCCGGGGCGGGTGCATCCCGCCCCGGCTCCGTGCACGAGGAGAAGAAGATGAGCATCGCGAGCACCGTCGGCGAGGGCCGGCGCGAGCGCAAGAAGCAGCAGACCCGGCAGGCGCTGCACGAGGCGGCCGTGCGCCTGGTCGAGGAGCAGGGCCTGGACGGCACCACGATCGAGCAGATCTGCCAGGCCGTCGACGTGTCGCCGCGCACGTTCTTCAACTACTTCCCCTCGAAGGCGGCCGCAGCCCTGAAGCTGCCGGAGTCCGGCGCCGCCGCGGACGTCGTGACCCGCTTCCTGCGTGCCGAGGGCGAGCTGGTGCCGGCGCTGTGCGAGGTGGTCGGCTCGTCGATGGACGAGGGCATGGACCGGCAGCGCATCAAGCAGCTGCTCATCCGCCGGCCCGAGCTGCTGCCCGCCTTCTCGCAGTGGATGGGATCCGTGCGCGAGCAGCTCATCGCGCTCGCCGAGCGCCGCGCGGCGGATCATGACGAGGCCGTGCGCGCGGTCTCGCTCGTGCTCGCGGCGATGAACGTGCTGGTGCACACGCGCGCGACCCCCGACCGACCGGGCGCCGAGCGCCTGCTGCGGGCCCTGGACGGACTCGTCGACGTGCGCGCCGCGCGGATGTCGGATCCGGACCCTAGCCTGGAGGCATGACCTCCCCCGCTCTGGATCGGATCGCCCTCCCCCTGCGCACCGAGCGGCTGGTCGTGCGTGCGAGCACGGCGGCCGACGCCGACGCGGTGTGGCGCTACCGCCGTCTCGACGAGGTGAACCGGTGGCTGACCACGGCCCCCGTCGACGCCGAGGCCTTCCGGGCGCATTTCGCGGATCCGGAACGCCTCGCGATCACCCTGCTCGTGGAGCTTCCGGGCGCGGGCGTGATCGGCGACATCATGCTGCGCGTGGAGGACGCCTGGTCGCAGGCGGAGGTGCGCGCGCCGGCCGCCGGCGTGCAGGCGGAGCTCGGCTGGGCCATGGATCCCGCACAGCAGGGGCAGGGCTACGCGACCGAGGCGGTGCGCGCCGTGATCGCCGCGTGCTTCACCGAACTCGGCCTGCGCCGGGTCGTCGCCGGCTGCTTCGCGGCGAACGAGGCCTCGTGGCGGATGATGGAGCGCCTGGGCATGCGGCGCGAGGAGCACAGCCTCCGCACGGCGCTGCATCGCAGCGGCGAATGGATGGACGGCATGAGCTATGCCCTGCTGGCGGAGGAATGGCGCTCGCCCCGTGTGTGAGCGGTTCCGCGGGATACGCCGGGCTTCCTGGACACCGGGCGCATGCTCGCCTAGGGTTGACCGCGCGTACGTGATGATGACTGTTCCCGCCCGACGTCCCCAGCGAAGGCGGTAGGTCTTTCCCCAAGACCGGCGGTCCGTGCGCGATATGGCCCCCTCGGGCGCATCCAGTCCCCAATGGATACTCCCGAGGGGGCCGCTCTTCCCCAGTATTCCGGTGTACTGCGATGATACGCGCGTTCAGGCAAATTTGTCCCCCGTTTGGGGGACAAATCCTTCGAAGATGCGGTATAGTCGATGCAGACGCACCCTCCGGTCGTCCTTGGGTCCCCATCGCTCCCCCCGCGGTGGGGACCCGTTCCATGTCGGGAGGGTGCCCGGCGCTTCTGGCGCTCTCGGCACTTCCGGCGCCGGATCGCTCCGCCGCAGCCCGTCATCGACCGGATTCCTCCCGGTGCGGCGTGCAACGTTTGTGTCTCCTTATCACCGGGGGTGTTGCGATGCCGCCGCTCTCGGATAAGTTGGCATCGTCGGTGCGTCTGCGCCGACGTAAGCCCAAGCAAGAAGGCAGTACATGACTCAGGGCACGGTTAAGTGGTTCAACTCGGAGAAGGGCTTCGGCTTCATCTCCCCCGACGACGGTGGAGCTGATGTGTTCGCGCACTACTCCGCCATTGCATCCTCCGGCTACCGCTCGCTCGACGAGAACCAGCGCGTCGAGTTCGATGTGGCGCAGGGCCCCAAGGGCCTGCAGGCCGAGAACATCCGTCCGCTCTGAGCGACACGGACTCGAGACTCCCCCGGTGCTTCGGCACCGGGGGAGTCTTTCTGTGCGGGTGGCTCGTGTGTTCCGCGCGAGGCTCGTGTGCTCCGCGCGAGAAACCAGATCCAGCACGAGACACCACGTCCGACGTGGTGTCTCGTGTCAGAAGTGGTTTCTCGCGGGCGAAAGGCGGCGTGTCCGCAGAGGTCAGTCCTGCGGAAGCAGGATCCGCAGCAGCTGATCGGGGGTCGCGACCTCGGCGACGGCGCCCGACGACTCCCCCGGCTCGCCGAAACCCCAGGTGACGAAGATCACGGGGACGCCGAGGGGAGCGGCGCCCTCGATGTCGTGCCGCCGGTCGCCGACGAGCACGGGCCGGCTGACGTCGACGCCCGCCTCGGAGAGCCGACGCAGTGCGCGACGGAGGACGGCCTCCTTGCCGTCGTGCAGCCCGGAGGCATCGGGCAGGGCTCCGGCGACGACGGCGAAATCGTCGATGAGGCCGTAGTGCTCCAGGATCGCGATCACCTGGTTCTCCGGCTTCGAGCTCGCGGTCGCCTGCGGGATCCCCGCCGCCTTCACCGTCTGCAGCGCCTCCGCGACGCCGGGATAGATCCGCACGCTCGCGGCGTACCCGTCGCGCGCGGCGAGCTCGCGATACTCCCGCACGGCGCGGTGCGCGTCCGCCTCGGTGAGGCCTGCCAGGTCACGGAACGACTCGAACATGGGCGGACCGATCCACCGCGACAGGGCGGCCGGATCCGGCTCGGGCAGGCCGAAGGAGGAGAACACCTCGATCAGCCGCGGGAGGATCCCGGCCGAGGCGTCGGCGATCGTGCCGTCGACGTCCCAGAGGATGCAGGAGTACGGGGATGCGGTCATGTTCATGCCTCTCAGGGAATACAGGCTCGGAACAGCCGCGGAGCGCGGGACTCGATGCCGGCCCTGTCATCGTAATCGAGCGTCCGGAAGCGCGAGTCGCGGAGAGGGGAGAATGGAGGCGGCCGGGGTGAACCCGCGGCCTCGATGGAAGGAGCCTCATGGGCCACCTCGACGCGATCGTCGTCGGAGCAGGACTCGCGGGGATCACGGCGGCGCGGCTGCTGCAGGATCAGGGCCGGACGGTCGTCGTTCTCGAGGCGCGCGACCGCGTGGGCGGGCGGATGCACACCGCGCGGGACGGCAGGATCACGGATCTCGGGGCGTCGTGGATCCACGGCATCGCCGGCAGCCCGGTGGCGGCGGCCGCCGAGGCGCTGGGTATGCCGGCGATGGAGTTCACGGTCGGCGGCTATCAGCCCGACAGCCGCCCGATCGCCTACTACGCGGCCGACGGGCGCCGCCTCTCCGACGCCGCGGCCGCCCGGTTCGCGGCGGACGTGCATGAGCTCGACGCCGCGCTCGCCGACGTGATCGCGGACTCGGCGCCGGACGCCTCCTACCGCGACGTCACGGAGCAGGCCTTGAGCACCAGGCCGTGGGACGACGATCGGATGCAGCGGGTGCGCGAGTATCTCGAGCACCGGGCCGAGGAGCAGTACGGGGTGCGGATCGAGGACCTCGCCGCGCACGGCCTCGACGACGACGCGATCGAGGGCGACGAGGTCGTCTTCCCGCGCGGGTACGACGAGCTGCCGACGCGCCTCGCCGAGGGGCTGGACATCCGTTTCGGGCACGTCGTGTCACGCGTCGAGTGGACCGAGGGCGCGCGGACCGAGGGCGCGCGCGTGAGCGCGGCGGGCAAGCGGTTCACCGCGGACGTCGTGGTGCTGACCGTCCCCGTCGGCGTGCTGAAGTCCGGCGAGCTGGAGCTCGTGCCGGCGTTGCCCGAGTCGAACGCCGGGGCTCTCGCGCGGCTGGAGATGAACGCGTTCGAGAAGGTGGTCCTGCGCTTCCCCAGGTCGTTCTGGGACGAGGGCGTGTACGCGATCCGCCAGCAGGGGGCGCAGGGGCGCTGGTGGCACTCCTGGTACGACCTCACGCCGCTGCACGGCGAGCCGACCCTGCTGACCTTCGCCGCGGGCCCGGCGGCGCGCACCATCCGCGACTGGGACGACGAGCGCGTGGCCGACGACGTGATGCGGCAGCTGCGCCGGCTGTTCGGCGCGGGGATCCCCGCCCCGGTCGGTGTGCACCGCACGGCCTGGCAGGACGACCCGTTCGCCCGCGGGTCCTACGCCTACATGACGGTCGGAGCGACGACGGCCGACCACGACGACCTCGCGGATCCGATCGGCGGCGTGCTGCACATCGCCGGCGAGGCCACCTGGACCGACGATCCGGCGACGGTCGCCGCGGCGATGCTCTCCGGACACCGCGCGGCGGAGCGCATCCTCGGTCGCGAAGTGCCGATCGAGCGGCTCTGGGCCGAGATGTAGGAGAAGGTCGCCGGGGTCAGAACAGCCGCGGGACGCCGGAGGAGATGCCCTTCATGTCCTCGTAGTCCAGGACGAGGCACCGGATGCCCCGGTCCTCGGCGAGCACGCGCGCCTGCGGTTTGATCTCCTGCGCGGCGAACACGCCCTGCACCGGGGCGAGGTGCGGATCGCGGCCGAGCAGCTCGAGGTAGCGGGTGAGCTGCTCGACGCCGTCGATGTCGCCGCGGCGCTTGATCTCGACGGCGATGGCGGCCCCGTCGGCGTCGCGCACCATGAGGTCGACCGGGCCGATCGCGGTCGGGTACTCGCGGCGCACCAGGGTCGCCCCCTCGGCGATCCGATCCACCTGCTCAGCGAGCAGGCGCTGCAGATCCGCCTCGACGCCGTCCTTCTGCAGACCGGGGTCGACGCCCAGCTCATGGGCCGAATCGTGCAGGATCTCGTAGATCTGCACGCGCAGCGCGTCACCGGTCTTCTGGTGCGTGACCCGCCACACCTCGGTCACGCCGGCCGACGCCTCCTCCTCCCCCGGCGTCTCGGACTCGAGCCGGCATGGCGGGCTCATCCAGTTCAGCGGCTTGTAGCTGCCTCCGTCGGAGTGCACGAGCAGACTGCCGTCGCCCTTGTGCACCAGCAGGCGCGTGGCGAGGGGCAGGTGGGCGTTGAGGCGGCCGGTGTAGTCCACGGCGCAGCGGGCGATGACGAGACGCACCCGACGAGCCTAGCCCGCCGGGCTGCGACGCCTCGATTCCGCGGGTTCCGCGCCCGCGGAGCCGACCCTGCCGCGATCCGCCGAGGGAAGGGGCGGATCCGGCGGCGGAACGGGACGGGGCCGGCGGGCGGCGGACGGTGCGACGGACCGAGGGCAGTGCGACCGGGGGCGGGCAAGGACGGCCCTGGGGAGCCCGCTCAGCCGGCGCTGACCTTCTCGTCCTCGCGGAGCGGGCGTGCGGCGCCGGAGAACAGCCCCGAGAGCGCGGCCAGCACGACCAGGATGTAGAGCGTGTTGAGGAGGCCGATGTGGTCGCTGATGAAGCCGAGCACCGGCGGGCCGCCGAGGAAGGCGATGTAGCCGATCGTCGCGGCGGCGCTCACGCGTGCGGCGGCCTTGACCGGGTCGTCGGCGGCGGCCGACATGCCCAGCGGGAAGCCGAGCGACGCCCCGATCCCCCACAGCGCCGCGCCCACGAACACGAGCGGCGTGCTCGGCGCGAGGATGAACAGCAGGATGCCGGCGGCCGCGGTGATCGCGAGCACGCGCAGCACGATGACTCGGCCGAAGCGATCCACGAGCGGTCCGCCGAACAGGCGCACCACGGTCATCGCGACCGAGAACGTGGCCAGGGCGGCGGCGCCCAGAGCGGGCCCGGCGTGGTGATCCTCGGACACGCCGAGCGCGAGCCAGTCGTTCGCGCCGCCCTCGGCGAACGACATGCCGAGCATGACGATGCCGAGGAAGTAGGTGCGCGGCTCGCGCCAGGCCTCGAGCGCCGTGTGCATGCGCTCGCGCCAGTGCGGCTTCTCCTCCGGCTGCGGGTCGAGGGTCGCCTCGCGGTTCGGCACGTTCGCCCAGCAGGCGACCGCGAGCACGGCGATGACCACGGCGACGAGCAGCGTGTGCGCCGCCACGTTCAGGCCGAGGTTCACCAGGAGGGCCCCGATCGCGGCGCCGATCACGGTGCCGAAGCTGAAGAAGGCGTGGAAGACCGGGAGGATCGTCCGGCCCATCTGCTGCTCGATCGCCGTCGCCTCGACGTTCATCATCACGTCGAGCGATCCGTTGCCGAAGCCGAACAGCACGAGCCCCGCGATCACGACGGGCACGGAGCCCAGCACCTCGGAGCCCAGCCCGACCAGCGCCACGCCCACCGCGAAGCTCAGCATCGTGACGAGCATGCCGAGGCGCGCACCGGTGCGGGCCATCACCGCCGGGCTCGTCGAGATGCCGATGATCGACGAGATCCCCATGCCCAGCAGCAGGAGGCCCATCTGCCCGTTCTCGATGTGCAGCGCGGCCTTGATGTCGGGCACGCGCGACGCCCACGTCGCGATCGACAGTCCGCTGGCGAGGAAGATCACGAAGATCGCGGCACGCCAGCGGACGAACCGGGATCGACTCAGAGCGGTGTCCATGACCACCACGGTAGCGGTCCGTCGTCGTTTGGTCGAATCGATTCGATCACAGTGTTCCCAACGATGTTATTGTCGAGACATGAGCTCGGATCCGGCGGCCCTGCGCCGCCGCCCCACGATCGCCGATGTGGCGCGCGCCGCGGGGGTGAGCCCGTCCACGGCCTCGGTCGTGTTCAGCGGCAAGGCGCCCACCGCGCAGGCCACGCGCGAGCGGGTGCTGGCGGTCGCGGCGGAGCTCGGCTACACCGGTCCCGACCCCCGTGCCGCCTCGCTGCGGCGAGGGCGCAGCGGCATCGTGGCGGTCGTGCTCGAGGAGCACCTGCGCACCGCCTTCCTGGATCCGATCAAGACCGCGACCATGGACGGACTCACCGACGGACTGGCCGCGCTCGGCGCCGGCGTGCTGCTGCTGCGCGACGATCCCGAGGCGGGGGCCGATGCGCCGACACTCGCCACGGCGCCCATCGACGCCGCCGTGCTGATCGGCTGCAGCGGCCGGATGCTCGAGACGCTGCAGGCGGTGCGCAACCGCGGTCTGCCCGTCGTGGTGATCGAGGGCGACGCCGGCGGCGACGTGCCGCGCATGGAGCTCGACAACGGCGAGGCCGCCGCGCAGATCGCGCGCCACGTGCGCGCGCTGGGACACCGCAGGGTCGCGGTGGTGACGCTCCCGTTCGACGGCGACCGGGTGCGCGGCGAGGCCACGGCGGAGCGGATCGCGTCCATCACGACCCCCGTCACGCGGGCGCGACTGGAGACCACGCTCGAGGTGTTCCCGGATGCGCGCGTGGTGTCGGCCGGCGGCAGCTTCATCGACGAGGGCCTGACCGCTGGGCGCGCGCTGTTCGCGGACCCGCGGGCGCGGCCCACCGCGGTGCTCGCGCAGAGCGACCTGCTCGCGGCCGGCATCATCCGCGCCGCCGAGGAGGCGGGGTTGCGCGTGCCGGAGGACGTGAGCGTCGCCGGCTTCGACGGCATCGCGGTGGACGGCCTCGGCGAGCACGTGCTCACCACCGCCGTGCAGCCCGCGGTGGAGAAGGGGCGTGCGGCCGGAGACGCCGTGGCCCGCATGCTCGCGGGGGAAGCGGCAGCCTCGATCCGCTTCACGTGCACGTTCCGCGAGGGCACGACGACAGGCCCGGCGCCGGCCTCCGCCGACTAGATTCCTGATCCGGCATGCGAACGCATCCCGAACAGCCTCTAAACTGGATCCGAACCCGCCCGCCTGTGTCGAGCTGCCCCCTCACCTGCTGAGCTGCAGAGACCGACGAGCCAGAGGAGACCGCTGTGCTGACGCTCCTCGCCGTGTTCGCCGTCGCGGCACTGCTGCTGCCGCTGCTCGTCGCCTGGATCGGCGCGCGCGCCTTCGCGGTCGCCGCGCTCGTTCCCGCCGCCGCGTTCGTCCACACGATCGCACTCACGCCGCAGGTGATGCTCGGATCCGAGCACCCTGCGCTGATGCCGCGCGAGTCGATCGACTGGATCCCCCCGCTCGGGCTCTCGCTCTCGTTCCGGCTCGATGAGCTGAGCTGGCTGCTCGCGCTCATCGTCACGGGGGTCGGGTCGCTCGTGCTGCTGTACTGCCGGTGGTACTTCCGCGGCTCGAAGGAGGGACTCGGCCAGTTCGCCGCCGTGCTGCTGGCCTTCGCCGGGGCGATGTACGGCCTGGTGACCACCGACGACCTGGTGCTGCTGGTGATGTTCTGGGAGGTCACCAGCATTCTGTCGTACCTGCTGATCGGGCACTATCACCGCCGCGGTGCGAGTCGCCGTGCCGCGCTGCAGGCGCTGCTGGTGACCACCCTCGGCGGGCTGGCGATGTTCGTGGGTGTCGTGTTCCTGGCCGTCACGGCCGGCACGTCGAGCATGTCGCGCATCCTCGAGCTGCACCCGACGGGGCCGGTCGTCGATGCCGCGATCGTGCTGCTGCTGGTCGGAGCGCTCAGCAAGTCGGCGATCTTCCCGTTCCACTTCTGGCTGCCGGGCGCGATGGCCGCGCCGACCCCGGTGAGCGCCTATCTGCACGCCGCGGCCATGGTGAAGGCGGGCATCTACCTCATCGCGCGGTTCGCCCCGGTCTTCGCCCTGTCCGCACCCTGGCGGCCGATCACGATCTCGCTCGGCGTCTTCACCATGCTGCTCGGCGGCGTGCAGGCGCTGCGCGAGACCGACCTCAAGCGCATCCTCGCCTTCGGCACGGTGAGCCAGCTGGGCTTCTTCACGGTCGTGCTGGGCTATGGCACCCCGGATGCGATGCTCGCCGGGCTGGCCCTGGTGATCAGCCATGCGCTGTTCAAGTCGTCGCTGTTCCTCATCGTCGGTGTGATCGACCGCCAGCTGTCGACCCGCGACGTCACCGAGATCAGCGGCCTCGGCCGGCAGGCGCCGCTGCTGGCGACCGCCGGATTCGTGGCCGTGGGCTCGATGATGGGCATCCCGCCGACGATCGGCTTCATCGCCAAGGAGTCCACCCTCGCCGCCCTCTTCGACGACGCCCAGCGCGGTTCGCCCTGGGGGATCGTCGCCCTGACGGGCGTGATCATCGGATCCATTCTCACTGCGGCATACGGTGCGCGATTCCTCTGGGGCGCCTTCGGGCGCAAAAGGGATGCGGCGGGCGAATATATGGCCGATACGGTATGGCCCGCCCCGCCGTTCGGCTTCCTGGTCTCGCCGGTGCTGCTGGCGTTCGGCACCCTCGCGCTGAGCCCGTTCGCCGCGGCGATCGGCGCGGCGCTGCACGGATTCGCCGACGACGCCACCGCGCCCGGCTACGGCGGCATCGACCTGGATCCGGGGCACCTCGCGCTCTGGCACGGTCTCGCCCCCGCCCTGTTCCTGTCGCTCGGGGCGGTGCTGCTGGGCCTCGCCCTGTTCCCGCTGACACGACGCCGGGGCTGGGACCGCCGCCCGCGGCTGCTGCGGTTCACCGCGCAGGACGCCTACTACCTCGTGATGCGCAGCGTGGACCGGCTGTCGCTGGTGACGACCTCGCTCACCCAGCGCGGTTCGCTGCCCGTCTACGTCGGCACGATCTTCGTCGTCGTGATCGCCGCCGAGGGCACCGCGCTCATCGCGGGCGGCCCCGCGAACGCACAGCTGAGCGTCTGGCACACCCCGGTGCAGCTCGTCGTCGCGCCGATCATGATCTTCGCCGGGCTGCTCGCGATCCGGGCGCGGAAGCGCTACGCGGGCGTGGTGCTGGTCTCCGTCACGGGGCTCGGCATGGTGGTGCTGTTCGGCACCAGCGGCGCCCCCGATCTGGCGCTCACGCAGATCCTGGTCGAGACCGTGACGCTGGTCACGTTCGCGCTGGTGCTGCGGCGGCTGCCGGCGCGGATGGGGGAGCACAACGCCTCGGTCGGACGCGTGCCGCGGGCGATCCTCGGCATCGTCGCCGGCGTGATGATCGCGCTCGTGGCGATCGTCGCCACCGGATCCCGCGTGGCCGAACCGATCTCGGAGGCGTTCCCGAAGCTCGCCTACGAGCTCGGTCACGGCAAGAACGTGGTCAATGTCGCGCTGGTCGACCTGCGCGGCTGGGACACCATGGGGGAGCTGTCGGTGCTCGTGCTCGCCGCCACCGGAGTGGCGTCGCTCGTCTTCGTCACGCACCGTGCCGACCGGCTCTCCGCCACGAAGGCGCTTCCAGAGGGCCCGCGGCGAGCCCGCCGCCGACCGCTCGTGGAGACGACCGAGGGCGTGCGCGTGCAGACCGCCGGCGACACCGCCCCGCGGGCATGGCTCGTCGGCGGCGGCAACGTGAAGCCGGAGAACCGCTCGATCCTGCTCGAGGTGATCGTGCGGATCCTGTTCCACACCATCATCGTCGTGTCGATCTATCTGCTCTTCGCCGGCCACAACGCCCCCGGCGGCGGCTTCGCGGGCGGGCTCGTGGCGGGCATGGCCCTGGTCATGCGCTACATCGCGGGCGGGCGCTGGGAGCTGGGCGCTGCGGCGCCCACCGACGCCGGACGCCTGCTCGGAGCGGGGCTCATCCTCGCCGTCGGCGCCGCCGTGGTGCCGCTGTTCTTCGGGATGGCGCCTCTGACCAGCACCGTCTGGGAGGCGGAGATCCCCGTCATCGGCCATATCGAGCTCGTCAGCTCCACGTTCTTCGACATCGGCGTGTATCTCGTGGTGATCGGGCTCGTGCTCGACGTGCTGCGCAGCCTCGGTGCGGAGGTCGACCGGCAGACCCTCGAGATGCGCGCGCGGGGGGTGGACATCTGATGGACGTCTCCCTCGTGCTCATCATCGTGATGGCGGTGCTCTTCGGCTGCGGCGTGTACGCGATGCTCGAACGCAGCCTGACCCGGGTGCTGATCGGCTTCCTGCTGCTCGGCAACGCGGTGAACCTGCTGCTGCTGATCGTGATGGGCCGGCCCGGAAAGGCGCCGTTCTTCGGCCCTTCGACAGGCTCAGGGACCGAAGACGTGAGCGACCCGCTGCCGCAGGCGCTCACCCTCACGGCGATCGTGATCACCTTCGCCGTCTCCGCCTTCCTGCTCGCGCTCATCTACCGCTCCTGGCAGCTGGGCAAGGCCGACACCGTCGAGGACGACGAGGCCGACATCGCCCTGCGCGAGCGCACGGAGATCGAGGAAGACCTCATGGACGACGAGGTCGACCTCGACGACGAGGACGCCACGACCGACTTCGTGGGCGTGGCGACCGCGCCGATCCGGGTGCTGCATGCCAAGGATCTGGACGGGCTCGTCGACGACGCACCCGTCGACCGGCCGGATCCGGGGCCCGCTTCGGTGGACGGCGTTTCGTCTCGCTCCGCCTCCGGCGGTGCTCGCTCAACGACCCCGGACGGGTACACCCCGGGGCCGTCGAGCGAGGACGGTGAAGCCGACCGAGACGACCCGCGGCGCCCTGATGATCGCCCCGATCCGGGGGAGGGGCCGCGATGAACGCTCTCGTCCCGCTGCTCGTCGCCCTGCCGCTGCTCGGCGCCGCGATCACGCTGGTGTTCGGCCGCAACACGCGCGTGCAGGTCATCGTCACCGTGGCCACGCTCGCCGCGGTCTCGGTGATCGCCGCGACCCTGCTCGTCGTGGTGGATCAGACCAAGCCGATCGCGGTCATGGTCGGCGGCTGGCCCGCCCCGTTCGGCATCGTGCTGTACGTCGACCGGCTCGCCGCCCTGCTCGTGCTCGTGTCGAGCATCGTGCTGGTCGCGGTGCTGCTCTTCTCGGTGGGCCAGGGGGCGGCGGACGGGGCCGAGGAGACCCCGATCTCGATCTTCAACCCGTCGTACCTGATCCTGGCCGCGGGCATCTTCAACGCGTTCATCGCGGGCGACCTGTTCAACCTCTACGTCGGCTTCGAGATCCTGCTGGTCGCCTCCTATGTGCTCATCACGCTGGGCAGCACCGAGTCCCGGATCCGCACCGGCGCGGTCTACATCGTCGTCTCGCTGGTGTCCTCCGTCCTGTTCCTCGTCGCGATCGCGCTCATCTACGCGGCGCTCGGCACCGTGAACATGGCCCAGATCGCGGAGCGGATCGGGGAGATCCCGCCGAGCACGCAGCTCGTGCTGCACCTCATGCTCGTCGTCGCCTTCGGCATCAAGGCCGCCGTGTTCCCCATGTCGTTCTGGCTGCCCGACTCGTACCCGACCGCACCGGCGCCGGTCACCGCGGTCTTCGCGGGCCTGCTCACCAAGGTCGGCGTGTACGCGCTGATCCGCACGGAGACGCAGCTGTTCAACGTGTCCAGCATCAACACGCTGCTCATGATCGTGGCGCTCGCGACCATGGTGATCGGAATCCTCGGCGCCGTCGCGCAGGCGGAGCTGAAGAGGATCCTGTCGTTCACGCTCGTCAGCCACGTCGGCTACATGGTGTTCGGCCTGGCCATCGCGACGCCCGCCGCCATCGGCGCCACAGTGTACTACATCGTGCACCACATCATCGTGCAGACGACACTGTTTCTCGCGGTGGGGCTGGTGGAGCGGCGCGCGGGCAGCACGTCGATCCTCAAGGTGCGCGGGCTCATGAAGGCGGCGCCGCTCATCGCCGTGCTGTACTTCGTGCCGGCGATCAACCTCGGCGGCCTGCCGCCGTTCTCGGGGTTCATCGGGAAGTTCGCGCTGTTCCAGGCCGCAGCGCAGGTCGCGACTCCGCTGATCTGGGTGCTCATCGTCGGCGGCGTGCTCACCTCGCTGCTCACGCTCTACGCGCTCATGCGCGCGTGGAACCTCGCGTTCTGGCGGAGCAAGGACGAGACGCCCGAGGAGATGGAGAACGAGCGCATCGCCCATCTCGGCAGCGCGCCGGCCGCGGACGAGCAGCAGGAGCGGCGCCGGATCCCGACGATCATGACGTTCGCGACCGGCGGCATGGTCGCCGTGACCCTCGCCCTGACCGTGTTCGCGGGCCCGATCTACGGGCTCTGCGAACGCATCGGCGCCAACCTGCTGCAGCCGGTGCACCTGGACATGCTCGGCGGGGACGAGGTGTCGTCATGAGCCCGGGGACGAAGCGCGGCCTCTGGCGCGAGATCGGCCTGCAACTGCCGTTCCTGCTCTGGCTGATCGTGCTGTGGATGCTGCTCTGGGGGCAGTTCACGGTGCTGTCGGCCGTGACCGGCATCGCGGTGGCGCTGTTCGTGACGCGCGTGTTCCGGTTGCCCACGATCGAGCTCTCCGGGCGGATCAACCTGTGGTGGGCCGCGCTGCTCGTGGTGCAGTTCCTCGCCGCGGTCGTGCACGGCTCCCTCAGCGTCGCCGCGCAGGTGCTGAACCCGCGTGGCGCGCCGGGGGCCGCGATCATCGCCGTGCCGCTGCGCTACGCCGACGACCTCGTCATGACGCACGTGGCGGTGACGTCGTCGCTGATCCCCGGATCGCTCGTGGTCGAGGCCGAGCGCGACACCCGCACCCTGTATCTGCACGTGATCGGCGTGCGCTCGCTCGACGACGTGGAGCGCCAGCGTGCGGGCGTGCTGCGCTGGGAGCGCCGCATCGTGCGGGCGCTCGGCTCGCCGGCCCAGGCCGCGCTGCTGCGCGCCGACGAGCGCGCCGAGGCGGATCGCCTCTCCGGGGCGATCGCCGGAACCTCGCCGACGCCGCATCGGCCGAGAGGATCGGGCCGGTCGTCCGGATCCGGTCCGTCGCACGGACCCGGCCCGTCGAGCGGATCCGGCCCGTCGCAGGGCTCCGAGGAAGGTCGCCGATGAACCCGCTGCTGCTCGTCATCATGATCGTGTTCGCGATCGCCGCGATCCTCACCGTGATCCGCATCGTGATCGGCCCGTCGATCCTCGACCGCGCCGTGGCCGCCGATGTGCTGCTCACCGAGGTCATGTGCGTGCTCGGCGCCGACATGGCGATCAACCACCACACGCGTACCCTGCCGGTGCTCATGGTCGTCGCCGCAGTGGGCGTGTTCGGATCCATCTCGGTGGCGCGCTACGTCGCGCGAAGGGACAACACGCCGTCATGAACGGGATCACCATGAACCAAGGTTTCGTGCAGTGCACCGGCAGGGAGGGGGGAGCACGATGAACGTCTTCGAGCTGCGGATCCCCGATGTCGTCGTGGACACGGCCGTCTGGGTGCTCGTGCTGATCGGCGCGCTGCTGTGCCTCACCGCCGCGATCGGCCTGCTGCGCCTGCGCGACGTGCCGAGCCGGCTGCACGCCGCCACCAAGCCGCAGGTGCTGGGTCTGCTGCTGATCTGCCTGGCGATCGCGCTCTCGCAGCGCTCCGTGATCGGCATCGTGCTGGGGCTGCTGCTGGTGGCGCCCGTCGTGCTCATGCAGTTCGCGACCGCTCCGCTGTCGGCGCACATGGTCGGCCGCCAGGCCTATCGCAACGGCACGATCGATGAGCGCTCCCTCGTGGTCGACGAGCTCGCCGACTCGAAGCGCACCCCGCCCGGAGCGGGCTGAGCCCGCGGGGACCCGCGGCGCGGTCTGGCGCAGTCGGTGCCGCGCCGGCGCCGACGCGGTCGGCGAGCGGCACGTCACCTGCTGTTTCCCCGCCCGCGGTACCCTGAGCGCGCACGCGCCCCGCGTGCAGCCGCTCGAACGGAATCCGATGCAAGACATCCTCGACCGTGCCGCGCTTGCGGCGCCACCGCGCACCCTGATCGACATCCTCATCGACACGGCCGCACGGCATCCCGACGCCTCCGCGATCGAGGACGCGGCGGGCGCCCTCAGCTACGGCGAGCTGCTCGCCCAGGTCTGGCGCACCGCCGCTCGGCTGCACGAGCAGGGGGTCCTGCGCGGCGACCGGGTCGGGATCCGGATGCCCTCGGGCGGGCGAGAGCTGTACCTCGCGATCCTCGGCACCCTGGCGGCGGGCGCGGCATACGTGCCGGTCGACGCCGACGACCCGCAGGAGCGGGCCGACCTCGTCTTCGGCGAGGCGAAGGTGCGCGGCGTGATCGGGGCCGGTGGCGTGTTCGTGCCGGCGGATGCCGCGCAGGTCGCGGAGCCGGCCGCTGAGCTTGTCGAAGCGGCCGACTCCGAGCGCGGGGTCCCTTCGCTCCCCACGCCTCCCTCCGGCCAGCGCTCCGCGCTGCCCGGAGCCTCTGAGGCGCGTGGGCCCGGCTCAGGGACCGGGGCCGGGGCCGGGGCGGGCTCGGGGACCGGGGCCGGAGCAGGCTCAGGGACCGTGGTCGGTGGCGTGTTCGTGCCGGCGGATGCCGCGCAGGTCGCGGAGCCGGCCGCTGAGCTTGTCGAAGCGTCCGACTCCGAGCGCGGGGTCCCTTCGACAGGCTCAGGGACCGAGGCCGGGGCAGGCTCACGGACCGGGGGAGATCGCCCCGGATCCGCCGGTCTGTTCGACGGGGAGGATCCGCATCCCAGCTCTGTCTCGATCACCGCCGTGCCGCATCCGCTGCCGCTGGACGACGCCTGGATCATCTTCACCTCGGGCTCGACCGGGGTGCCCAAGGGCGTCGCCGTGACGCATCGCTCCGCCGCGGCGTTCGTCGACGCCGAGGCGAACCTGTTCCTGCAGGATGCGCCGCTCGGCCCGGGCGATCGCGTGCTGGCCGGGCTCTCCGTCGCGTTCGACGCCTCGTGCGAGGAGATGTGGCTGGCCTGGCGCTACGGCGCGTGCCTCGTGCCGGCGCCGCGCGCGCTGGTGCGCTCCGGCGAAGACCTCGGGCCGTGGCTGCTCGGACACGGCATCACCGCGGTGTCGACCGTGCCGACGCTCGCCGCGCTCTGGCCCCAGGACGCGATCGAGAACCTGCGCCTGCTCATCTTCGGCGGCGAGGCCCTGCCGCCCGAGCTCGCCGCGCGGCTGGTGGGGGAGGACCGCGAGGTCTGGAACACCTACGGACCCACCGAGGCCACGGTCGTCGCCTGCGCGGCTGAGATGCACGGCGAGGCGCTGCGCGCGGGGGAGCCGGTGCGGATCGGCCTGCCGCTGGACGGCTGGGAGCTCGCGGTCGTCGACGCCGAGGGCGAGCGGGTCGCCGAGGGCGAGGTCGGCGAGCTCGTGATCGGCGGCGTGGGGCTCGCGCGGTACCTGGATCCGGACAAGGACGCGGAGAAGTACGCGCCGATGCCGTCCCTGGGCTGGGATCGCGCCTACCGCTCCGGCGATCTCGTGCGCTACGAGGAGGCGGGCCTGGTGTTCCAGGGCCGCGCCGACGACCAGGTCAAGATCGGCGGCCGGCGCATCGAGCTCGGCGAGGTCGAGGCCGCTCTGCAGAACCTCACCGCGGTGACGGCGGCGACCGTCGTGGTGCAGCGCAGCGAGGGCGGGATCCCGCTGCTCGTCGGCTACGTGGTGCCGACCGAGGGCTTCGACCGGCAGACCGCCCGTGCCGAGCTCGCCGAGACGCTGCCGGCGCCGCTCATCCCGCTGCTCGCCGTGATGGACGACTTGCCCGTGCGCACCTCGGGCAAGGTCGACAAGGCGGCGCTGCCGTGGCCGCTGACGGATCCGGGCGCCGACGACTCCACGCTGACCGGCACCGCGGCCTGGCTCGCGGAGCAGTGGTTCGCCGTGCTCGGCACCCGGCCGCTCGACGAGGACGCCGACTTCTTCCAGCTCGGCGGCGGATCCCTCGCGGCCGCGCAGCTGGTGAGCCGGATCCGATCCCGCGCCCCCGAGTTCACGATGGCCGACGTCTACGACCTGCCGCGCCTGCGGCGGATGGCCGACGCCGTCGAGGCCGAGGCCGGCGACGAGGACGACCAGCCGGCGGAGTTCCACGAGTCCCGGCCGACGCCGAAGCGCATGCAGTGGATCCAGACGATCCTCGGCGTGCCGCTGTTCGTGCTCGGTGGCATCAGGTGGGTGCTGTGGCTGCTCGCCGGCAGTGCGATCCTGCACCTGGCGCCGGGGTTCGACTGGCTGCCGACGGCGCCGCTGTGGCTGCTGATCGTGGGGCTCGTGGTGTTCGCGACGCCGTTCGGGCGCATGGCGATCGCCGCGGTCGCGGCCAGGACCCTGCTCGCCGGGGTGCGCGCCGGCGACTACCCGCGCGGCGGCGGGGTGCACCTGCGGCTCTGGCTCGCGGAGCAGGTCAGCCACCAGATCGACCCGGTCGGCTTCGCGGGCGCACCGTGGGTGAGCTATTACGCCCGGGCGCTCGGGGCGAAGATCGGCCCCGACGTCGACCTGCACACGCTTCCGCCGGTGACCGGCATGCTCGACATCGGGGCCGGCGCCGCGATCGAGCCCGAGGTCGACCTCTCCGGCTACTGGATCGACGGCGACACGGTGCGCGTCGGCGGCATCAGGATCGGCGCGGGCGCGGTCGTCGGCGCACGCAGCACGCTGGCCCCCGGGACCCGCATCGGCCGTGCCGCCGAGGTCGCTCCCGGGTCCGCGGTGTTCGGCCGGGTGCGTGCCGGGCAGCGCTGGGCCGGGTCTCCTGCGGTGCGGGTCGGGGGCAAGTCCGCTCCGCTCGCGCCCGAGCGTCCGCCGGCTCCGCGCCGCTGGCTGTGGGCATATGCCGGATCGAGCATGGGTCTCGGGCTGCTGCCGATGATCGCCTTCGCCCTCGGCGCGCTCGTGCTCGTGCAGGGAGCGCGCGGAGCCGCCTCGCTCGGCGCGGCCACCCCCGGACTCGCGCTCTGGCTCGTGCCGTCCGTGCTCGTGACTGGACTCGTGTTCGCCGTTCTCGTCGTGGCGGCGACCCGGCTGCTGTCGATCGGACTGCACGAGGGGATCCATCCCGTCCGCGGCCGGATCGCGTGGCAGGCGTGGACCACCGAGCGGCTGCTCGACTCCGCCCGCACGCTGCTGTTCCCGCTGTACGCGAGCCTGTTCACCCCCACCTGGCTGCGCCTTCTCGGTGCGAAGGTCGGATCCGAGGTGGAGATCTCCACGGTGCTGCTGATCCCCTCGATGACGACGATCGACGACGGAGCCTTCCTCGCCGACGACACGATGGTCGCGTCCTACGAGCTCGGCGGCGGGTGGATGCGCCTCGCCGCCGCACGCATCGGAAAGCGCGCGTTCCTCGGCAACTCCGGGATGGCGGGTGCGGGGCACAAGGTGCCCAAGGACGGCCTCGTCGCCGTGCTCTCGGTCGCGCCGGACAAGGCGAAGGCCGGATCCTCCTGGCTCGGATCCCCGCCGGTGCGCCTGCGCCGGGTGGTGAACGAGTCGGATCTGGAGCGCACCTATCGCCCGCGCACGTCGCTGCGGGTCGCGCGAGGGCTGTGGGAGCTGTGCCGTCTCCTGCCCGTCGTCCTCACCTGCGCGCTGGGGCTGGCGGTGCTGCTGACCCTCGCCGCGCTGGTCTTCGCCGTCGGCCTCGGCTGGGCGATCGTGCTCTCCGGCCTCGTGCTGCTCGCGGCCGGGGCGGTCGCCGCGGGGTTCGCGACGGCCGCGAAGTGGGCGTTCGTCGGGCCGATCCGTCCCGGAGAGCACCCGCTCTGGTCGAGCTTCGTGTGGCGCACCGAGGTCGCCGACACGTTCACCGAGATGATGGCGGCTCCCTGGTTCGCCAACGCCGCGGCGGGCACACCGGCGCTCGCCATATGGCTGCGCTCGCTGGGCGCGAGAATCGGGCGCGGGGTGTGGACGGACAGCTACTGGCTCCCCGAGCCCGACCTCGTCACGCTCGGCGACGGGGCGACCGTCAACCGCGGTTGCGTGGTGCAGACGCACCTCTTCCACGACCGCGTGATGAGCATCGACACGGTCACGCTCGACGCCGGTGCGACCCTCGGCCCGCACAGCGTGATCCTGCCCGCGGCGACGATCGGATCCGACGCGACCGTCGGGCCCGCGTCGCTCGTCATGCGCGGCGAGACCGTGCCGGTGGGCAGTCGCTGGAGCGGCAACCCGATCGGCCCGTGGCGCGCGGTGAAGGTGCGCAGCTACCAGGATCCCGTGTCTCCGGCCCCGGCACCGGATCCGCTGCCTTCGGTCCCTGAGCCGGAGCCACAGCCTTCGGTCCCTGAGCCGGAGCCACAGCCTTCGGTCCCTGAGCCTGTCGAAGGGTCCGAAGGCCCCGCGGCAGGAGCGCCCCCGCCCCGCGATCTGTGAGCATGGAACAGTGAGCCCCGACGATTACACCCCGCACAGCGGGGATCGCCGCTACCGCGTCGAGCACTACGACCTGACGATCGATTACCGCCTCGGCACGAACCGGCTGGACGGCGTCGCCGTGGTGCGCGGTCGTGTGGTCGAGCCGACCAAGGCCGTGTCGTTCGACCTCGCCGGGCTCAGGGCGACCAAGGTGCAGGCCCCGCGCGGCGCGGCGGGAGGCAAGGGCGACCGGATCGGCTTCACCCAGACCGATCGCAAGCTCAAGGTCTCCTTCGGACGGGAGCTCGCGGCGGGCGATCCGTTCGAGCTCACCATCGCGTACGGGGGAGCGCCGCGCCCGCGCCGCACCCGCTGGGGGACGCTCGGCTGGGAGGAGCTGGAGGACGGCGCGATCGTCGCCTCGCAGCCCATCGGCGCGCCCTCGTGGTTCCCCTGCAACGATCATCCGAGCGACAAGGCGACCTATCGCCTCACCGTCACCACGGACCCGGGTTACGCGGTCGCCGCGGCCGAACCCGTGTCGACCGCGACGAAGGGCGGGCGCACGACCTGGGTGTTCGAGCGCTCCGCGCCGACGCCGACCTACCTCGCGACGGTGCAGATCGGGAAGTATGTCTCGCGCGGCATGGATCTCGCCGGGATCGAGGGGCAGGTGCTGCACCCGTCGGCGCTCACTGCGCGCGTGCAGGCGGACCTCGCTCCGCTGCCGCGGATGATGGCCGTGTTCGCCGAGGCGTTCGGACCGTATCCGCTGCCCTCGTACCGGCTCGTGGTGACGGCCGACGACCTGGAGATCCCCCTCGAGGCGCAGGGCATGGGCGTCTTCGGCGCGAACCACATCGACGGCCGGGGGAGCCTCGAGCGTCTCATCGCGCACGAGCTCGCGCACCAGTGGTTCGGCAACAGCGTAGGGGTCGGGCGTTGGCGCGACATCTGGCTGAACGAGGGCTTCGCCTGTTATGCCGAATGGATCTGGTCCGAGCGCAGCGGAGGGCACACCGCGCACGCCAAGGCGCTCGGCCACTGGACCGCGCTCGCGGCCGAGCCACAGGATCTGGTGCTGTCCGACCCGGGTCCGGACCTCATGTTCGACGACCGGGTCTACAAGCGCGGCGCGTTGCTGCTGCACGCGCTGCGGCTGACCGTCGGGGACGACGCGTTCTTCCGGATCCTGCAGACGTGGACGTCGCGCCACGCGGGCGTCACGGCGACGACCGAGGACTTCCGCATGCTCGCCGCCTCCGTCGCCGGGCGCCGGCTGGAGGCCTTCTTCGACGCCTGGCTCGACGAGACCGCATTGCCGCCGCTGCCCGAGGCCCCCGCCGAGGATCCGGCTCCGGTGACCAGGGCGCTGAACGTCACGCCGAGCAGTCCCTCCCAGGCCCGCTGAGCGGTCCCGCCCCTTCCTCCGGGGTCGTTGAGCGAGGACGAGCGAAGCGAGACCGAGACGAAACGCGGCTCCTCCCCCCTCGGGGTCGTTGAGCGAGGACGAGCGTAGCGAGACCGAGACGAAACGCGGCGATCTCGCGAGAGTGCTGCGTTTCGTCTCACTCGGCCTTCGGCCGTGTTCGCTCAACGACCCCGGAGGATGTCGGCCTTCGGCCGTGTTCGCTTGACGACCCCGGGGGATGCCGGCCTCCGGCCGTCTTCGCTCAACTGTCAGTATCGACCCCGGGAGGACGTTCGCTCCGCGACCCGCGGAGATCCCGGGGGATCCCTCGCCTCAGCGCCCGATCCTGGCCAGGGACCGGTCGAAGACCGTGATGAGCAGGAACACTGCGGCGATGCCGATCACGACCCAGCCCAGGGTGTGCAGGCCCGCCGTCGTGGCCCGTGCGCCGTATACGTTGCCGTAGATCACCGACGAGACGATCGCACCGAGGTAGAAGAAGGTGCGCAGCAGCCCGGCGGAGGAGGCGATGCGCTCGGGCTCGGCCTGGAAGTACAGCGAGTTCTGGATCGCGAGGTTGTTCAGCCCCTGCGGGATGCCGAGCACCAGCATCGCGAGCACGAGGAACCAGATCGGCGAGGATCCGGTCATGAACAGCACCAGGATCCCGGCGATGAGCTGCGCGGCGGATCCGACCAGCAGCTTGCCGACGACCTCGGCGCGGCGGCCGAACGCGACGGCCACGGCGATGCCGGCGGCGAACACCGGCAGCAGCACGAGACCCGCGACGGTCGGGGTGAGGCCCCGGCCGTCCTCGAGCCACTGGGTGAAGCCGTACACGAACATGTACGAGATGGTCGCGGTGAGCAGCGACCGCGCATAGCTGAGCAGCAGCGGGACGTTGCCCGAGAGCACGCGCACGTCGATGAACGGATCCGTGAAGCGGCGCTCCCACCACACGAAGACGGCACCCGCGACGAGAGCGAGAGCGAGCAGCCAGAGCAGTGCGCCCGAGATGTTCTGCAGGAAGATCAGCAGCGTGAGCATGGCCATGGCGAAGAGCAGGATCCCGACGCCGTCGATGCGCGGCCGGTCCGCGGGGGCCGGTTCGAGGCCGGTGCGGCGGGGGAAGAAGAGCGCCCCGAGCACGAGGGAGGCGAGGCCGAGGGGGATGTTCACCGCGAACGTGGCGCGCCAGCCCCAGGTGCCGATCAGCAGCCCGCCGAGGGCGGGGGCGACGACCGCGACGGTCTGCGTCGTCACCGAGAGCAGCGTCAGGATCCCCGCCGGCGAGGCGATGCCGGTGCGGTCGGCCTCGGCGCGGATCATGTGCATCGCCGCCGGGTATCCGGCGCAGGTGCCGAGGCCCAGGATCACCCGCGCGGCGACGAGCCACCAGATGCTGTCGCGGTTCTCGGGCGCGAGCAGGCCGATCGCGCCCGCGACGGCGACGAGGATGGCGCCGAGCAGGAAGAGCGTGCGCACGCCGAAGACGTCGACGAGACGGCCGACCAGGGGCTGACCGATCGCGGTCGCCAGGTAGAGGCTCGAGACGAGCCACACCGTCTCGCTCGCGGGAGCGCCGAGGGCGAGGCCGATCGGAGTGAGCGCGACGGCGATGATGGCCGTGTTGATCGGGTTCAGGACCGACCCGAACATCATCGGGGCGAGCAGCCGGCGGTCGAACCGGCCGGCGGGCGCGGGGCCGCCGATCCGCCCGGGCAGGATCGGCATCAGGGCAGCATCCGCTCGAGCACGGCCATCCCGGCCGATACTGCGCGCAGGTCCGCCGGGGCGAGCTCGGTGAGCGCGTGCTCGAGCCAGGCCGCCGCGGCGTTCCTCTGGCCCTCGATTCGCGCCCATCCGGCATCCGTGAGGTCGATGATCTGTCGCCGGCCGTCGCTCGGATCCTGGCTGCGGGTGACGAAGCCCGCTCCCTCCAGCGCCTCGACCGTCGCCGCCATCGATTGCGGTCGCACCCGTTCGGCGACCGCCAGGGCGCTGACGGTCGAGACCCCGCCCTTGCCGAGCCGCGCGAGCGCCGAGGCCTGCGACGGAGTGAGGGCGTCGTCGGCGCCCGCCTCGCGGAAGCGCCGCAACAGGCGCGCGACGACGGTCTGCAGGTCGAGCGCCGTCTGCGCAGGGGTGGGGTCGGCGGACGTCTCGGGAGCGGTGGGCGGCGGGGCCGGGACTTCGGACATATCGACAGTCTAAACTGCACAGGTAAAACTGTCTAATATGTGCGAGGATACGGACATGACCACTGCACTGCTTCTCATGGACTTCCAGAACGGCATCGCCGGACGCTTCGCCGAGACCGCTCCCGAGGTGATCCCGGCCGCCCGCAGGGCGCTCGATGCGGCGCGCGCCGCGCAGATCCCGGTCGTGTTCGTGCGGGTCGCCTTCCGCGAGGGATACCCCGAGGCCGCGACCCGCAACAAGTCCTTCGGGGCGATCGCGGGTTCGGCGAGGGCGCCCCACATGATCGAGGCGGCCGAGGCCACGCAGATCATCGCCGAGCTCGCGCCGCAGCCGGGGGAGCCCGTGGTGGTCAAGCGCCGGGTGGGGGCGTTCGCCTCCGACCTCGACGTGGTGCTGCGCGGCCTCGGCGCGACCGATCTCGTGCTCGCCGGCATCGCCACGAGCGGCGTCGTGCTCAGTACCCTGCGCGATGCCGCCGATCGCGACTTCGGGCTCACGGTGCTCGCCGACGCGTGCGCGGATCAGGATCCCGAGGTGCATCGGGTGCTGCTCGAGAAGGTGTTCCCGCGCCAGGCCGACGTGGTCTCCGTGGACGAGTGGACCGCATCGCTCACGCAGGGCGACGGCCAGGCCTGAACGCGGCCGGGAGCCCCCGTTGCTCCGCGACTCCGGATCCGGAAACCGCGCCCCGTTGCTTCGGGACCCGGATCCTGGACCGCGCGCCCCGGTCGGCGTCAGGGACTCAGCGTGAGCGTCACGACCAGGCCGGGCGCCGCGGGCACCGGGATGACGCGGAACGCCGCCCCGCCGGGCACGGTCGCGCGCCCGTCACCCAGGCGCACCCGATCCGGGGCGATCAGGAGCCCGCGTCCGTCGGCCTTGAGCGCCGCCTCGATCGCGGTCCAGCCCCGCAGATCCGGCGGATCGGCGGGGGCGAACAGCGCCCCGAGTTCGGGTGTGGCGCCCTCGGGCTCGGCGTCGATCCCGAGCGCGCGGGCGTCCTGCTCCCGGGCGACCGCCACCACGACCCACGGCTCCGCATAGGCCACGCTCGCGATCACGGGTGCGGCGGGCAGCACGAGGCGCCCGTGCGGCCCGCCGCACACCACGCAGCGCTGTTCGAACCGCAGGTCGGCTCCGGGGGCGAGCTCGGCGGCCAGTGCGCGGATCAGTGCGCGTCCGGTGTCGCGGCGGGCGTCCGACGGCGTGCGCGCCCACGCGATCCGCGCGTCCTCGACCGTCGTCCGCTGCACGATCCCAGCGTAGGCCGGGGGTGCGGCGGGCGCCGTGACCGGGGCGGAGCTGCCGGAGGGACCGAAGAGAACGACAAGCCGCCGGGATCCGCTCGCGGTGCCGCGAGGCTCCGTCGCGCCGCTCCGGTTCTCGAGGAACCGGTCCTCGACGCGCCGCCGCGGGGCGAGTAGCTTCGGCTCATGGGAGACCGTGTCGACGACCGGGTGTTCACGCGGCAGGACCGCACGCGGTTCCGCGAGAAGACGGCGCGGTGCCTCGATGCTCTGGCCGGCATGCTCGCCGACGGCCAGTTCGAGGTGTCCGAGCCCCGGCTCGGCCTCGAGATCGAGCTGAACCTGGTCGACGATGCCGGCGATCCGGCCATGGCCAATGCGCGAGCGCTCGAGGCGATCGCCGACCCCGCATTCCAGACCGAGCTGGGCCAGTTCAACATCGAGATCAATGTCGAACCACGCCCGCTCGCCGGCAGCAGCATGATCCGGCTCGAGGACTCCCTGCGCGAGGCGCTGAACGCCGCCGACGCGAAGGCGCGCAGCACGGGATGCGGGCTCGCGATGATCGGCATGATGCCCACGCTCGATGAGCACCACTTCACGAGCGAGTGGCTCTCCACCGATCCGCGTTACGACCTGCTCAGCCAGCAGATCCTCGCGGCCCGGGGCGAGGACATCGAGCTGCGCCTCGACGGCGCCGCCCTCGGAGGCACGGGAGGCCGCGAGAGCCTCGACATCGTGTGCGACACGATCCTGCCCGAGGCCGCGTGCACCTCGGTGCAGCTGCACCTGCAGGTGGATCCGGCCGACTTCGCGGCCTACTGGAACTCGGCGCAGGCGATCGCCGGCGTGCAGGTGGCCTTGGCCGCGAACTCCCCGTTCTTCGCCGGGAAGGCGCTGTGGCACGAGACCCGGATCCCGCTGTTCGAGCAGGCGACCGACACCCGCTCGGTCGAGCTGAAGAACCAGCACGTGCGGCCACGGGTGTGGTTCGGGGAGCGCTGGGTGACCTCGATCTTCGACCTCTTCGAGGAGAACTCCCGCTACTTCCCGGCCCTGCTGCCGGTGACGACCGACGAGGATCCGTTCGAGGTGCTCGCCCGCGGAGGCACGCCCGCGCTCGCCGAGCTGCGCATGCACAACGGCACCGTGTACCGCTGGAACCGGCCGATCTACGACGGGCATGGCGACCGCTACCACCTGCGTCTGGAGAATCGCGTGCTGCCGGCCGGACCGTCGATCGTCGACGTGCTCGCCGATGCGGCGTTCTACTACGGGCTCGTGCACGCGCTCGCGCAGGCCGATCGCCCGCTGTGGACGCAGATGACCTTCGATGCCGCCGAGGAGAACCTGCATTCCGCCGCACGCGACGGCATCGAGTCACGGCTGTACTGGCCCGAGATGGGCTGGATCGGTCCGCGCGAGCTCGTGCTGCGCCGACTGCTGCCGCTCGCCGCCGAGGGGCTGGACGGCTTCGGCGTGGATCCGGTGGCGCGCGACCGGTACCTCGGGGTCATCGAGCAGCGCTGCCTGACCGGCCGCAACGGCGCGGTGTGGCAGCGGGACGCCGTCGCCGCCCGCGAGCGCGCCGGGGCCACCCGCTCGGAGGCCTTGCACGGCATGCTCGCCGACTACCTCGAGCACATGCACACCGGAGATCCCGTGCACACCTGGACGCGCTGAGCGCGATCCCTCTCCCCGTGCCGCGGAGGTGGCGCCTTCCTCGTTCACTGGTCGCGAAATGCCGGGTCTCTGCCGGGAGATCGGCACGTCGCGACCAGTGAACGAAGCCCTCACCCCCTCAGATCCGGGAGAGGAACTCCTGGATTCGGTCGGCGACGGGCTCCGCGTCGCGGATCATCGTCTCGTGACCGCAGCCCGGGATCTCCGCGAACTCGCCGTGCGGGATCGCCTCGGCCACGGCGCGGGTCCACGCCGACGGGCAGACCGGGTCGCGCGCGCCGCGAAGAACCAGAGTCGGCACGGAGATCCGCGGATAGACGTCCTCTGGATGATGCGCGACCGTGGCTCGGATCTTGCGGACGATGTGCGGGCCGGCGCGCAGGTACTCCCGCACGCCGCGGACCACGACCCGGGGATCGATCGAGGCGGTGTCGTGCAGGAAGCGCAGCGCCTGGCGCGCCACCCGACGGGCGCCGACGTCGACCGTGGGCGCCGCCAGCACGACCGCCCGCACCCGGTCGGGATGGCGCACCGCCAGCTCCGCCGCGACCTGGCTGCCCATCGAGTGCCCGATCACGGTGACCGGCGGAACACCCGCTGCGGCGAGGTGTGCGGCGATCAGGTCGGCGTGCCCGGGCATCGTGAGAGGACGCTGCGGCTCCGGCGCCGCGCCGAACCCCGGGAGGTCGACGGCGACGACCGTGCCGTCGAGGCGGCGCGCCAGGTCGACGTAGACGCTGCGCCCCATGCCGAGGCCGTGCAGGAGCAGGAAGACGTCCGCCCCGGAGCCGGTGCGTTCGGCGATGAGCGTCGACGAACCGTCCGTGAACGCCGTGACGCTGCCGTCGAGCGCGGGCGTCAGATCGGGAGTGCTCATCCCCCTACTTCACCACATCCCAGACCGTCGCGGTCGCTGAGCCTCTCGAAGCCCCGTGGGCGTGCAAACCCACCATGCATATAGTGCGGAACTACCATTTGCAGGCTGCGAACCTACCATGATGGTGGGTTCACGAATAGAATTCAGACATGGAGCTCATTCGTCGGAACATCTCGGCGTTCGCTCGCGATGTGCTCGACACGATGCCGTGCGCGGTCATCCAGGGCGCGCGGCAGGTGGGCAAGAGCACTCTTGCGCAGCAACTCGCCGGCGAGCGTCGAGCCGTCGCGTACACGATGGACGATCCGGATGTGCGCAGTGCCGCACTCTCGGACCCGCGCGCTTTCCTGAGGCAGCATTCCGAGACGCTGCTCGTCATCGACGAGATCCAGCGCGCCCCGGAACTGATCCTGCCGCTCAAGGCCGAAATCGACCGGGATCGGCGCCCCGGACGCTTTCTGCTCACTGGATCGAGCGATCTTCTCCGCCTTCAGGGGACGCCGGACAGCCTCGCCGGCCGGGCGCTGACCGTTCCTCTGGCCGGCTTCAGCCAGGGAGAGCGGCGCTCCGTCATCGATGACTTCGCTGCAGCCGTGCGCTCCGGCGCGCACGAGCAGGGCGAGCGTTCCGACGTCACCCGAGCCGATATCGCCCGCATGATCCTCGCGGGGGGATATCCGAATGTCCCCGAACTCGAGCGGCTCCGTGCTCCGTGGTTCGACGGGTATGTCGAGCGGATCCTGCGGGTGGATGCCGCCGACATCCGCAGCGGCGCGAACAGCGACCGTCTCGCCGCACTGCTCCGGCTCATCGCGGCCAACCAGGCCGGGGAGCTGGTAAAGGCGCGACTCGCCCGCGACGCAGGGATCCCCGAGACGAGCATCGGCCGTTCTCTGGATGCTCTCGCGGCGCTCTACCTCACCGTGCACCTGCGTCCGTGGACTCCGAACCTCACGGCGCGGGAGGTGTCGAAACCGAAACTCCAGGTCGCCGACAGCGGCCTCGCGGGTGCGATCGCCCGCACGCGAGAGCCGGTGCTCGCGGATCCGGTGCGCGGGGCGAACCTGCTCGGGCCGCTGCTCGAGGGCTTCGTGGTCTCCGAGCTCGCGAAGCAGTCGACGTGGACGGCGGCCCCGTTCCAGCTGTTCCACTGGCGCGATCGCACGGGGAAAGAAGTCGACATCGTTCTCGAGTTCGATGACGGCTCGATCCTGGGGATCGAAGTCAAGAGCAGCAGCACGCCACGAGCAGAGCATTTCTCCGGGTTGCGTGCGCTCTCGGAGCGGCTCGGTGATCGATTCCTCGGCGGGGTGGTTCTGGGTCTGGGGGAGAGCAGTCTTCCCTTCGGACCCAGGCTCTGGTCGCTGCCGGTCTCAGCGCTGTGGAGCCTCGCATCCTGACGAAAGCGCGCCACCGTCGACACCGCCGATCATGCCGCCGACGACTCTCAGCCGATCAGGCTGGGCTGCAGGTCGCGCAGGGTGCGCTTGTGCGTCATCCTCGTCACGCCGATCATCGCGAGCAGCAGGGATCCGACCAGCCAGATCCCGAGCACGCCCAGATCCGCCATCGCCCTGCCGACCTGGCCTCCGTACATGAGCTGACGCATCGCATCCACGACGTATCCCATCGGCAGCACGTGGTGCAGCGCCGCGAGGGGCGCCGGCAGCGTCTGCCACGGGAACGTGCCGCCCGCAGTCACGAGCTGCAGCACCATGAGCACGAGACCCATGAACTGCCCCACGGATCCCAGCCACACGTTCAGCGCGAGGATGATCGCGGCGTAGGTCGCCGACGCGAGCACCATGATCCCGAGCGCACCCCAGCCGTTCTGGAACGTGAACCCGAGCGCCCAGGCGAGCACGCCGAGCAGCCCCACCATCTGCAGGGCGCCGAACGCGGCGGGCGTCAGCCAGCCGGCGAGCGTGATCCGGATCGGCGAGTGCAGCGCCGTCACGGCGCGTCGCGAGATCGGCTTGATGATGAGGAACAGCGCGTAGATGCCGATCCAGCCGGCCAGAGCGGCGAAGAAGGGCGCGAGGCCCTGGCCGTAGTCCTTGGCCGCGGCGACCTTGTCGCTCGACACGTCGACGGGGTTCGCGATCGTCTTCGCCTGCTGCTCGCGCAGCTCGGGGGTGGACGAGGGGATCGCGTCGACGCCGGCGGCCAGGCCGTCGCGCAGCGTTCCGATGCCGGTCGCGAGCGTGCCGAGGCCGTCGTGCAGGGCCTTCGCACCGTCTCGCGCGGTCGCCGCACCCGCGCTCAGCGTGGCAGCGCCACTCGCGGCGGTCTGCCCCCCGTTCGCGAGCTGCTGCGATTTGTCGGCGAGGGTGGCGCTGCCGGAGGCCACCTGGGCGCTGCCGTCGGCGAGCTGGTCGATCTTGCCGACCGCGCCCTGCACGGTGTCGTTGCCGCTGCGCAGCGTGTCGCCGAGCGGATCCAGCTTCGCGAGCACCGCGTCGATGTCGGCCTGCGACATGCCGCGATCCGCCAGGGCCGTCGCGATGTCGCTGCGCACCTGGGGCAGCGTGTCGGTCGCCTGCTGCACGAGGGATCCGGCCTCGTTCGCGTACTGCGCGATCTGCTGGTTGCCGGCGCTCACCTGCTGCGCGCCGTCCGCGAGGGTCGCCGCGCCGGCTGCGAGCTGCTGCGCGCCGTCCGCGAGCTGCGCCGTGCCGCCTGCGAGCTGCGCGGCGCCGTCGGCCAGCTGTGCCGTGCCGTCGGCGAGCTGCCCGCTGCCGGCGACGGCCGTGTTCGCCCCGTCGTACAGCTGCGAGGCGCCGTCGGCGGCCTCGCCGAGCTTGTCTCGCACGTCGCTGAGCCCGGTGAGCAGCTTGTCGGCCGCTTCCTGGCCGACCATCTCGGCGACCGAGCGGCGGATCTTCTCGACGGCGCCGGATCCGATCGACGACGCGAGGTAGTTGTTGGCGTCGTTCGTCTCGAGCTCGATCCGCGCCTGATGCGGGGTCGTGCCGGAGGCGGAGAGCAGCGCCTCGGAGAACGTCTTCGGGATCGTGACCGTGAAGTCGACGTCGCCGTTCTTCAGCGCGGTGCGGGCGGCGTTCGCGCTCATCCGGTTCCAGTCGAACGCCTTGCCCTCGACGAGGTTGTCGGCGACCTTCTCGCCGTAGTTCGTGGTGGTGCCGTTCGAGGTCGCGCCGGCGTCCTCCACGACGAGCCCGACGGGCACCTCGCTGAACTTGCCGTAGGGATCCTGGTTCGCCCACAGGTACAGCCCGCCGTACAGGATCGGCACGGCCATCAGCGCGATCAGGGCGATCACGGCCATCGGGCTTGCGGTCAGCCGGCGCAGCTCGGCGCCGATCATCGCGGGGATCTTCATCGCGCGGCTCCGTTCCCGGTGTCGGTGGATTCGTCTTCGACGGGGTCGTTGAGCGAGGACGCCGCAGGCGACGGAGACGAAACGTGGTGCTCGTGGGGGTGTGGCGTTTCGTCTCGCTGCGCTCGCTCAACGTCCGGATGGGGGGCCGGTTCGTCTTTCATGTGGTCGTTGAGCGAGGACGGCGAAGCCGACGGAGACGAAACGTGGTGCTCGTGGGGGTGGGGCGTTTCGTCTCGCTGCGCTCGCTCAACGACCCCGGGGGTGTCCGGCTCCGGCGGTGTTCGCTCGACGTCCGGATGGGGGGCGGGTTCGGCTTTCATGTGGTCGTTGAGCGAGGACGCCGCAGGCGACGGAGACGAAACGTGGTGCTCTTGCGGGTGTGGCGTTTCGTCTCGCTGCGCTCGCTCAACGACCCCGGGGGTGTCCGGATCCGGCGGTGTTCGTTCATCGTCCAGATGGGGGGCGGGTTCGTCTTCGACGGGGTCGTTGAGCGAGGACGGCGAAGCCGACCGAGACGAAACGTGGTGCTCGTGGGGGTGCGGCGTTTCGTCTCGCTTCGCTCGCTCAACGACCAACGGGTGGGTGGATCCGGTCACGTCGGCGAGCGGGCGCACGGGCACCGTGGCGTTGGACGGGTAGTCGGTCTCGAGCGCCTCGGGGAGCCGCTCGATGACGGCGGCAGCGGATCCGCCGACGATCACGAGCACGGCGAACCCGCGCTCGGCGAACTCGGTGGCGATGCGCCACCAGCCCTCCGGGCGCCCGCCGTGGCGGTCGGGGGATACCAGCACGAACCCTTCCACGTCGTCGCGCAGCACCGCGAGCTCGGCCATGACGCGCACGCGCACGGAGGGCTTGATCGTGCCGATCGGCTGTGCGGCGAGCTCGGCGAAGCCGATCTGCTCCAGCCAGCGCCGGGCGTGCAGCGGTGTGGCGGGGAGCCCGGCGAACATGAGCTCCTCGCCCACGACTGCGGCGAGCGTCACGCCGGGGTGCGGATCGCTGACCTCGGGCGCATCCACGAGCGCCATGCGCCGACGCAGGTCGCGGTCGTTCCTGGCGCCGTCGATCGTGACCTCGCCCGTGTCGGGGCGCATCCGGCCGGTGGCGATGAGCCCCAGCACCGTGGGGCGCAGCTCGGTCTCGGCGAGCACGAACCGAGCGTGACCCGTCTCGATCGAAAGCGTCGTCGGGGGCAGCGCGTGGCCCTTCCTGCCCTTGCTGACCTCATGCACGGCGATCCTCATGCGCGGCCCTCCTCGGCGGGAGTCGTGGTAAGCGGAACCGGCGTCGCTGCCGCCGAGAGCTCGGGGTGCGCGGCGAGCAGCGCGTCGATCTCGCGCCAGCCGAGCCCTGCGATGCTGAGCACGGCGCGCACCGCGATGTCGCCTGCGATGGGGGAGGAGGCGTCGGTGCGGGTGACGACGGTGCGGGCGCTCTCCTCGATGAGGCGGGCGAGAGTCGGCGCGGCCATGTCCTGGCGCAGCTCGCCGTCCTCCTGGCCACGGCGGACGAGCGCCGCGAGCACGCGCCGCAGCGGAGCGAGCGCGGCCGCGGTCTCCTCGACGTGCGCCTCGTTCAGCGCGATCGCCGCGGCCACCTGAACGTGCGCGGCTTCGCGCCACAGGTCGGCGGTGAGCCGCGCCAGCGCGATGCGGCTGTCGGCGTCGTCGACGCGCTGCGCGACGGCGTTGAAGCGCGCGGCCCCGGCGGAGATCAGTGTGTGCACGAGTGCGGTGCGGTCGTCGAAGTGCCCGTACAGGGCGCGGCGGCTGAGGCCGGCGGCGCGCGCGATCTGGTCGATGGACGCATGCGGATCCACGGCCAGGGCCTGCGAGGCGGCGGCGAGGATGCCGGCCCGGTTCTCGGCGGCGTCCCTGCGCTGGCGGCGGGGTGCGGTGGTGTCTGTCACTCGACCAGTGTATGCCTATTCTGCACAGCAGTGTGCAAGTTAGCGGGAGGCGGTGCGGTCTGCCGTTCGTTCAGTGGTCGTGAATTGCGACTCTGCGACGGGCGGAGCGACAATTCGCGACCACTGAACGAGGAACTGCCGGGTCTCCGAGGCGAGGGCCTGTGACACGGCGGGCTGGGTGACGCCCTCGGCGGCGGCGAGCTCGCGCTGGGTGATGCCGAGGCAGCGGCCGTAGGTGAGCCGGCGGGTGCGCGCGCTCATGCCGCTGATGAGCTGGTCGCGTGCGAGGAGCGCGATGTTCGCCTGAGCGCTTCGCTTCTCTGTCTCCGGATCCGTCCGGAGGCTTGTCGAGCCCCGGGCGACTCAGTCCGTGCCGGCGTCGAAGGCCGCGCCCTCGCTCGCCGCGTCCACCGCATCGGCCAGGGCCTCCTCGGTGTCGGCGAGGGTCGTTCCCTCGACCGCGGACGCGATCTCACCGGACTCGCCCGCCGTCACGCGTCCCACGAGCTCGCCGGTCGCCCCGCCGACGAGGCCGAGGCCCGCGTACTGCTCGAGGCGTGCGCGCGAGTCGGCGATGTCGAGGTTGCGCATCGTGAGCTGGCCGATCCGGTCGACCGGCCCGAAGGCCGCGTCCCCGACGCGCTCCATCGACAGCTTCTCCGGGCCGTAGGACAGGTTGGGGGAGACGGTGTCGAGGATCGTCCAGTCGTCGCCGCGGCGCAGGCGGATCGTGACGGTGCCGGAGATCGTGGATCCGACCCAGCGCTGGATCGACTCGCGCAGCATGAGCGACTGCGGCTCGAGCCAGCGGCCCTCGTACATGAGCCGGCCCAGGCGCCGGCCCTGCTCGTGGTAGGTCGCGAGGGTGTCCTCGTTGAGGATGCCGTTGACGAGGCGCTCGTAGGCGATGAACAGCAGCGCCATGCCGGGGGCCTCGTAGATGCCGCGCGACTTCGCCTCGATGATGCGGTTCTCGATCTGATCGCTCATGCCCAGGCCGTGCCGCCCGCCGATGCGGTTGGCCTCGAACACGAGCTCCACCGGATCCGTGAACTCGACGCCGTTGAGCGCGACGGGGCGACCGCCGGCGAAGGTCACCGTGACGTCCTCGGTCTCGATGGCGACGGAGGGATCCCAGTACTTCACACCCATGATCGGGTCGACCGTCTCGAGCGACACGTCGAGGTGCTCGAGGGTCTTCGCCTCGTGCGTGGCGCCCCAGATGTTGGCGTCGGTCGAGTACGCCTTCTCGGCGGAGTCGCGGTACGGGAAGCCGTGCGCGACGAGCCACTCGCTCATCTCCTGGCGTCCGCCGAGCTCGGTGACGAAGTCGGCGTCGAGCCAGGGCTTGTAGATGCGCAGGCGCGGGTTGGCGAGCAGGCCATAGCGGTAGAACCGCTCGATGTCGTTGCCCTTGTAGGTGGATCCGTCGCCCCAGATGTCGACGCCGTCCTCCTTCATGGCGCGCACCAGCAGGGTGCCCGTGACGGCACGGCCGATGGGCGTCGTGTTGAAGTAGGTCTTGCCGCCGGAGCGGATGTGGAACGCGCCGCAGGCCAGGGCGACGAAGCCCTCCTCGACGAGCGCGGTCTTGCAGTCGATGAGGCGCGAGTCCTCTGCGCCGTACTCGAGCGCGCGCCCGGGGATGGATGCGATGTCGTCCTCGTCGGGCTGGCCCAGGTCGCCGGTGTAGGTGTACGGCACGGCGCCCTTGTCGCGCATCCACGCGACAGCCACGGAGGTGTCGAGCCCTCCCGAGAAGGCGATGCCGACGCGCTCGCCGACGGGCAGGGACTGGAGGACCTTGGACATGGGATCCAGTTTAGAGGCCCGGTCCCAACGCTCCAGCCCTCGAGTCGTCCCCGCCAGCGGAGCCTATAGCGTGCGCTGGCGGGGACGACTCGAAGGGGACGAGGGTCAGATCAGGCGGACGTCGACGCCCAGCGCCGCGTAGGTGGACAGTGCACGACGATCGCACGAGAGCAGCGTGATCCCGGCCGCCTTGGCGGCGAGGCCGACCAGGCCGTCGTAGACCGCGCCGCCCGCGATCCCGGCCTCGCTGAGCGTGGCCACGGCGTTCAATGCGATGCTCGGCGGGAGTGCGACCGAGGCGGGGAACTCACGGGAGATCACCAGTGAGGCGTACGGGGCGCTGAGGCGGTTGTCGCCGGGCAGGCGGGTCAGCACGGAGAACGTCTCGAAGAGCGCGTGCCCGGAAAGGCCCAGGGTCATCCCTTGGGTGAGCGCGAAGGCCGACTCGTGTGCGGGGTTCGCATCCCGCAGAACCGCGATCGCCGTGCTTGTGTCGAGAAGGAGGTCAGCGCTGATCGGCAAGGCGCAACTCACGGATGTCGTCAGCAGTGAGAACGGGGCCGCCGGTGATCACCAGTCGCCCTTCCTTCTCGATGACGTTGTCGTGTGTCTCGATCTCGATCCGGATCCCACCACCATCGATGATCAGATCCACCGGGCCCGGGACCATGCCGAGCCGCTCGCGCAGGACGGCAGGGATCACGATCCGCCCCGCCTTGTCCATGGTCGCCTTCATGCCATCAGAATACCATTCAAATGGTATGGGATACCAGGCTGTGCGACCTGCGCCGGATCAGCGGACGTGGAAGCGCCGGTCACGTGCCGCGCTTGCGGGAGACCCAGATCACGCCGGCGCCGAGGGCGAGGATCACGGCGGCGATGCCGACGATGTACAGCGTCACGGTGAGGTAGCTGTTGCCCGGAAGGTGCGGATTGAGGAACGGGTACGGGTACCACCAGTGCTCACCGGTGACAGGGCTGATGATGAGGTTCGCGCGGATCAGCGTGTACGCGGCCCAGGCGAGGGGGAACGCGGCGATCGCGCCCAGCGCGCCCCAGCCCAGACAGCGGCGCCGTGGAGCGAACAGCACGTCGGCCAGCAGCACGAGCGGACCCACCACGTGCAGCACCTCGTTGACCCAGGGTGCGGAGACGCCGACGGAGACGTTGCGCAGCAGCAGGTTGTACACGATGCCCGTCGTGATCATGTAGGTCGAGACGCAGGCGAGCAGAATCGCGAGTCCGCGTGGCTCGGGACGCTCGCCGCGCCCGGCCCCCGAGCCCGTCGTGGTCCCTGAGCCTGCCGTGGTCCCTGAGCCCGTCGTGGTCCCTGAGCCCGTCGTGGCCCCGGAGCCTGTTGTCGTCCCCGAGCCTGCCGAAGGGCGCAGCAGCCAGACGCCCGCCACCGCCAGCATGACCAGCGCTGCGACGTTGGACAGGATCGTGAAATAGCTGAAGAAGTTCGCGATGACCGTGGGCAGGTGGCCCGCCTGCGGCGTGGTCGCCGCGAGCGCGTTCTGCACCGACGTGGTGAGCTGCGTGATGACGCCGGCGAGGATGAGCGCGGCGGCCGCCAGGCGGACGATCGCCCAGGGCGTCGAGCCGATCGACACGGCGGAGCGGGTCGAGGTGCGTGGGCGCACGGAGGTCTGCATGCATCGACGATAGCGGGGTCGCTCGGTCGGCTGAATCAGCTGCCGGGAACAAGCGCTTCGAGCGGTGCAGCCGCGCAACATGGCCTCGGAAGTCCGAACAGTCAAATCTCGGCGTAAGGCGTGCATATCATTAGGATTCACTGGGTGTTCCGTCGACGTTGACGGCTCGGATTCTTGGGGGGTGTGTATGACTCGCTGGGCTCGTCTGACGGTGTTGTCTGTGGTGGCTGCTGTCGCTATGGTCGTGGGGGTGTTGTTCGCCGAGCCGGCCTCGGCGGCTGTGGTCGCCGGATCGGCGGTCTTGGCTGAGGAGCCTGATACGCCGGGCGATCCGGCCGATCTGCCGGCGCTTCCCGCCGAACCGGTGCCGGTGGATGCGCCGGCCGTGCCTGAGGGCAAGAGCTCAGCGCCGGGGCCGATCGCGGGGCCGGCGATCGTCGACATGACAGCACCCGCTGCGCCGAGCGCCGCAGAGGCGGACGGCTCGGTGGATCAGTCGAGTCTTGAGGTCGTGTCGCGCACGGAGACGTCGACGACTTTCAAGCGCGCCGATGGCGCCACTGTGCAGAAGCTGTCGCCGACGCCGATCAATGTGCGGGATGCGAAGGGCAAGTGGGTCGACATCAACACGGCCGTTGCGGATGTCGACGGCAGTTGGCGAGTCAAGGACCACCCGCTGTCGCCGAAGTTCAGCAAGAACGCTGACAACGCCAAGGCCGTCACGGTGACGAGGGACGGGCACTCGGTCGCGTTCTCGTTGGAGGGGGCAGGAGCCGGGCGGATGGAGTCGCCGTTCTGGTTCTGGGACCGATGGGATCGTGTCGCGTTCCGAGACGTGGCCGAGGGCTCCGACCTCGAGTACGAGGTGCGGCTGTCCGAGGTGAAGGAGTCGCTGCTGCTGAAGGCAGCGCCTGCTCGAGGGAAGAACTCGTGGTCGTGGCGTGTGGATGCCGGTGATCTGACGCCACGGCTGGTCGAGGAGTCGCAGGAACTGGAGCTGGTCGATGCGGCGGGCATGGTCGTGTTCACGGTGCCGAGCCCGCTGGCGACCGACTCGAAACCGGTATCCGACAAGGCCGGTCCCGCGGTCGTCCCGTTGAAGGCGTCCATCGCGGCGTCGAGCGGCAAGGGCATCTGGACCTACACGGTGACCGCGGATCGGTCTTGGCTCGCGGCGAAGGATCGCGTGTACCCGGTGCGGATCGACCCGACGATCACGCCCGGGGCCGGCGTGCAGTGGGCATACAAGTCGGACGGGTCGCGCATCGGCGGGCTGCTGTACACCGGCACGACCGGAGAGTCGCCGAACCGATCCTGGCGCTCCGCGTTCACGATCGACTATGGCTCGTCGCCGGGCAGCTTCATCGAAGGCGCACAGATCGGCATCGCCTACGCGGGCTACGGGACGACATCGACTCAGTGGGGGATGGTCAGCAACGCTTCGGACTTCTCGTATGGCGGCGTCGGGGTCGACACAGAGGCCTACTCGCTGGGGACCGGCACGGTCGTCACCCAGGGGGCGGGGGTGGCGCAGCGGACCGTGGATCGCTTCAAGGTGGGTGATCGTCCTGGGTGGATGGTGCGGGGCGACGAGAGCGCCGGGTATTCGTTCAAGCAGGTGGTCACGGCCATGTGGATCTCGTATTGGGAGTATGCGTCAATCTCGCCGTCGCTGCCGGCTGACAATGTGGTGGGTGGGTCGGTGACGCCTACGTTGACCGCGTCGGCGACGAATCCGGGTTCGACGGCGCAGCGGTATGGTTTCGAGGTCTCGTCCACGGCCGATATGAGCAATATCGTGGCGGCTTCAGAGTGGTTGGAGTCGCCGTCGTGGACGGTGCCGGAGGGGGCGTTGAACGCGGGCACCCAATACTGGTGGCGTCCGAAGGTGTATGACTACGACCATAACGGGTGGTATGGGCAGGACACGGTCCGCAGTGGTGAGACACGATCGTTCACGACGAATCAGGTTCCGCTTCCGCTGGCTGCATCGGCGTCACCGGGCACGGAGGCGGGCGCACCGCAGGTCGTGACGACGCTGGTGCCGCAATTGCAGGTGGATGGAGTGAATGACACTGACACGGTCGGTTCGGGTCCGATGACCTATCGCTTCAAGATCGCGACCGGTTCGGATGCGAAGTCGGGGGCCGTGGTCACCTCCGGCTGGGTGACGGCAGATGCAGACGGCAAGGCCCGCTGGACCGTCCCGGCGGGAACCCTGCAGGATGGGGGCATTTATTCCTGGCTGGTGCAGACCAATGACGGCAATGATTCCAACACGTTCAACACCTGGCGCAAGTCGATCAAGGTCGATCTGCGGCTGGGCTCGTCTGGGCCTTCGCCGTTCGAGACGGCGGGCCCGGTGACCGTCAACTTGGCGAACGGCAATGCGAATCTGTCGTTCGCCTCTCCGACCGTGCAGACGCTCGGTGGGCCGATGGGCATGTCGTTCACGTACAACAGCCAGGAGGTCAAGGACGCGAACCGCGGCCTGGTGGGCGAGTACTTTGACGCACGCATGAACGGTGCGGTGCCGGTCACACCGGCCGACTACAAGTTTGATGACAAGACTCCGTTGTTCGTCCGGTCGGATCCGGCGGTGTCGTTCGATTGGGGGGTGGGCTCACCTGCGGAGGCGGTGCCGGTGGATCAGTTCCTGGCTCGATGGTCGGGGTTCGTCACGTTGCCGTCGGTGCTGGTCGGCCAGCCGGTGCAGATCGGGGTACGGCAGGATGATGGCGCGAAGGTATGGGTGAACGGTGAGCAGTTGGTCGACAACTGGGCGCAGACCGCTCCGACGCTCACCTGGGGTCCGCAGCGCACCTACTCAGGCGAGGCGATGCCGATCCGCTTCGAGTACTTCGAGGGCGGGGGAGTCGCGGTCGCGGAGCTGTGGGTCAAAGCGGGCGGCAAGGAGTACATCATTCCGCCGGACTGGTTCACGAAGAAGGTGCAGGTCCTCCCTGTGGGGTGGTCGGCCTCGACGCCGATCGCGGGTGCTTCGGCGACGTGGGTGTCGGTGCAGGTGACGGAGTCGGCGGCGGTGCTCACCGACGCGTCGGGCAAGACGCATACCTATGCTCGGGCGAGTAAGGGCGGCTTCGCCCCGCCGGTGGATGAGTTCGGCACGGTGTCCCTGGACGATTCAGGGTTGGTTGTGTTCACTGATGAGGACGGCACTGTCTATCAGTTCTCCAAGGAGGGGAAGGTCGCATCGGCAACCGCGGTCGCTGACGGGCGGAAGCCGGCGGCGCCGTTCCCCGTGCTGGATGCGCGGGGTGTGACGACGCAGGTCGACGATCCGGTGTCGAAAGACGGCTCCACATATACCCGACGGCTCGAGTTCACGTATCAGGACGGTGCGCAGAACGCGTGCCCGCAGGCGTCGGGATCGGGGTATGCGAAGGCGCCGGTCGACATGTTATGCCGGATCGCCTACCCGGATTCGTCGGTCAGTGAGCTGTTCTACAACACGGCCGGTCAGCTGGCGATGATCCAGGATCCAGGCGCCCCGAAACAGACGACGACGTTCGGGTATGGCTCGGACGGGCTGATCACGACGATCCGCGACGCGGTCGCCAATGACGCGCTGGGTGCGGGTCTGGTCGCCACGGATGCGTCGACCACGCAGATCGGCTATACGGCGGGGAAGGTGACCTCGGTGACACTGCCGGCTCCCGACGGCGTCACCGGGGCGGAGCGCCCAAGCAAGAGCGTGACCTATGTCGACGGGGGCACGACGACGGTGCAGGTCGCCGGGCTTGCCGGTGACGCGAAGACCTCGCTGTTCGACGGGGCCTGGCGGCAGACGTCGACCGCATCTGCGATGGGCGTGACCGGAACGCAGATGTGGGATCCGGTCAAGGATCTAGTGTTGTCCATGACGGACAGTACAACTCTGGTCTCGACCAAGATCTACGACGCCGTCACCGACCGGATCACCGACAATTATGGCCCAGCACCGGCCGCCTGTTATGGCAGCGATCGTCGCCCGGTCGCCGATCCCGTGGGCACGAGCGGCTGCGGGATTCTGCCCGCGCATGCGTCCACGGTGTATGACGGGGGCATGAACGGGCTGCAGGCCACCTATTATCCGAACAAGTCGCTGGCGGGCAAGCCGTCTTTGTTCTCGCTCGGGATCGGCGATCCGACGGGCGCGGTCGACATGGAATGGTTCGGTGGGGGCCCTGGGGGCAGCATCGGCGGTGACAACTGGTCGCTGCGGGCCACGGGCATGGTCACGTTCCCCGAGGCCGGTTCGTACACGCTGCGCGCGACCAGTGATGACGGGGTGCGCGTGTGGGTGAATGACATCCTGATGATCGACCGGTGGGTGCCGCAGGCCCCGACCGACAGCACAGGCCCCGTCTTCACCGTGACGGCGGGCGAGACACGGCGGATCCGGGTCGAGTACTTCGAAGCCACCGGCGACGCGACCCTGCTGCTGAAGTGGGCCACACCGTCCAGTGGTGGCTCGTTCGTCAGCGTTCCGGGCGCACAGTTGCGGCCCGACTACGGACTGGTCACCTCAGCCACGGCAGATGACAGCACGACGGTGACCGGAACGGCGGCGCCGTCGGTGACGAAGGCGACGACATACGAGAATCCATGGCTCGGGCAGGCCACGGCCGAGACGGCCGACCCTGGTGGCCTGGGGCTGACGACGCAGACGAGCTTCGAGCAGCCCGGCGGCTCGGGCTGGCTGCGGCGCCTCACCCGCACCCTCCCCGGAGGAACTGTCACCGGAGCACCTGCGACCGCGACAACGACCACCACCCACTACGGTGACCTCGAGGCGGCGCCCGGGGTGTGCGGGATCCCTGCAGGGACCAAACAGTATGGGCTGGCCAAGAAGGTGACCGGGCCGACGCCCGCCGCCGGCGGCGCGGTGACGACCGAGTATGCATATGACATGTGGGGGCGCACGGTCGGCACCAAGACATCGGGAGACACGAACTGGTCCTGCGTCACCTACGACGCTCGGGGTCGGGTGACGGAGACGATTGCGAACGGTGTCGCGAGCATGGCGACGAAGACCGTAACGACTGCGTACACGCCGCAGGCGGGCGGTCTCAAGGTGGCGGTCAGCGGGGTTGCTGTGGCCGGGTCGCCGAACGGCTCGACGATCACCACGACCACCGACCTCCTCGGCCGGGTCACCAGTTACACCGACGTGTGGGGCACGGTCACGACACCGATCTATGAGAATCTCACCGGGCGGGTGCTCAAAGTCAGCACCACGCCCGCCGGTGGCACCGCGTCGGTGACGGAGAACACATACGACCTCGACGGCAAAGTCAAGACGGTAACCGTCGATGGGCAGGTGCAGGCGACCGTGGCTTACGACGCGGTGCAGCGTCTCTCATCGGTTGTCTATCCGGACGGGTCGGCGCTGACGACCGTGAACCGTGACGCCGCGGGGCGGACTGTCGGGAATATCTGGTCTGTGGCGGGTGAGGTGGTGTCGGATGAGGTGGTCCGTTCGCAGGCGGGTCGGATTGTGTCGCACACCTCGACCCGCGGGAGCCTGACCTACGCGTCCACGTTCGGGTACGACACCGCGGGGCGTCTCGTCGCTGCGACTATACCGGGCCACACGCTGACCTACGGATTTGGTGCTGCGGCCGGTTGTGCGGCGAATATGGAGGCGGGCAAATCCGGGAACCGGACGAGCCTGAGGGACGAGTGGACCGCGCCCGGCCAATCCACGGCCGTATCCACGACGGCATACTGCTACGACTGGGCGGATCGGCTGCAATCCTCCACGGTCATCGGAGCCCCGGTCGGCGCGACGACCGTCGCCGACGGTCTGGCGGCGACGGATATCGCCTATGACGCGCACGGGAACACGACCAAGCTGGCGGATATGACGTTCATCTACGACGCGTCGAACCAGCATGTCGGCACCACCTACGCCGACGGCACCACCGTCACGGTCGCCCGTGACGCGACGGGTCGGGTCGCTGCTCGCACAGTCGACCCGGCAGGCGCACCACCCGCGGTGACGACGAAGTACCTCTACGCGGGTGCGGGGGATGCTGCTTGGGGGCAGTCCTCGGGGACGACTCTGACGACAAGCACGACTCTGCCGGGGGGCCTGAGCCGCACGGTTGTGGGTGCCACGGTGACGTGGTCGTTCCCGGACCTGCTCGGTCACGGGCTTGTCACCCGGACCGGTCCGGCAACGGGGGCGATGCTGCTGTGGGACCCGTTCGGGCAGCCTGTCTACCCGGCCACCTACGCGGTCGGAACTACAGCGACCGACGACACCGGACAGGCGGCCGGCGACACGCTCTGGCACCAGGGCGCCCTCAAGCCTGCCGAATCGGCCGGATCGACCCTGGTGATCGAGATGGGTGCGCGCCTCTACATCCCCAGCCTCGGCAGGTTTCTGCAAGTGGACCCGGTCGAAGGCGGCGTCGACAATAGTTACGTATGGCCTACCGACCCGGTCAATAGCAGCGACATCAGCGGCCAGTTCGCTATCATCATTCCGATCATCGTGATCGCGGTGGCGGCGGTGTTTGCCGCTGCTGCAGGGCTTCTCGGCGGGTACGCGAGTTCCCGGAGGCAAACAACTAGTGCGTCGACGAACTTGACAACGGCTGTCACGACGATGGCCCAGGTGATTGTCAATGTCGTAAGCTCGATACCGCGACCGCAGCCCACCGAGTACCGCCAAGACAAGTCCTACAACGTCTATCAACTCATAATGCCCAGCGGAAGCACCTGGAAGTATGGCATTACGAGTGCTACACCATTGGCAAAGCGGCCGGCGTCACAAGTGCGAGCATGTGAAGCCGCTACCGGAGGGACGTGTGATTGGACATGGAAGGCGCAGGGCCTTCCTGGCTATTACGCAGCAAGGCAGGTGGAGTACTCTCTAATCTATGAATATTATATGGAGAATGGGCATTGTCCGCCCGGTCAGCCAAGCTGTAAATGACATCCGGCTTTCAGATCCATTGCGCGATTTGCGCTGCGGACGTCCTTGACATTGGGAGAAATGTGGCAGGGAAGATGACCCCCGAAGAGCTAAGGCAGATCGCCGCGGCTCAGTCCAAGATCGGACAGCTGGATATACACGGATTCTATGGTGGTTACCTGCTTCAGGGATGGGCGCTGCGCGTTCTTTTCCGATCAGGGCGACGTTATGACGACATGCTGTTGTTTGAGGTCGACGAACGCAGCGAGGTCGGCTACGGTGTCCCACCTGGAGGCGAAGCGAAGATCCTTTCCCGGACGCCGTTCGCCATCGAGGGAGAGCGCGGACCAGTCTTGGTGAGTGAACGAATCATTCCGATGAAGCAGCGGGATCCGGTGGCCTGGGTTGACGCGATCATGGCCAACATCGTTCCCGGTACCCGCACATCCGATGTAGCTCCAGCGATAATGCAGGATGACCGATTCTGGGCTTTGATTGAGTTGTTGCGGCCCGACCCGAGCGGCGAAGGTTTGGAGGAGCTTCTTGCCAAGTTGATTGAGTGCTCGTTCGGTGACGTGATTGCATTCCGCAACACTTTCTTCCAGAAGCTCCGCGACTTGGATCACCCGGGCAACACCGTCTGCATGGGGGGAATCGTGAGTGCGGATGCGTCCCTGTACTACCGATGCGAAATCATCGCTTCCGGGCGGGAGATGTATGAAGCCCGGCTCGCCGAACCCCGGGAGGGTGGCCCGGAGGCGGGAGCCTGGGGCGAGCTTTTGCTTACGATTGCTGACGACGCGAGCGTGTATGAGCTCCCCGAGGCGGAGATTCAAGTAGAGACGGGGAGCAATCCGATCAACTGGCCCGATGCCCCGATACCACCGGAGCCAGCGTGGACGCGGTTGCCAAGCCCTGGACCCTTCTCTTATGACGTCCAGCTCGCCCGGCTTCGCATGGTGGAGGATCCAGCGGTTGTCCGTCGGCACTTCACATCATTCGTCGCGTATGCGATCCGAGACGATGGCAGAATTCGTGAATTGATGGGTTGTCTAACTGCGGGTTCGTTCCCGTCAGCACGAACGGAGATTGACAAATTTCTTCACGTTCATCTTCAAGAGGATGAAAGTCTTCACCCGAGTACTTACGTCTACCAGTCCGGCATCGATGGGGTCGGGGTCGGCGACTCGCTTGTGGAGATCGCCCGCCGAAGTCGGCTGTCAATGGACGACTACGTGGCTACCTACTTCACTGGCGAGAAACCCCCGCCGCGCGCGACCTAGTGTCGCGTGTCGTTAGTTCCTAAATGGTTGGATGATTGGGAGAAATTGGCTATGGCGAATTCTCCGGCTGGGGACAGGCCTGAGGGTGCCGTCGAGTTGGACGTGGGCCGCGGGAGCGACCAGGCTCTGGATCCTCTGACCTGACTTAGGTCATGATGGTTGGTTGTGGATCTTGATTCCTCGTTTGATCTGGGGTTTGTGTTCCTGATTCTCGGGGTTTTGTGCACTAATCTGGGGGTGTGTCTCCGCACGTGCGTGTTGTGAAGACCGCGTCGGGGGCGCGGGCGGTGCAGATCGTGTATTCGAACAGGGCCGGGAAGCGTGATCTCGAGCATGTCGGGTCCGCGCACACGGACGCGGATCTCGCGGCGTTGAAGGCTGCTGCGTGGCAGCGGATCGCGGCGGGGCAGCCGGAGCTGGATCTGCGCGGCGTGGAGCCGCGGCCCGGGTCGGGGACGCCGTTGCCGATCACGTCGTCCAGGATGGGTGCGCTGCTGGACGCGCTCACGCATGCCTACAGGGTGCTGGGGTTCGAGGACGCGACCGGCCGGGACGATGTGTTCCGTGGCCTCGTGCTGGCACGGCTGATCGAGCCGACCAGCAAGCTCGACTCGATCCGTGTGCTCGACGAGGCCGGTCTCGCGTCGCCGTCGTACCGGACGATCAGCCGCGCGTTGCCCCGGTACGCGACCGACGCGTTCCGCACGAAACTGGCCGCCGCGTGCGCCCAGCGGGCAGCGCTGGGGCCTGCCGCGTTGGTCCTCTACGACGCGTCCACCTTGTATTTCGAGGCGCACGAGGGCGACGGGTTCCGTGAGCCCGGGTACTCGAAGGAACGGCGTCTGGAGCCGCAGATCACGATCGGGCTGCTCACGGACACGGCCGGGTTCCCGTTGCAGCTGCACGCGTTCGAGGGCAACAAGGCCGAGACGAAGACCATGCTCCCCGTGATCGAGCGGTTCCTCACCGATCACCCGGTGAAAGACGTCACCGTCGTCGCGGACGCGGAAATGCTCTCCCACGAGAACCGGAAGAAGATCGTCGATGCCGGTCTGTCCTACATCATCGGGCAGAAGGTCCCCGAGATGCCGTATGTCATCACCCAGTGGAAGAAAGACCACCCCGGCACACCGGTCCAGGACGGGCAGGTCTGGGCCACACCCACCTACACCGGGCCCGCCGGGGACCGACGCGAAGCACGAATCTACTACCAGTACCGGGCGGCCCGGGCCCGCCGCACCCTGCACGGCATCGACGAGCAGGTCCGCAAGGCCGAGACCATCGCCGCCGGCCGCGCGCAGGTCAAGCGCAACAGGTTCCTCACCCTCACCGACGAGCACCGTGAAGTGAACCGGGAACTCGAGCAGAAAGCCCGCGATCTCGCCGGACTCAAGGCCTACATCACCAGCCTGCCGCCCGACACCGCCGACGCCGAGTTCGTGATCGCCGCCTACCACCAGCTCTGGCACGTCGAGAAAAGCTTCCGCATGTCGAAACACGACCTCGCCGCCCGCCCCATCTACCACCGGCTCCGAGAATCGATCGACGCGCACCTGACGATCGTGTTCGCCGCGCTCGCGATCGCCCGCCACATCGAGGCCACCACGGGCTGGTCCATCAAGAAATTCGTCACGACCGCACGCCGCTACCGACACATCACGATCAACGCCAACGGGCACGAACTCACCGCCGCCGACCCCATCCCCGACGACCTCACCACCGCGATCAGCGCGATCACCGATAGGCACTAAATGACCTAAGTCAGGTCTGACCTCGCCCGCGAAACGGCACGCCCTGCCGGATCCTGTCGTTCAGGGGTACTTCGTGAGCGCCTTCTGGAACTCGGCGGCCTTCTTCTCGCTCAGCATGTAGCGGCCGACGACCGCGAGCCGCAGACCCTCGAGGGGCTCGCCGGTGCGCTGTGCGGTCTGCTCGCGCGAGGCGCGGTACTCGCCGGTCGTGTCGTTGGCGAGGTCGGTGATGTCGGCGTAGAACCAGCCCGGATCCGGCACGTCGTCGCTGAACCACTCCCAGTCCACCTGGGTCTGGGGCGTCGCACCGCCGTACATCTTCGAGATCACCCCCGGATCCACGCCGCTGCCGGGGTCGTTGAACGCGACCATGCTGCGCCAGCCGTGCTGCGCGATGACCGATTCGACGGTCCGCATGACCTCGAGCTTGTGCGGGTAGCCGGTCACCGGCGTCGTCGTCGCCCAGGTGTCGGACGTGAAGCGCACCAGCATCGACTCGCCGCCGTACCCGTTGCGCTCCGGGCGTTCCTGGGCGTCGGCGGAGCGCACCCACTGCAGGCCGTACTTCGCGGTCAGCTGCGCCCGCACATCGGCCATGGTCTCGTCGGCCAGCGCGGTCAGCTTCTCGAGCGACTGCTGGTTCAGGAACTGGCTCGGATCCTTGTCTTTGATGCCCGGATACGCCTCCCAGAGCTTCTGCGTGTCGGTCTTGTGCCCGTCGTAGGATCCGGTCGCCGCGACCCGCACGGCGCTCAGGGCGCCCATCGTGCCGACGTTCATCACCAGCGCGATCGTGAGGGCGGCGGCCCCCAGCACGCGCCCTGCCCTCGTCGCCACCGCGGCGATCGCGAGACCCAGCACCACGAGCTGCAGCACCAGCAGGGTCGCCCCGAAGAACGCGTCGGCGGCGCCGATCCCGAGCAGGATCAGCATGACGACGGCGAACAGGATCACCGCGCCGAGCGCGATCCAGCCGAGCGTTCTCGGGGCCGATAAGCCGTCCGGGGTCGTCGAGCGAGGACGGACCGCCGGCGATGACCGAGACGAGACGGCGTCACCTGTCGGGTACCGCGTTTCGTCTCGGTCGCCTGCGGCGTCCTCGCTCAACGACCCCGACAGGGGCGCCGAGGGAGCGAATGGAACCACCGGGCCGAGCAGCGCACGCCGGGCGCCGCGGTATCCGCCGGGCGGCGGCACGGGCGGGGCGCCGGCGGAGTCGGACACGTACCGGGGCGGATCGCTGCGCTCTACCATGGCTTGTCCGTTCCGCCGGTCCCTGAGCCTGTGCCGTCGTCCTGGCCGCCCTGCTGGTTCTGCTGGCGGTCCTGCTCGCCCTGCTGCAGCTTCTTCTGCAGTTCGTCGAGCTTGCCCTGATCGGGCTGCGGCGGCTGCTGCTGGTCCTGCTTCTGCGGATCCTGATTCGGATCCGGGTTCTGCTGCTTCTGCTGCTCGTCCTGCTGCTTCTGCTGCAGCCGGTCCTGCTGGTCCTTGTTCGACTGGCTCACGTCGCGTTGCGGATCCGGCGACTGCTCCTGAGCCTGCGTGCTGTCGCACTCCTTCGGCCGGCCGGCGTTCACGTCCAGCGCCCGTGCGTAGTACTCGAGCGCGGTGACGTGGTCCTGCGCGTCGGCGGCGGCGTCGCCCTCGCGCTCGAGCACCAGGGCGAGGTTGAAGCGTACGGCGCACACCTCGAGTCCGTGCGCGAGCGTCAGCGACTCCTCGAACTTCTTCTGCCCGGCGGCGAGCCTTCCGGACTCGGCCAGCCCCACGCCCTGGTCGAACGGGGCCTTGTAGGGCTCGAACCAGTTCGCCGGGGCCAGGCCCTCGGCGGCGCTCACGGATCCGGCGTCGTCGCCGGCCACGTACGCGACGATCGACTGGTAGGCGAAGGCGTACAGGCTCACCAGCTTGCCCACGAACAGCAGCGCCACCAGGACCAGGGGGAGCGAGCCCCACGCGATCCAGCGGCGCGCGGTGCGGCGACGCCGGTTCGCAGCGAGCAGCGCGTGCGCGGCGTCCTCGGTCGATCCGGTCGTTGAGCGAGCGACGGTCGTTGAGCGAGCCGAAGGCGAGTCGAAACGCAGAGACGAAACGCCGCCGCCCTGCAGGAGCAGCGTTTCGTCTCGGTCTGCGTTTCGTCTCGGTCGCTGCGCGTCCTCGCTCGACGACCGTTCGGCGTTCTCGCTCGACGACCCCGGCTGGGAGTTCGCGGGGACATTCATGCGTCACCTCCCGGCATCGGCCGCCCTTCGGCGGGCCTGCGCACCGACAGGCCGCGCATGCGCACGATCAGCATCGTCGCATGGGCGATCTCGACGCACAGCAGCAGGACCACCACGAGCGCCGCGATCCAGCTCAGGTCGGCGGGCTGGGTGAGCGGGTCGTTCTCGCGGTACGCGGTGGTCGAGGCGGGCGCGGGCGGCAGTGCGGCCTTCTCCGCCCCGGTGCGGTGCTCATAGGTCACGCCCAGCTCGCCTGCGATCGTCTGGAGGTTCTTCTCGTCGATCCGGCTGAGCGCATCGGATCCCTGGTACTGGATGTAACCGCCCACGCCGCCGAACGCGCCCGTGGTCTCACGCATGGGACCGCCCTGCGTCGTGCCGTAGCCGAGCACCGCGCCGCTGGAGAGCAGCTTCTTCGCGCTGTGGAAGGACTCCGGCGCGGTCGAGACCGTCTGCTCGCCGTCGCCGAGGTAGAACACCATCCGCGCGCGGTCCGGCGAGGCCTTCTGCGCGCTCTGCAGGGTCTGCGCGAGCAGCTGGTTCGCGATGCCGATCGAGCTGCCCTTGGACTGCCGGGTCACCTCGGGCTGCAGCACGTCGACCGCCGAGACGAGGGCGCCCGTGTCGGTGGTGAGCGGCAGGCGCAGCACCGCGTTCGCGTCGAACGTGAGGAGCGCGAACCGGGCTCCCGGGTACGCCTCGGCGATGCGGCGCACGTCCTCGCGCACGCCCGTCATGCGGGTCTCGGGCGCCGCGCTCGCGGATCCGCTCTTCGCGTCCCAGTCCTCGGCGACCATGCTCGCGGTGGTGTCGATCGCGATCACCACGTCGGTGGCCGAGGCGAGCGTGCGCACGTGCCCGCCGGGGATGCCCGGCCGCAACAGCAGCACGCCGCAGGCGAGGACGAGCAGGATCCGGAGGATCCACATCACGGCGCCGGCGCCGGCCTTGGCAGGGCGCCGCGTTTCGTCTCGGTCGCGCTGCGCGCGTCCTCGCTCAACGACCCCGGGGCGGGGTGGGGGCTGCTTGACGACCCCGGGGTGGGGTGGGGCTTGCTCGACGACCGCGGGGGAAACGCTGCGCACCAGCATCCACACCGCCGCGGTCAGCACGGGCAGCACGAGCAGGATCACCAGGAACGGCGCGAGGACGGGCTGGAGGATCACAGGCGCACCCTCGTCGGCTGGCTGCTGCCAGACGAGTGATCGGGAGGCGCGGATTTTGACGCCCCCGGCGGAGACATTCGCGTCGGCTGGCCGCTGCCAGACGAGTGATCGGGAGGCGCGGATTTCGACGCCCCCGGCGGAGACATTCTCGTCAGCAGGATGACGAAGCCGAGTGCGATCACGATCAGCGCCGCGATCCACAGCTGCGGCACATCGGTCCAGATCACGGTGGCCTGGCCCTTGAGCTGGGTCGCCTCCTGCTTCTGCACCTGCGCGATGATGTCGCCGACCGTCGTGGTCTCCCGCAGCGCGTAGGCCTTGCCGCCGGTCGCCGCAGCGGCGTCGGCGAGGCCCTTGCTGTTCGGCTGGTCGATGCCGGAGACCGGGTTGATCGTGTAGATCCGGATCTTCTTCGAGGCCGCGTAGTCGGCGGCCTCCTGCAGCGTGACGATCGGGGATCCGTTCAGCTCGTTGTCGGTCGCGAGGATGATCGAGCGGGCGCGCTGCTGGTCGGCGTGGTCGAAGCGCATCACGCACGAGGCGAGGCCGTCGCCGATGAGCGAGGCGCCGACGCCGTTCATGGTGCCGACCCACTGCTCGGGGACGGCGGTGGAGTAATCGAAGCCCTTCATGAGGCTGCGCAGGTGCTCCTGGATGAAGGCGTAGTCGTCGGTGAGGGGGAAGACCTGCACCGCGGAGCTGTTGAAGATCGTGAGCCCGACGCGCTCGCCCTTGAACCCGTCGGCGAGCTTGTCGAAGATCGACACGATCTCCTTGTCGACGTCGGTCATGGATCCGGACACGTCCAGGCACAGCATGATGTCGCGGTTGGTCGACACCGGCTGGATCGTCTTCTGCGCGATCGGGCGCGCGGCGACGACACCGCCGAGCACCACCGCGAGCACTCCCAGCGCGACGATGCCCGCGAGCGCCGCCTGGCGCCGGCGCACCGCGCGCCGGAACGCCGGAAGGGAGCGGATCCGCTCGGCGCGGGCGATCGGGGCGCCCTCCGTGGCGGATCCGGTGCCGCGACCGCGCAGCCCGAGCAGCACGCCGAGCACGATCGCGACGATCAGGGCGCCGACGACCGCGAGCAGGATCCAGGCGTTCGCTAGTACCACGTGGTCACCACCCGGCGGGCGGCGTCGGCGCCGAGGAGCGGGTCGACCGGGGCGGTGCGGCGGAAGATGCTCGGGTAGTAGTTGCGCCCGATCGCATCGATGAGCGAAGGGTGAACGCCCAGGCGCACGAGGTCGTCGAGCGCGAGCACGGGCGCCTCGATGCCGCTGTATTCGTTCACGAACCCGCGCACCACGCGGCTCAGGTCGAGGTTGGCGCGGCGGGCATCGGTGATGCCGGCGCGATAGTCGGCCTCGATCTGCGCGATCGTGCCGACGTACTCCTGGCGCAGCACGGTCGCGACGTCGGCCGTGAAGCCCGGCACCGGGACGGGCGCCTCGGCGACCGCGATCGCTCGCCGAGGCCGGGTCAGCACGATGACGAGCCAGGCGGCTCCGGCCAGCAGCGTGAGGATGCCGATCGCGAGCAGGATCCAGCCCCAGCCGTACTGGGCGGGCGGGTACAGCTGGTCGCTGCCAGATGACAGATAGTGAGATGCGAAATTCGACGCCCCCGGCGGGGACTTTCGCATCAGCTCATCGGTGCCGGACATGCGACCTCGCATCCAGCATCCGCAGCAGTGCGCCGACCGCCTCGTCCTGTGCGGCCAGCGGCACGTGCGTGATCTCCAGCCGGCGCAGTAGCGCCTCGGTGCGCGCGGCGTCGGCGGCATCGGCGGCGTGCAGCTCGGCGGCGAGCTCGGCGTCGCCCTGCAGGAACTCGGGGATCGCCCAGCGCGTCGCGACGTCGCGGCGGGCCTTCGCCCCGGGCCCGGCCGGCCGTGCCGCGAGCACCGGCTCGGCGTCGCGCAGGGCGATCCACAGCACGTCGTGCTGCACGTTCAGGCGCCGCAGCAGCCGCTCGGTCTGCCCGCTCACCGGGGCGTCGTCGGTGACCACGACCACGATCATCCGTCGCGAGATCGTGCGCGCGATGTACGACAGCAGCGCATCCCGGTCGCTCGGGACCGCGGCCTCGTCGACCGCGCGGTCGATCGTGCGCAGGGTGTGCTCGAGCGCCGCTTCGCTGCGGCCGATCTCGCGCCGGCGCACCCCGGCCGCGTCGCCGTGCACCAGGCAGAAGTCGTCACCGTGACGGAGCGCGAGCAGTCCCAGCACCCCGACCGTGAGGATCGCCAGGTCCTTCTTCGGCTTCTCGTCGTGCGCGAGCGCGGTCATCGCGAGGCCGGTGTCGACCGCGAACAGCACGGTGTGCATGCGGGTCGCGAGCGAGCGGCGCACCACGGGGGATCCGAGCCGGGCCGTCGCCTTCCAGTCGATGTCGCGGATCTGGTCGCCGTACTCGTAGGCGCGCAGGTCGTCGAAGTCGAGGCTGTGCCCGCGCAGCAGCGACGCGTACGCGCCGTCGAGCGCGTGCGTCGAGGTGCGCGTCGAGTCGATGAAGAGCTTGCCCTTCACCGGCGTCAGCAGGCTGGCCATGGTGTCCTCCGTCTGGCTCCGCGCGCCGACCCCGGGGGGACGGATGGGGAACAGGCCATGGTCAGGGGGTCGGCACGGCGCCGAACACGGCGTCGATCACGTCTTCGCTGCGCACGCTCTCGGCCTCGGCCTCGAAGGTCAGCAGCACGCGGTGGCGGAGCACCAGATGACGCAGGTTCCGCACGTCCTCGGGGATCACGTACGAGCGCCCGGCGAGCAGGGCGAGCGCGCGCGACGCCTGCAGGAATGCGATGGATCCGCGCGGACTGGATCCGTACTTGATGTAGCCGCCGAGGGTCTCGCCGATGTACGGCACCGGGTTCCGCGTGACGTACACGAGCTGGACGATGTAGTTGCGGATCGCCGGGTCGACGTAGACGCGCGAGGAGATGTCCTGCAGCTGCTCGACGTCGGTGAGCGAGATCGTCGTCGAGGCGTGCCGATCCGGATCCAGGGCTCCGGAGTCGATGCGTGCGAGCACCTCGAGCTCGTCGGCGGGGCTCGGGTACTCCACGATCTCCTTGAGCAGGAAGCGGTCCATCTGCGCCTCGGGCAGCTCGTAGGTGCCCTCCTGCTCGATCGGGTTCTGCGTCGCGATCACGAGGAACGGGCGCGGCACCCGGTGCACCTCGCCGCCGATCGTGGTCTGCCGCTCCTGCATCGCCTCGAGCATCGCCGACTGGGTCTTGGCGCTGGAGCGGTTGATCTCGTCCAGCAGCACGAAGTTGGCGTGCACCGGTCCGAGCACGGTGCGGAAGGATCCGCTCGCTGCGTCGTAGATCTGCGTGCCGGTGATGTCGCTGGGCAGCAGGTCGGGGGTGCACTGGATCCGCTTGAAGTCGGCCCTGACCGTGTCAGCCAGGGTGCTCGCGGCGGTGGTCTTGGCGAGTCCCGGCACCGACTCGAGCAGGATGTGCCCGCCCGCCATGAGGGCCAGCAGCAGGCTGGTGCGCAGGCGGTCCTGGCCGACCATGCGGGCGGAGTACGCCTCCGACACCGTGTTCAGGATCTGCCGGGCACGGGCCATCTCCGCCTCGGTGGGCGCGGGCTTCGCGTCGGCGGGCGCGGGCTTGGCGTCGGCGGGGGCCGCCGGGGTGGTGGGCGGGGTCGCCGGTGCCGCCGAGGAGGCGGCGGTGGGCGGGGTCGCCGGGGCGGTGGGCGGGGTCGCCGGTGCCACCGAGGAGGCGGCGAGAGGGGTTGCCGGCTGCGGCGCGGGGGCCGCCGGCTGCTCGCGACGGATGCTCGGCGCGGGTGACATAGCGGGCGCGGGTGGGATCGCGGGCGGGGGAGTGACGATGCCCGCCGGTGGAGGCGGGGTCTGCGCGGCGAACGCGGTGTCGTTGTTCTGGCTCACGAGCGGATCCCCCTGTGGTTCTGCGCGCGCGATCCGGTCGCACGCAACCCTGCCAGCGTAACCGCCGAGGCTGACCGCGCGACCCGGATCGGAGGGGGAGGACTCCCTCCCGGTGATGCGTGTGAGTCCCTTCGGCAGTCCCGTCCACGTCGCGGTCGGAGATCCGGAACCGGGTCATCGCAACCTCTTGCATGCTCCTTCCTCTTACATGCTCCTTCCTCTTGCATGCTCCCTCCTCTTGCATGCTCCCTCCTCTTGCATGCTCCCTCCTCTTGCATGCTCCCTCCTCGTCGACTGCACGCCTTACCGTCGACTGCACGGATTGTTCGCGTCGATATCCGGTGCAGTCGGCAGCAGCCCGTGCACTCGGTGGACGGGCTCCGCGACGATGCGGGTGTCCGAGCAGACCGTCAAGACGCATGTCAGCCGGACCTTCTCCACGCTCGGGCTGCGCGACCGGGTGCAGGCCATGATCCTCGCCGACAGGCCGGACCGGTGTCGCCGGACTGACCGGTGACGAGCCCGCCGTCCGCGACGGCAGTGGAGACGAACGGCAGGCGGGCCTTCTCGTGCAGGGCGCCGTCCTTCTTCATCTCCGCTTCGGCGCCGTACGGGACGAGCTTGTCGACCCCCACGAGGACCTCTTCCCGCCAGGCGAACCCGGGGGCAGATCCGGCCGCGCTGAGGCTGGTGGTCAGATCGTGCGCTCGCCGCGTCGCCACCGCAGTCGGGTGACGAGCACGCCGAGCAGGCAGAGCGCGCCGCCGAGGAACATGAGCGGGGTGGGCACCTCGCCGAGGATCAGCCAGGACAGCAGGATCGCGATCGCGGGCACCACGTAGGTGGTGGCCGAGGTCTGCCCCGCGGTGCTGCGCTGCAGCACGTAGGCCCAGGTGGTGAAGGCGATCGCCGTGGGGAAGACGCCGAGGTAGACCACCCACAGGGTCGCGTCGGGCGGCGCGGTCTGCAGAGCACCCACGAGGCTGCCCGTCCACGGCAGCAGCGCGATCGTGCCGACGGCCGCACCCAGCCAGGTGAGCGTGGTCGCATCCGTGCCCGCGCTGAGCAGGTGCTTCTGCAGCAGAGTGCACCCCGCGTACATGACCGCGGCGAGCAGCGCGAGCAGGAGGTCGGCGATGTCGATGGCCCCGCTCTTCGTCGAGGAGTTCAATCCGATGAGCACGACGCCGGCGAACGCGATCGGCGCCCCGATCAGCAGCGGCTTCGGGAAGCCCTCGCGCAGGAACAGCCCGCTGAAGACGACGACCATGAGCGGGGCGAGGTTGACCACCATCGCGGCGGTTCCGGCGTCGAGGGTGTGCTCGGCGGCGTTGAGCGCGAGGTTGTAGACGCAGAACCAGCCGATGCCCCACCCGGCGACCAGCAGCCCGTGCCGGCGTGCCGGCATCCGGATGCCGCGGCGCAGCGCGATGACCGTCAGCGCGGCGGTGCCCACGGCCATGCGCAGCAGCGCCAGCGCGCCGGGATCGAAATGCGGGCCGGCGCCGCGGATGCCGATGAACGCCGAGGCCCAGAGCACGACCGTGATCACGGCCGCGATCAGGACGAGCGCCCCGTGGCGCCGCGCGGCGGGCGCGACCGCACCGCTCGGATCGGGATCCGCCGGACGAGGAGCCGGTCGTCGCGTGATGTCCGCCATCCTCCGATAGTCGCAGGGGCTACCGACACCGGTCGAGCCCGGCGACGGCCATCCGTCGCCGAGATCCGGCCAGCCTGTGCGGCGTGCTGCACGGGTGGCGGCCGGGGCGAGCGCACCGCGCGGAACGCCGCCGCTGCCGGCGTTCCCGTGTCCTCTCTCCGGTCGTCAGATCTGGCTGCGAGGAGCTTCGATCGGCGCGCCCGGCGTGCCGTCGGAATAGGCGGCGCCGATCAGCGGGTCGCCCAGATCGAGCGCGATCAGGCCCTCCCCGAAGGCGAGCGAAGCGCGACCGGCGCTGTCGAAGGTGACGGATCCGACCTCGGTCGAGCGATAGGTGACCGATGCGGTGGATCCGGGCTGGCCCGCGAGGGCGAGCGTGTAGCTGCTCAGGATGTGGATCCCGAGCAGACCGACGGATTCGTTCCGCGTGAGGCCGGTGAAGGCGAGCGGGGCGGGCGCCGCCGGTGCAGGCGGTGGCGCCGTGGCCCCCGAGGCGGGCGGCGTGCCCCCCGAGGCGGGCGGCGGTGCGGCCGGACCGGCCGGACCGGCCGGACCGGTCGGTGTGACCGGTCCGGTCGGCGTGGATCCGGTGTTCACAGGCTGGCCGGGCACGGCGGGCGCCGGGGTGACGATCGTCTCGGCCGGCGGGATGGTGCTCGTCGGCGACGGAGCGGGGGACGGCGCAGCGGTCGGTGCGGACGTGGTCGGCGACCCGCCGCCCTCGAAGCCGCGCTCCGCGAGCGGGTTCGCCGGCGCGACCGCATCATGCCGAGCGGCTGCGGGGCTCTGTTCCGGGTCTCGCGGCCACAGCCCGGGAAGTCCGAGCCCGGCGATCAGCGCGAGCGCGGCGGCGATCCCGAACCAGACGAACGCAGGGCGCCGACGGGAACCGGATCCGCTCGCCGGCGCGGGATCGACCGGAACGGCGGCCGGCACGATCGCCGCCTGCTGCAGCCGTGCCTCGCGGCGCGGTGACGGTGATGAGATCGCGGACGGCGCGACGAGCGGCGGCGGGGCGACGAGCGGCGGGGCCAGCGGCCCGGCGAGCGGCGGGGCCAGCGGCGGGATCTCGAACTGCGGCGCCGGGAGCGCTTCCCGGCGCAGGCGCGCCTCGCGGCGCGAGGCCCCCGCAGGCATCGCACTCGGGCCTGCGGGGGTCTGATCCGTCGGCTCTGTCATCGTGGTGTCTCCGGCGGCACCGTGCGGCGCCGCGGCTTCACCCTATCGGGTGGCACGGCATCCCGCCTGTGCGGATCCGGCCCGATCATCCGGCGCAGAGGCGCGGGTGGATCTCGTCGCCGGGGCCGCGCGGTCCCTCGCCTCATGCCGCGGACCGTTCGCGTCTTGAAGACGGATTCAATGGTGAATGTATATGCTCTACACATGAACCTCGCACGCCTGATGTTCGGTGCGTCCGGGCTCGGCCGCCGGTGGGGGACGCCCGGCCATGAGGCCGTGGCACGTGCGAGTGCCCGAGCGCTCATCGCGTCAGGCCGGCCGATCGACACGTCGAACGCGTACGCGGCCGGTCGCTCCGAACAGCTGCTCGGGCATGCCCTGCGCGAACTGTCGCCGGCCGACGCGGCCGATGCGGCGACCCGTATCGTCACGAAGGTCGATGCCGACCCCCGGACCGGGCGTCTCGACCGGGAGCGTGTCCTGCGATCGGTGGAGGAGAGCCTCGGCCGCCTGGGTGTCGACCGGGTCCCTCTCCTGCATCTGCATGACCCGTATTCGATCACGTTCGCCGAGGCCGTTTCCCGTGGTGGTGCGGTCGAGGCGCTCGCGGAGCTTCGGGAGTCGGGCGTTGCCGGAGCGATCGGCATCGCAGCCGGCCCCGTGCCGCTGGTGGCTCGCTATGCCGACACCGGCGTCTTCGACGCGGTGCTCGTGCACAATCGCTGGACTCTCGTGGATCGCAGCGCGCGTACGTTCTTCGAGCGCGTGTCGACGCAGGGGATGACGGTCTTCAACGCGGCGCCGTTCGGCGGCGGCCTCCTCGCTCAGGGCGCCGCAAGCGGGGCGACGTATGCCTACCGGCCCGTGACGACCGAGTTGCGGCGATGGGTCGCGCACGTCGAGGCGCTGTCCGCCCGGCACGGCGTCGCGCTCGCCGCCGTCGCGCTGCAGTTCTCGCTGCGCGCGCCTTTCGTCCACTCGACGATCGTCGGCGCATCGTCCGCACAGCGGATCGCTGCCCTCGACGACCTCGGGGAGGCCGTCGTTCCCGACGAGCTGTGGACCGAGCTGGCGGCGATGCCGCCGGCCCCGACGGTGATCGACGACGAGCAGGAGGAACGACGATGACCGCCTACTGGGAGAGCACAGAGCCCGGCGAGGGGCGACGTGCACCGCGAGCGCAGGGGCGCTCGGACGCACGGACGCGGAGCTTGAACGGCGTCTGGAGATTTCGGCTCTCTCCGACCGCTGCCGGCACCGGAGACGCATTCCTGCACGAGGAGTTCGATGACACCGGCTGGGACGAGATGCCGGTGCCTTCGCATTGGGTGCTCGAATCGTTCACGCCGCTCGCCGGCGGCGCGGCGCGCTCGATGCGGGGAACATCCGAGGGGCCGCTGTACACGAACACGTCCTATCCCATTCCGCTCGATCCGCCGCACGTCGGGCCGGACAATCCGACGGGTGACTACCGCCTGGTGTTCGACGGCCCGGACGACTGGGAATCCGCCGTCCTCCGATTCCAGGGTGTGGACTCGTGCGCGAAGGTGTGGCTCAACGGGACGGAGCTCGGCTGGTCGATGGGCAGCCGGCTTCCTTTCGAGTTCGATGCGCCGCTGCGGCCCGGGCCGAACGTTCTCTGCGTGCGGGTCCATCGCTGGTCCGCGGGCACCTACCTGGAGGACCAGGACATGTGGTGGCTTCCGGGCATCTTCCGCGACGTCGAACTCCTGGAGCGTCCGGACGACGCGATCGAGGACTTCTTCGTCCACGCCGACTTCGATCCGGTGACGGGTGCCGGGACGCTGCGTGTGGACGCGTGGGGGACGGATGGTGTGATCCGCGGGCTCGTCGAGGTGCCGGAGCTGGGCGTGCGCGCCGAGACCGGCGAGACGCTGACGATGCCGGTCGAGGCCTGGAGCGCCGAATCGCCGAGGCTCTACACCGGTGTGCTGCGCACCCCCGGTGAAGCAGTGGAGCTGCGCATCGGGTTCCGCCGCATCGAGGTGCGCGACGGTGTGCTGCTCGCCAACGGTGCGCCCCTCGTGTTCCGCGGCGTGAACCGTCACGAGCACCATCCGGACGCAGGGCGTGCGCTCGACCGCGACACGATGCTGCAGGACATCCTGCTCATGAAGCGGGCCAACATCGATGCGGTCCGCACCAGCCACTACCCGCCGCACCCCGAGTTCCTGCGTTTGTGCGATGAATACGGCCTCTGGGTCGTCGAGGAGTGCGACCTCGAGACGCATGGATTCATCTTCACGGGATGGGAGGGCAACCCTCCCGCGGAGCCTGCGTGGCGCCCCGCGCTGCTGGATCGACTGCGCCGGACGGTCGAGCGCGACAAGAACCACCCGAGCATCGTGATCTGGTCGATGGCGAACGAGAGCGGGACTGGTGAGAGCTTCGGGATGATGCGGGACTATCTTGCCGAGCGCGACCCGGCGCGACCCGTCCTGTATGAGCGGGATCCGTCGTATCGCGACTCGGACTTCTTCTCGCTCATGTATCCCTCGCTCGAAGACCTCGACGCCATCGGGCGCCGGGAGGAGCCGCGCCCCGACGGCGTGACGGATGCCGAGGATGAGCGTCGGCGGGGGCTCCCCTTCCTCCTGGTCGAGTACGCGCACGCCATGGGCAACGGTCCTGGCTCCCTGCAGGAGTATCGGCGCATCATGACCGCCCACGACCGCATCTGCGGCGGCTTCGTCTGGGAGTGGATCGACCACGGGTTCAACGCGGTCGACGACGACGGCCACGCGTACGTCATGCACGGGGACGACGTCGTCGGCTATGAGCCGCGCGGCGGGAGGTTCAGCCTGCACGGGCTCGTCTTCAGCGACCGCACGCCGACGCCGGGACTGGTCGAACTCGCTCGGGCGTATGCCCCGATCGAGATCTCGATCGGGATCGACGCCGTCGGTCGCGCGAACGCCACGGTGCGCAACACACGGCACGATGCGGACACCTCCGACCTCGTGTACTCGTGGGCGGCGGAATCGGATGGCATCGTGTTCGACGGCGGATCTCTGGTCGTCCCGATCATCGCCGCCGGCGCCTCGGCGGTCGTCACGCTTCCGCTTGTGCTCAGTGCGCCGGCGCGGGAGACGGTGGTGACGGTCGAGGCGGCTCTGGCTGCGGACGCGGTCTGGGCTTCTGCCGGCCATGTCGTCGCGTGGGGCCAGTCCCTGCGGCACGATGACGTGCCGTCGAGGGTCGAGGCGGCACCGGCCGTGATCACCGACGGCGTCCGCGCCGCAGGGCGCGTCTCGGTCGGACCTGCGCGATTCGACGGCGCGACGGGACGGCTCGTCCAGCTGGGCGGGATCGGGCTCGACGGGCCCTGGCTCGACCTGCACCGGGCACCGACGGAGAACGATCGCGGGCAGGGTTCGCTGAACGACATCGCGTCCGTATGGGCCGCAACGGGCATGGACCGCATGCTCCACCGTGTCGATGACGTCTCCCATGGCGACGGGTGGCTGCGGACTCGGGGCAGGACCGCACCGAGCACGCATCCGCACGCCATCGAGTGGACGATGATGTGGAGAGCGGAGGGACAGGGCGTCCTGCTCGAGGTGGATGCCGACTTCGTCGGCCCCTGGCATGACACGCCTTACCAGCATCGCGACATCTGGGTTCCCCGGCTGGGGCTGCTGTTCGCGCTCCCCGGCGGCATGGACCGGGTCCAGTGGTACGGCCGCGGACCGGGGGAGACCTATGCCGACTCGTACGAGGGTTCACGGATCGGACGATTCGCGTCGAGCATCGACGCGTTGCAGACCCCTTACCCCGTGCCCCAGGAGAACGGCAACCACGTGCAGACGAGGTGGCTGGAGATCAGCGGCTCCGGCGTGATGCGGGTGACCGGTCGGCCCGAGTTCGACTTCACCGTCCGCCGCTGGACGTCGGTCGACCTCGAGCACGCCACCCGTCCGGCTCAGCTCTTCGACTCGGGAACGGTCTGGCTCAACGTCGATCATCGTCAGCAGGGGATCGGGTCGGCGTCGGTGGGGCCGGCCCTCCCCGAGCGCTACCGCGTGCCGCGCGAGCGGACCCGCTGGCGGGTGCACCTCGCGTGAGGCGGTGTCACGTGCCGAGCGTGCGGATCCGCTCGAAGAGATCGTCTGCGCCCACCTGACCGCCCTTGAGGAGCAGCTCGACACCGTCGACGTCGAGGCCGGGGGCGATCGCGCGCAGGAGCACGATGTTGCCCCACGGATTGGCGGCGATCTCGAGCGACCCGACTCCCAGCAGACCCGCGATGCGGCTCGACGTGTCACCGCCGCAGACGATGACGCGGCGCACACCCGCGTCCCGGATCGCCGCGCCGACGAACCGGGCGCACGCGCGTGCGATCGCCGGCAGCGGATCGCTCGCCGCGACGATGACGTCATCCGAGGTGAGGACGACGCTGGTCCCCGCGCGCAGGTGATCGACGACGGATGCGATCGCATCGCTGTCCGCGGGCAGGGGCAGCGGCTGAACATGCCAGCCGGCGTCGGCGGCGGCGGACGCCTGCCGGCGCGTCTTCGCCGACCGGCTGCCGGAGACCACCAGCACGGGCCCTGGCGTCGTCGTCGCCAGGGGAAGCGATGCGCCGCGGCCCTCGGCCGCCAGGGCGAGTCCGAGGCTGAGTCCTCCCGAGCCGACCGCGAACACCGGCGCGGGCAGCTGGGTGACCGCCTGCCCGATGAGCGCGACGTGGTGGTCCTCGAGCGCGTCGAGCACCACCGCAACCTCGCCATCCGCCGCACGGGCGAGAAGCCGGTCGGTGAGATCGGCCGGCGATGAATACTCGGTGAAGGGAATCGCGCCGATCGGCAGCTCCGTCTGGCTGCGGAGATGAACGGTGAGCTCGGACTCCGTCATGGGCGTCGAGGGATGCCGTGACATCGTGGGCTGCCGGTCCAGCCGGTAAACCTGGCCGCCCTCCGCCGCGAAGTGATGGCCGAAGACGGTGTAGCGGCCGAAGTCCGGCTGGGCGAACAGCAGCGGGATCACGGCCGCCGCCACGATCTCACGGCCGAGCTCGATGACGCGACCCAAGCTGCCGATATCGGGTGACGAGTCGGCTGTCGAGCACGCCTTGAACTGGATGACGGGTGGCCGCAGCGATCTCAGCGCTTCGAGTGCGGGCCGCACCTCCGCATCCAGGGCATCGCCCCGCAAAGAGCGTGCGATGCCGGCGATGCCGACGACCTCGACCTCCGCGGCCGCCTCCGCGAGCACGGCGCGATCCGGCACGCCGACGAACAGACGTCCGTGCCAGCCGTGGCGGGTGAACTGCAGGAGTGCGTCGACGCTTCCCGTGAAGTCGTCTCCGTAGAACGCCGCACGGAGCCCGGAGACGGCTGCGGCACCTGCAGCGCTCGGATCGGACTGATCAGTCACGCGCCGGTCCGAAGAGCTCCGTCGCCCGGCGCAGTGGCCGCGATGCGGCGAGGGCGTCCCTGACGGAGCCGCCGCGCGCCGCCGATGCCCACGCGTCTCGCATGCTCTCCACTCCTGCGTGAGCGCCATCCGGGTGCCCGTGGATGCCGCCGCCGGCGAGGACGAGAAGGTCCGTCGTGCCGATCGCGGCATATGTCGCATGGGCGAGCCCGCCCCACTGGCCGGAGGAGAGCACCGGCACGGTCGAGGTCAGGCCCAGGAGCGGTTCACGCACAGCGGCGATCGAATCGAGCACGGCGGCATCCGTCTCATAGAACTTGTTGCTGATCCCGTTGGTGTGCAGATGATCCGCGCCGGACAGACGGGCCAGCTTCTGCCACGCCCTGAAGCTTATCCCGATCTGCTCGGACCGGCCGATCGCGCCGAACATCGCCCGGTGACCGTGGATGGGCACGGAGGATCGCCGGCGCAGGAACTCGAGACCGGCGAGGCCCACGAGGTTGATGCACACCATGACGCAGGTGCCGCCCGCCGCGACCACCAGATCGTGATTCGCCTCCAGGCGATCGATGTCGTCGGTGATGTTGAACGCGTACATCGGCTTGCGCCCGGTGCGGTCGGCGTGCCGTTCGAGCACCGGCATGACGGCTCGCACCCGTTCGGCGAGCGGAGATGCGGGACCGTTGCCCTGGAGCTCGTCGTCCTTGATGAAGTCGATGCCGGCATCGCACAGCTCCTGCACGACGTCGGCCAGCTCGCCGGGGGAGAGTCCGATGCTCGGCTTGATGATCGTGCCGATCATCGCGCCATCGGGACGGTCCATCAGACGGCGGGTGCCCGCGATCCCGAAGGCGGGCCCGGCATAGTGCGCCGAGAACGCCTCGGGCAGCTCGAGGTCGATGAGCCGCACCGCGGCGAGCTCCTTCAACTCGAACAGGTTGCCCGCGACGGCGGCGAGCAGGTTCGGCAAAGACGGCCCGAAATTGTCGAGAGGGAACTTCAGGCGCAGGCGTGCGCGGCGGCGCTCAGCCGGATCCCCGATCGTGCCGGGAAGGGGGCCGAACGCGCTCGGCTCGAGTTCTTCGACCGATTCCACCTGGGCGGCGAAGCGCGCACGGAGGTTGTCGGATTCGCGTTCGACGCGGACGAACGTGCCGGTCGACTGTTCGCCGGCGAGAACCTCGGCGGCGTGCAGAAGAGGCATCGACGTCTCGATGATGTAGGTCGCGATCACATGCTGGCGCGTGGTCATCGGATCACCACACCACCGGGAGCCACACGGACATCTCACCGGCGCCCCGGTTGCCCCACGCGAAGTAGGGCACCAGTCGTGTGCGCACGGTGCCGAGCGGATCGCCGGCGAGCTCCTCGTAGAGCCCTCCATCGCCACCGAGCGGAAGCAGAGCGAGCTCTGCTTCCAGTGTCACGACCTGCGCCCCCGCGATCTCGTTCCGGACCGGGACGAACTTCGTGCCTCGCCGCAGAGCGACGCGTTCGAGGGCGACGCCTTCGGGCAGGTCTGCGCTTTCGAGGCAGTACACAACGGGTCCGCGCTGCACGGCCACGTGTCCGGCGATCTCCTCGGCGAGCCGGTGTCCTCGCAGGATCCGGACGGGCATCGGGAGGACGAGCTCGACGGTGTCGCCCTGCTCCCAGCTGCGATCGATGCGTACGTAGCCCGGGCCGGCGACGGTCGCGGGGGCCCCCGCGACGGAGAGCGTCGCGCCATCCGCCCATTCCGGCACTCGCACGTGCACGGGGACGCCGCCGCCGACCGCTTCGGTTGCCACGAAGCGGATCCGCCCGTCCCACGGAAAGTCGCTCTCCTCGCGCAACGCGAGGACCCGAGCGCCGTCGACGGCGCGAACGGCGCCGCCGCCGTAGAGATGAAGGTGCAGGCCGTCAGCGGAGACGGACGCGGCACGCTCGTGGAAGCGGGCGAGGGTGCGGGCGGTGTTCGGCGGGCAGCAGAAGCAGCTCAGGTAGCTCTCCCGCAGCCGGGCGTCGGAAGGCGGTGGTGCCGGCACGGGGTGCAAAGCCGTGTCTCCTGGACGTCGCAGCGGGAAAGGCAGGTCGCGGACCTGGCGCAGCGGGTTGGTGTAGAAGTAGTCGTCGCCCGCCAGCCCGATGCCGGCCAGGAGGCTGTTGAAGGCGATCCGCTCGATGACCTCGGCGTAACGCGGGTCGGCGGTGAGCGCCAGCATCCGCTCGCTCCAGAGGATCATGCCGATGTTCGCGCACGATTCGTTGTGCGCTGTGGTGTTCGGCAGCTGGTATGCCCGACCGTACGCCTGGTGCACCCGGCTGATACCCTCCTGCCAGGGCGACCCGTCGGGGGAGGCGCCGTCGTAGAGGGCGCCGCAGCCGCCGGTGATGTACAGCTTCGTGTCGACGACGTCATACCACAGCTTCTCCAGCACCGCCTGCAGCTCGTCGTCACCCGTCTCGGCGACCAGGTCGGCCAGGCCGGCATACAGATAGTTGGCGCGCACCGCATGGCCGGATGCGACCGTCTGCTCGCGCACCGGGATGCGGTCCTGGTTGTCGTCGCCGCCGTCCTCGAAGTCGTCGCGTACCTGCAGGAACTGCTCGGCGAGGCGCAGGTACCGCCCGTCGCCCGTCGCGCGGTACAACTCGATGACGGCCATGTAATGAGAGGGGCAGATCGCACTGCGCGCGAGCTCGAGGGGCCTGTTCCGGGCGAGATCCTCGAGGAATCCCGCCGCCTTCTTCGCCACGTCCAGCAGCAGCTCGCTGCCTGTGACCTCGTAGTGGCGCACGCCGGCGGTGATCAGATGGCCGAGGTTGTAGGTCTCGAACGCGAATCGGTCGCCGAGTTCGACCGCCGTCCGCTCGTGCGCCGCCGCGATGATCGTCGGGGTGTGCAGGTATCCGTCAGCGCGCTGCACCGTCGCGATCAGGCGCGCGAGGTCGTCGATCGTCGCGCGCAGCTCGGGCGTGGGGTCGGTCTCGACCTGCGCGATCGTCGCCTCGAACCACTTGTAGACGTCGCCGTCCATGAACGGCGGGCCGGCGTGCTCGCCCTCTTCGATCCCCGCGGCGATGCGGAAGTTGCGCAAGCCGGGGCTGATCGACGGATCGCCGAGGAGGGCGCCCATACGAGGGATCGTGACCTCATGCGTGCGAGTGGTCACGTCGCCCCAGAAGCCTGAAACCCAGCGGGCGCCGTCGGCGCCGAGCGGGGTGAGCGCGGCGTGCGCTCTCGCCGTGGGGTTCGTCGACATGGGGTGCATCCTCTCTGCCGCGCCGTTCGGTCTGGCGCGGCACTTCCCTCCGCGGATCCGTATGGCGCGGAGGCTGTTTGCACGTTCTCGCGAACCTGCATGATGATGCAGTGTAACTCGATCCGGCGCTCGAAGTGAATAGAATTTCAATACCAACTATTGACACACTTCTTCTCTCCGCCTACTCTCGCCTACATAACCCGTCACCACACCTGCATGTCGTCGTCAAGGAGGACGCTATGATCACCCGTCGAACCCGCCGCAGCTTGCTCGCGGTCGGAATCGCGCTTGCCACGGTCGTCCCGCTGGCCGCCTGCTCCTCGGGCACCGGTTCGAGCGGGAGCACCGCCGCGAGCGGTAAGGACCCGGACAAGTTCACGGTGCTGACCGCGAACGAGAACACCACGATCGCGACGGAGCTCGACGCGCTCGCCTCCGGCGCGTGCAAGGCGGAGAACAAGGCTCTGCCGCTGGAGCATCAGACGGTCGCTCAGGCCGACGTCGTGCAGAAGGTCACTCTCCTCGCGAGCCAGGGTGCGCTCCCGGCCCACTTCATCGCGGGCACCGCGATGGTGCGTCCCACCGGCGACCTCGGTGCCGCCAAGCTCACGCTCGACTACAAGACCGCGTTGACCGACCTCGGTGCGTGGAAAGACGTGCTTCCCGCGGCCTCGTCGACCGTGCAGAGCGTCTACGGTCAGATGGTCTCGCTGCCGTACCAGTACAACGTCGAGGGACTCTGGTACAACAAGGAGATCTTCACGAAGCTGGGGCTCAGCACACCGAAGACGTTCGATGATCTGCTCGCCGACGCGAAGAAGATCAAGGATGCCGGTTACACGCCGTTCGCGATCGACGGCAAGGATGCGTGGCCCATCACGCGTCTCATCGGCATGTACATCTTCCGCAACGTCGGACCGGACGCCATGAAGGCCGTCAAGGACGGCAAGACGAAGGTCACAGACGCCGCCTACCTCAAGGCTGCGCAGGAAGTCCAGAAGATGGCCCAGGCCGGCTACTTCGGCGACGGATTCATCTCGAAGGACGGCGCGACCGCGAACAACGACTTCCTCACAGGCAAGGCCGCGATGAAGTACGACGGCTCGTGGCTGCTCAGCAACATCAACGACAAGGCGCAGGACACCATCGGTGCCGACAACATCGGGCTGGCCCCGTTCCCGGCCGTCGACGGCGGCAAGGGCAGCATCGATCAGTGGGCGGCGAACGCGGGTGCGGCGATGGCGATGAACGCCAAGTCGTACGGCCCGAAGACGGGAGCGTGGCTGAAGTGCATCACGCAGAACTACGGCGCACAGGCGCTGCAGGACGCGGGCGTGATCTCGGGCTTCACGGTCAACAAGGACGTGACGGGCGTGCCCGCACCGACGAAGATGGTGCAGGAGAAGGTCGCCGGGATCAAGGAGACCGTGCTCTGGTTCGAGGCGCTGATGGATGCCAAGTCGACCGCACTCGCCCAGTCCAACATCTCGTTGCTGACCACGGGTCAGATGACTCCGCAGGACTACATGTCACAGCTGCAGACGAGCCTCGACGCCAACAAGTAACACGCATCCGAGATCGGTCCGGGTCGCCCCGCGCGGCCCGGACCGACGGATACGGGAGGTTCCCACCATGAAGCGCGTCTTCGGTGATCGCAAGACGATCATCATCCTGCTCGCCCCGACGCTCGTCATCTACGTGCTGCTCAAGCTCGTCCCTGTGCTGTGGTCGCTCGGGCTGTCCTTCTTCGAAGGCAACACGCTGCGCGGGTTCGAGTTCGTGGGGATCTCGAACTTCACGAAGTTCTTCTCCGATCCCGCGGCGATGCAGTCCCTCTGGGTCAGCGTGATCTTCGCCGTCCTGGCCACGGCGGGGCAGATCGTCTTGGGGTATCTCCTCGCCCTGCTCTACGTCTTCGTCCTCCGCAAGGGATCGGCGTTCGTGCGCACGGCGGTCTTCTTCCCGATGGTGCTGCCGACCGTCGCCGTCGCACTGCTGTTCCGCAGCTTGGTGTCGGTCGGGAGCAATCAGGGACCGGTGAACGCGGTCATCAACGTCTTCGGCGGACACAGCATCGAGTTCCTCGCTTCGACGGTCGGCACGATGGGCGTCGCGCTCGCCATGACGTACTGGAGCTCGATGGGGTTCTACGCCGTGTTGCTGTACACGGGACTTCTCGACATCCCTGACGAGATCATCGAGTCGGCTCGGCTGGACGGCGCCAACGGCGTGCGCCTCGTGCGGCACATCGTGATCCCGCTGTCGCTGCCGATCCTGATCTCATCGATCATCTTCAGCTTCAACTCCACACTGAAGGTGTTCGACAGCCTGCTCGCGCTCAACAACGGCGGTCCTGGCACCTCGACCTCCCCCCTCACCCTGTACATGTACCGCACTGCCTTCGAGTACTCGCAGTACGGATACGGCAGCACGATCGCCCTGGTGCTGACTCTCCTCTGTCTCGTCTTCACCCTCGCGGTCTTCCGCTCATCGACACGGAAGGCGGACGCCTGACATGACCGCCGCTCAGACACTCGTCCAGGGCCGCGCCGAATCGCGCACGCGTGATGTGCGCGCCCGCCGGTCACCGCTCCAGCAGGCGCTGCGCGTCATCCGAAGGCTTCCGGTCTGGATCCTCGTCGCCATGCTTCTCGTCATCGTGCTCTACCCGCAGCTCTGGGTGGTCCTCGGCTCGTTCAAGTCGCAGACCGAGTTCCTGTCGAACCCGACCTGGGCGCTGCCACAGGGATGGGACTTCAGCAACTACGTGCAGGCGTTCACGCGGGGCAATGTCGCGGTGAACTATCGCAACAGCCTCCTGGTGACGATCCCGTCCGTCGCGCTGATCCTCTTCCTCGGCGTCGCCGCCGGCTACGCGCTCGAGATCATGGTGTGGCGCGGGCGGAATGCGACGCTGCTGCTCATCCTCGGTGGAATCATGGTCCCCGGTCAGATGATCCTCGTGCCGCTGTTCACCACGTACTTCCACTTCGGCATCACGGACACGCCATGGCCGATGATCATCACCTACACCGTGATGGGGATCCCCCTCACGACCTTCCTGATGGCCGCGTACTTCCGCACGGTCCCGAGAGAGATCTTCGAGGCGGTGACCGTGGACGGCTGCGGACCGCTGCGTGCCTTCTTCCTGATCGGGATGCCGTTGATGCGCAACGCGATCCTCACCGTGGCGCTCGTGCAGTTCTTCAGCGTCTGGAACGATCTCCTGATCGCCCTGACCTTCACGACGAAGCCCTCGCTGGCGACGATCCAGGTGGGGCTGCTCAGCCTGAACGACGAGTACGGATCCACCCAGTACGGACCGCTCTTCGCTGCGATCTCCATCAACATCGTGGTGCTCGGGATCATCTTCCTATTCCTGAACAAGAAGATCATGGCCGGCCTCGCCGCGGGCTCGCTGAAAGGATGACGTCATGAACCGGATCGCGTTCCTGCACACCGGCGCGGTGAACATCGCACCTTTCGGAGAGCTCGCCGGCGAGCTCCTTCCCGGGGTCACCGTCGTGAACTATCTCGACGATCGCATCGTCGCGGACCTCGGCGACGCCGGGCGCGCGGCGTCGGTCCCGGAGCGGATCAACGACCTCGTGCGTGCCGCGGCGGCAGGCGGGGCGGATGCCGTGATGCTCACCTGTTCGTCGATCTCGGAGCTGGCCGAGCCTGCGGCCGCGGCGGCCGGCATCCCGGTGCTGCGCGTCGACGAGGCGATGGCGGACGCCGCCGTGCGTGCGGGGAGGCGCATCAGCGTCCTCGCGACGCTTGCCACCACGTGCCGTCCGACGCTCGCTCTGATCGCGGAGCGGGCCGCCGCCGCGAATGTTCAGCCGGAGCTGACCAGCGAGGTCGTCGAAGGGGCGTTCGCCGCGGTATCGGCGGGCGACCGCGCCACGCACGATCGACTTGTCAGGGCGGCGATCGAACGTGCCGCGGCGCACGCAGACGTCATCGTCCTCGCCCAGGCGTCGATGGCATCGGCCGCGGACGATCTCCCGGGAGACACACCGGTGCTGACCAGTCCGCGACTCGGCGTCGAACGACTCGCCCAGCGCGCGGGTTAGCCGACCGGCGCGTCGGGGGCGCGATCGATCAGAGCCTCGGCCGTGCGCAGGTCGGTGACGAGGGCATTGACCCAGCCGCCGGTGATCGCACCGTGGATCGCCTCCAGCTTGCGCATGCCACCGGCCACCCCGACCCGGCGCGGGATGCGCCGCAGGTCGACGGCGGGAATCGCGATGATCCGGTCGTCCAGCGCGCCGAGCACCGGCGACCCGTCGGCGCGGAAGATCCGGTGGCAGATGTCGCCCACCGCCCCCTCATCGATGAGCGAGGCGGTCTCCGCGACGGAGAACGCGTTGCCGCTCGAGGCGAGCAGATCGGACGGCTCGACACTGCCGATGCCCATGATGGCCATCGTCAGTTCGCGCCAGCGCAGGGTCACCTCGCCGAGTGCGCCCTCCAGGATGCTGTCGCGGATCTCAGGGCCGGCCACGACCCCGGGCGCCTGCACGTAGACGGCTTCGGCCCCGAGCATGCGGGCGAGCTCGCCCAGCAGCCGGTTCGAGTGGCTCTGCACCTCGGCGACGCCGACTCCGCCGAGCAGCTGCACGACGTCGGCCGCGCCGCGGACCGTGAACGGACGCATCCGATCGACCATCGCGAGCAGGGTCTGACTCCATGACGAGATGCCGATCCGGTCGGCGCCCGCGAGGGTGGCCTCCAGGTATGCGGCCGCTCCGGCGCCGATCGCGGCGATCGTCTCCGCGTCCTCGGCGTCGGGGCTGACATCGACGACGACGGCCTCGGCGAGACCGTACCTCTGCTCCAGTTTCTCCTCGAGGTCGGCATACAGACCTGGAGCCACGGTCACCGTCGTGCGGACGATTCCGACGTCCGCCGCCCGCTTGAGCAGGCGCGACACCTTCGCCTGGGAGATGTTCAGAGCGGCGGCGATGTCGGCCTGCCGGACGCCGCGCTCGTGATACATGCGAGCGACCTTGGTGAGCAGGCGCACCTGCCCGTCCAACGGGCGTGCATAGCCTTGCGCCATCAGTGTTCCCTTCCAGGGTCGGCGACCACCTTAGCGCCTGCGACGACGCGCACGTGCTCTCCGTGGCCCACGGTCTCGAGTTCTGCGCCGGGGAGATCGATGATCGCCGTGGACCCCACGGGGACCAGCATCCTCGCGTGCAGATCGTCCCCCTCCCAGCGCCACGATATCGCGGCCTCCCCGTACATCGTCCGGTGCCGGGCTGCGGCGTGCGCGAGTCCGCCGCCCGGCCGGGGGGCGAAGCGGATGAGCCGGTACCCGGGGTCTGCTGCGGCGAGTCCTGCGACGACCCGGTGCATCCAGTCGGCCACGGCGCCCAGCGCATAGTGGTTGAACGACGTCATCTTTCCTGGATTCACCGTGCCGTCCGGCAGCAGCGAGTCCCACCGCTCCCAGATCGTGGTGGCGCCCATCTCGACCTGGTAGAGCCACGACGGGCACTCCCGCTCGAGCAGGAGCGCGTATGCGGCGTCGACATGGCCGGCGTCCGTCAGCGCATCCGAGACGAGCGGCGTGCCCACGAATCCGGTGGCGATGCGGTTCCCGGACGCTGCGACCAGGGTGGCGAGGCGATCGCCCGCGGCGCGCCGTCGAGCATCGTCGGAGATGAGTCCGAATCGCAGTCCGAGCGCGTACGCGGTCTGGGCGTCGCTCGTCATGGAGCCGTCCGCGAGGACGTAGGCGTTTTCGAACGCCGCGGCCACCTCATCCGCGAGAGTTCCGTAGCGGTCGGCGTCGGCCTGCAGTCCCAGCACTCCCGCGATGCGGGACACGGTCCGTGCGGAGTGCGCGAAGTAGGCCGTGGCGACGAGGTAGCGATCGGTGCGGCCTGATGCGGGGTCTTCGGGCGGCGCGGCGGGATCGAGCCAATCGCCCAGCTGGAAGCCGGAATCCCACAGTCGGTTCGGCCCGGCGAGACGAGCGACGAGGTCGACCCAGGCCCGTGCGCTGTCGAACTGGTCGCGGAGCACCCCTTCGTCGCCGAACCGCTGGTAGAGCGTCCAGGGCAGGAGCGTGGCGACATCGCCCCACGCGGCTCCCGGTCGCAGCGGCGTCCACTTGTCGACGGCGGGGATCACCGGGACGTACCAGGGAACCGTGCCGTCAGGCAGCTGCTCGACGGCGAGGTCGCGCAGCCACCCGGTGAGCATCCCCGACACATCGAAGAGCGTCGCCGCCGTAGGCCCGAACACCTGGATATCGCCGGTCCACCCGACGCGCTCGTCGCGCTGCGGGCAGTCGGTGGGGAGGTCGACGATATTGCCTCGCATCCCCCACACGACGTTCTCGTGCAGCCGCTGCAAGGCAGGATCGGAGACGGTCAGCCACCCTGTCCGCTCGAGATCGGTGTGGTAGACGCGCGCCACGAGCGCGCCTGAGGCCGCGTCGGCGTCGAGGTCGCCCGGCCACCCGGTGATCTCGGCGTATCGGAAGCCGTGGAAGGTGAATCGCGGCTCCCATTCCTCCTGAGCCCGCCCGGCGAGGACGTAGGAGTCCCTCGACCGCGCGGAGCGCAGCGGCCGCGTGTAGAGCTCTCCGTCCTGCAGAACCTCGGCGGTGCGAACGGCGACCGCGGTGCCGGCTGGTCCGGTGACGCGGATCCGCACGCGCCCGACGAGGTTCTGGCCGAAATCGAGGATCCGCGCCCCGGAGGGAGAGGTGAGCACCGCGATCGGCGCCACCTCCTGCGTGCAGCGGACCGGCGGTGCCGTGGGTGCGACGAGCGTCGCGGGGTCGCGGTGACGCTCGGAGACGACGTCCCACCCCGCGTCGTCGAAGTCGGGCTGCGACCACCCCGTGTGCTCTTCCCGCGCGTCGTAGTCCTCGCCGTCGTAGATGCCGCTGCGAAGGATCGGGCTGGCCGCCGACCGCCAGGACCAGTCCGTGCCGACGGTCTCGCGACGGCCGTCCGAGTACAGGAATTCCAGCTGGCCCAGGAAGGACTGATCGTCGCCGTAGAGGTTGCGGAATCCCCCGTACCAGCCCAGGCGCCCCCGGTACCAGCCGTCGCCGAGCCAGGCGCCGATCGCATTGCGGCCTGTGTGCAGCAGCGGGGTGATGTCGTACGTGTAATAGCGCAGCCGGCGCCCATACACGGTCCACCCGGGTGAGAGGGCGTCATCGCCGACGCGCCGGCCGTTGATCTCGGCCTCGTAGAGCCCGTGCGCCGTGGCGTACAGGCGCGCGCGGACGAGTCCGTCGCGGATGTCGAAGGTGCGGCGCACGAGCGAGGGGCGGCGCTCGTCGGAGTGCGGGTCTTCGTTCCGGACGGCGCCGACAGGGCGAGCGATCCAGTCCGACGGCTCAAGCAGTCCGATCTCCAGCCGTGTGGGAGCGGAAGGCTCGGACCACGTCCCGTCCGCCCCTTGCACGCAGACCCGCACGGACGCGATGTCGCGTGAGCGCAGCGGCTCGCCCGGCCACGGGACGAGGATCTGCTCGGACGAGGCGACCTCGTGCTGCTCTCGCCGGCCGTCACGGTCCACGAACAGCCGGTAGCGGACCTGCCGCCACCCGGCGGGCGCGGTCGCGATGGACCAGGACAGGCGCGGCGTGCTCTCCCCGATGCCGAAAGGGCGGCGGTGGTGCTCCACGCGGGGTGCGTCGACGCTCACGGAGGACATAGGATCTCATTTTCTTGCAGACATGTATGGTTATTCATATCGTAGCAACGGTCGCACGGATGCGGCCAGTCCCGGAGGGAGCAGACATGATGATCGGCGTCACCGGAAGCGAAGGCAAACTCGGTCGCGCGACGGTCGAGAGACTCAGGTCCGACGGACATCGCGTCATCGGCTTCGATGTCGCGGGGCCCGCCGGCCCCGACTTCACCCGCGTCGACCTCACCGACTTCGGCCAGACGCTCGACGCGCTGTCTTCGGTGACGGCCCGTCACGACGGTCTGGACGCGCTCGTGCATCTCGCTGCGGTCCCGGTCAACGGAATCGTCCCGGATGCCGCGACCTTCCACAACAACATGACGGCGAGCTTCAACGTGCTCTTCGCCGCATACCGCATCGGCATCAAGACGATCGTCACGGCATCCAGCATCACCGCGATGGGGTTCCCGTTCGAGCAGGCCCCGCCCTCGCTGCCCGTCGACGAGACCTTCACCCGTGCGCACAACACGTACGGCCTGGGCAAGGTCGCCGAAGAGGCGATCGCGGCGCAGCTGGCCGGCTGGACGGAAGGCATGTCGATCACCGCGTTGCGATTCACCAACGTGGTGGCCGCGGATGAATACGCCACCTTCGATCGTGCCGGCGACGCGGACTACCGCCGCGATCTCGTCGGATCCTGGATCGACGCGCGGGACGGCGCAGCGGCGGTGGCACTCGCGCTCGGTGCGGCGGAACCGGGCTACGAAGTGTACGTCGTCGCCGCGCCGGAGTCGGGGTCGCGGCATCCTTCACGGGAACTCGCGGCCCGATGGTTCCCGGGGACGCCGATCGCCGATGATCTCGGCGAGTACGAGTCGCTGCTGTCCACTCGCAAGATCCAAGTGCGGCTGGGCTTCCGCGCCGAGCACGACTGGCGCAGCGCAGGATGACCCGCGACCCGCGACCTGTGACTCGGACCCGGTGACCCGGAAGACCCGTCCGGCCTTCCCCGTGGCCTCCCGGATCCCGGCGGCCTCCGCCGCGATCGGGTCCAGGTCCGGCGTCGCACCGGGGCGGTTCGGCGCCCGCAACGGCGTCGGACCCCCTCCGATAGACTGGCTCGGCCCGACCGGGCCAGCTCATCAGCCGGTGCAAACCCGGAGAAAGCACGGCGGTCATCGCGGCCGCAAGGGGCCTTCACGCCTCTGAGAAGGAGAGTCCCATGCCAGGAATCGTGATCGTCGGCGTCCAGTGGGGCGACGAGGGCAAGGGCAAGGCCACGGATCTGCTCGGCGAGCGCACCGACTGGGTCGTCAAGTTCAACGGCGGCAACAACGCGGGCCACACGGTCGTGGTCGGCGACGAGAAGTACGCCCTGCACCTGCTGCCGTCCGGCATCCTCTCGCCCGGCGTCACTCCCGTGATCGGCAACGGCGTCGTGATCGACCTCGAGGTGCTGTTCCACGAGCTCGAGGCGCTCGCGTCCCGCGGTATCGACACCTCGCGCCTCAAGGTCAGCGCGAACGCGCACATCATCACGCAGTACCACCGCACGCTCGACAAGGTCACCGAGCGCTTCCTCGGCAAGCGCATGATCGGCACCACGGGCCGCGGCATCGGCCCGGCCTACGCCGACAAGATCAACCGCGTGGGGATCCGCGTGCAGGACCTCTTCGACGAGAACATCCTGCGGCAGAAGGTCGAGGGAGCCCTCGACCAGAAGAACCACCTGCTGGTCAAGGTCTTCAACCGCCGCGCCATCACGTGCGACGAGATCGTGGAAGACCTGCTCTCCTACGCCGAGCGGCTGCGTCCGATGGTCGCCGACACCGGGCACCTGCTCGACGACGCGCTGCAGCGCGGCGAGGTGGTCGTGTTCGAGGGCGGCCAGGCCACCATGCTCGACGTGGACCACGGCACCTATCCGTTCGTGACGTCGTCGTCGGCGACCGCGGGGGGAGCTGCGACCGGATCCGGGGTCGGCCCCGGGCGCCTGGACCGCATCGTCGGCATCGTGAAGGCGTACACGACGCGGGTCGGATCCGGTCCGTTCCCGACCGAGCTGTTCGACGAGCAGGGCGACTGGCTGCGCGCACGCGGCTTCGAGTTCGGCACCACCACCGGGCGTCCGCGCCGGGTCGGCTGGTACGACGCCCCGATCACCCGCTATGCGACGCGCGTGAACGGCATCACCGATCTGGTGCTCACCAAGCTCGACATCCTGGGAGGGCTCGACGAGATCCCGGTCTGCGTCGCCTACGACGTCGACGGCGTGCGCTTCGACGACGTGCCGGTGAACCAGAGCGACTTCCACCACGCGAAGCCGATCCTGGAGTACTTCCCGGGCTGGCAGGAGGACATCTCCTCCGCCCGCACGTTCGAGGAGCTGCCGAAGAACGCGCAGGACTACGTGCTGGCGCTGGAGAAGATGAGCGGCACGCGCATCTCGGTGATCGGCGTCGGTCCGGAGCGCGACCAGGTGGTCGTGCGGCACGACCTCGTCGACTGAGGATCCGGTCCCTGAGCCTGTCGAAGGGCCTGCGCAGGCACCGCCCGGGCCGCCGGGTCCTGCCTGCCCCGCGAGGTCTCCGCGCGAGGCCTCCGCGCTGGGTCCGCCCTGACCGCCCGCCGAGTGCACCGGTTGTCGCCGAGTGCACCGGCTATCGACGTGAACAGCCCGTGCGCTCGGCAGCTGGCCGTGCACTCGGCGAGAGAGTGAGGATGCGATGACGCGATTCTGGGTCGGCGGCTACGGCGTCGACATGGGCGGGGCCGCCGACGGCATCGGCGTGCTGGCCGTGGACGAGGGACACGGCCCGACCACGCTCGCGTATCGCGGCGCTGTCGCCCCCGCCCCGTCGCCGTCCTGGCTCGCGCAGCACCCGACCCTCGACGTCGTCTACGCCGCGCTCGAGGGATCCGGCGAGGTCGCCGCCTTCGTGCGCACCGGCGAGAGGGCGCTGCGCCCGCTCGGCAGACCGGTCGCCGCCGGACAGAGCGTGTGCCACCTCGCGGTCTCGCCCGACGGACGCTTCCTCGTGGCGAGCTGCTACGGCGACGGCCGCGTGGTGCGGATCGGGCTCGGCGCCGACGGCGCGCTCGTGCCGGACGCGCGCGACAAGGCGGCCGAGCTGCGCGCGGCGCTGCTCGGCGGGAGCGACGGCCCGGCCGAAGCCGGTGACCGCGACGCCGAACAGCGCGAGGGCGCAGAGGCGTCGGAGGACCGCACGGATCCGATGGCCGCGGTGGATCCCCACGCCGCGGATCCGAACCGCCTGGATCCGAACGGCGACCCCCGCGTCTCGCACGCGCACGCCGCCGCGTTCCTGCCCGACGGCCGGATCGCGACGACCGACCTCGGCTACGACCTGGTGCGGATCTGGCGTGCTTCGACAGGCTCAGCAACCGGCTCGGGAGGGCTGACCCTCGACCACGAGGTCGTGCTGCCGCGCGGATCCGGTCCGCGGCACATGGTGGTGCACCCCAGCGGGCATCTGCACGTGGTCACCGAGTACTCGTGCGAGCTGTTCACCCTGGCCGCCGACCGCGAGGGCCGGTGGGGGCTCGTCGCCGGAACCCCGGTCTCGGCGATCGCGACGCCCGGGCACGACTATCCGGCCGAACTCAGCCGGTCGAAGGACGGTGAGACCCTGTACGCCGGGGTGCGCGGCAGCAACACGATCGCCGCGCTGCGCGTGCGCGGATCCGGCGAGGTCGTCGAACCGCTCGCCCTCGCCGACGCGGGCGTGGACTGGCCCCGCCACCACCTCGTACACGAAGGTGCGCTGCTCGTGGCGGGCCAGCGCTCCGACGAGATCAGCGTGCTCGACCTCGACGACCGCACCGGCACCCCGGGGCGCGTCCGGCACCGCACGCCGGCCCCCGCCCCGACGCACCTGCTGCTCGTGCGCTGAGGCGGCGCCTCGGGAGCCGTCGCGGACCACCCAGAGAAGGTTGTCACTACGTCGCCTGAACTCTTGTCGCCCCCGCGTAGGGTAGTGCCGCGAACGACTCGAGGAAGCTCAGATAGTCCCCGATGGGCTCGCGAGGAGCGTCGTTGAGCGAGTAGTCACGCACCCACGTTCCCATCACGGCACGCACCTCATCGGCCTCTGCGCTTTCGTCGAGTTGGCTGTCGATCTCTTCGATAAGTAGAAGCACGGCCTCTCGCGGGGCGGAGGTGGGATGGTCTGCCTGGAAACGATCACGGATTCGATTGACCCTATCTTTGATCAGTTCGCTCGACTGCATGCGGAGGGCCTTGCGCTCTACAGCTGCGAGTTCTCGAAGCAGGAGAGAAAAGTTCGTGGTGAGCCTCTCCCGCGCGGCGATCGGGACATCGCTGGATGCGGCGGACGCAACGACATGTCTCGCGAACGCGATCTTGTCGAGATGAAAGTCATTCTTGGAGAGATGCGCCCTCACGGCTTCCTGCACGCGGTCGAGTGTCCCACCGGAAGTTGAGAATACCGAGTCGGCGTCCAGTTTGAGCCCGTCCACGTTCGCATCGGTGACGAATTCAGCTACGTAGCGACGGACCGCGTGTAGCGCAACTTCCAGTGGAACTAGATCCTCGATGCCGATCACTCCGCCTGGATTGTCCGTATGCAAATCGGCAATGTCCCTCAACTGGCGCACGAACTGAGGATCGACCAACTGTTTACCGTTGGGTCCGCCCTTCCGTAGCTTTGCGATGGCCTGATCGCCGGCCTCGTCGCTATCGAGAAGGACGATTACCGCCGGTTTGTCAACGTCGCGGCCGCGCGCGAGAAATGCCATGTAAGGCACGTGGCTCGCTGATCCTGCGGGAACCAGTGAGATGTCGTTGAGATCCAGATTCTGGGATTCCGGTACTTTGGCTCGTCGAAGGATGCCGGACATGCCAGCGATCATCACCTGATCGGAAGCGCCCTCGAGAATGAGGTTACAGCCACCCATAAAGGTCGTCTCGGCCACGAGCTCTCCGAGCGCGGAGCGGAGAGGCTCGTAGTGGTTCCGTGCGGCGTTAGTTACAACGCGCGTGCCCTCGTCGTGCCGTCCCTTATCCAGAACTCTCAGGCGCTCAGCGTGGTTCTTATCGATGAGGAAGGGCGAGTGGGTCACGTAGACTACCTGAACGGCAGGCACCGCGGGGTCTTGAGGAAAGGCGAAAGCCTCGAAGATTCGGAGCAGGTCCTGCTGTCCAGACGACGACAGGTACGCATCGGGCTCGTCCATCAACAGAATTTCGGGCCGTGAGTTGAACCCCTCCTTCGTCGCCTTCGCAACATGGGCCAGGTATTGCACGAAGTAGCTGAGGAAGTACTTCAGGCCGCCGCTTCTTTCGTCGAACGAGTATGTCCGACCGGTCCTGTCTCGAATCATGAAGTCGAGATGAAACTCCTGGTGCTCTACGAAGAGTTCGAAGTGTTGGTCTTGCCGCCACCAATGCTTGAAGTTAAGTGCGTGGGACAGCTCCGAGTTGATGGTGTCGACGATGCTTGTGGCGTAGCCGCTCTTACCCTGTGCGATCGCGGTTGAAAGCTGTTGAAATAGATCAGGATTGAGTCCAGCTACGTCGAGCAGGAGAGTTCGTGCGAGCTCAAACTTTTTCACGTCGGTATCCGCGACGGTCGAGCTGGCGGTAAGACTCGATCGCAGTGACTCGCGATTCGCTTCGAATTCTGTTGGCGAAGAGACCATTCCGAATGCACCGAAGAGCATCTCCAGCCCCGAGCGTACCTGGGCGTGAGGCATTGCATCCTTTTTCTGGCCAGTTGCTACAAACTTGATTGGTACCGAGTCGGGGAGTGGAACTCCTGCGTCAATCTTGAAGACCGAAGGCATCCCGAGCTGTTCCAGCGCGGACGGCTTCTTCACCGTGGCAACTCTCCAGTCTTTACCAGTTCGCAAGTAGACGCGCGTCTTTGGAGTCGTGTTCATACGGAAGACGGCGAGCTCCTCAGGCACCGTGTCGACCTTCTGCCCAAGCGCTTCCCCAAGGAGAGTCAAGTCGGCGTCGGTGAGGCGACCGAACCTCACGCCAAACTCCGGTAGTAGTAGATCCTTGTGACGAAGAAAGAAGGGAGAGTACCGGCAGAAATCGCGCTGAAGGACCTTCTCGCCAGTTAGACCGAACTCGATCGCGGCTAGAACCTGACTCTTTCCCGACTCGTTGGCGCCGACGATTGTCGTGATGTGCTCGTCCAGTGAGACCTTCACGAACGGATACGGAGCGGCCCCGCCTGGGACGTCGTCCCACGGCAGAGGGTCGTACCCACTGCTCGCTCGCTTCATGAAGTCGTAGTTGAGCGAACGAAAGAAGCGTGCATACACGGCCGTGAGTTGCATCAGTACCCCCAGAGAGTCTTACTCAATGTAGCGAGTAGGTGCGACATTCCAGGTAAGTCCCGGCGAGTTCAATCGTCGCGGCTGTCACAGCCTCGTCTGTTCCTCTGCTCGTGACTCTCGGGCAGCCGTGTCGCCCGGCGAAATCGTAGCAATCCCGATGCGGGCTATGCGCGTAAGGGGAGTTGCGCCCGGGTTGAGTAACTCTGAGTCGACGTTCGGCGCGTGACGTACACTCCGAGGCCTTGCGATGAGGAGCTTCTCCGGGCCGCGAGGCGGTGCAAGTCAAGCCCACTATTCGAGCCGAGTCGTCGTCATTCTGCTCCGAGTCGCAACCTGCCCCAGACTCGCGTCGAACCGATAAGGCGTCGCCGACACACCAGTGTCGCCGACACACGATACGAGGGGCGTTGTTATGAGTGACGAGGCTGACGCGGCGTACGACTCGGGTGGTGGATACGACCCGGATGGCGGGCGCGCCTAATTGAACCGCGAGCGCGCCGTCCACACCGTGTAGGCGGCGCGCTCGTCCGCGGGGGCTACAGGGTCAAGCCTGTGACATTGCAGTTCGGATGACGTTGCGGTCATCGTGTGGTAAGCGCTGCGTCCCTACTACCTGGCTACTCTCGTCACCTTTTCCTGCCACGAGCACGGTGTCGCCAGGGCGAGCCATCTGCAGAGCGGCAAGGATTGCGTCCTTTCGCAGGGGAATCTCGATACTGTCTGGAGCTCCTGCCCGCACCTCGCGCCTGATCCGTTCTGGCGGCTCGCGTCGCGGGTTGTCATCCGTCAACACGACGAGATCAGCCAGCTTCTGTGCGATCTGCCCCATCTCGCGTCGCTTTCCGCGATCTCGCTCACCACCGGCTCCGAACACCAGCAGAAGGCGTCCCGGCGTGCGCGCACGGACAGCCATGAGGGCTATACGAAGCGCTCCGGGATTGTGTGCGGTATCGACCATGGCGGTGATGCCGGCGCGCTCGGCAATGACTTGGAGCCGGCCCTGAGGTGGGGTGACATTCCTGAGCGCATCCGCCACGGCCTCCGGCTCCGCACCGATTCCTGTCACGGCGGCAGCGGCGAGGAGAAGATTTGTGACTGCAATGGAGTGCACCGTGGGGAGCGTGACAGGGTAAGACACGCCGCCGATGGCCAACCGACCGCGAAGCTGGCCGTCGATCTCTTCCGCCCCGAGGAGTCGAACCTCTCCACCGTCACCGACGGTGACTAGGCGGGCTCCACGCCTCTCGACGACTGCTCGAACGAGGCTACCCTGCGCGGAATCGCTCGCGAGAATTGCGATGCCGTCAGGTCGGAGATACTCGTCAAACAATCTGAGCTTTGCGCTCCAGTAGGCGTCGACGCTGCCGTGTACATCCAAGTGGTCGCGTTCGAAGCCAGTAGAGACGGCGGTATCGACCGCCACCCGCTCGAAGAGTCCGTCGGCAAGGATTCCGACGAACGCCTCGATCGAGATCGCTTGTGCTCCTGCGCGCGCCTGGGAGCCGATGAGGCCCGGTAAGTAGTCCGCGGATCGGCGCGTTCTCGCTTCGTGCAGCACTCCGTGGACATCGGTGATCCCGGTCGAGTCGTAGCTGGCGGCTCGCCAACCAACAAGCTTCATCAGTTGCAGAGTCGCAGTCGCGACACTGGTCTTTCCGTTGGTGCCTGTGACAGCCGAGATGAGCGGGCGGCCCTCGGGCATAGTAACGGGTTGGATCATTCTGCCCCTCGAGAGTCTCGGCGGCCTGGGCCGTGCGCATTCATCCCACCACATCCACCTCGCATAGGGGCGCACCTCACCTGATCCGTGCAGCACGTGCGAGATACCGGGTGGGTCAGGGCATGTGCGTATACGGTCGCCAATGAGCGGGTGACCCGAGAGTGTGCGCGTGCGGGTCCGAGCAGCGATCAAGATGGTTGCGGTCGGAGGCCTTGGGCGCGATACGGTGCCACACCGGGATCAGCCACGCGACACACCCCCGATGGATGCCGACGACGCGCAGGCTCCACCCGCTAGATTTCGTTGGGGCGCAGCGAAGATGCTAGGCGTGGCGACGGGATCCTGCCGAGGTAGCACTCGACACGACGAGCCGAGGTCTGGGGAGGTGTCAAGGCGTTGCTTTGCCGTCTCAGTACCTGTCCTGGATCCGGAGGAGTGGTCGGTGCAATTAGAGGGATTCTGGAACTCCCTGTGGGTATCCGCTGTGGCTTCCGGGCTACTTTGGGGCGCCTACCGTGCAGTCGAGTGGCGGTGGCCCGAGCGATACATCGGCATGACTCAGACCTTCGGCCTAACATCGCAGGAGACGCTGCTCAGATTCGCGTCGTTCCGCTTGGTTCCGACGCTGATTGTGGCTGTAACGACTTTCGTCACGGTGGATCGGCTTCACGGATACATCTGGATCGCGGCAGGGGTGATCTGGCTCCTTAGCATTGGTCTAACACACGGACGGGTGGTCGTGAAGAACGTCGTTTCGCGTAATGGCGAGGCGAATCACACTGGTTATCACCTCTGGATGGCATCCGTCTTGACCGCAGCGGTCGTGGTATCGGGGTTCGTCTGGCCCCTTTGGGCACCCGTTGTGCCAAGCCCAAAGGAACTCCTGAACGCGCTCTGGTCGGGGGCGCTCACGGCCGCGCTCGGGGGAACCCTGTACCTGCTTCTAAAGGAGCGGCCAGCGGGCGCACCAGCAGACGGCCCACACTATCTCGCAGATCGCGCGGTTCGAGACGTGGGCATTGAAGCCTTCGACTGGGCATACAAATCCGCGATGCTCGCAGGTGGAAACCCCATCCTTCTACGGGCGATTCTCATTGCTGAGTCGGCTCAGCGGCCGAGGTGGTTTCGTCAGATTGAGAACTTAGGCGTTTGGCTCGGAGTCGCAAAAACCTCTGGTGTTATGCAGATGCCCAGCAAGCGGCCGTTGAGCGATCTGGATTCCATCCAGGCGGCAGCTCTGCGGTACGCCGGCAAATGGCAACTAAGACAGGAAGGGCTGGGATCAGGCTGGAGGTGGTCAATCGACTGGGGTGAGGAATGGGCGGTACTCACCAAACAGAATCCAGATCTTTCGTACTTCGACTCCGTCAGGGACGTGGGAAGGATGTTGCTCGAGTTCGGTAACTCGTTCGGCCAGCCCGACCCTGCACTCGGGCTCGTGTTCGAATCCAGGCGATACGCCGGGCGGATCGCGCTACGCGGTTTGACCCCGGCTCGCTCCATCACCATGAGGGCTTTCGTTGATGCTGAAGCGATCGCTCTCTTAAAGGCGGCACGTCCCGAGAGGGCACCTTCGGGTTCGTGGTGGTCGTGGGAGATCGACTTCGACCCGCGAACCACTGTTGTCGAGCTCTCGGTGGACGAAGGTGCCCCTGTACGGCGACTGGAGCTTCGGAACGGGCTTGTGCATCGGATGGATCCCATGACTGCAGCGCGGAACCAAGGTGACGGCGAGCCTACTTATTATCCTGACGGGGGAGGCGCCGTCTACAGCGCGGACGGGGGAGACGCCGTTTACAGCGCGGAGGGCGGAGGACTGCACTACTACCCTGACGGGGGAGGCGTCGCCCACAACGCGGAGGGCGGTAAACCGCCGTACGACCCGGACGCAAGAGGTTAGGGCGCACGTGGTGACCGGAGTTCTCTGCGCGAGCGGAGACCGTCCTTTGAACGATGCGCGTGGCCCTGTCTGGCAGTCACCGCGAGCACGCCACGGTCGCTCGTCGGAAATCCGGAGTCTATACACGACTCCAACGACCCTTCTGCTTGCAGCGACACCTTCAACGTGGTTGTCCGCCAGTTGGTGAGACGAGGCCTTGTGTGTCTGTCAGGACCCCCGAGCGCATGGCGCTGCTCGCGTGACGCCTGATTTGTGGCCGCACATTCGAGCGCTCTCACACTCCGATCCCGCCCCCGCACTCGGGCGCCAACCACCGGCCCCAGCACCATCGCCGCCTCCCGGTTCCCCGCCGCACGCCCCACCTCGGCCTGAGCCGCGTGCACAGCGTCCTGCATCGTCAACTCCGGAGTGCCGCGCAGCATCGACTCGGCGAGGCACTCGCGGGCGGTCGCATCCGTCCGCGCAACTACGACCGCGACGTATCGCACCCCGCCCTCGTGTGAGTTCCACGTAGGGTCCGGCGGCATCTACATCGGGCCCGACCACTGAGGCGTCGGCAGTGTCGCCCTGCACGCCGTGCACGGTGGACGCGTGCGCCAACTGCAGGTGTTCGCGCGTAATCGGTGGACACACGCCTCACTTCGCCACGGTTGCCCACGGAGACAAGTGACAGGTACTCGCCGCGGATGCCGTGCACGGGGGAACAACTGCGCACGATTCTCGACCCCCGGTCAGCCGATCGCTGCGACGGGTCTGGACGCTGCGCCGACGAGGATCCGCTGCTGCCCGATTCGCCACGCGGCGACGCGTACGTCGAGCTCGCCCTGACCGACGTGCCGCTACAGGTTCAGCCCGGCGTCGAGCCGCCGCGGATCGATGCGCGCCGCCACGGCCGCCAGGAGCGGTGCGAGGTGGTGGATCCAATCGTGAACGCGACCCGATCGTCACGGACGAGGGCGAAGACCTCAGGATCCTCGAGCACGCAGTAGCCGTGATCGGTGCGATCGCAGCCCAGCAGGTCGAGGCAGGTGATCGTGTTCTGCGCTCGGGGTGTGCTTGAAGAGTGCGCCGTGCACTTCAGCCCTGCCTGACCGGCCAGCCGATACGGGTCGGCGAACCGCTCCGGGGCACCCGCCGTCTCGAGGTTCGGGACGAGGTCTCCGGTCACGCCACCTGCGCCACCGGGGCCGGCTGCTGCAGGTGCTCCACCACGTACTCCGCGTCGCGGCCCATGCCCATGAGCGTCGGCGAGGCGATCGAGTACTGGAACGGCAGTCCCATGAACGCGAGCCCCGGCACGACCGTCGACATGCCCCGCTCGTGCCGCACGCCCTGATCGTCGGCGAAGCCGGGGATGTCGATCCAGTCCAGGATCGGACGGGATCCGGTGCACCACACGATCGTCTTCGGATCCAGTCGCTCGCCGTCCTCGAGCACCGGGCGACCGGCGTCGACCCCCGCGACGCGCCCCACCTGCCGGATACCGGCTCTGCGCAGGTCCGACAGGTGGTTGCGCACCAGGTTCACGCCGTGCCCGCGGCGCTCCTCCCACGCGCGGCGCCCCTTCTCGGTGTCGCTGGTGGCGTTGCGCAGCCGCCGGATGAAGATGTCGCTGATCAGATTGCCGATCGGGGTGTCGATCCGCCCGGGAACCTGTCCGGGGTTGCGCCCCGCGATGGTCGTCTCATGGCCGGCCGCGGCCGCCTCGAGTGCGATGTCGGTGCCGGAGTTCGCCGCGCCCACGACGAGCACCGGGCCCCCGGCCAGGTCCTCGGGGCCGTGGTAGTCGAGCGAGTGCAGCTGCCGGATCGACGGATCCACGTCGGCTGCGAACCCCGGCACGATTGGGCGGTGGTGCAGCCCGGCGGCGACGACCACGCGCTCCGCGACGACCTCCTCGCCGGTGCCGAGCGTCAGGTGGAACAGCCTCTCGGCGTCCACGTGCAGCCGCCGCACCCGCGTCGCGGTGCGCACCGGGATCTCGAAGGTCGCCGCGTACCGCTCCAGGTAGTCGGCGAGCTGGGCGGCGGTGGGGTATTCGAACACCCCGATGCCGAGTCGCAGGCCGGGCAGCTCTGCCCAGCGCCGCGGGGTGAACAGGCGCAGGGAGCGGTAGCGCTCCCGCCAGCTGTCCCCGATGCGGGCGTGGGCGTCGAAGACCTGGATCCCCATCCCGCGATCCATCGCGCGGCGGGCGGTGTGCAGTCCCGCCGCCCCCGCGCCGATGATGGCCAGGTCGAGTGTCGTGGTGGACATGGTCGCCTCCTTCTCAGGCTCTCCGGCACGGTACGGCGCGGCGAGGGGGGCCGGCATCGGCAGAAATGACCAATTCCGCGACGGGACCGGATCGGAGGATGACGACACGGAGCATCCGTTCCTGAGCCTGTCGAAGGCCGGATCCGGCGGGTGCGCGGATCCGATTCGGCTCAGGTCGGGTTGACGAGTCCGTGTGCGTACGCGTACGCGGTCGCGGCCGACCTCGACGGCACGTCGAGCTTGCTCAGGATGCTTCCCACGTGGCGGGCGACGGTGCGGTCGCTGAGGAACAGGCGTTCGGCGATGCGCCGATTCGACCATCCCCGGGCGACGAGCTCGAGTACCTCGCGTTCGCGGCGGCTGAGCCCCGGATCCGTCGGCACCGACGTCGAGGCCGTCGCGAGCCGCTCCAGCCGGGCGAGGTCGGGCACGGCGCCGAGTCCCTCCAGCGCCGTGCGGGCGGCGTCGAACTCGAGCTGCGCGCCCTCCTCGTCGCCGGCGGCACGGGAGGCGGATCCGATCGCGATACGCACCAGCGCGGCCTGATGGGGTGCGTCGAGGCGTCGCCAGTCCAGCCACGCGGTGCGCAGCGGCGGCAGTGCGTCGGCGGGGCGGCCCTCGCGCAGCGCGACCTCGCCCCTGGCCTGGGCGGCTTGGGCTCGTAGGGACAGGGTGTCGAACACGGCCGCGCAGGCGGCGAGCTCCTCGGCTGCGGCGCGGGCGTCGGCGATGCGCCCGCGGTCCAGCGCGACGGCCACCGCGGCGGCCAGCACCTCGGCGCGCTCGGCGGGACCGAGCGGGCCCGACCGCGCCCGGGCGAGGCCGTTCCACGCCGTGTCGAGCTCGCCGGCATCGCGGTGCAGCAGGGCGAGCCCCGGCTGCACGTCCCGGCCCAGAGCGGAGGCCCGCCGGAAGGCGTCCCGCGCGGCGGCCGCCCGGCCTCCGACGCGGTGCAGCTCAGCGGCCCGGTACCACGCGTTTCCGAGGGTCTCGGTGCGCTTCTCGGTGCGGCACACCAGCTCGGCGGCTTTCGCAGCCGCGGCCCATTCGCCGCCCATCTGCATGACGGTGGCGCGGTGCAGCGTGCACTCCCCGCGGAACGGCTCCAGCCCCCGCTGCGTGTCGCACCAGTCGCCGAGGTCGCGCGTCCACACCCGAGCCCGCTCCAGGTCGCCGCGGGCGAGGAGGCTCGCGACCACGGCGCAGAACGCCGGGCCCGCGGCGCGGTCGCTCACCCGCCCGGATCCGATCATGAGCATGACCCGGTCGAGGCAGTCGAAACCCTCCTCCGCGCGGCCCGTCTGCACGAGCGCCCGCCCCAGTCCCATCGTGGCGAGCGCGTCGACGTCGCCGTCGCCCGCCGCACCCGCGAGCGCCGCCGCCCGGCGATACAGCGGCACGGCTCCCTCCGCGTCGCCCTGCGCATACCGCGCCACGGCGCGGCACAGCTCTCGGGACGCGTCGGTGCGCGCGTCCGCATCGGGGCGGGCGCAGAGCTCGAACAGCCGGCTCATCCAGGTGCGGGCCAGCACCGCCTCCCCGTGCTCGCTGAGGGTGAAGCCGAGCCAGAACACGCACCGCACCGCGGCGGCGAGGTCGCCCGCGTCCAGGAACGCGAGGTGCGCGCGCTCCCAGGCGCGGACGCTGATCTCGTCGCGTCCGGTGAACCACGCCGCCTGACCGAGCTCGTCCAGCTCGTGGGGGGCGAGGTGCGCCTCGCGCGCGACGAGCTCGTCGAACCGTCCTGTCCAGTCCACGTCGGGCGTGCCCCGGATCGCCATGCGCACAGTATGTTCCCGCTCCGGATCGGGGACAAGGCCTGAATCGAAGCCCGCCTCCCGAGCGTTCGCTAGCGCGCCACCACCTCGTCGATCTCGACCGGGTGCGGCTCGACCAGTTCCGTGAGATCGAACAACGGCCACTTCACTTTCAGCGGCGGGATCCGCAGCTCGAACCGATCGCCGATCGTCAGCTCCGCCCGGATGCCAGCGAAGGTGATCTCCCCTTCGATGACGTCCGGCCTCGGCTCGGAGTCGGTCATGGTGAGATTCGGCAGCGGCCCGTTCGCGTCGACGTCCAGATCGACGTGGAGCCCGTTTTCGTTGCCGACGGACGGCAGAGTGCGGATCAGCCGGATCCGTCCCGTCACGGTCACCATCTCGCCGGTCGGGCCGAGCGGAGCCTCGTACTCGAATGTGGACTCCGCGGTCGCGGGAATGCGCAGCTCGACCATGCCGACCCGCGCCGTGTGCGCCGCCGACCCGATCAGGAGGACGTCGATCGGCGGGAGGTTCGCCCGCGACATGTACCTCGAGAATTCGAGCTTCGCGAATCGCGATTCGCCCCGGAACAGACCTTCCAATTTCGCGCCCATGAGTGTGCCCCTTCTTGTCGTGGATCAGGCGCCCATCAAGAGAGTGGTCCGCGTCCGCTGATACGTGGACACCGTGATATCCCGTGACGGGATCCGGTCCGTGGGCGAGACTGTCACCATGACCGACGAATACGACCTGATCGTGCTGGGCGGCGGACCGGTCGGCGAGAACGTGGCCGACCGCGCCGTGCAGGGCGGGCTGACCGCCGTGATCGTGGAGGCCGAGCTGGTCGGCGGGGAGTGCTCGTACTGGGCGTGCATGCCGTCCAAGGCGCTGCTGCGCTCGCCGCAGGCCCTGCGCGCGGCCCGGCAGGTCGGCGGTGCGGCCGAGGCGATCACCGGCGACCTCGACGTGCGCGCGGTGCTCGATCGGCGCGACTCGTTCACCAGCCACCGGCAGGACGACGGGCAGGTGGCCTGGCTCGAATCCGCCGGCATCGACCTCGTGCGCGGGCACGGTCGCCTGAGCGGCGAGCGCAAGGTCGCCGTCACGCTGCCCGACGGCCGCGTGCGCACGCTCACCGCCCGGCACGCGGTCGCGATCAGCACCGGATCCGACGCCGCGATCCCGCCGATCCCCGGCCTGCACGAGGCGAACCCGTGGACCAGCCGCGAGGCCACGAGCGCCGAGGAGATCCCCGCCTCGCTCGTCGTGATCGGCGGCGGCGTGGTCGCCGTCGAGATGGCCACCGCGTACGCCTCGCTCGGTGCGGAGGTCACGGTACTGGCCCGCAGCGGGCTGCTCGGATCTGTCGAGCCGTTCGCCGGCGAGCTCGTCGCCGAGGGGCTCCGCGGACTCGGCGTCGACGTGCGCACGGGCGTCGTGACGAAGAGCGTGTCCCGCGATGCCGACGGGGTGACCGTCACGACGGATTCCGGTGACGTGCGCGCCGCGGAGATCCTGGTCGCGACCGGCCGTGTTCCCCGCAGCGGCGACATCGGCCTGGAGACGGTGGGGCTCGCGGCGGGACGGTACATCCGCACCGACGACACCCTGCAGGTGCCGGGCGTGGACTGGCTGTACGCGGTCGGGGACGTGAACGGCCGTGTGCTGCTCACCCACCAGGGCAAGTACCAGGCGCGCGGGGCGGGTGACGTGATCGCGGCACGCGCGAAGGGCGAGCCCGTCGACGACGACCGCTGGGGCCGGCACGTCGCCACGGCCGACCACGCCGCCGTGCCGCAGGTCGTCTTCGGCGAGCCCGAGATCGCGGCCGTCGGGCTCACCGAGGCGGCCGCGCGCGAGGCCGGCCACCGCGTCCGCGCGGTCGAGGTGGAGTTCTCCTCGGTCGCCGGGGCTTCGCTGCACGCCGACGGCTACCGCGGCCGCGCCCACATGGTCGTCGACGAGGAAAGGCAGGTGCTGCTCGGCGTGACCATGGTCGGATCCGATGTCGCGGAGCTCGTCCACGCCGCCACGATCGCGGTCGTCGGCGAGGTGCCGCTGGCCCGGCTCTGGCACGCGGTGCCGTCGTATCCGACGATGAGCGAGGTGTGGCTGCGGCTGCTCGAGGCGTACGGGCGGCAGTCGGCCTGAGAGGGTCCCCTCCCTCGGTTTCAGAGTGCGCACCTGGCCCTGATTCAGGCCCGGATCCAGCCAGGTGCGCGCTTCGAAACCGGGAGAGGACGACCTGCCGGGAATCCGGACAGCGGCCTGGCTGTTCCCGATGTCGGAGGCATCGCCTACTGTCGGAAGGGCGCCGCACGCGGAAGCATGTGTCTCATCGATCTGAACAGGACGGACGAGCATGCAAGCAGTATTCGACGGACGGGTCATCGCCAACGCCGATGATGCCGACGTGGTGGTCATCGAGGGCAACCGCTACTTCCCGCCGACCTCGATCACCGAGGGTGTGCTGCAGGAGAGCCCGACGCCGTATGCCTGCTCGTGGCGGGGCGTGTGCCAGTACTACTCGGTGCGCGTGAACGACCAGGACCACAAGGACCTGGCCTGGGCCTACCCGAACCCGTATCCGCTCGCGATCGCGCGCGTCGGCGCCGACTTCTCCGGCTACGTCGCGTTCGACCGCGCCGTGACGATCCGCGAGGGCGACGTGCCCGAGGAGGGGGCGCTCCCCTGAGCGCGCAGAGACGATGATCGAGTTCCGCTCCGTCACGAAGACGTTCCCCGACGGCACCCGCGCCGTCGACGACTTCAGCCTGGTCATCCCGGCCCGGCAGACCACCGTGCTCGTCGGATCGTCCGGATCCGGCAAGACCACGCTGCTGCGCATGATCAACCGAATGGTCGAGCCCACCTCCGGTGCCGTCGAGATCGACGGCTCCAGCGTCCTGGACGGGGATCCGGTCGCCCTGCGCCGCCGCATCGGCTACGTCATGCAGAACTCCGGGCTCATGCCGCACTTCACCGTGATCGACAACGTCGCCACGGTGCTGCGGCTGAACGGGGTCTCCCGGCGCGAGGCGCACGTCCGCGCGCGCGAGCTGCTCGACACCGTGGGCCTCGACCAGGCGCTCGCCGACCGTTATCCGAGCCAGCTCTCCGGCGGGCAGCAGCAGCGCGTCGGCGTCGCGCGCGGGCTCGCGGCGGACCCGAACATCCTGCTCATGGACGAGCCGTTCGGCGCGGTGGATCCGATCGTGCGCACCGAGCTGCAGCAGGAGCTGCTGCGGCTGCAGCGCGAGCTCGGCAAGACCGTGGTGTTCGTCACGCACGACATCGACGAGGCCCTGCTGCTGGGCGACCGCATCGTCATCCTCGACAAGGCCGCGCGGATCGTGCAGCAGGGCACCCCGGACGAGATCCTCACGGCACCCGCCGACGAGTTCGTGGCGGCGTTCATCGGCGCCGACCGCGGCCGCAGGGCGCTGCATCTCAGGCAGACGCCGCAGGGCACCCTGATCGTCGACGCCGATGGGCGCGCGCAGGGGACGCTGGTGCAATCGCCCGCCGATCTCCTCGACGCGCATCCGCCGCGGGCGGCGGAAGAGGTCGACTGACATGACCTGGATCATCGACAACCTCGGGCTCATCCTGGGCCTTTCCGCCGTGCATCTGCAGCAGAGCATGATCGCTCTCGTGCTCGGGGTCGTCGTCTCGGTGCCGCTGGGGTGGATCGCCTGGCGGTATCGCCTGGTGCGCGGTCCGCTGATCGTGCTCACCGGGCTGCTCTACACGATCCCCTCGCTGGCGCTGCTGATCCTGATGCCCGCGCTGCTCGGGTATCGGGCCACGGAGCCGCCGAACCTGGTCGTGGCGCTGACGATCTACAACGTCGCGATCCTCGTGCGCGCGGTCGCCGACGGGCTCGACTCGGTCGACGCCGACGTCCGCCGGGCCGCGACCGCGATGGGCTACGGATCCGGTCGCCGGTTCTGGACGGTCGAACTGCCGCTCGCGGGCCCCGTCATCATGGCCGGCATCCGCGTGGCCGCGGTCTCCACGATCGCGCTCGCCACGGTCGGCATCCTGGTGGGGGTGCAGAACCTCGGCTACCTCTTCACGAACGGGCTGGACCGCCGGCTCATCGAGGAGGTGTTCGCGGGCGTGGTCGCCGTGATCCTGCTGGCGATCGTCATCGACGTCCTGCTGGTCGTGCTCGGCCGGCTGCTCATGCCGTGGCAGCGTGCGAGCGCCGGGAGGACGCGCGGATCCGGCTCCGCCCCTCGAGAGCCGCAGGAGCCGCTTCAGGGGCCGGACGAACGGGCGGTCGAGGAGACGGTCGCCGCCCTTCGAGAGCCTCGAGGACCGGTCCCCGCATGAACCTCTTCGCCGACGCCGTCCGCTGGCTGCTCGATCCCGCGCAGTGGACCGGATCCTATGCGCTGCCGGTGCTGTTCACGCAGCACGTGCTCTACACACTCGCCTCGGTGCTCATCGCCGCCGCGATCGCCGTCCCCGCAGGCTGGCTCATCGGGCACACCGGCCGCGGACGCGAGGTCGCCGTCGCGATCTCGGGCGCCGCGCGCGCGATCCCCTCGTTCGGCCTGCTGATCCTGCTCGTGCTGCTGTTCGGCGTGCTGCAGGTGCCCGCCGCCGCCCTCGTCACCTTCGTGCTGCTCGCGATCCCGTCGCTGCTGGCCGGCGCCTATACCGGCATCGAGGCGATCGACCCGCGGGTGATCGACGCGGCGAAGGCCATGGGGATGACGCCGTGGCAGGTGTTCTGGAAGGTGGAGTTCCGCCTCGGCCTGCCGCTGCTCATCGGGGGTCTGCGCGCCGCGACCCTGCAGGTGATCGCCACCGTCACCATCGCCGCCTGGGTGAACCTCGGCGGCTTCGGCTATCCGATCATCCAGGGCATCCCGCTCGGCCGCTTCGACCAGGTGCTCGCCGGCGCGCTCCTCGTGGCCGCGCTCGCGCTCGTCGCCGACCTGTTGTTCGCGATCGCCCAGCGCGCCGCCGTGCCCGCCGGGGTGCGCGCGGCCGGCGGTCGCTCCGGAGACGAGCCCCGCACCCGCGGCGCGCTGCGCGGCGCGCGCACCTGACCTGCAACCGGCACTGCACCGACTCCCCACCGAAGAGAGGCACATCATGTTCACCGCTCGCATCACCCGCATCACCGCCACGGCTGTGGCCGCGGTCGCCGTCGCGCTCACGCTCAGCGCGTGCGGCTCCAGCAACCCGCTCGACAAGCCCGCCTCGTCCGGCGGATCCGGATCCTCCGACACGGTCGTGATCGGATCCCAGGCCTACTACTCGAACGAGATCGTCGCCGAGATCTACGCGCAGGCCCTCGAGAAGGACGGCGTGAAGGTCGAGCGCAAGTTCAACATCGGCCAGCGCGACGCCTACATGCCCGACGTGAAATCGGGGGCGATCAGCCTGTTCCCCGAGTACACCGGCAACCTGCTCGAGTACCTGGGCGGCAAGGCCGACACCAACAGCTCCGACGACGTGTACGCCGCGCTGAAGAAGGCGCTGCCGTCGGGCCTCACCGCCCTCGACTACGCCAAGGCCGCCGATCAGGACACCTACACCGTGACCAAGGCCAACGCAGACAAGTACGGGCTGTCCTCGATCGCCGACCTCAGCAAGATCCCCGGCACGGTCACGGTCGGCGGTGCCCCCGAGTTCGAGAAGCGCCCCTACGGCCCCGCCGCGGCGAAGGCGGACTACGGCGTGGACCTGGCGTTCTCCGCCACCGGCCAGACCACGCTCGAGGCCCTGCAGGCCGGAACCGTGCAGGTGGCCGACATCTACTCGGCCGACCCGGCCTTCGCCAAGGGCGACCTGGTCGCGCTGAAGGATCCGAAGAACCTGATCCTGCCGTCGAACGTCGTGCCGATCGTGAGCGCCGACGTCGCCGGCAAGGTCTCGAAGACGATCAACGCCGTCAGCGCCAAGCTCAGCACCGAGGAGCTCGTCAAGCTCAACGTGCAGAGCACGGCGGACAAGAAGCAGGCGACCGACATCGCCAAGGCCTGGCTCAAGGAGCAGGGGCTGAGCTGACGCCCGTCCGCTGATCGGAAGGCCCCGGGGCGAGTTCAAGTGAACCCGGGGCCTTCCGCGTCGCGGGGTGCGTGGTCAGAGGGTCTCAGCGTCGGATGCGAAGGGCGCCGGGTTGAAGGCTGATCTCGATTCGAGTGGTCTCGCCGAGCGTGTCGCCGTCGACTTCGAACATACGCGGCCGGTCGAGCTCGATCGTGATGGATGCGAGCCGGCGGTGCGTGGTCGTGTCGCCGCTTTCCGCCATCTCGCGTTCGCGGTCTCCGCGGAGGAGCTTCTTGAGGCCGTTGTCCCAGACCAGGTTCCGCATGGTGTCCACCCATCCGGCGATCCCGTCCGCGTGCAGCACGAGAAGATCGAGCTGACCGTCGCCGGGGTCCGCGTCGGGCAGGAGCGTGATCCCGCCCTGCAGGGTCCCGCAATTGCCGACGATGAGGGTGTGCGCTTTCTCGGGCACGGCGTCCCCGCCGTCGAGAGCGAGTCGGATGTCGATCACTTCGCTGGCGGAGACCGCTCGGCCCAGGGACTCGACATAGGCGAGCCACCCGGCTCTGTCCTTGAGGTCGTCGTCCGTCTCGGTGATCATGTGCGCGTCGATGCCGAACCCTGCCATCACCGCGAAGGCGTGCCGTTGCACGCCGTCCTGCAGCTCGACCTCCGCCCAGCCGATGTCGAGCGGTCGCGCTGCGCCTTCGAGCGCGCGGGCGAAGGCTGCGGGAAGGTCGCCGACCGGGATGTCGAGGTTGCGGGCGAGGAGGTTCCCGGTTCCCAGGGGGATGATCCCGAGCTCCGCCTGCGCATTCGTGTCGGCCAGGTGCTCGGCGACGGCGCGTACGGTTCCGTCCCCTCCGGCGGCGAGGATCACGTCGGCTCCCGCATCGAGCGCGCGTCGTGCGGCATCTCCACCGGGGTCGTCCTCGCTGGTCTCGAACCAGGATACGGTCGTGCCCGCGCCGCTGCGCCGTGCATCGTTCAGGGCGGCCTCGAGGTCCTCCCTGGTGGTCTTGGACGGGTTCCAGACGATTCCCGCGTGGGTGCTGCTCATCGTGATGATCCTTTCGCCGAGGCGTCGCAGATGTGTCGAGCCGAGTACGGGTGGGCGGGGCCTGCGGCGCCGCCCACCCGTACCGGGTTACTTCTTGAAGAGGTCCTTGACGTCTTCGACCTTGTCCTTGATCGTGCCTCTCGTCTGGTCGGCCTTGCCTTCGGCGACGAGCTTGTCGTCGTCGGTCGCCTTGCCGATGGTCTCCTTGACGTGACCGGTGGCCTTCTCGGCCGCGGCCTTGATCTTGTCTCCCGCACTCATTGCGTTTCTTCCCTTCTTCTTCCTCCGGCCGCTCTCGCCTGCCGAGAGCGGTGGTCGTTGCCCGCAGAAGCGCTGCTTCTGCCTCAGGTGCCGAGGAGGCTCTTGCGGGCCTTCCCGATCGACTTCCGCGCGTTCTTCGCCATCCGTCTCCGGGTCCTCTTCGCCTCCGGGCTCGTCCAGAGGCGCTCGAGCTGGTGGCGCAGATCCTCGTAGTTCTTTCCCCGGGACTTCGCCGACTCCACGCCGACCAGATAGGCGGCCAGGGCGATCACGCCGAGGATCAGGAAGTTCTTGCGCATCACATCGTTCCTTTCATCAGTCCCCGGCAGCCGGGGTCAGTTCACCCGTGACTGGTCCGCCGCGAGCCGTGACCGAACCCCGGAACGGATCGACACCAGGGTGGGCGTGTCCCGGCCCGTCAAGGTCACGAGGTTGTCCACGAGCCGGGTCACCGTCTCGGCGACCGTCACCGGGGACGTGTTCTGTCTCGGGGTGACACTCACGTGGAGCACATCGGATCCCCGGATCCGGCGCGCGTTCACTCGGGAGGAGAGGATCTCGTCGTGGGAGGAGAGCGAATGGGCGATCGCACCGGAGGCGAATGCCGGACGGATCGACACGGAGCCCTTGGCCCCCTCCTCTGCCTCTTCGCGGATCACCGTGCTGCTGCGTCCGCCGCCGAGCCGCGCGACAACCGTCACCGCGATGATGACGATCGCCAGCAGCGCGCACAGCAGCCCCAGGGCGAGCCAGCTCACCGTGGTCGCCTCGGAGAGGCGGGAAGCGCGATCCGCGCCCCGCATCCACTCCGTCGTCGTCGACATGCTGCGCTTCCACACCTCGCCGGCGACCGGCCACGACGCCGCGACGGCCGCGGCACCGCCGGCGGCGATGAGCACCACGCCCACGACGAACAGCACGATCCGGTTCACGCCTCGATTGGTGGCGTTCATGACGCATCCTCCACATCGGCGGGACGCAGCACCCGCACCCGCACTCTCATGCGCGGCGACAGCTCATAGCCGCCGAGCTCCGTCTCCACGACGGACCGCACGTGATCCTTCTTCACGAGCTGCCCCGCCTCGGGCCTGGCCGTGACATCCGCGGTCCTGTGGCCGACCGCCACCGTCACCGCGCCCCGGGGCAGGTCCAGTTCACGTCGCACCCGTTCCGCGAGCGAGGACGCGATCACTCCGTCGTCGACGAGCACCGGGCGGGGGGAGACGCCGAGCAGATGCTTCGGACGACGGCCCGGGCTCAGCGACAGCCAGACGAGAACGACTCCGGCCACCACCGCGATCACGCCGACCGCGACGACGACCTGCGGAGAAGCCGCCGGAGCCGCCGTCAGCCAGGAGGCTGCCGCCGCCGGGCGGACCAGCAGCGGCTCGAACCCCAGCAGCTGCAACGCGATCTCGACGCCCGCGTAGATGGCGGCCAGCGCGACGAGCATCAGCACGATCACCGCCGCGACGGTTCGCGGTGAGTGCGTCTCCCGGCGCACCACCCGCGTCAACACGGCACTGGTACTGGTCATCTATCTCACCCGCTTTCGCACTGAGGTGGCCGCCCCGGTCACCGTGAACGACACCCGCCGGATCTGACGCCCGGTGATCCGAGCGAACTCCTCGGCGAGCTCCACCTGCAGCACGCGGATCCGCTCCGTCACCGGGGTCTCCGCTCGGATCGCCTCCGTGTCCGACAGATCGGGGATCGGCAGCTTCGCCGCGACTCGCACGGCCAGGCCACCGCCCCATTCCGATACATCCGCCTCCACATCGCCTCGAGGAACGCCGATCCTGACCGCTGACGTCTCCCGGACGATCTTGTCGATCACCCGCTCGCGCACGCGGACGCTTCCGGGCACGCGCGAGCCGGTATCGGATGCCGGGTTCGTCACGGATGCGACGGTCACCGTGCTCATGACGACCTTCGCCGCCCGGTGAGGGCTCCGGCGACGGCACGCAGATCGAGCCGGCCGGACGCCACTCGCCCGGCCAGGGCCCCGATCCCCATGAGGAGCGCGACCAGCAGGAAGCCCCAGAACCCGAAGGCCAGCGCAGCGAACGCCAGCAGCGCCCCCGCCAGCGCCCCGTTCGACGTGGCGCTCATGAGACGCGGGACTCCGTGTCGGCGTCGGCGTCGTCGCCGGGCAGGTGCACGTCGTTCACGTCGACGTTCACCTCGACGACCTGCAGACCGACCAGACGCGTGATCGCACCGGTCACGGCGTCGCGGACGTTGCCGGCGACCTCCTGGATCGGGGCCGGGTAGTCCACCACGATCGTGAGGTCGGCGGCAGCCTGCGTCTCGCCGACCTCGACCTTCACGCCCTGCGTGAGATCCGTCGCGTTCACCGCGTCCCGGATCGCACCCAGCGCGCGGGCGCCGCCGCCGCCGAGCGCGTGAACACCCGGCACCTCGCGAGCCGCGATGCCCGCCACCTTCGCGACGACGCTCTCGGCGATCGTCGTACGGCCCGCCGAGGCGGTCTCGGCACCGACGGCGGAACCGGCGGCGTAAGGAGCACGATCCACCCGCGACGTTCCTGCAGGTGCCTTCGAGCTCCGGGTCGCCGTGCCGGAGCCCTCGGAAGCGATCGTCGTGTTCGTCTCATCCGCAGCCATCAGAATTGCCTCCATCACATCAGCGGCGCGCCCATCGAAGAGCCGCGCCTGTCCAAGGAGCGAGGAACCACGCTCTGCAGATGAGACGGCGTCCGAGCGCCGAACGTCACAAATTCGTTTCGGCGCGGGCTCTCCCGGCCTCGATCTCGCCGCGTCGCAGGGCGCGCCGACAGAGGAGCGGGTGCGGTCGCTGAGCCGGTGGGAGGGCGCGGAATCGCGGGCCGGGCGCTTCGACGGGCTCAGCGTGCGGGGCGGGCGCTTCGACGGGCTCAGCGTGCGGGGCGGGCGCTTCGACAGGCTCAGCGACCGGCAGTCTCCCGGCGCGACCTCTCAGACGCCGACCTCGGCGAGAAAGGCCGACTCAGACGCTGCCCTTGGCGAGAGACATCGACGACCGGCGCGCAGCGATGGATCCGCGGGCGCTCGGTGGGGGATGATCCGCGGGCGCTCAGCGTCCGAGGATCGGGCGCGCGTGCTCCAGCCAGGCGTCGGCGAGCAGGTGATGACCGGCGTCGTTCGGATGGACGCCGTCCGGAGCGAGAGCTGTCGCGTCGCCGGCCGCGGTCATGATGTCGTGCGCGGGAACGAGCACGGCACCGTACTCGGCGGCGAGGCCGCGGACCACGGCGATCTTGCCGGCGAGCTCGTCGCCGTAGCCGGCCTGCTCGTCGTCCTTCGGCAGCAGGAAGGGCTCGATCAGCACGACCGGGATGCCGGTGAGCGTGTCGAGCAGCGCCCGGTATCCGGCGGCGAAGTCCTCGTCGGACGTCGGGTCGTCGGAGTCGAAGCGGCGCCACACCTCGTTGATGCCGACGAAGATGCTCACCGCATCGGGCGACAGCGAGACGAGGTCTTCGTCCCAGCGCGCCTGGAGGTCGCGGACCCGGTTGCCGGACACGCCGCGGTTGAGCACCGCCCACCCGGCGAGCTCGGGCCGGGAGGCGAGGAGGCTGACGTAGCCCGCGCCCAATCCGTCGGACGACCGCAGCCGGTCGCTGTCGGTGATGCTGTCTCCGATGAAGACGATGGTCCGTGCGCTCACGCGGTCCTCCTGAGTTCGATCAGCATGGCCTGCTGGGGGTTGAGGGTGGGAAGCGGCACGCCGATCTCGCCGAGCACGGCACCGGACAGCTCGACGGGTGCCGAGACCGCGGCGGTGATCCAGGCCGGGTCGCCGCCGTGCCGCTGCGCGGCGCCGAACTCCTCGCGGATGCGGACGGTGTAGCGCGCGGACAGGTCCAGCCCGGGGAAGCGCACACGGCCGCTCTGCGCCGTCGGCGAGGTGGCGAAGCGCGCCCAGCTGAAGAGCGCGCGATCGCCGTCCGCCGAGACGACACCCTGCAGGGCGGCGTTCTGGTCGGCCAGGTCGGCGTTCACCACGACACCGCTGTGCAGCACCGGGCGCCACTCGCGATAGAACGCCCCCCAGCGTGCGACGATTCTGCGCAGGTCGTCGTCGATGCGCGCCAGGTCCATCTCGATGCCGGAATGGGCGAACAGCGCGCTGATCAGCCGGAACGACAGCTCCGTGCGCCGGCCGGTGGTGTGCGCCGTCTCGTCGCCGAGGTGCGAGCCGATGAGCTCGGGCGGCAGCAGCAGGCGGGTGTAGCGCTCGATCTGCATGCGCTCCACGGGGTCGTTGCAGTCCGAGGGCCAGACCCGGTCCGTGTGGTCGAGCACGCCGAGGTCCACGCGTCCGCCTCCGCCCGAGCACGACTCGATCTCGAGCCCCGGGTGGCGCTCGCGCAGGGCGTCGAGCATCCGGTAGAGGGCCTCGGTCTGCCGGTGCACCGCGGGGCGGTCGCCGGTGGCCGTGTGCGAGACCGCCTCGAGCAGGTCGCGGTTGTGGTCCCACTTGATGTAGTCGATGCCGTACTGCGCGACGAGGGCGCTGATCTGCTCGAGGACGTGCGCGTAGGCGTCGGGGCGCGAGATGTCCAGCGCGTACTGGTGGCGCGCGGCCGGACCGAGGCCCTGGGAGGGGCCGAGCACCCAGTCCGGATGCGCACGGGCGAGCTCGGAATCGAGATTGACCATCTCCGGCTCGAACCACAGGCCGACCTGCATGCCGCGGGCGCGGACCGCCTCGGTGAACGGGCCGAGACCGTCCGGCCACACCGTCTCGTCCACGATCCAGTCGCCGAGGCCCGCGTCGTCTGCGCGTCGCCCGCGGAACCAGCCGTCGTCGAGGACGATCCGCTCCACGCCGGCTTCGGCTGCGGCGTCGACCAGCGCGCCGAGCCGCGTCATGTCGTGGTCGAAGTACACGGCCTCCCAGGTGTTGAGCACCAGCGGGCGGGCGGAGGCGGGATGGCTCGGCCGCGCGCGGAGGCGTGCGTGGAGGCGGGCGGCGATGCCGTCCAGCCCGGCATCGGACCACACGAAAAGCGCCGGGGGAGTGGAATGGCTCTCACCCGCCGCGAGGATGATCTCCCCGGGGTGGAGCGACTCGCCCGCGCCGAGCACGGCGGAATGGACGCCCGGGCTCTCCGGCAGCTTCTCCGCCAGGTATTCGGCCTCCCCGCTCCAGGCGAGGTGGACGCTCCAGATCTCGCCGGTGCGGAATCCGAAGCCCGGCTCGCCGAGGGCGAGCAGGTACGGCGAGTCGTGCCCCTGCTTCCCGCGGTGGGCGGCGCGACGATGCGTGCCGAACCGGAGGGGCCCGCGCTGGGGCGCACGCTCGCGCGCCCATTTGCCGGAGAAGTCGAGCATCTCCTGCGCGCGCTCCGGCACGGGCAGGAGCGCCGGCACTCCGTCGAGCGTGTACGGGAGGGCGGCGTCGGCGTCGCGCGTGAGCACGCTGGACGCCGACAGCACCCCGAAGCGGTCCAGCGCGAAGGTCTGCGCGATCGACAGCGCGGTCACCTCGTCACGATAGCGGATGACGATCTCGCCGCCGCCCGCCTCGTCGGAACGGACGTCGACGCCGACGACCCGCACCCGCGGCGTCGTGGCGGTGCCCTGCGCGTGGCCGCGCTGTGCGGCGGTCCCCGACCAGCCGTCGGCCTCGGTCGGCCAGGTGGTGAACAGGCGCGGGACGTCGGGCGCGTTGTTCAGCACGGCCGGATCCGCCGTGTCGCGAAGGTCCGCCAGCGCCGCCGCGGAGAGCACCCCCGAATCGGCGCCCCAGTGCAGCACCCGGGGAAGCCGGCCGCTCGCGTCGATCGCGAAGGCCACTCCTGCGGCGCGCAGAATGGACACGGCTTCGTCGCCGTCGTGCATCGGCGATCCCTTCACTCCATAATTACTTGACATCATGAATAAATCACGTTTACGGTTGCCGCGCAAGCCGCCGTACGCAAGGAACGGAGACCCCGCGCCGATGGCGACCTCACACACAGGGAACTTCCCGGACATCCTGTCGGTGCACGGCCCGGATTCCGTGCGCCTCGCCTGGCGCGCCCCGGCTTCGGACTGGTTCTCGGCGATCCCGATCGGCAACGGGCGCCAGGGGGCGATGGTCTTCGGCGGCAACCCCGCGCGCTACCAGGTCAACGATGCGACCGTGTGGTCCGGGCATCCCGGCATCCCCGCCGAGGAGCTCGACCGGGTCGTCCACAACGGCGCGGGACCCGCCTTGCTGCGCACGGTGCGCGAGGCGCTCGACGCCGGCGACGTCCGCGGGGCCGAGGAGCTGCTGATGCGGTTCGAAGGCCGCTACTCCCAGGAGTTCCTCCCCTTCGTCGACCTCGAGATCGACATCCCCGGCGCCGTCCCCGCCCCGGGCGTGCCCGCACGGATCCTCGACCTGGACGCCGCGGTGGTCGAGGAGCAGCTCGTCGTGAACGGGATCGCCGTGCGCCGCCGCTCCTGGGCGTCCGCACCCGCGCGGGCCGTGTTCGTCGAGATCCTGTCCGAGCAGCCCCTGCCCGTCGTCGGCGTCCGGCTGAGCTCGCCGCTGCCGACGCGCGGCGAGTGGGCGCAGGACGACGCGATCGGGATCGACGTGGACGTACCGATCGACGGCGCCCCGCTCCACGAGGCGGCCCGCCCCGCGCATCTCCACGCGGAGACCCCGATGCCCGGCTGGGACGGCATGGCCGCCGCGGCGGTGTCCGTCTCCTCCGACGGGATCGTGTCCGCTGCGGCGTCCGGGCTTCGCGTCGCCTCCGCGCGCCGGGTGCTGCTCGCGCTGTCCTCGTCGTCCCGCGCCGCATCGTGGTGGGCCGGGCAGGACGGCGAGCACGCGCTGTCGGCCGCGGGCATCCGGGCCGAGGCCCGCGACCTCGCCCGCGCCGCCGTCCGGTCCGCGGATCCGCTGGCCGATCACCTCGCAGACCTGTCCGCCCTGGCCCCGGCGCGCTTCGCCCTCGGCGGGCGGCGGGGCGGCGTCTGGGACGTGCAGGACGATCTGCTCCACGGCGACGACCACGCGCTGCGCTCCACGCTCATGGCCGAGTTCGGCCGCTATCTGATCACGGCGTCATCGCGTCGCGGCGGACCTGCGGCGAACCTGCAGGGCATCTGGAACCAGGAGCTGCGGCCCGCCTGGTCGTCCAACTACACGATCAACATCAACACTGAGATGAACTACTGGGCTGCGCCGTTGGTCGGGTTGACCGATCCTGCCGAGCCCCTCATCGCCCTGGTCGAGCGCATGGCCTCGACGGGCGCCGACGTGGCGGCGCGGCTGTACGGCGCCCGCGGCTGGGTCGGGCACCACAACAGCGACCTGTGGGGCTGGTCCCTGCCGGTCGGCGACGGGCACGGCGCGGCCAGCTGGGCGCAGTGGGCGCTCGGCGGGGTCTGGCTGTGCCACAACCTGTGGGATCAGTACTCGATCTCGCGGGATCCGGCCCTGCTCCGCCGGATCTGGCCGCTGCTGCGCGGGGCGGCGCTCTTCTGCCTCGACTGGCTGCAGCCGGCCGGGGACGGGGCGCTGCGCACCTCGCCGTCGACGTCGCCCGAGAACTCGTTCGTCGGCGACGACGGCGCCCCCACCGCGCTCGGCGACACGGCCACCATGGACCTCGCGCTCATCGGCACGCTGTTCGAGCGCTGCCTTCTCGCGATCGCCGCGCTCGGCTCGAGCGATGCCGAGAGCGGGCTGGTCCAGGAGCTGAGGGATGCGGTCGCGGCGCTGCCGTCCGAGACCGTCGCACCCGACGGCCGGCTGCGCGAGTGGACGCGCGATCACGTCGAGCATGAGCCCGCCCACCGGCACCTGTCGCCGCTGGTCGGCGTGCATCCGCTGGACCGCATCTCGCCGGATGCCACGCCCGAGCTCGCGGAGGCGGCCATCCGCTTCCTCGACGCCCGCGGCAGCGGCGCCATGGGCTGGTCGTGGGCCTGGAAGACCGCGATGCGCGCACGCCTGGGCCAGGCCGAGATCGCCGCGGACCTGCTGGAGGAGGCCTTCACCGCCTACGAGAAGGACAACGCGCGGCACGCCCCGGTGGACGGCTCCGAGTGGGGCGGCCTGCTGCCGAATCTGTTCAGCACGCATCCGCCGTTCCAGATCGACGGCAACTACGGCTTCACCGCGGCGATCGTCGAGATGGTGCTGCAGTCGCACCGGGGCGAGCTGCACGCCGCCCCCGCGATCCCGGCCTCGTGGCCGCGCGGCGCCGTGACCGGCCTGCACGCGCACGGGGGCTGGGGAGTCGACGTGGAATGGGACGAGGGCGCCGTCCGTGTCGTCGTGCGCGAGCGCACCGGCGTCGCCCGCGACGTCGTGGTCCGGGTCGGGACGGAGCGTCGCACGCTCGCCCTCCCGGCGGACGGCGCGGCGACCCTGACCTTCGTCCGCGGCGCCTCCTCCGGTCGCTGAGCGCCGTCGCACGGCTGCGGCGCCACCGAAGATCCGCGGCAGGATCCGGATCCGGAAACACAGCGCCGGATCCGGAACCCGCACCGCGAGATCCGGAACGCGCACGAGGGCAGGATCCGGATCCACAAGACGCAGAGCGGTAGGATCCGGATCCGAAACACACGCCGGATCCGGATCGGAACGTATGCAGAAGGCCGCCCGGGGATCGAGATCCCCGGGCGGCCTTCCTGCGTGATCCGCGGGCGGTCAGAGCGCCTTGTACGCCTTCTGTTCGATCTGCAGGAACTTGTCGGCCCCGAGACCCTTCAGGTCGTCGAGGTACTTCTGCCAGTCGGCGTCCTTGCTGATGTCGCGCGTGCCCGAGACGAACTCGGCCTCCGCCTGGGTGATGTAGTTGGCGATGTTCGTCTGCAGGTCGGCCAGGTCGGCCGCCGTCGCCGTGTCCGGCCACAGCTTCTCCACCGGGAACAGCACGTCCTTGGCCGGCTTGTACGGCTCGTACTCCTTGCTGGCCTGGAGCAGGCGCCGCTCGTAGCCGTCCGGAGTGTAGATGTCCTCCGGGACGACCTGCGCGTTGCGGTACTCGAGCGAGTCCCAGTACTGGCCGAGCGAGCGCCACGAGGAGTTCGAGGTCTCGTCGTAGGGGAGCGGCTTGAACGTGGGCGTGAGCGCGGGGTCGAGCGCCTTGTCGCCCGCGGCGGCGGGAACCCAGGCCTTGCCCTCCGGGCCCATCGCGCCCAGGCGGTCGCCCTCGTCGGTGACCAGGTAGTCGATGACCTCCATGGCCTTCTTCTGGTCGTCTTCGCTGGCCTTGCTGGTCAGCGCGAACATGCCGATCGGGTTCACCGGCGAGCGGTAGGTGGCCAGCTGCGTGCCGTCCGGACCCTTGAGCGGTGCGACCGCGTCGTAGTGGGTGTCGCGCTTGTCGGGCGAGTTCGCCGTGACGAAGTCGTACGGGTGCAGGTCGACGGCGGAGCCGAGGATCTCGGTGCCTGCGTTGTCGCCCAGCGCCTTGAGCGCGTCGCCGCTCTGCGTGAACGCCGTGGTGTCGAGCAGGCCGTCGGTGGCGAGCGAGCGGATGTAGGTCAGGCCCTTGCGCCACTCATCGCTCGTCGCGGCCAGTGTGGGCTTGCCGTCCTTCATGACGATGCCCGGCGGGGTGCCCGGCGCGGTGTAGGGCGCGTAGGTGAACGCGTTCATCAGGTAGTTGATGATCGGCTGGGTCGAGGATCCGCTCAGCGGCACCTCGTCGGCCTTGCCGTCGCCGTTCGGATCGTCGTTCTTGAACGCCTTCAGCACGGCGCGCAGCTCCTCCGTCGTGGTCGGCTGCTGCAGGCCCAGCTTCTTCAGCCAGTCGGAGTTCATCCAGAGCTTCGACGGGTAGCTGCAGTGGTAGCACTCGCTCCACTGGGTGATGGCGTAGATGTGCCCGTCCGGCGCCGTCATCGACTGCTTCCAGTCCGGCTTCTCCTCGAATCGCTTCTCGAGGTCGGGCGCGTACTTCTTGATCAGGTCCTCGAGCGGGATCAGCACGCCCTGCTGGCCGTACTTGATCGTCTCGCCGCGGGTGAACCCGTCGACCCACGGAATGAGGAAGTACGCGTCGGGGTAGTCGCCGCTGGCGAGCGAGATCTGGCGCTTCTCGCCGGCGGCGGCGCCGTCGTACGTGGTGGTCTGCCAGTCGAAGGCGATGCCGAACTTCTTCTCGACCGTCTTGGTGAAGGTGTTGTCCTTGAGGGAGCCGTTGTCGCCCTGCGGGCCGAAGGCGACGAGCTTGCCGTCGTCCTTCGCGCCGTTCGATGAGGGCGAGCAGCCGACCATGGCTGCTGCGGCGACGGCGACCGCGGTCGCGGCGACGACCCCTCTGATGATGCTGCGTTTCATGCCGGATTCTCCTTTGCCCGGTTGATGACCGATGGTGATGGGTGGTGAGGCTGTGCGGGGTCAGCCCTTGACGGCGCCGACCATGATCCCCTTGCTGAAGTGCTTCGCGACGAAGGGGTAGACGACGAGCATCGGGATGGTCGCGATCACGACCGTCGAGTACTTGAGCAGGTCGGCGAGCTCGCGCCGCTTGAGCTGCTCGGCGACGTTGCCGCCGACGCCGTTCTCCTTGACGATGAGCAGGCCCCTGAGCACCAGCTGCAGCGGCTGCAGGTCGGCGCTGCGCAGATAGAGGAGCGCATCGAAGTACGAGTTCCACTGCATGATCGCGTACATCAGCGCGATCACCGCGATGAGGGGCTTGGCGAGCGGGAGGATGATCTGCCACAGGATGCGCAGCTCGCTCGCCCCGTCGAGCTGCGCGGCCTCGTAGACCTCCTCGGGGATCGACGTGCGGAAGTAGACCATCGCGATGATGACCTGCCAGACCCCGATCGCGTTCGGCAGCAGCATCGACCAGCGGGTGTCGAGCAGGCCGAGCGACTGGACGACGAGGTACATCGGGATGACGCCGCCGCTGAACAGCATGGTGAACACGACCGCTCCGGTGATCGCCTTGCCGCCGAACAGGTTCGCCCTCGACAGCGGGTAGGCGATGGCGACCGTTCCGGCGAGGCTGATGATCGTGCCGACGACCGTGTAGAAGATCGAGTTGCCGAAGCCCCGGATGATCGCGGGATTGCTCAGCGCCTCCGAGTATCCGCGGAGGGTGATGTCGACCGGCCAGAACAGCACGCGGCCCGAGGAGACAGCCTGAGGGCTGGAGAGGGAGCTCGCGACGATGTTCAGCAGCGGCAGCAGCACCACGAGGAGGAACACGGTGAGCAGGACGTAGGCGATCGCGATGAAGGCCCGGTCGGTCCGGGTCTCCTTGACCTTGGTGCCGCGCGCGAAGCGGCGACGATCGGCGCGGCTGCGCTTCGCGCCCCGCTCGCCCATCGCGGCGGCCTCGGTGAGCGCAGGCCCGTTCTTCATGTCGACGTTCACCACAGACCGCTTCCCGTGACGCGCCGGGAGATCTTGTTCACGATGAGCAGCAGCGCGAGACTGATCACCGCGTTGAAGAGGCCGATGGTGGCTCCGAGGCTGAAATTGGCGTTCAGGATGCCGGTCTTGTAGACGTAGGTCGGGATGATCTCGGAGGTGGAGAGGTTGAGCGCGTTCTGGAACAGGAACGCCTTCTCGAAGCCGATCGCCATGATGTTGCCGACGCCGAGGATGAGGATGATCGTCGCGGTCGGCATCAGCGACGGCAGATCCACGTTCCAGATCTTCTGCAGGCGGGATGCGCCGTCGATCTTGGCGGCCTCGTAGAGGGATACGTCGACGCCGGCAAGGGCGGCGAGGTAGATCACCGCCGAGTAGCCCGTGGTCGTCCACAGGTCCGTCGCGACGTAGATGTGCCGGAAGAAGTCCGGATCCGCCAGCAGATCCACCTGGCCGGCGCCGAAGAAGCTCAGCGTGCGGCCGAGGAGTCCGACGCGGGGGGAGAGCAGGAGGATGGTCATCGAGACCACGACCACGGTGGAGATGAAGTACGGCGCGTAGGTGACCAGCTGGACCGTGCGCGTGAAGAAGCGCAGCCGGACCTCGTTCAGGGCCAGCGCGAGGATGATCGGCAGCGGGAAGCCGGCGATCAGCGCATACCCCGCGAGGATGATCGTGTTCTTCAGCAGCGTCGGGAAGACGGGGTTGCTGAAGAGGCGCGTGAAGTTGTCGAAGCCGACCCAGGGGCTTCCCCACACGCCCTGGACCGGGCTGTAGCTCTTGAACGCGATGATCGCGTTCGCCATGGGCACGTAGCGGAACACGATGAACCACACGATGGGCAGCAACAGCAGCAGGTAGAGCTGCCAGTACTGACGGACGCTGCGGGCGAATCGCGATGAGTGACGCACGCGCGCCTGCGCAGGCCTGGCGGCCTCGCCGGGTGCGACTTGCTCGTCGGTGAGCTTCATGGGGTCCTCCTGGCAATTACTTTACGGCGTAATGTTATCTTGTCAAGTTCGTGTTGTCCCGTCCTCGCCCGCGGGGCGCTGGATAGGGTGAACCTCAGACGGGAAGGGGCCGATGATGAACGACGTGGCTGCCGCGCGCGTCTCTCTGCTGCGCGAATCCTCGGATGCCGCGACCCGGGTGTTCGCCACGATCCTCACGCGCAGCCCCATCAGCCGCGCGGACGTGGCCCGGTCCATCGGCCTCTCGCAGGCGGCGGTCACCAAGGCCGTCACCCCGCTTCTGGCGGCCGGACTGCTGGACGACTCGCTGGGCTCGGATCGTCAGGGCCTTCCGGGGCGTCCCGCGAACCCGATCGCCGTGGTGCCCGACGCCTTGGTGACGGTGGGGATCAAGGTCAATCCGCATCAGCTGATCGGTGTGGCGACGGACCTGACCGCACAGGTGCTCGCCGCCGAGCAGTCGCGGCTGGACTCCGACGACCCGGATGCGGTCGTCGACGCGATCGTCGCGCTCGTCGGCTCGCTGGCGGGCGGTCTCGATGGCCGGAGCGATCGGCTGGCCGCCATCGGGGTCTCGGTCTCCGGCGACGTCGACGCCAGAACCGGCCTGATCCGCGAATCGGCCAACATGCACTGGCAGGACGTGCCTCTCGGCGCGCGGCTGACCGAGCGGCTCGGCGCACTCGTCGTGGTGGAGAACGACGTCCGCGCCCTGACCATCGGCGAGCACTGGTTCGGAGTGGGGCTCGGCACCGAGTCCTTCGCGATGGTCACCATCGGGCGAGGGATCGGCTCGGGGCTGCACCTGAACGGCGAGGTCGTCGAGGGTGCGTACGGCGTCGCCGGGGAAATCGGGCATCTGCCGCTCACCTCCCCGGACAAGATCTGCGCCTGCGGGCGCCGCGGGTGCGTGGAGGCCGTCGCCGCCACCCATGCGATCGTCGACGCCGTCGAAGCCGCGCACGGGCGATCCCTGACGATCGAGCAGGTCGTCAACCTCGCCTACGCGGGCGATCCGGCGGCCGTGAACGCCTTCCATGAGGCCGCGACGGTCATCGGAACGGCGATCGCGAGCCTGGCCAACCTCGTCGGGCCGGAGGTCGTCATCATCGGCGGCGAAGGGGTGACCAACTTCGAGCTCTTCCGTGAGCCGCTGCTCGCCGCCTTCGCGGAGCACGCCTTCGGCGCGGCCGGCCGCTGCCGCATCGTCGTGCGCCCGCACACCTTCCAGGACTGGGCCCGCGGAGCCGCGGCGGCCGCGATCCGCGCCCTCGTCGCCGCACCGGCGGGCTGAGGCTCGCCCGGCCGCGGGGGGAGGGTGCGAGGACGCCGATGCGCTCGCGGGGTGGATGACCGCTTCGCCGCGTTCGACCCGATCACGGTCGGCGTCTCAGCGCTCACCGCCGATGTCTGCACGCCGATGACGCCCGACCGCGACGCGGTCGCAGGATCGGGGGCTGCTCGATGCGGCCGCGCGATGGGAGCGCGCCTGTCCCTGGGTCCGCACGGCTCCGGGGTATCCGCCGTTCGCCTGATCGCCTCCGCTTGAGCGAGGCTACGAACCCGCCCGCGGCGACGATGAGAACGCGAGCGCGTGCTCCACGAAGGCCAGGGCGGCGCGCGTGAGCGGCTTTGAACGATGGATCAGGTGCACGTCATACCGTTCGGCCGGCGAGATGTCTCGGACGACCGCGCCCCGCCGTGCAGCGTCTTTCGCGACGGATTCGGTCAGGAACGCGCTCGCGACGCCTTCGAGGATGAGCGGGACGATCGCCTCACGGTGCGGAGTCTCGACGACGACCGACAGCCGAACCCCATGTTCGAGAGCGCGATCGAGGAGAGCGCGCGTCCTGGTTCCGGGAAATCCGCTGATGAAGGACCGGCCGGAGAGATCCGCGAGCGTGATCGGGCCTCCGGCGGGGGAGCCCGGAGGGCTCACCAGCATGATCTGGTTGGAGATGAACGTGTGCGCCACCAGCTCGGACGAGGTGACGGCCCGGTCGACGAGGGCGATCTCGCATTCCGCCGACAGGACGGCTTCGGTCGCCTTGGAGCCATCCTCGGACGGGGAGAGCGCAATGGTCACTTCCGGATGTTCGCGACGGAAGCTGCCGATGAGGGGCGCCAGCGGATCGACGGTGAGTCCTGGCGGGGCCGCGATGCGCACGACGCCGCCGTGCAGTCCGCGGAGTGCGACGAGCGCGTCGCGCGCCTCCTTGATCTCCTGGAGGATGTGGCGGGCCCGTGGCAGCAGGGTGAGCCCGGGGTCGGTGAGCACGACGCCTTTGCCGACGCGGTGGAAGAGCGGCGCCCCCGCTTCGGTCTCGAGCCGGCGTATGCCTTCGGAGAGCGACGGTTGAGTCACGTGCAGCGCTTCAGCGGCGGCCGTGAAGGTGCCTCGTTCGCTCGCGGCGACGAAATACTCGAGGAATCGGACGTCCATAGGTGCAGCCTATTGGATCCATCGTCAGAATAGGCTGGCTCTTGGGCCTTGTGAGAGCTTTGATCGTTGAAAGGCCGGGTTGCCGGCGACGCGCGGATCCCGACCGTGCGTACTCTCACCTCTGTCAGGAGTGACTATGAACAATGGAGTGACCGTCATCCGCTCCCGGGACGATGTCGTCCGCGAGATCAATGAGAGCCCGCGGCACGCGGGCCTGACCCGGATGATCGGCATCATCGCCCTCGGCGGGTTCTTCATCGACGCCTACGACTTCACGAGCCTGAGCGCGGGTGCCGTGCAGCTGAAGCAGGAGTTCGGGCTGAGCGACCCCGTTTTCGGCGCCGTGACCGCGGTGATGGCGCTCGGTGCGATCATCGGTGCGCTGTCCGGCGGCTACTTCGTCGACAGGTTCGGCAGGCTGCGGATGTTCATGGTGAACATCCTGCTCTTCGTCGTCGCGACCGTCGGCGCGGCGCTCGCACCGAACTTCGGCCTGCTGATCGTCTTCCGTTTCCTGATCGGAGTGGGCGTGGGTCTGGATGTGCCGGTGGCGATGGCGTTCCTCGCCGAGTTCATGGCCATGAAGAAGAAGGGCCGCTGGGTGGAGTCGGCCGCCGTGATGTGGTCGGCCGCCACGATCACCGGTCTGCTCGTCGCGCTCATCCTCAACTCGGCTGGTGTCGGTCAGGAGCTGTGGCGGTGGGCGGTCGGGCTCGGAGCCGTGCCCGCCGTCGTCATCCTGATCCTGCGCTTCCGCTACATGGCGGAGAGCCCGATGTGGTCGGCCAGCCGCGGCGACCTGACGGAAGCAGCGCGCATCCTCACACGCGTCACGGGCAGGCCGTTCGCAGCCGATCCCGACGCGGAGGCCGCAGTGCGTCAGGCGCTCCGGCCCAAGAGCTTCGGCACGGTCTTCCGCGAGCTGTTCTCGCCGAGGTTCCGCAGCCGCAGCGTGCTGATCGCCATCATGAGCGCCACGCAGAGCATCCAGTTCTCCTCCGTCGGCTTCTACATGCCGCTGATCGTGTTCTCGTTCATCGCCAAGAACGTGCAGACCTCGTTGCTCGCCTCGATCGGCTCCAACGCGTGCGGCCTGGTCGCAGCGCTCCTCGCGAGCCTTCTGGTGAACCGGCTGGGTCTGCGGACGCTGTCGATCATCGGGTTCGGCGGCGTCGCCGTGATCCTGATCCTGCTCGGAGTCTTCGGACCTTCGCTGCCGGTGTTCATCGGACTCGTCCTGCTCGCCCTCTTCGTCGGCTTCCACACCTTCGGTCCCGGCTCGACCGCGCAGTCGTACTCCGCGCTGTCCTACCCGACCGAGATCCGCGGCGCCGGCGCCGGCCTCTCGCAGGCATCGAACCGCACCGGCAGCCTTCTCGCCCTCTTCCTCGTCCCGGTGCTGCTCGGAGCGTTCGGTCTCTACACCACCTTCTTGCTGCTGCTGGTCGCGCCGGTGATCGGGCTGATCGCACTGCTCGCGATCAAGTGGGAGCCGATCGGGAAGAACCTGGAAGGCGACGCGGAGGGCGTCTCCTTGCTCGCGCACTGACCTCGGCCCGTGCCCCGGGCGAACAGAAGATGAGAACACGGACGAGACGAGATCTGATGAAACGCAAGACGCTCCTGACCCAGCTCAAGCCCGAACTGGACGCGGCCCACGCCGAACGGGCGGGACAGCTGCTCGACGCCGTCGCCTCCTACCTGCTCGACGACGGGCCGACACGACTGACTGACGAGCCGCCGGCGTTCACCTTCGATCCCGAGGCCGCGTCCTCGTATGTTCCCGAACCCGTGGATCTTCCCGCAGGGATGCGCGGGGCGGATCCGGGTGCTGCCGCCGAGGTCGACCCCGAATGGATGGATCCGTTTCAGCTGGCAGACGCCATGCGCAGCGGAGCGCTGGACCGGACCGAAGTGCTGGAGCGCTTCCGGACGCGCTTCGCCGAACTCGATCCGATGCTCAATGCGTTCGCCTGTTACACGCTCGATCCGTCGGGTGGATCGGAGGGAGTCCTCGGCGGTGTTCCCGTCGGCGTGCAGGACATGATCGGCACCGCGGGGGTCCCCACCGCCGCCGGGTCGCGTCTTCTCGACGGGTACGTGCCCACGGAGGATGCGAGCGCCTGGTCCGCGCTCGCGGGCGAGGGTGCCGTGCTGGCCGGCAAACTCAACACCCAGGAGTTCGCGGCGGGCACGAGCGGCGAGAACGAGTGGTACGGCGCGGTGCGCAATCCGTGGAATCCGATGCATCTCGCCGGCGGCGCCGCGTCGGGGCCGGGCGCGGCTGTGGCCGCCGGGCTGGTGTCGGCGGCGATCGCCACCGACCCGGGCGGCTCCATCCGCGTGCCGGCCGCACATTGCGGCGTCGTCGGGCTCAAGCCAACCTTCGGCGCGATCGACCGCACCGGCACCCTCCCGCTCACCTGGTCCACGGAGACGCTCGGCGTGCTCGCCCGCACGACCCGCGGCGCCGCTCAGATCGCAGATCTGCTGCTCGACGGCCGCGCCCGGACCAGGTGGGGGCGGACCTGTCAGTCCGCAGCTCAGGCGGGAGCCGCCTCCGGCCGCGTTCCGCTGCGGATCGGCGTGCCGTCGTCCTGGCTGGCGATGGGTCTGGACCCGGAGGTGTCGGCGGCGTTCCAGCGCGCACTCGTCGTGCTCCGGAGCCTCGGCGCGACAGTCATCGATGTCGATCTCCCGGATGCGGCCCGCATCGCCCCCGCGCACCGTGCGATCGCGTTCTCGGAGGCATCCAGCATCCACGAGGAATTGATCCTGACCCGTGCGGACGGTTACGGAGAGGTCATCCGAGACCGGCAGGAGGCCGGACGGGGCGTGCTCGCCAGCGAGTACCTGAAGGCGTGGCGACTGCGCGGGCAATTCATCCGGCATTTCTCGGAGGCCTGGCGGGGGGTGGACGTCGTCGCGCTGCCCACCTCCCCGGTGCCGGCTGCCACGCCGGGGACGACGACGCTGACCACCGGCTCCCGCGGGCCCGAGCCGCTGCACACCGTCTATACCCGCTACTCGGCGCCGATGAGCACGCTCGGCCTGCCCGCGCTTTCCGTGCCCTGCGGTTTCACCGTCGACGAACTGCCGATCGGGATGCAGCTGAGCGGGCCTCCGCACGCCGAGCCGCTCCTCTTCCACGTCGCGGGCGCCTATGAAGCAGCGGCCGGATTCGCGGGCATCCACCCGCTCCTGGCCCGCGAGGAGAGGAAGGAGCCGGCATGAGCGACGCACTGGACACCGTCATCGCCGGAGGGACGGTCGTGACCCCGTCCGGCCCGGTGCACGCGGACGTGGGGATCCGCGGCGAGCGGATCGCCGAGATCGGGCCCGGCCTCGCGGCACGTGCGCACCGGGTCGTACGCGCCGACGGGAAGATCGTGCTCCCGGGCGTGATCGACGCGCACGTGCACGTGCGCACCTGGACCGATCATGCCGACGAGCTGATCGACAGTCACCGGTCGGCGGCGTTCGGCGGGGTGACCACCGCGATCACGCAGATCCGCGCCGCCGTGGACATGACTCCGGGAGAGGCGATCCGGCGCTTCATCGACATCGGCGAGCGCGACTCCGTCATCGACTTCGGGCTGCACGCCATTCTGCGACCAGAGCACGACTACGAGACGGCGGTCCCGGAGGTCTCCGCGCTCGGCGTCCCGTCGGTCAAGTTCTTCATGTCGTACAAGGACAACGGGATCATGACGTCGGACGCACGGCTGCTGCGCGGCTTCGAGGCAGCCCGTGACAACGGCGCGCTGACGATGGTGCACGCCGAGGACGGGGAGCTCATCGCCCGCCTGATCGAGGACTCCCGAGCCGCCGGAAAAGTGCGCATCGAGGATTTCCTGCCCGCCGAGCCCGCGTCGTCCGAGGATCTCGGCACGATCAAGGCGCTGACCTACGCGGCCGCGATCGGGAACCCGCTCTACATCCTGCACATGACCACCACGGGTGCGGCGCGGGCGCTGCGCGAGGCGCAGGGAGCAGGCCAGCGCGCGTGGGGCGAGTCGTGCCCCAAGTACCTTCTGCTGACCGACGAGGACCTGATCGAGAAGGGCCCGCTGGCCAAGGTGGGACCGCCACTGCGCACCCGCCGCGACAACGATGCGCTCTGGGACGCCATCGGCGCCGACGTGATCTCGGTGATCGCCAGCGACCATGCTCCCCGCGTGCGGGACAGCCTGACCACGACGAAGGACATCTTCGACGAGCCCTACGGCGCCCCCGGCACGGAGACGATGCTCCCCGTCATCTATGACGAGCTGGTCGTGCGGCGCGGGCGGTCACTGACCGAGCTCGCCCAGGTGCTCGCCGCGCACCCCGCCCGGCTCTACGGTCTTTACCCGCGCAAGGGCGCTCTCGCCGTCGGCTCGGACGCCGACATCGTGATCCTCGACCCGCATCGGCCCACCACGATCCGTGCCCGCGAGCTTCATTCGACGGCGACCTACAGCCTTTACGAGGACCGCACCGTCGCAGGGTGGCCGACGCACACGTTCGTGCGAGGACACGTCGTCCTCGCCGACGGAGTGCTGCACCAGGATCCCGGTTTCGGCGGCTATCTGCCGCGTCGCGCGGAGGATCTGATGCAGCTGGAACCGGGCACGTCGTCGCTGTGACCGGCACGCTGTGGCAGCTCCCGGCCGCGGAGCAGGCTCGTGGCGTCGCCGTGGGGGAGTGGACAGCCGAGGAGGTCATGCGCTCGGTCCTCGAACGCGTCGAGGAGGCGGACGCTCTGCTCAACGCGGTCTGCACGCGGAACGACCGGGCGCTGGAACAGGCGAGAAGAGCGGACAGGGCGGTACGGAGCGGCGGCCCCTTGAGCCCCTTGCACGGCGTCCCTTTCACGGTGAAGGACCTCATCCCGACGGCCGGGATCCGAACCACCCTCGGCAGCGTCGCCCACCGCGACTGGGTTCCCGACCAGGACGAGATCGCGGTCTCCCGGCTGCGTGCTGCCGGTGCGGTCGTGGTGGGGAAGACCAACGCCCGCGAGCTCGGCTACGGGGTGGTGACGGACAATGCGCTGTTCGGTCCGACGCGCAATCCGTGGGATGACCGGATGACCGCGACGGGTTCCTCCGGCGGTGCGGCCGCGGCTGTCGCGGCGGGGATGGGGTCCATCGCGCTCGGGAGCGACGGCGGAGGCTCGCTGCGCGTGCCGGCCGCGGCCTGCGGAGTCTTCGCCATCAAGCCGACGTACGGGGTCGTCCCGCTGTATCCCTCCTGTCGGGTGCCGCTGCGGACGGGGCTCGACGCCTGGGAGACCCTGGAGTGCATCGGGCCGATCGCCCGAACGGTCGCCGATGCGGCGCTGATGCTGTCCACGATCGCGGGGTTCGACGAGCGCGACCGGCATGCTGCCGCCGGCGTCGCACCCGGCTTCCGTGCTCCCGACCCGGAGCGGGCGCGAGGTCTGCGGGTGGCGTTCAGCCCGGACCTGGGAATCGCCGAGGTCTCCTCCGATGTCCAGCGGGTGGTCGAGGATGCGGTGGCCCGGCTCTCCGCCGAACTCGACTGGGAGATCACCATCGCCGCTCCCGAACTGGCGACGCTGCCCGAGCTGCGTGAGACCTTCCTGGCGACGGTGGCGATGGACAGCGACCGCGGCGCGCTCCGCGAGATGGCCGAGCGGCACGACGTCTCCGCGGATATCCGCGAGCTGATCGATCGCCCCTGGTCCACGACCGACTTCGACGACGCCCGTGTGGCGCGACGACGCATCTACGACGCCCTCCGCGTCTTCATGGGCTCGGTGGACCTTCTGCTGACACCGACCACGGCGACGACGGCGTTCCCCATCGGCCTCCGCCACCCGGAGAACCGGGCGGCAGGGATCCGGGACGGGAAGCAGTGGTCGCCGTTCGCGTTCCTGGCCAATCTGACCGGTCAGCCTGCCGCGAACGTGCCGATCGGCCTGGCCCCCTCCGGGCTCCCCGTCGGCCTGCAGGCGATCGGTCACCGTTTCGACGACATGCTGCTGCTCGATGTCGCCGCAGCGGCGGAGACCGTCATCGGAGCGATCACCCCCTGGCAGAGGGGCAGCTGACCACATCCTCGGATGCGCGTCAACGCTCCGGAGCCGGCACCGGTCGGTCGATGCGCCCCACCCGCCGTGGAGCATCCGGATCCGGACCGCCGTCGAGGACGATCTCCGCCCGATGCTCGCCGTCCGCGGTCAGCGTGACGATCGGTGCGCCGCCGGCGAGGCGCAGCCGCAGGACGTAGCTCCCGTGCCGCGCGTGCGACAGGTGCGCCGAGGCCCAGTTCGTCGCCGCGACCCGGTCGACCTCGGCGAGATCCTCATCGCCGAGGTCATCCAGGAGCACCACCTCGACACCCCTGCGGCGCACGTCCCGCAGGGTGCTCACCAGGGGCTCCGCGGCGAGGTTGCGTCCGCGGATGAGATCCCGGAGGGCGGCCTCGATGCTGCGCACCGAGAGGGGCTCCGGCGCCTCTCCGGCGGCGATCTGCTCGAGGGCGGTGCCCGCCAGGAGGTGGACCGCGCGGAGGTCCACTTCGGTGCCGAGGTCGATCGCCGTGGCCTCCGCATCCCTCTGGGCGCGTTCCCGTTCTGCGGTCCGGTGCGCGGCGATCCGATCGGTGGTGCGGCGCAGGCCGATCGCGAACACCGTGACCGCCAGGAGCGGGAAGGGCTGGGTGTAGCTGAAGGACAGGCCATGGGCGATCGAGCCGGTCGCACCGACGCTCCACAGGCCTATCGTCGTGAGCATGGCGGACTGGCCGATCCACGCGGCCAGGATCCGGCCCCGGATCGCGAGACAGAACATCAGCAGATCGCAGGGATTCAGCTCCCATGAACCGTAGCGGGGTGCGGCGTACGGAGGCGTGTACTGCCAGGTGATCGCCGCGGTCACCGCCACGATCACCACGAGGATCGTCACGGTCCGCCACCGCGGAAGCGGCGTCGGCGCCGGGATGACGATCAGCAGAAGGGCGCCGAGCACCGTGACGAGGGCGGCGAGGCCGAGCGGGGTGTGCGCGGGGTCTCCGCCGAGGACCAGCGCCAGATAGGTCACTTCGATCGCGCAGATGGCATAGAGCAGCCAGGGGACGATGCCGAAATAGCCGATCGCGTGACCGATGTCGTCGGCGGGGACCCGGACGGCGAGCCGCTTCACGGCCGTCTCCACTGCAGCAGGACGGTCGTGCCGTACCCGTGGGAGCTGTGCACCGTGGCGCTGCCACCGGGCACACCGTGCATCCTGCCGATGATCCCGTGGCGTATCCCGAGCCGTGCCGGGCCGACCTCTGAAAGCGTGAACCCGCTCCCATCGTCCAGGATCGAGAGGTCCACCCGATCCGCCCCGATCGCGGCGCGCACCTGCCGCGAGATCGCGTCCGCGCCTACGGCATGACGAAGACTGTTGCGCACGGCCTCGGCATAGGCTTCGGAGATCGCCGTGCAGACGCCTGCCGGGATCTCGCCGCCGTCGGCCGCGGAGTACTCGAAGCGGATCTCGGGATCCAGGCGCGTCGTCAGCCCTTGCAGCTCCCATGCCAGGGCTCGTGGAGTGCGCGCGGCCTCGGCCCGGTTCTGCGGTCCGGCCTCGATCGCGGCGAGGGCGGCCTCCGCCTCTGCGGCGGAGCGCTCCCGGTCCGCACCGGAGGCGTAGGCGAGGAGGGCGACGATGATGCTGTCGTGCACGAGCATCGCGAGGCGGTGCCGCGCGGTCCGGCGCCGTTCGGCCGCCGCCGAGGCGTGGACCTCGTCCACGGCCCTGTCCACCGTGTCGTCCAGGATGCGCCCGGCGCGGAGCATCGCCGCGCAGAGGCTCATGAACATCGCGACGTAGAACAGCTGCCGGATCGCGTCGCCGAAGGCGAGGCCGCCGGCGGCGCCGTCCTCGGTGCAGAACAGCACGACCCCGAACAGCACGAGCTGCAGGAGTGCGGCGTAGGCGACGGCGCCGCGCAGCCGCCACCCGAGCGCGGCCGCGCATCCGGCGATCACCTCGAGCTCCATCGTCCAGGTCAGCGGGGTGTCGGCGACGAGGTGCGCGCCCGACAGTGCGACGGGGATCGCCGCGTACACCAGCATCATCCCCGCGGCCTGTGCGCGCCACACCCAGCGCAGGCGGGTCAGCGGCATCCAGGAGAAGACGAACAGCGCGAGGACCGACGGGGCAACGATCAGCGTCATCGCGAACGCGGTGTAGTCCACGCCGAGGACCGCGGCCTGCGCGATCGCGACCGGGAGCACGGAGGCGAGCTCGATGAGGGTCGTGATCGCCAGCGACAGGGTCATCAGACGGTACAGGCGACGTGCGGCGAATCCCTCGCCCGCGCTCGGCGGCGAGACGGGGTCAGCGAGGGTCGTCGAGGCTGTCATCGTCACGCGGAGGCGGCAGCAGAGAGGACGGCAGGATCCCGTCCTCCACGGCCCGCTGGTAGAGGTCGATCCGGGTCTGCACGGGCCGGCCGATCGCACCGTACTTGGTCCTGATGCGACGCAGATAGTCATCGAGCGTGTACTTCGAGATGCCCAGATCCGATGCGGCGCCGAGGTCCTTCACGCCGCTCGCGATCAGGCTGAGCACGCGCTTCTCCTGCGGGCTCAGTCCCGCGGCGTCGAGGTCGGGATCCGAGTCCATCGCCGCCGCCCACTCGGTCGACAGCGTGACCTCTCCCGAGGCGACCTTCCCGAGGGTCTCCGCGAGCAGCTCCCACGGAGCCGACTTGCGGACCAGACCGTAGATGGGCGACTTCGCGACCGAGCGGATCAGGAACGGGCTCTCCCCGGAGGTGAAGACCAGGGTCCGCGCGCCTGCCGCCGTCAGCTGCTCCACGTTGGCGACGGGCGAGGAGCCGTCCTCCAGCCGCAGATCGAGGATCGCGATGTCGATCACCGGATGCGCGGCGAGCAGCTCCGCGACGGTTCCCGCGCTGCCGACGAACTCGAGGCCTTCGACCTGCGCGACGGCCGCGCGCACACCGAGCGACACGATGTCGTGATCGTCGATCAAACCAACGCGCACTGCGAACCCCGCTCCCCAGAAGCCGTGTGTGTAGACATTAGTGGCAGCCGAGGGTCGCGTGGTCCGTGTTGCGCCCCGAATTGTCGGGGCATGCGACGGCTTCCGCGCATTGGCGATCCTTGTCCTGGGACGCGATGTCGAGGACCGGCGCACGGCGGGCGGAGCAGGGGACGCTCCGACCCGCCGATTGCGCTCGGAGACGGCCGCATCCTCGCCGGTCGGCGGATCCGGATGTCGCAGCAGAGGAGTGAGCATGTCTCGCATGAGGACCTTGAGGCACCGAGCGCGAGCGTCGCTGCTCATGCCGGCGGTGCTGGCGCTGGCCCTGTCGCTGAGCGCCTGCACCGCGCCAGGCAGCGGCGCCGCGACTCCCGTGCCTTCCGCCCCTGGCTCGGCCGCCCCTCTCACGGCCGACCAGAAGGGGGCGCTCCGCGCATATGAGGCCTACTGGTCCGCCTTCGCCGCCGCCGCGCACGAGCCGTCCTCCGGCTCTTCCGAGCTCACGTCGCACGCCGTGGACCCCGAGCTCTCGAAGGCCCACGGGGTGCTCGTCGGCTGGGCGAAGACCGGATCCCGGTTCGATGCGGTGTACGCCCACGCGTCCGAGTCGGTGGAGGCGGCTGCCGACAGGGCGACGGTGCACGACTGCATGACGCTGACCGGCAAGGTCGTCGTGGTCGCGTCGGACACCGTCACGTCGCAGACGGATCCGAATCCCGTTCCGGTGACCGCCGTGCTGCACAGGATCTCCGGCAGTTGGAAGGTCTCCGCCGTCGAACAGGGGAAGGGCTCCTGCGGGGTTCCTCCCAGCGGTGCCCCGAATCCCAGCGGTGCCCCGAAATGAGGAAGAGGATGACGATCCCATCCCCGCGGCCCCCGCGTCGCCGTCGGAGCCATCGGCGCATGCGCGCCTTCACCGGATGGGTCGCCGGGCTCGTCGTCGCGGCGGTCGCCGTCACCGGGTTCGCATCGCCGGCCGTGGCCGACGCCGCACCCGCGAACGTCAGCATCGCATCGGTGTCGCCGCAGACGTTCTCGCCGAACGGCGACGGCTACGAGGACACGACCACCATTCCGGTCTGCCTCGATCGTGCCGCGAACGTCACGGTGCGGATCCTCTCCGCGCAGGGGGCGTCGTTGCGAGTGCTCGCGCTGCAGACGTCGTACACGGCGGGATGTCAGTACCTCACCTGGGACGGCCGCGGCGACGGCGGCACGGTCGTCGCCGACGGCCGATACGACATCGATGCCTCGGCGGTCAACGCGAGCGGGGTGCCGACCACGGCGACCGCCCAGGTCGATGTGGATCATCGGCTGCCGGGGACGATCACGGCGCCGGCGCCCGGAGCCGAGCTCAGCGGGACGGCCCGTTTCGTGTTCACTCCGACAGCGGGGATCGCCGTGTCCCAGGCGTCGTTCAGCGTGTCGGGCCCGGGCGGGCAGTGTTCGTCGGGTGCAGTGTCCGCCGGCGCGGATCAGGCGTTCGCCTGGACGGTCGACACGGCGTCCTGTGGCGATGGCGACGTGTCCGTGACGGCCTCCGCGCAGTGGCAGGACGCCTTCGGGGCGACGCACTGGTTCACGACGCCGCCGGTGGCGGTGACCCTGTCGAACGCGCAGGCCCCGAAGACGTCCGTGCTGCAGGTGGGTCCGCAGACCTTCTCGCCGAACGGCGACGGGCAGGAGGACGGGGCCACGATCTACTACTGCGTCACGGATCCGGGGGATCCCGGACAGCTCGAGCACGTCGTGGTCGAGGTGCTGGATGAGGGCGGCGCCGTGGTGCGGACGCTCGTCGACGAGGATCAGAGCCCGACCGGATCCTGTTCGCTGTACTACGGCGGCTACCGCTATGTGTTCTGGGACGGGCTCGACCGCAGCGGCGCCGCGGCCGCTGACGGCGCGTATACGATCCGGGTCGCGGCCACCGATGCGACGGCCCTGACGGCTTCGGACACGGCACGGATCGTCGTGGACACGCGGGTGCCCGCGGCGCTCACCGCGCCGACGGCCGGAGCCTCGCTCTCCGGGATGCAGACGTTCGTGCTGACGCCGACCGCGGGGGTCGAGATCGTCCAGGGATACTTCTCGGTCAGCGGCGGCGGCGCGTCGTGCGCGTCCGACTGGAGGTCGGTGGGTGCGGATGGCCTGGTCTCCTGGTCGTACGACACGTCGACGTGCGGCGACGGGGATGGCCAGGTCTCGGCCTACCTGCAGTGGAAGGATTCCTTCGGCACCGTGCACGGGTACACGGTGCCGCCGGTTTCCGTGACGCTGTCGAATCCCCAGGCGCCGGTGGTCTCGATCCTGTCGCTCACCCCGAGGAGCTTCTCGCCGAACGGCGACGGCCAGGAGGATGCGACCGGGATCCCCTACTGCGTGACGGACACCGGGGATCCGAGCCAGCTGGGGCACGTCGTCGTCGAGGTGCTGGATCCGGGCGGCGCCGTGATGAGAACCCTGGTGGACGAGGATCAGACGCCCGCCGGCTACTGCTCTTCGTCGTACGGCGGGTACCGCTACGCGACGTGGGATGGGCGCGACAAGGGGGGTGCCGTCGTCGCCGACGGCAGCTACGAGGTGCGGGTGACGGCGACGGACGCCTCGGGGCTGGCCGGCACCGCCTCGGCGTCGGCATACGTCGACACCCGGGTGCCGGCGGCGATGACGTCGCCGCTCGCGCACAGCACTCTCAGCGGTGAGCAGACGTTCCGCGTGGTCCCCACCACCGGTGTCGACGTCGTGCAGGTGTACCTCTCGCTGACGTCGACGAGCCCGATCTGCACGTCGAACTGGCTCGCACCGGACGCGGATGGCGCCTTCTCCTGGACGGTGGACACGGCCGGCTGCGGCGACGGTGCGGCGTCGGTCGACGCGACCGTGCAATGGCAGGACTCCTCCGGAGACCTGCACTGGTACACGGTGCCGACCGTCGCGGTGACGCTGTCGAACCCGCAGGCGCCCGTGCCGTCGGTGCTGCAGGTGAGCCCGCGCAGGTTCTCGCCGAACGGCGACGGGCAGGAGGACGCGGCCTGGATCTCCTACTGCGTCAAGGACGCGGGGGATCCGAACCAGCTCGAGCACGTCGTGGTCGAGGTGCTCGACATCGATGGCGCCGTGGTGCGGACGCTGGTCGATGAGGAGCAGACTCCGACGGGCTCCTGCTCCTCCTGGTACGGCGGGTATCGCAACACGAGCTGGGACGGGCTCGACGACGGCGCCTCCCCCGTGCCGGACGGCGCCTACGCGATGCGGGTCACGGTGACCGATGGGACAGGGCTGACCGGATCCGATTCCGCACAGGTCGTCGTGGACAGGAGGACCCCCGGCACGATGACCGCGCCGGTCGCCGGCGCCACGCTCGCCGGGACGCAGGCGTTCGCCTTCACCCCCACCGACGGGGTCGACATCTCGCAGGTCAGCATCTCGCTGTCCGGTTCGGGTCACTCGGAGAGCTTCGGGATCTACAACGCCTCTCCGGACGGGACCTGGCGCACCACGCTGCCGGTGGGCGCCTTCGCGCAGGGATCCGCGGAGCTGAACTGGTCGGCGTACTGGGTCGACGCCGATGGCGAGGGGCACTGGCACTCCTCGCGCATCCAGGTGGCCGTCGACCCGACCGCGATCCCGCTGACCGTCGATCCCACGGCGACCACCGGGACGGCCCCCTTCGACGCCGGTCTCACCGTGACGACCTCGGCACCCAACTCCGAGCCGGTGACGCTGTACACCGACTGGGGCGACGGATCCGCCACCGCCACGGTCCAGGTCGCCGCGCCCTACGACCCGGTCGTGCTGACGCACCGCTACGACAGGCCGGGAACCTACAGTGCGTTCGTCTCGGCGGACAACGGCCGCGGCGGCTACGCCGCCCAGACGACGCCGATCGTGGTCGGCGGCAGTGCGAACACACCGCCGACCGTGACGGTGACGCCGTCGGCGACCTCGGGTGCGGCGCCGCTCGACACCGCGTTCGCGATCGACGCGAGCGATCCGGATGGCGACGCCCTCACGTACACGATCGACTTCGGCGACGGTTCTCCGGTGGCCAGCGGCTCGGTCTCCGCCGATCCCGTCCACCATTCCTACACCGGTCCCGGCACCTACACCGCGCGCACCGAGATCACCGACGGGAAGGCGGGCATCGTCCGCTACTCCCGGATCACGGTGTGGCTGAGCTCACCGCTCACGGCTGCCGCCGGTGACGACGTGAAGGCCGCGACCGGCACCACGGTTTCCTTCGACGGCTCGGGGTCGACACCGGCCGCCGCGATCTCGACGTACGCATGGGATTTCGGTGACGGTGCGACCTCGGCGGACAAGAACGCGACCCATGCGTATGCGCACGCCGGCACGTACACCGTCACGCTCTCGGTGGCGAGCGGCAACCAGACCGCCAACGACACCGCGACGGTCACGGTGACGGACCCGCCGCCCGCCGAGGGGCTCTTCATCACGGTGCGAGGATCCGGCCAGGTTCTCGGCGGGGCCTCGGTCGTCGTCGTCAACCCCGACGGTTCGCGCAGCAGTGCGGTGACCGATGCCGACGGGATCGCCGTGCTGCACGGGATCCCCGATGGGAATGTCACGGCATACGCGTGGAGGGACGGCTACCAGCCGGCGACGGTGGCGGCCGCGATCAGCGGCGGTCACGGCGAAGCGGCGGCCGATCTCGTCTCCGGCGACATCGGCACTGCGACGCTGGAGAGCCACGTCATGACGATCGAGCAGATCCAGGCAGCCGGGATCGACACGTCTGATCCAGCGAACAGCCACGTCTACGAGGCGAGGATCAACCTGTTCTTCGTTCCCGATGCGAAGGCCGAGGTGCCGGTACCACCTTGCGCTCTCACGGTCTACGTGACCGACACCGGTGTGCTGGCGCCGCAGGACTGCGGCGGTGGGACGCCGAGCAACGGCAGTGGCGGCGGTGGGGGCTGGATCGGTGGAGGCGGTGGCGGCGGCTGCACGACGGTGTGCGAGATCGGCTGGATGTCGTACGGCGGCTACAAGTGGGTGCCGCAGGTCACGACGGTCGCAGGACAGCCGCTGATCCAGTGGCTGGTGCTGCCGATGCACGCGTCGTGGCTCAAGGAGTTCTTCGAGATCAAGATGGTCGTGCAGAACCTCACCACGGGATTCACCTTCGCGCACGGATCGGCGAGCCTGGATCTTCCGGCGGGACTCGCTCTCGCTCCGACCGCTTCAGCGCAATCGATCGCGCAGGACGTCCCGGACATCCCCGGTGGCGAGAGCCGCACGGTCTCGTGGATCGTCAGGGGTGATGTCGAGGGATACTACAACCTCGATGCCGAGTACTCCGGGTCGGTGGAACCCATCGGCCAGGCCATCCGCATCGTCGCGAACTCCCGCGAACCGCTGCACGTCTGGGGCGGGTCTGCGCTGAAGATGATCGTGAGCGCGCAGTGCACTGCCCATCGATTCGGCCGCTACGAGGTCGACATCGAGCTGCGCAACGTCTCGGACGCTCCGGTCTACAACGTCTCCCTCGACCTGCGTGATCGGCCCGCCGACGCCCCGGACTGGCAGGCGCGCTATTTCCGGCTCCACTCCGCGGCGCAGCAATTCGACATGATCGCGGCGAACGACTCCGTCACGGCGAAGTTCGTGGTGTATCCGGGGCTGGGGAACGAGCAGAAACCCGATATGAAGGTCGTGACCGAGAATTCCTTCATCCGCCAGACCGGCGGAGACGTCTCGATCGACGCGCAGATCGCGGACGCCTGCCTGCCGCTCGACCCCGGTCTTCCCGTCGAGGTGGACCTCGATCCCGCTTCGACCAAGGTCGACGTATCGCCGAAGGACGTCGCCGGGGCGACGGATTATCGGGTGACCACGATCCCGACCGAGGACTCGCCGTCGTCGACGGCGCAGCCGAACACCACGGAGTGCACGCGCGTGAACGAGCTGTACATTCCGGGTGGCCCCCGCCAGACGCACGTCTGCGACTGGGGCGCGGGCAAGCGCGCCGACATGCTCTACCTCGTGGAGACGCGCATGCCCGACGGCACCTATCAGCAGAAGCACGATCTGGGCATACGGCCCCCGCGCGTCGCGATCCTCGGGGACTCGTACATCTCCGGCGAGGGGGCAGGACCGTTCGACCCGGCGACCGACAAGACCGCGTTCGCCACGGACGGCAACTCCGCATACCTGATCTCGTACAACCGCTGTCACCGCTCCGAGAACTCCTGGGCCTACCAGGTCGCGACCCACGACCCGGACGATCCCCAGCGTCCTGGCCTCGGCGTGTCAGGTGATGATCTTCTCTTTGCGGCATGTTCGGGTGCCGTTGCGCCGGATGTGGTCGATCGAGCCCAGACGTCCTGCATGGCGAGCGGCTGTGTCTCGCAGGTCGAGTGGCTGCGGCAGTGGAGCGAGATCAACGGACCTCCGGACGTCGTCTTCATGAGTCTGGGCGGCAACGACGCCGGGTTCGCCGACAAGGCGACGACATGCATCTTTCACGGTTGCACCGACGCCAGCCAGCCCACGTATCTCAAGGATGCCGGGAAGGTTCAAGAGCAGGTTGCCTGGGCGGTGAGCCGTGTGGCCGAGGTGGCGGCCGGTGCCAAGATCTTTGAAGCCGGGTATCCGCACGTGCTTGATGAGAACTCGTCATGCGCCCTCGTCTCCGCCCAAGGCACATGGCAGACGGCTCCATTCTTCCAAGCCGACACTCGACGCTTCCTAGAGAACGAGTTTCTTCCGACGCTCAACGAGGCCGTCCGGTCGGGAGTGGAGAGCGCGGGTGCCACGTACGTGCCGCTGTGGGCGCCGACGACCGGCCACTCGCTGTGCAGCCAGGATCCGTACTTTCATGGTGTGCTTCTCGGCAACGGGGTCGGCAACGACGGGCGGATCACGTTCATGCCCCCTGTTTCGCAGGAATCGATGCACCCGACCGTGGGGGGACACAACGCGATCGCTGATTTTGCGTGGTCTCAGCTTGCGGGATTGATCAAGGAGCCCCGTGTGGCACAGCCCGTTGGCAGCGTAATCGAACGCCCTGACAGGCTTGAGGCGCAGAATCAGACGAACTTCGTGCTGCTGCCGAGCAGCGCGGAGGGGCAGGATATCGCTGTGCTGCTTCCAGGACAGTACGCGGTGCATCCTGGCGCAGACGCGTGGGCGCTCGCCAGCAACCTGCAGCCCCGTCGGCAATTCATTGTGATCGTCCGATCGCTTCCCACCATCGCTGGTTCGGGAACGACCGACGCTTCCGGTGAACTCCGGGTGAAGCTCGACCTACCAGCATCCCTGCACCCCGGTGTCCACGACATCATCCTCGTGGATCAGGAGACGGGCAGCATCGCCAGCACCAGCAGCTTCGCCGTCGAAACAAGCGCCGAATGCGTGGCGGGACCGAGCGACCCCGATGTCGACGGTGACGGCCTCGCCGACGCGTGCGACACCGATCCGCTGGACGGCCCGCTCGCCGATGCCGACGGGGACGGCATCCCCAACGGCTCCGACAACTGTCCGCTCATCGTGAATCCGGATCAGGCGGATGCCGACCAGAACGGTGTCGGTGACGTCTGCGAGGTGGGCACCGGAACCTTCTGGATGTCGCAGGTGCTGCAGCCCGGGGAGACACCGCACGCCCTGCCGCCGAACCCGGACGTCCCGCAGGCCCCGGCCTTCACCGCGGCGGCGCCGGCGCTCGGCGCGCTCGTCGGCACGCCGTACACCTACGCGTTCGTCGCGTCCGGCTCGCCGGCTCCCGTCCTGAGCGTCGCCGACGGCGCTCTCCCGACCGGCTTGGATCTCAGCCCCACCGGTGAGCTCACCGGAACACCGACGACGCCGGGGGACTACACGTTCTCGGTCACGGCGACCAATGACGCGGGATCCGCGACGGCCGGGCCGTTCACGATCACGGTGGACCAGGCGCCGGCGTTCGGATCCGCGGCGCCCACGGCGACCGCCGTCGTGGACAGTCCGTACCGGTTCGTGTTCACGGCCACCGGCAGCCCCGCCCCGACCTTCTCGGCGACAGGCGGAGCGCTTCCGCCCGGGCTCACCCTGAGTGAGGACGGCACGCTCGAAGGCGCGCCGACGACCGCGGGCACCTACCAGTTCACGGTGTCGGCCGCGAACCGCGCCGGCGGGGTATCCTCGGCCCCCCTGACGATCGTGGTCGACCAGGCTCCGGCGTTCACCTCGAGCGCACCCCCTGTGGGATCCACGGCGGCGCCGTACTCCTTCCGGTTCGCGGCGGTCGGCGCTCCGGCGCCGACGTTCGCGCTCGTGGACGGGCAGCTCCCGCCGGGGCTGACGCTGGCCGCCGACGGCCTGCTCACGGGAACGCCGACCACGGCAGGCTCGTACACGTTCCGGGTGAGTGCGACGAACGACGTCGGATCCGCGGCCGCCGGACCCTTCGACCTCATCGTGACGGCACCCGACCAGGCGCCCAGCGCGGTATCGCAGACGGTCGCCGTGGACTACGGGCAGCCGACGCAGATCACCCTGAGCGGCACCGATCCCGATTCGGATCCGCTGAGCTACACGGTCGTCTCGCCGCCGAGCCACGGTGTGCTCACCGGCACGGCACCGGACCTCACCTATACGCCGGCCGAGGGCTACCTCGGTGCGGACGCGTTCACCTTCACCGTGAGCGACGGAAGCCTGACCTCGGATCCGGCCACGGTGTCGATCGCGGTCGCCGCCTCGAGCATCATCAACCTCACGCCGCCGACGGTGACGGGCACGCCGCGCGTCGGCGAGACCCTCACGGCATCGGCCGGCGGCTGGGCGCCCGAGGGCGTGAGCTTCGGATATCAGTGGCTGATCGACGGCGCGCCGGTCCCCGGTGCCGCGAGCGCGACCTACGTCCCCGGTCCAGGCGACGTCGGCAAGCCGCTGACCGTGCGAGTGACGGTGCACAAGAGCGGCTTCAGCGATGTCTCCGCCGTCTCCGCGATGACCGCGGCGGTGCTGAAGGGCACGCTGACGCTCGTCCCGATCCCGACGATCTCGGAGGCGGCCATCGTCGGCTCGACGGTGACGGCGAACCCGGGCACGTGGGACGCCGGAGTCTCCCTCTCGTATCAATGGCTGCGCGCAGGCACTCCGATCTCCGGGGCGACGGCGGCGACCTACAAGATCTCGGCGGCAGACGCCGGCGCACCCCTGGCCGTGTCGGTCACCGGCGCCAAGAGCGGGTACGCGTCGGCGGCGGCGACCTCATCGCCCACGGCCGCCGTGTCACTGCCCTCGCTCGTCGTGCCGTCGCAGCCCCCGGTGGTCTCCGGCACGGTCGTGGTCGGCCAGAAGCTGACCGTGAAGACCGCGAAATGGTCGCCATCGCCGGTCGTGTCGACCTATCAGTGGTACCGGAACGGCGTCACGATCGACGGCGCCACCGGCACCGGTTACGTCCTCACGGCCGCGGATGCCGGAGCGAACATCACCGTCGCCGTCACGGGGACCAAGGCGGGCTACTCGGCGACGACTGTGACATCGACACCGACGGCGCCGGTCGCCCTGGGCAGGTTCTCGTCAGCACCGACGCCGAAGATCTCCGGCACTCCTACGGTGGGAAGGACTCTGACTGCGGATCCTCGCAAGTGGAGCCCCGCTGCGACGTTCAGCTATCAGTGGCACCGCGGCGACACGGCGATCGAGGGGGCGACCGGGTCGACGTACATGCTCGTCTCCGCTGACAGCGGGCAGAAGATCCGGGTGACGGTGACCGCCACCGCTCCGGGGTACGAGACGACGTCGACGACGTCGGCCGCCACGAAGAAGGTGACCTGACGGCGAGCGCGACGACCGGGATGACGGGCCACCCGGGATCCTGCTCGTCGGGCGGCTGATGCTCGCATCACCCGCGCGGCCCGCCGCACCGAGTCCGCGAGACTCCACTTCTCGCGCGAGACTCCACGCCAGACGTGGGGTCTCATGAAGAATCTGGAGTCTCGCGGGCTCGGGCCGTGTCAGCCGAGGTGTCGCGCGAAGAAGCGCGCCGCGTCCTCGCCGGCCCACGCGGGAACGCCCGTGTGTCCGCCGAGGTTGGCCTGCAGGGTCTTCTCGGCGGATCCGAACGCGTCGAACACGTCGAGCGCGCGTTGCCGGTCGTTGCCGGCGTCGTCCCACTGGAGCAGCACGTGCAGCGGGATCGTGACCTGGCGGGCCTCGTCGAACATGCTCAGCGGCACGTAGCTGCCGGCGAACAGGCCAGCGGCGACGATGCGGGGCTCGATCCGGGCGAGCCTGATGCCGATCGCGAGCACGCCGCCCGAGTAGGCGACGGGGCCGCCGATCTCGGGGAGCGCCAGCATCGCGTCGAGCGCGGACTGCCATTCGGGAACCGTGCGCTCGACGAGCGGGAGCACCAGCCGGTCGATGACGTCTTCGCTCGGGCGTTCGCCGGCGTCGAGCGCTCGCATCAGGTCGGCGCGGGCGCTCTCGAGCTCGGGCAGGGCCGGGCGTGCGCCGCTGCCGGGCATCTCGAGAGTGACGGAGGCGAAGCCGAGCTCGGCGGACGAGCGCGCCCGCCCTTCCAGGCGCGGTCGCATGCGGGTGAGCCCGGGCCCGCTCGGATGGCCGAGCAGGATCAGCGGGACGGGATGCTCCGCGGAGGCGGATCCGGGCAGCCAGAGGATGCCGTCGATCCCGTCGAGGGTGAAGTCGCGCTCGACGATGCCGTCGCGATGCGGTTCAGAAGCGATGTGCTTCTCGGCGGTGAAGATCAGTTCAGGGGTGATGTTCATGGTCGTGCCTTTCGGGAGTGCGCTTGTACGGCGCTCCCGGACGACCTATCGCCCGACCGTGACCTCGCTGAGGAGCACCCACGTCGAATCGTTCATGGGTATCACCTCCTCTGTCTGCTGCCACACGGCGTAGGCGACAGTACACCACCGAGGGGCGGTCGAGCGAGCCCCGCGATCTTCGAGGCCGTTGAGCGAGCCTCGAGCGGAGCGAGAAGCGAGACGAAACAGTGGTTCCCGCAAGGTCGCCGTGCTCCCTGGGGTCGTTGAGCGACACTTCGACTCGCTGCGCTCGCTCAGTGCGGGTCTCCGCGAGACGAAACGTGGTTCCCGCAGGGTCGCGGCGTTTCGTCTCGCTTCGCTCGCTCAACGTCCGGGGGTGCGGTGCTCTTGCGAGGGTGCGGCGTTTCGTCTCGGTCGCCTGCGGCGTCCTCGCTCAACGTCCCCGCAAGGGGCGACCTCGGTTCGTGAGCGAGCGCAGCGAGACGGAGGACCTGACCGGCGAAGGATCCGAAGGGGGATCAGTCGAGGGCGCTCATCACGTGCTTGATGCGCGTGTAGTCGTCGAAGCCGTACTGCGACAGGTCCTTGCCGTAGCCCGAGTGCTTGAAGCCGCCGTGCGGCATGTCCGACACGAACGGGATGTGCGTGTTGATCCACACGCAGCCGAAGTCCAGATCCCGGGAGAAGCGCAGCGACCGGGTGTGATCCTTCGTCCACACGGAGGCGGCCAGCGCATAGGGCACGTCGTTCGCGAAGGCGAGGGCCTCGTCGTCGTCCTGGAACGACTGCACGGTCAGCACCGGCCCGAAGATCTCGCTCTGCACGGCCTCGTCGTCCTGGCGCATGCCCGAGACGATCGTCGGCTCGAAGAAGTAGCCGGTCTCGCCCTGCCTCTTGCCGCCCGTCTCGATCTTCGCGTGCGCGGGCAGGCGGTCCACGAACCCCTGCACCTGCGCGAGCTGCGCCGCGCTGGAGAGCGGGCCGAAGAACACCCCCTCCTCATGCGGGGCTCCGGTGCGGGCGTGCGTGCGCACCCGCTCGACGAGGGCCTTCACCAGTTCGTCGTGCACCGAGGCGTGCACGATCACGCGGGTCGCGGCGGTGCAGTCCTGCCCGGCGTTGAAGAACGCGCCGGTGACGATGCCCTCCGCAGCCTTGGCGATCGACGCGTCCGGGAACACGATCGCGGGGGCCTTGCCGCCGAGCTCGAGCTGCACGCGTTTCACGTCGGCCGCGGCAGACTCGGCGACGGCCATGCCGGCCCGGACGGATCCGGTGATTGCGACCATCTGCGGCGTCTTGTGCGCGACGAGGGCCGCGCCGGTGCTGCGGTCGCCGAGCACGACGTTGAACGTGCCCGCGGGCGTGTGCTCGGCGACGATCTCCGCGAGCAGCAGCGTCGTGAGAGGGGTGGATTCGGCGGGCTTCAGGACCACCGTGTTGCCGGCGGCGAGGGCGGGCGCGATCTTCCAGACGGCCATGTTCAGCGGATAGTTCCACGGGGTGACCTGACCGATCACGCCGATCGGCTCGCGGCGCACGTAAGAGGTGTGTCCCGCCAGGTACTCGGCGGCGGCACGGCCTTCGAGGCTGCGCGCAGCGCCCGCGAAGAAGCGCAGCTGGTCGACGGACTGATCGATCTCGTCGGCCACGAGGTTCGCGCGGGGCTTGCCGGTGTCCTGCGACTCCAGGTCGGCGAACTCCTCGGCGCGTGCGGCCATCGCGTCGGCGATGCGGAACAGTGCGAGCTGTCGCGCAGCCGGCGTGGTGTCGCGCCACACGGGGAATGCAGCGGCCGCCGCGGCGTAGGCGGCGTCGACGTCGGCCTGGTCCGAGATCGGGGCGCGGCCGTACACCTGCTCGGTGGCGGGGTCGATGAGGTCCATGCGGCCCTCGCCGTGGGCGGCGACGGAGCGTCCGCCGATGAAGTTCCGCAACAGTGCTGTTTCAGACGGTGCCGTGTCGGACAGGATGCTCTGCATGCTGATCAGGATAGGTCAGATCCAACGAAATCGGAAGAAATCTGGATCCGATTCTGCGGAATCAGTTGCAGAGCATCGTCAAGAGTGTCAGGATCGTCATATGAGCGACAAGCCCAAGGTGCCGGTGCTGGACGACGTCTCGAAGCGGATCATCGAGCTGCTGCAGGAGGACGGTCGTCGGCCCTACGCCGAGATCGGACGAGCCGTGGGTCTCAGTGAAGCAGCTGTGCGCCAGCGCGTGCAGCGCCTCACCGACAGCGGGGTGGTGCAGATCGTCGCGGTGACCGATCCGCGCCAACTCGGATTCTCCCGCATGGCCATGCTCGGCATCCGCGTCGACGGGGATCCGCGGGTCGCCGCAGAGGCGATCGCGAATATTCCCGAGATCGCATATGTCAATGTGACCCTCGGATCCTTCGACATTCTCGCCGAGGCGATCTGCGAGAGCGACGAGGATTTGCTCGAGCTGATCGCGACCCGGATCCGCACCATCGAGGGCGTCTCGCACACCGAGTGCTTCCTCTACGCGGGCCTGCACAAAGACCTCTACAACTGGGGCACACGCTGATGAGGAATTCTCGCCGCGGGCTCGAACCTCTCATCCTCCTGGTCTGGTCAGCTGCCGAAGACCGCTGACCCGCTGAGCCCGTCGCTCTCCCGAACCCGGCCGCATCGCGGCTCCCGGGGTGCGGTGTCGCGCCCTGCGCACGAACCCCTCGAACCACCCACCTCCCGGACAAGGAATCATCATGGGAACGACCGTCTTCGAACGACGGCAACCGAGCGCCTCGGTCATCGAGCGCTCTCTCGAGAACACTCGGCACGCCGCGTTCTGGCTCGACGACGTCGACCGCGCCGCGTACCCGCAGCTCACGGGCGAGGTCCGCGCCGACCTCGCGATCGTCGGTGGTGGGTATGCGGGGCTGTGGACCGCGATCCGCGCCAAGGAGCGCGACCCGCAGCGCAGCGTGGTGCTGCTCGAGGCGAACCGGGTGGGCTGGGCGGCGTCGGGCCGCAACGGCGGCTTCTGCGAGGCGAGCCTGACGCACGGCGAGGAGAACGGCAGGAACCGCTGGCCGGAGGAGCTGGAGCAGCTCGAACGCCTCGGGCGGGAGAACCTCGACGGGATCCAGGACACAGTCGAGCGCTACGGCATGGACGTGGACTGGGAGCGCACGGGCCAGCTGGCCGTCGCCGTCGAGCCGCATCAGATCGCCTGGATGGAGGGCGACGACTTCCTCGACGAGGCGGCGGTGCAGGCCGAGGTCGCCTCGCCCACATATCTCGCCGGCTCCTGGGACCGCGAGGGCTGCGCGATGGTGCACCCCGCGAAGCTCGCCTTCGAGCTCGCCCGCGTCGCGACCGAGCTCGGCGTGCAGATCTTCGAGCGCACGCGGGTCACGGGTCTCAGCGGCACCGGCGTGCAGACGCTGACGGCGGAGACCGGTTCAGTCGTTGCGGATCAGGTCGCGCTCGCCACCAACGTGTTCCCGTCGCTGCTCACGCGCAACCGTCTGATGACCGTGCCGGTGTACGACTACGCGCTCATGACCGAGCCGCTCACGGCTGAGCAACTGGCCGCGATCGGCTGGAAGAACCGTCAGGGGCTCGCCGACAGCGCCAACCAGTTCCACTACTACCGGCTGAGCGCCGACAACCGGATCCTGTTCGGCGGCTACGACGCGGTCTACCACTTCGGCGGCAAGGTGCGCGAGGAGTACGAGGAGCGGCCGGAGAGCTTCCGCAGGCTCGCCTCGCACTTCTTCACCACGTTCCCGCAGCTCGAGGGGCTGCGCTTCACGCACCGCTGGGCCGGGGCGATCGACTCGTGCAGCCGGTTCTGCGCGTTCTTCGGCACCGCCCGAGGCGGGCGCGTCGCGTACGCCACCGGCTTCACCGGCCTCGGCGTGGGCGCGACCCGGTTCGCGGCCGACGTCATGCTCGACGAGCTCGCGGGGCTGAAGACCGAGCGCACCGAGCTGGAGATGGTGCGCACGAAGCCCATCCCGTTCCCGCCCGAGCCGGCGGCCTCGATCGGCGTCAACCTCGTGCGCGCGGCGATGAACCAGGCCGACCACAACCAGGGTCGCCGCAACCTGTTCCTGAAGACGCTCGACGCCCTGGGCATGGGGTTCGACTCATGACCGCGCGCCCGGCCGGGACTGCTCCGGTCCCTGAGCCTGTCGAAGGGCCTGGAACCCGGCTCCCCGCGGCCGGCACCGCCGCGGGGACTGCTCCGGTCCCTGAGCCTGTCGAAGGGCCCGGAACTCGCCTGCCCGCCGCCGGGACTGCTCCGGTCCCTGAGCCTGTCGAAGGGCCCGGAACCCGGCTGCCCGCCGCGGGCCGCGCGGTGACCGATGCCGACCTCGCGCTTGCACACGACCCGCTGCCCGCCGAAGAGGTCGTCGCCGGTGCCCCGACGACCGCGATCGCGGTGCTCGACGACACCGGCGACCGCGAGATCGGCATCTGGGAGATGACGCCCGGCACCGCCCGCGACACCGAGGCAGACGAGCTGTTCGTCGTGCTCTCGGGCCGGGCGACGATCGTGTTCGAGGATCCGTCGCTGCCCGATCTCGGGATCGGTCCCGGATCCGTCGTCCGCCTCGCCGAGGGCATGCGGACGACCTGGACGGTGACCGAGACCCTGCGCAAGGTCTACGTCGCCTGAGTCCGGATCCATCCTCCTCGAGCTCTTCCCGCGCGGCGGACGCGGGGCTATAGTCAGCGCGGGGACCTCGTTCGCGCGCCCGAGCGGCGCGGCGTTGTGCTGGGCCGACGCGAGGATGACAACCCCCGGGGCTGAGGCTTGATATGTTCGAGAAGCTCATGGCGATGGCCGTCCTTCCGGCGACGGACCTCGATCGCGCCAGACGCTGGTGGCACGACGTGCTCGACCGCGATCCGGTCGACGTCGACTCGGAGAACATGTTCTACGACGTCGGCGGCGTCGTGGTGCTGGTGTACCTCACCAGCTTCGCGGGAACGGCGAAGAACACCGCCATCAACCTCGTCACGGACGACCTCGACCGCGACGTGGCGGAGCTGCGCGCCCGCGGGGTCGAGTTCCACGAGTACGACTTCCCCGGGCTGAAGACCGTCGACGGCATCGCGCAGCTCGGCAGCCTGCGCGGCGCGTGGTTCAGCGACAGCGAGGACAACATCTTCGCGATCGGCGAACCGTCGTCCGAGATGAGGGAGCGCGTGATGGGCGGGGCGCACGCGGCCGGGTGAGCCACGCGTCCGGATCCCGGATCCGGGATCTCCGCCCACGCTCGCTGGTCGCGACATGCCGTCCTGTCGTTGTTCTGGCGGCGTGTCGCGACCAGTGAACAGAAATGCAGCGGATCCGGGTCGCGGCAGCGGCCCGTCAGCGCCCCTGCGCGAGCAGCGCCAGGTGCAGGGCCGACAGCGTCTCGCCGTCATCGAGATCCGCGCCGAGCAGGTCCGCGATGAGGGCGAGACGCTGGTAGAACACGGAGCGGGACAGGTGCGAGGCGCTCGCCGCGGCGGTGCGGTTTCCGGGGTGCGCGACCACGGCGCGCAGCACCCGGAGCAGATCGCCGCCGGTGGCATCGTCGCGGCGGATCAGCGGAGCGAGCAGGCGCGCACTGTGCTCCTGGAGCCGGTGGTCGCCGCTGAGCTCGGCGGCGAGCCGGGCGAGCGGCCGGTCGGCCACGCGCAGCACAGAGCCGGGCGCGGCCTGGCGGGCGAGGCGCCGCACCACCGGGATGGCGGCGAGCAGCTCCGCCGTCGTCGTGGCGGGATCGCTGACGGCGCCCGAATCCAGCTCCGCGACGAGCGGATCCGGCAGCCTCGTCCCGGCAGGCAGCGACGCGAGCAGGATCCGCTCGGATCCGATGCCGGCCGTCAGGGTGCGGAGGTCCCCGCGCCCTTCGTCTCGCGGAGACCCGTGCTGAGCGAACGCGAGCGAGTCGAAGCGTCGCTCAGGGGTCGAAAACGGGCGCACGGGGATCGGATTCGAGTCGATCCCTGAGCGAGGAGCGGAGCGACGAGACGAAGGGCGTCGCGCGCGCCCCGGGGCCGGGTCCGAACCAGAATCTGCGCTGTTCCCCACCACCGCGTAGAGCGTCCGCCCGCGCACCGGGAACCCCGACGCCTCCAGCCGCGCCTCGACGTCGGCGACCGTCGCATACCGCTCGCCCAGCAGCGCGGCGATCAGGCCTTCCGCCCGCAGCCGTGCCCAGGCGCCCTCGCCGTCGGCCAGACGCGACAGCGCCAGCGCCGTGGCGGCCTGCTCGAGCACGGTCGCCGGTCCCGCGGGGTGCGGCGGTCCGGGCAGCGCGACCAGCTCACCCCACCGCGTGCCGCGGGCGGCGACCGGCACGCGGGTCCACTCCGGCGGCAGCCGGCGCGATCGTCCCGCCCAGCCGGCGAGCACCTCCGCCTCGGCGAGGTCGAACGGATCGGCGACCACGACCTCGTGCGCCAGGTCCTCCAGCACGACCGGCGCCCGCAGCGCTCGTGCGGTCTCCCGGACGAGCACCTCGACCGGCGCCCCGCGCAGGCTCAGCCCGGTGAACAGCTCGTGCAGACGCTGGCGCTCCTGCAGCGCCTCGACCTGGCCCGCGATGATGCGGCGGTGCACCTGCTCGGTCACCGTGACGAACTTCACCTCGCGGTCGAGGGTCACGAGCGCGAGGTCGCGCGCGCGGCATGCGGCGACGAGCGGCGGGGGCACCACGGCGAACCGCGTGCCGAGCTCGAGCACGACGCCGGCGAGGCCCGCATCGGCCAGCTCGTCGACGAGCCGCGCGAGGGCGTCGGCGGCGCCGGGCCAGCCGGCGCCCGTCGTGAGCAGCAGCTCCCCGCCGTCGAGCAGTGCGGCGACCCGATCGCTGTCGGACACGTGCACCCACCGCACCGGCGCGTCGACGGATCCGGCCAGCACCTCGGGGATCCCCGCCTGCAGCGAGGCGACCTCGAGGGCGTCGGCGACGCTCGGCAGACCGGGGTCGCCCTTCGTCTCGCGGAGACCCGGGCTGAGCGAGTGCGAGCGCGTCGAAGCGTCGCTCAGGGACCGGCCCGGACGATCTGTCCGGTCAGAGGCGAAGTCCAGACGATCTGCGGGCACGGATCCATCCTCTCCTTTGCCAGCATGGGAGAGCAAGCCTGCGAGCGCGTCCGATCAGAGTGTCCGAACCGACCGCTGAACCTCGCGAGAAACCACTTCCTGCATGAGAAACCACACCTGCCGTGGTGTTTCATGCAGGATCTGGTTTCTCGCGGATCCGCCACCGACCACCGGGCGATCCCACCACCGACCACCTCGCGGATCCACCGCCGAACACCGGCGGAACCGCACCGCCGGCCGCCCGCATCCGCCGCCCCGACCACTCCCCGAGGAGCCCACCGTGACCCTGATCCCGCATTTCGTGAACGGCGCCGAGACCGCCGAGGCCGAGCGCACCGGCCCGGTGTACAACCCCGCCACGGGCGAGGCGCACCGCACCGTCGCCTTCGCCAGCGTCGCCGAGGTCGAGCAGGCCATCGCCGCGGCGAAGGCCGCCGGACCCGCCTGGCGTGCCACCAGCCTCATCAAGCGCGCCGACGTGTTCTTCCGGCTGCGCCAGATCCTCGCCGAGCGCACGCCGGAGCTCGCCGCCATCGTCACGAGTGAGCACGGAAAGGTGCTCTCCGACGCGGCGGGCGAGGTTTCCCGCGGCATCGAGAACGTCGAGTTCGCCGCCGGGCTCGTGCATCTGCTCAAGGGCGAGCATGCAGAGCAGGTCGCCCGCGGCGTCGACGTGCACTCGGTCAAGCAGCCCGTCGGCGTCGTCGCCTGCATCACCCCGTTCAACTTCCCCGTGATGGTGCCGCTGTGGATGGTCGCCTCCGCGATCGCATGCGGCAACACCGTCGTGCTGAAGCCGAGCGAGAAGGATCCGTCCGCGGCGATCTGGCTCGCGAAGGCCTTCCAGGAGGCGGGACTCCCCGACGGCGTGCTCAACGTCGTCAACGGCGACAAGGTCGCGGTCGACACCCTGCTGGACTCGCCCGAGGTCAAGGCCGTCAGCTTCGTCGGATCCACCCCGATCGCGAGGTCGATCTACCAGCGCGCCTCCGCGAACGGCAAGCGCGTGCAGGCCCTCGGCGGAGCCAAGAACCACATGGTGGTCATGCCCGACGCCGACATCGACGCCGCCGCGGCCGCCGCCGTCTCAGCCGCCTACGGCTCGGCGGGCGAACGCTGCATGGCCGTCTCGGTGCTGGTCGCCGTGGGAGAGGTCGCGGAGCCGCTGATCGCGTCGATCACCGACAAGGTCGCGAACCTGCGCATCGGCGACGGCACCGATGCCGCGAGCGAGATGGGTCCGCTGATCACCCGCGAGCACCGCGACCGGGTCGAGTCGTACGTGACCGGTGCCGCCGCGGAGGGTGCCACGGTGCTGATCGACGGCACGGCGCAGGTCAACGGCAGGCGCATCGCCGCCGGCGAGCCCCTCCCCGAGAACGGCTTCTTCACCGGCATCAGCCTCATCGATCACGTGAAGCCCGGCATGAAGCTGTACCAGGACGAGATCTTCGGCCCGGTGCTGTCGGTCGTGCGCGTCGCGAACTACACCGAGGCCGTCGAACTCATCAACGCGCATCAGTTCGGCAACGGCACCGCGATCTTCACCCGCGACGGCGGCACGGCCCGCGAGTTCGAGTTCGACATCGAGGTGGGCATGGTCGGGGTCAACGTGCCGATCCCGGTGCCGATCGGAGCGTTCTCGTTCGGCGGCTGGAAGGCCAGCCTGTTCGGCGACTCGCACATCTACGGTCCCGAGTCGATCCACTTCTACACGCGCTCCAAGGTCGTCACCACGCGCTGGCCCGACCACACGCCGGCGCAGGTGGACCTCGGCTTCCCGAGCAACCACTGACGCGGAAGTCTCGCCAAGGGCTCGAATTTCGCGTCTCTCGCTGTGCTCAGCTGCCGCAGGCAGCTGACGAGAAAGGATCCGACACCATGACCGCCACCACCGAAGCCGCGGCTCTCACCGACCGTCACGGCGTCTCGCATGCCCTCCCGGCTCCCGAGGCCGAGGCGCAGGTGCGCGCCGACGACCGCGCGCACGTGTTCCATTCCTGGAGCGCGCAGGCCGCGATCGATCCGGTGCCCGTCGCCGCGGGCTCCGGATCCATGTTCTGGGATTACCAGGGCAACGCCTACCTCGACTTCTCCAGCCAGCTGGTGAACCTGAACCTGGGGCACCAGCAGCCCGACCTCGTTGCCGCGATCCAGCAGCAGGCCGGCCGTCTCGCGACGATCCAGCCGTCGATGGCGAACGACGTACGCGGCGAGCTCGCGCGGCTGATCACCGAGGTCGCGCCGCTGGGCATGGAGAAGGTGTTCTTCACCAACGGCGGCGCCGACGCGAACGAGTATGCGGTGCGCATGGCGCGCACGGTGACCGGCCGGCGCAAGGTGCTGTCGATGTATCGCAGCTATCACGGCTCCACGGCGACGGCGATCTCGCTGACCGGGGACCCGCGGCGCTGGGCGAACGACACCGTCGACAACGGCACGGTGCGGTTCTTCGGCCCGTACCTGTACCGCTCGGCGTTCCACGCGTCGACGCTCGCCGAGGAGGGACAGCGCGCGCTCGAGCACCTCGAGCAGACGATCCAGCTCGAGGGGCCGTCGACGATCGCGGCGATCATCATCGAGACCGTGGTCGGCACCAACGGCGTGCTGGTGCCGCCGCCCGGCTACCTGCAGGGCGTGCGCGAGCTCTGCGACCGGTACGGCATCGTGTACATCGCGGACGAGGTCATGGTCGGCTTCGGCCGGCTCGGCGAGTGGTTCGGCATCGATGCGTTCGATGCGAAGCCCGACCTGATCACCTTCGCGAAGGGCGTGAACTCGGGATACGTGCCGCTCGGCGGCGTCGTGATCTCCGACCGGATCGCATCCGCGTTCGACACCGTCCCGTTCGCGGGCGGGCTCACCTACTCGGGCCACCCGCTCGCGTGCGCCGCGGGCGTCGCGACCTTCGAGGTGTTCCGCCGCGACGGGATCCTGGAGCGCGTGCGCGACCTCGGCTCCCGGATCGTCGAGCCGACGCTGCAGGGCTGGCTGGAGAAGCACCCGAGCGTCGGAGAGGTGCGTGGCCGGGGACTGTTCTGGGCCGTCGAGCTCGTGCGCTCGACCGAGACCCGTGAGCCGCTGGTGCCGTTCAACGCGGCCGGCGCGGACGCCGCCCCGATGGGCGCGTTCGTGGCCGCCGCGAAGAAGGGCGGCGTCTGGCCGTTCGTGCACTTCAACCGCACGCACATCGCGCCGCCGCTCGTGATCGGTGAGGACGAGCTCGTCCGCGGCCTCGCCGTGCTCGACGAGGCGCTCGACGTGGCCGACGGCTACACCGTCTGAGCCTCGGTGCGTCCCCGGGGTCGTTGAGCGAGCATCTCTTTCTCGAGGTCGTTGAGCGAGCCTTTCTCGAGGTCGTTGAGCGAGCATCCCTTTTTCGGGGTCGTTGAGCGAGCACGGCCGCAGGCCGAGCGAGACGAAACGCGGCGATCCTGCAGGAGACTGCGTTTCGTCTCGGTCTCGCTCCGCTCGTCCTCGCTCAACGACCACGGAGGGTGAGGCGGCGCTGTGCTCGTTCTCGCTCGACGGCCCCGGAGGGTGAGGCGGCGCTGCGCTCGCCCTCGCTCGACGACCCGGGTGAGGCCGGGCATCCGAGTCCCGGATAGGGTGGCGACTGCTCCGGATCCCGTCCCGTCGTGGGGGCGGGATCCGGAGCGTGGCGTGCCTACAGGCCCGTCACCAGGCGAATCCCGGCGGCGACCTGAGCGAGGAGATACGGGGGGACGCTGCCCGCGGCAAAGGGGTCGATGAACTCGCGGCTCACCGGCCCGACCTGGGTGACCGCGGCGACGGAATCCTGCGGAAGTCCTGACGCGGCGGCCGGGATGAGCACGTTGCCGGGGAATGCCTCGAGGGCAGTGTTCGTCGTCAGAGGCACGACGAGAATGGTCTTGAGCTTCGACTCGAGCAGCCAATCGGCCTGCAGCACGATCGCGGGCCGGGACGTGGCCGGCTCCGACCCGCGAGGAACTCCGAAGTCCACCCAGACGATGTCGCCGCGGGCGATCACCAGTCGGCGCCTTCGGCGTGGATCCGTTCGCTCTCGCGCAGGAACAACTCGTCCGCGGGGTCGGGGCCCGCCTGCTCGAGCACCTGATTCGCGATCCGGGTGAGCGCGGATCCGCCCTCCAGCAGATCCGCATATCGGATCGCCGCTTCCCGGTAGAACTGCGAGCGATTCATGCCGTTCTGGGCCGCGACTCGCTCGAAGCGCTCGAAGTCGTTGTCGGGGACCGAGATGGCTGTCTTCATGACGATAAGTATAACCGATCATACCGACGGTCCACGGCTTCTCGAGGACGTTCGCGCGGCCTCAGACGGCGATCGGATCCGGATCCGCGGCGCGGGGCACATGCCAGCCGCCATCGATGCGGAGCACGGTCGAGACCGAAAGGTTCGCGGGGCCGACGGTGAGGTGCGAGAGGTCGGCCCCGAGCGCGCGCAGCAGCGTCATGATCGTGATGCCGCTGGTGACCACGAGCACTTCGGATCCGGCGGTCGCGACATCGTGCAGCGCCTCGGTCGCGCGCTGAGCGACGGTCGTGAGCGCCTCTGCGGTGGGATCCTCCGCGGCCAGCGCGTCGAGCGTCGCCAGGAACGGGTGCTCGGCCTCGGCGTGCGGCCGCATCCGGCGCACGAACCGGCGCACGCGCATCGCCTCGAGCCGCCCGAACGAGATCTCCCGCCAGCGCGGATCCGATTCCGCGCGCAGGCCGGATCCGGCCGCGTCGAGCAGCCGGGCCGCGGTCTCGCGGTGCCGGATGCCGTCGCCCGAGAACGCGGCGTCGAACACGATGCCCGCGGCGGCGAAGTCGAGGCCGCGGGTCGTCGCCTGCTCCCGGCCGGCCGCGGTGAGCGGCGCATCCGACCAGCCCTGCAGCCGCTCCGCCGCGTTCAGCATGCTCTGCCCGTGCCGCACCACCCAGATCCGCGTCATGGTCTCAGCCTAGGTTGCGCGGCTCTGGCGCGGCCTGCTCGCGGGGGCTCGGATCCGGTCCGGAGGGCGGTTGCGCGCTCGGGCCGTCGATCGCTGCGGTCGGTCCCGGGCGGACGGGGCGAACCGTCCCGGCGTCCGTGCCCCGAGCGCGCGAAATGCAGGAGCACCCCGACGAAATGCAGGAGCCGGAGCCGCGCATGGCGAACGATCCCGCGGGATCCCCCGGGATTCCCCGGGCAAAGGAGCGGCGCGGGATGTCCTTCTCCTGCATTCGGCGGCGTGGCTCCTGCATTCGGCGGGCAGCCGACGAGTGATCGGCGCGGCGCTGGAGACGAGCCAGTCGCTTCCGGCGGCGAGCCGCACGCCTGCGCGCACGAAGTCGCCGAACGGGCACTGCCGCGGATCGGGTGACCTCCGGATCCGCTCCGGTGGCCGTCGGGGAACCGCCCGTCAGGCGGGCAGCAGTTCGCCGACGAGCTCCTGGATCCGGCGGCGGATCTCGTCGCGGATGGGCCGTACCGCCTCGATGCCCTGGCCCGCGGGGTCGTCGAGCGCCCAATCCTCGTAGCGCTTGCCGGGGAAGAACGGGCAGGCGTCGCCGCAGCCCATGGTGATCACGACGTCGGAGTCCCGCACCGCCTCGGTGGTGAGCACCTTCGGCTGCTCCGCGGCGATGTCGATGCCGAGCTCCGCCATCGCGGCGACGGCGACGGGGTTGATCTGCTCGGCGGGCAGGGATCCGGCGGAGCGGACCTCGATCCGGTCGCCCGCGAGCTCGCGCAGGAAGCCCGCGGCCATCTGGGACCGGCCCGCGTTGTGCACGCAGACGAACAGCACGGCGGGGGTGGCGTCGGCGGTCATGCGTCTCCTCAGTTCGGGGTTCAGCCTACGGCCACCGGCGGGCGCTGATCAGCAGAACGGGGAGCCGGCTTATCTGTAGTCCACAGTTTCACGAGTACGCGTATGCCCCCGTCACCTGTTGAAGACGCGTCCTCAAACGGGTGGCTGGGGCAGGCCCGTCGGTCATGCGGTGCCGACAACTGGCTTGCGCCGGTGGCGGAATGGCGTCGGTCACCGCCTCATCCCCGGATGCATGAAATTTTCTTGTAAAAATTCTCTTGACTCATGAAAGTCAGCTTCATACGATGACTTTCGCAGTCACCCGAAACAGCTTGGAGTCGATGATGATCCCGCTTTCCTCCCACCGCAGACGTGCCGGTGCCGCCGTTGCCCTGCTCGCCGCCGCGCTTGCATTCACCGGATGCACCAGCGCGGTCCAGACCGCTACGACCTCGTCCGCGTCCAGCGCACCCGTCCAAGGCGGCACTCTCGCGATCGCGGCTTCGGCCGACGCGCAGCCGCAGTTCGTCATGGCGAACCGCGCCGGCAACTGGTCCTGGCGCCGGCTCGTGTTCGAGTCGCTCGTCGTTCTGGATTCCCAGCAGCAGCCGCAGCCGCTCCTCGCCACCACGTGGCAGTACGACGCCGACCGCACCCAGCTGACGCTCACGCTCCGCGATGACGTGAAGTTCAGCTCCGGACGCCCGTTCACCGCTGACGATGTGGTGTTCTCACTCGAGCAGGCCAAGGATCCGAAGAACGCCTCGCAGCTCGGCGTGGTCGCGAAGAACATCTCGAGCGCGGCCGCGAAGGACGCGCACACCGTCGTGCTGCAGCTCGCTGCGCCCAGCGACAGCATGTTCGACCTGCTCGACCTGATCCCGATGGTGGACAAGGACACCTGGGCGGGCATCGCCGACGGCAAGCAGGTGATCGGCACCGGCCCCTTCCTGTGGTCCTCGTGGACTCCGGGGGCGTCGATCACCCTGAAGAAGAACCCCGAGTACCGGGATCCCAAGCGTCCCTACCTGGATGAGGTCGATGTGTCGATCATCACGGATTCCACAGCGGTGACCTCGGCGCTCAAGAGCGGTACCGATCAGCTGGCGATCGGCATGGCGCAGAGCGACGTCTCCCTGCTGAAGAGCAGCAAGGACTACCAGCTGCTGAACGCCGGCGGCGTGTTCTATCCGCTCGGCGTAGACGTCACGATGGCACCGTTCGACAAGCTCGAGGTGCGACAGGCGTTGTCGCTCGCGATCGACCGCGACCGCATCGCGCAGCAGGTCTTCGGAGGCGACGCGACCGCCACGAACCTCTGGTGGACTCCCGGATCCCCGGGGTACCCGGCCGACCTGTCGAAGTCTGCGGCCTATGACCCGAAGAAGGCGGCGAGCCTGCTCGACACGGCGGGCGCGAAGGGCACGGAGATCACGATCACCTACGCGAACATCCCGACCATGAAGAGCCTGTTCGAGATCGTGCAGAACAACCTCACCGAGGCCGGCTTCACCGTGCACGCGAACGCGCTGGACACCGCCGCCTACGACAAGGCTCAAGTCGCCGGTCAGCTGGGGCAGGCGTTCCTGCTGCTGCACGGCATGGTGGGATTCTCCTCCGCGACGATCATCGACGCGATGCCGTCGATCAAGACCGGCAACCCATCCCAGTTCGCCGCCCCCGAGTACGACACGCTCAAGGCCGCGGTCCGCGGAGCGGACGACTCCAGCCGTGCCGAAGCGCTGAAGAAGCTGTCGACATACATGCTCGATCAGTCGTTCAGCGACATCCTGACGGTCGCCCCGCAGTACCACGTCGCCAGCGCGCAGCTGCACGGCGTGAGCGTGGTGAGCCTCGGCAGCGTCGTCGCGACCGACGCCTACCTGTCGAAGAAGTAGCCGGCCGCCATGGGCTCGTATCTGCTCCGTCGCATCCCGTCGATCCTGCTGGTGCTGCTGCTGACGTCGGTGATCGCCTTCGCGCTGCCCCGGCTCGCGTCGGGGGATCCGGCGACGACGGCGGCGGGATCGGATGCGAGCCCTGCAGCGGTGGCCGCGATCCGCACGCAGATGGGTCTGGACCAGCCGCTGCCGCTGCAGTACCTGGACTGGATCGGAGGGGTGCTGACCGGCGACCTCGGTCAGTCCTTCTCCGCGCACCGGTCGGTCGCCGAGCTCATCGGGACCCGGCTGGAGAGCACGTTCGAACTCGCCGCCGTCGCCGCGGTCCTCATGATCGCGATCGGCGTCCTCCTCGGGATCGCCGGCGCGCGGGTGCACGGCGGGTTCTGGCGGGCGGCGCTGGACGCGGTCAACGCCGTGCTGCTCGCGGCGCCGCCGTTCCTGACCGGACTGGTGCTGATCCTCGCGTTCGGCATCGCCTGGCCGGTGCTGCCCGCATCGGGCGAGGTGTCGCTCAGCGAGAACTTCGAGATCGGGATCCAGTACCTGCTGCTGCCGGCCGTCGCGCTCGCGCTGCCCCAGGCGGCGGCGATCTCCCGTCTGCTCGAATCCTCCATGAAGGCCACGGCGCGGGAGGACTTCGTGGATCTCGCGAAGGCCAAGGGCGTGCCCGGGGGGCGGATCGTGCGCAAGCACATCCTGCGCAACAGCTTCGGTCCGGCGCTCGTCACGATCGGGCTGCGGCTCGGCGAGCTTCTGGCCGGGGCGATCGTGGTCGAGGCGATCTTCGGCCGCCACGGGCTCGGCACGCTGGCGATCACGAGCGTGCAGAACCGTGACTACCTCGTGATCCAGGCCCTGATCCTTGGAGCCGTGTTCATCGCCGTGATCATGCAGCTGCTGACCGAGATCGGCGTCGCCTTCCTCGATCCGCGCGTCCGACTGGGAGGAGCGGCATGACTGCCCAGGCCACCACCGCATCCGCAGACCGCGCGCCACGGCGCCGTACCGGAAACCCGCTGCTGCGCCGCTATGCGCGGGCGTTCCGCTCGCCTCGAGGCGTGATCGGCGCCTCGATCATCGCTGTGCTGGTGCTGCTCTCGTTGCTCGCCCCGGTGCTGTTCCCGGGCGGCTTCGATCAGCAGACCCGCGACGCGCTGCTCGCCCCGTCGCTGCAGCACTTCTTCGGCACCGACGAGGTCGGCCGCGACATCTTCGTGCGCACGATCTACGGGGCGAGGGTGGACCTGTCCCTGGTCTTCGTCGCCGTGCCCATCGCCGCGGTCCTCGGCACCCTGCTCGGGCTCGTCGGGATCCTCGGCAACGCTGCGGGAGCCGCGGTGCAACGGGGCCTCGATGTGATCGTCGGTTTCCCCAGCCTCATCCTGGGCATCTCGGTCACGCTCGTGCTCGGCGCGGGATGGACCGCACTCGTGGTCGCCCTCGCGATCTACTCCACCCCCGCGTTCGGACGCCTTGCTCGCGCCACCCTGCTCACGCAGCAGAACCGCGACTACGTGCAGGCGGCGCGCATGCTCGGCACCTCGAAGGCCTCGATCATGACCGCGCACATCCTTCCGCACACTCTGGACACCGCCGTCACCCAGGCGGTGGTCGCGGTGGTGTCCTCGATCTTCCTGGAGTCGTCGTTGAGCATCGTCGGTCTCGGGATCCAGCCACCGCAGCCCTCGCTCGGCGCCCTTCTGAACAGTGGAGCACGGTATATGCAGCAATTGCCGTCTTATGTGCTCGGTCCTGCGGCCGTGCTGCTGATCCTCGTGCTCGGCTTCAGCCTGCTGGCCGACGCTCTCAACCGGGCGGGAGCGGGCCGATGAATGCCGGCGCGGCTCTTCTCGAGGTCACGGGACTCTCCGTCGACTTCGGCGTCGGCGCGCAGCGCACCTCCGCGGTCCGTGACGTCGACCTCGTCGTGCAGCGGGGCCAGGTGATGGGCCTGGTCGGCGAATCCGGATCCGGCAAGTCCGTCACCGCACGGGCTGTGATCGGCCTGCTCCGCGAGCCCGGACGCGTGGTCGGCGGATCGATCTCCTTCGACGGCGCCGACCTGCTCCGTGCGAGCGAGAAGCAGCTGCGCGAGATCCGCGGGCGTCGCATCGCGATGGTGTTCCAGGATCCGCTCTCCGCACTCAACCCGTCGATGCGGGTGGGGGAGCAGGTCGCCGAGGCGCTCACGGTGCACGGCGCGACTCACCACGCCGCCCGAAAACGCTCGATCGAACTGCTCGACGCCGTGGGGATCCCTGGCGCCGCGGAACGCGCGGGGCAGTTCCCGCACGAGTTCTCGGGTGGCATGCGCCAGCGTGTGGTCATCGCGGCCGCGCTCGCGAACTCCCCGGATCTGCTCATCGCGGACGAGCCCTCCACCGCCCTCGATGTCACCGTGCAAGCGCAGATCCTTCGTCTGCTCGCCTTGCTGCGTGACGACTTCGGTGTCGCCACCCTTCTCATCACGCACGACCTGGGAGTGGTCGCCGAGCTCTGCGATGACGTGACCGTCATGCTGCGGGGCGAGGTCGTCGAGCGCGGGACCGTGTCCCAGATCCTGGAGCATCCGCGCGAGGACTACACCCGCATGCTGCTCGCCGCCGTGCCCCGGCTGGACGGGCCGCTGCCCGCCCGCGCTCGACGGGCGTCATCCTCGGACACGCCCGTGACGGCTCCGGGCGTGTCCGCGGCCACGCCGGATCCGGGTGCAGCCGCACCCGCGGCCACGTCGGACGCGGGTACCGGAGCATCGATGGCACGCATGGCTCTCCACGTGCAGGATCTGCGCGTCGACGTCACCGGGCGCACCGGCCGTCGGCACCGCCCGGTGTTCGCGGTCGACGGGGTGAGCCTCGAGATCTCCCCCGGCGAGACGCTGGGTCTGGTGGGGGAGTCCGGCTGCGGCAAGTCGACGCTGTCGCGTGCGATCGCGGGCCTCAGTGCGACCGCGGGCGGCACCGTCGCACTCGGCCGCGATGACCTCACGGGCCTGCCGGTTGGCCACCCGCACCGGCGCTCGATCCAGTATGTGTTCCAGGATCCGTACAGCTCGCTGAATCCGCTGCGCACCGTGCGGCAGTCGATCGAGGAGGCGGCCGTAGCTGGCGCCGAGAGCCCCGAGCTGCTCATGGAGCGGGTCGGGCTCGACCGCGGATTCCTGGACCGGTATCCGGCCGCTTTCTCCGGCGGTCAGCGCCAGCGCGTCGGCATCGCCCGGGCGCTCGCGGCGGGTCCCGCATTCCTGCTCAGCGATGAGCCGGTGTCGGCCCTGGACGTCTCGATCCAGGCGCAGATCATCGAGCTGTTCGGCGAGCTGCGCGACGACCTGGGGATCGGGAATCTCTTCATCGCTCACGACCTCGCCGTGGTGCGCCAGATCAGCGATCGCGTCGCGGTCATGTTCCTGGGGCGCATCGTGGAGACCGGATCGGCTGCCGAGGTGTACGCGGACCCGCAGCACCCTTACACGGTCGCCCTGCTGTCGGCGGCGCCCGTGCCCGAGGTCGGCCGACAGCGCGAACAGATCGTCCTGCGCGGCGATCCGCCGACGCCGGGCGACCCGCCCACCGGATGTCGCTTCGCATCCCGCTGCCCCATCGGGCCGCGTTACTTCCCCGAGCGCACGCGCTGCCTCGATGTCGATCCCGCGCTCGCCGGCTCCGCCTCGCATCAGGCGGCCTGTCATTTCCCGGGCGAGCTGACCCTCGCCACGGCTCCGGGCGAGGGCGCCGGGGAGCGGATCCGATGAACGGTCCCGGCACCGCACCCGTGCGCGCGGCGTATCTGCTTCCGAGGACGATGCGCAGGTGGAGTGCGGACGAGCTGTGGATCTGGGCGGAGAGGGCGGCCGCGCTCGGTCTGAACACGGTGTTCGCGAAGCTTTCCCTCCTCGACACGGAGCGTGTGCGGATCCTGCAGGCCGCCGGGCTCCGGGTCTTCGGGTCCTTCGCGTGCTACTCGGACCATGATGTGCTCGTTCCTGCGACGGTGCCCTTTGCACGGCCGGTCGACGCGGAGGGTCATGAGTTCGCACCGATGGAGTGGTATCGCGGTATCGCGCCGACATCCTCCGCCTACGACGAGCACCTCATCGCGGAACTCACCGCGCAACTCGGCGACCGCGGATCCGCGCGCGTGGACGGCGTGTTCCTGGACTTCCTGCGCTGGCCCCTGCACTGGGAGCTCGAGCTGCGCGAGGGAGCGACGCCGCGGGACTCCTCGTACGACCCGGCCACCGTCGCGCTGTTCGCAGCGGGCCTCGGAGCGCAGGCGCCGTCGTCACCGGTGGCCGCCGCCGACTGGATCGGCGCACGTCACCCGCACGAGTGGCGCCGATTCCGCCGTGACATCATCGTGCGGATCGCCGGGCGTCTGGCCGAGGTCGTCCGATCGCACGACGCAGCCGTCGGCATGTTCCTGGTTCCGGGGACGGCCGCGCAGCTTCAGGACCTCGTGGGGCAAGACGTGCGGCGACTCGCCGAGATCGTCGATCTCATCGCCCCGATGACCTATCACGCGATCCAGCACCGCAGCCCGCAATGGCCGGCCGATTACGCTCGCGACCTCCCCGTGGATCCGGAACGTCTTCTGCCGATGATCCAGATCACGGCGGCGCAGGAGTACGCCGGCGCGAACGACTGGGGGCCCAGCGTGACAGCGGAGGATCTCGAGGTCGCTGTCCGCGGCATGCTGGATGCGGACCGCCCCTTCCGGGGATTCTGCCTCTTCCCGGGGGAGGCGCTCGGATCCGATGAACGCGCGGCGGTGCGCCGAGCCCTCGCCACGATCACATCCACCACGAAGGAAGACAAGTGAAGACGACGGAGAACTTCGGATCGGTCGACATCCTCAGTTTCATCGATGTCCGCAAGAGCGATCTCTCGCCGGTGGAGGCGTCGATCGCCGCGGTCATCCTGTCGGACCCCGAGCGTGCCGCGGACTGCACGATCGGCCAGCTCGCCCAGCTCGCCGGCAGTTCTGAGGCGACCGTGACGCGCTTCTGCCGCAGCATCGGGCTCAGCGGGTACGCGCAGCTGCGGATGAAGCTCGCCGTCGCCGTGGACCAGCGGCGTTCCGGAGGGGAGGTGTCGGGCTTCGCGATGCTCGAGGAGTTCGAACCCGGTGATCCGCTGGACCGGGTCGTGGAGAAGGTCGCGTCGGCGAATGCGCAGGCCGCGGCGCTCACCGGCCGGCAACTGGATCTCGCAGATCTCACGAGAGCGATCGACGCGCTCACCGGGGCCCGTCGGATCCTCTGCATCGGCGTCGGATCCAGTGCGATCCCTGCCGCGGACGCTGCGGGGAAGCTGCGGATGACCGGCCGGGCGGCGACGGACACGCCCGACGTCCACTCCGCGCTCATGACCACCTCGCACTATCGGAAGGGCGACGTCGTGCTCGCCTTCAGCCATTCCGGCCGATCCCGGGAGATCATCGACATCCTCGATGCGGCCGCTGAGCGAGGCGCGACGACGATCCTGGTGACCAACGCCGAGGGCACGCCCGCGGCACGTCGGGCAGACATCCTGCTGCGCACGGCCGCACATGAGACATCGTTCCGCAGCGGGGGCCTGGGGTCGAGGATCGCGCAGCTCACGGTCGTCGACATCCTCTTCGTCGCGATGTCCCATGAAGAGGCCGGCCGCGCCGCCGAAGCGGCCGAGAGCATGCACGAGGCAGTGCGGGGCCACGTCGTGACCGAGCGGGGAGCGCGATGACGGCGAACCTGCAGCACGCGCCGGTCTGGCTGGACCAGCTGCCCACCGAACAGCGCAACCCCGCGAGCGAGCTCATCGACACCCTGAGCACCCCTGAGGTCCTGCGGCTCATCAATCACGAGGATCTTCGGGCGCCGCAGGCGGTGACCGAGCGTCTCGCCGAACTGGGCGAGGTCGTCGACGCGATGGTTGCGGCGCTCTCGGGAGGAGGCCGCGTGCACTACTTCGGTGCGGGCACCTCGGGTCGCCTTGCCGTGCTCGACGCCGCCGAGGTTCCGCCCACCTACGGGGCGCCGGCCGAACAGTTCCGGGCGCACCTCGCCGGAGGGGGAACGGCGATGACGTCGGCTGTCGAGGACGCGGAGGACAGGGTCGAGGAAGGCGTCGCTGCGGCACAGGAGGTGGGAACGCACGACATCGCCATCGGGCTGGCGGCGAGCGGCCGCACCCCGTATGTGCGCGGTGCGCTGCAGGAGGCCCGCCGCAGGGGCGCGACCACCGTCGCGATCACATCGAATCCGCACGCGCCTCTCGCCGAGGTCGCGGATCACCACATCGCGCTCGACACCGGTGCCGAGGTCGTCACCGGATCCACCCGGATGAAGGCGGCCACGGCGCAGAAGATCGCCCTGCACACGCTCTCCACCGCCACCATGATCAGACTCGGGCACACCTATTCGAACCTCATGATCGATGTGGTGCCGACGAACGAGAAGCTCCGCCGCCGCGTCATCCGCGTACTTCAGGAAGCCACGGGCGCCTCCGCCGAGGATGCGGCTCGCGCCCTCGACGATGCCGGTGATCGCACCAGAGTGGCGCTGGTCGCACTGCTCACCGGCGTGACGCCGGATGCCGCCGCCGCTGCGCTCGCCGCGCGTGACGGGGTGGTGCGTGCTGCCCTTGCCGACCTGCGTGGCGAGCAGGCTGAGCCCGGGCCCGCGAGGGCTCACCCGCGCACCCGGGCCGGGCGGGCACTCGGCATCGACATCGGGGCGAGCGGCTTCCGTGTCGACGTCCTCGAGGTCGACGGATCCGGAGCCGGCGCTGCGCGGCGACTCTTCAGCAGCGAGGTGCGCCCCCTGATCGTGCAGGGCCGCATCGACATCGGCGCGATCGTGGGCGAGATCGCGGCCCGGCAGGGCACTCTCACGGCGGACGCCGTCGCCGCCGTGGGCATCGGGATCGCCGGCGGCAGCCACTTCCCGGAATCGCTGAACGCGGTCGCCGCGCAGTTCGCGGCCCTCTGGCCCGACGCGTCGGTCGTCTGCTTCCCCGATGCGCTCGCGGCGTACGTCGGAGCGTTCGGAACCGACGCGGGGGCGGTCCTCGCCGCTGGCACCGGGGCGGTCGCTGTGGCGACGGACGGCGTGACGCAGTGGCGTCAGGTCGACGGCGCCGGGCATCTTCTCGGTGATCTGGGCAGCGGCGCGTGGATCGGAAGGGCGGGTCTGCAGGCGGTCCTCGCGGCCGAGCACGGGCGAGCACCGGTGTCACCGGTTCTGAACGATCGCCTGAATCAGAGATTCGGCGACGCCCGGGCGCTTACGCGGGAGCTGACCCGTGTCGTCGATCGGGGCGCCGTCCTGGCCTCGTTCGCGCCCGCCGTGTTCGAGGCCGACGAGGAGGGCGAGGACGCCGCCCGCAGAATCGTCGACACCGCCGCGCACGAACTCGCGGCCACGGTGATCGCGGCTGCACGGGGGATCGCCGACGAGATCGCGCTCCTGGGCGGGGTCTTCCGTGGCTCTCCGCGCCTGCGGGCGGTCACCGAGCGCCTCGTCGAGGAAGCAGGGTTCCCGATCCGCACGGGTGCTCTCGCCGCGTCCGCCGGCGCAGCGAGACTCGGGCAACGAGTCGCGACGGGAGATCTTCCCCCTGTCTTCGTCGCACACGTGGTCGTCACTCACCGGGAGCAGTGACGAATCGGCGCTCCCTGCGAGTGTCATCACGAAGAGCTCCCCGAAACTCGACGAAGGAGTCGAACAGTGAAGCATTCATCCAAAACGATCGCTATCGCTGCGGTGGCGGTTGCCCTGTCGGCAGCAGGTCCGGTCAGCGGAGCGGCGTCGGCGGACACGCTTACGACGTTCACGACATATGACAACACCGCGTACTCGACGGCAACCATCGGGCATGGTTCGATCCGTTCGAACCTCGTCCCCAACTTCGAGTGCAAGGCTCTCACCGCGTCCGGAACGACACTGCCGACGAAATCCGCCTGGCAAGCCAAGGTCGTCGCGTATGACACCAACCCGGGGCCTCTGGTTCTCGACTGCGAGGACCTCTATCTGAACGGAACGACTTCGAACGCCGCAGCTCATGAAGCCAAGCTCAGCCAACTGCAAGCGTGGGCGCGCGAGGTCGAACCCACGAAACCGATCGGCTGGTACGGACTCGCCAATAACACTCCGACGGCGAATACGAGCTACTACCAGATGCTGCTGGCGCAGGACTCGAACACCGCGTTCTTCCCTTCCGCCTACACCTTCAGCAGCAGTCAGGAGACGTGGCAGTCGTCCCTGGTGAGTTCCGTCTCGAAGGCACGTGCGATCGACGGGAGCGTGAAGATCTACCCGTTCGTTTGGCCGCAGTACCACGGTGGGTCGTCGCCGTCATCGTTGGACTACACCTTCATTCCCGGGGCGCTCTTCTCATTCGAGCTGTCGACCATCGCGGAGATGGGACTTGACGGAGCAGTGATCTGGAGCGGGTTGCCTCAGTCGAACACGTGCGACGCGACCTGTGATGCCAATGCAGGCAGCCAGAGCTGGCTTCCCGCAGCGCAGAACTTCCTTGACTACGTTGCGGCGGCACCCTCGGATCTCGCTAGGACAGGAACAGCGACCACGTCGAGCGTCAAGGCCGCCGGCCGTGAGGCCGCACTCGCCGTCGACGGTGACCCGCTCACCCGCTGGGGCAGCGCCTACGCAGATCCGCAGTGGCTCGAGGTCGACCTCGGTTCGGTGCACACGATCACCGGAGCACGGCTTTCTTGGGAGACTGCCTATGCGAGCGCGTACCAGATCCAGGTATCGACGGATAACACGACTTGGACGACGATCTACTCCACGACAACCGGTGGCGGCGGCGTCGAATATGTGAACGGGCTCTCCGGGAATGGTCGTTACGTGCGCATGTATGGCACACAACGCGGAACCAGCTACGGATACTCGCTGTGGGACTTCAACATCTTCGGCAGCTGATTCGCGACGAAGACTCGAGTGGCCGCGCTCGCACCCGCATGGGTGCCGAGTGGCGGTCGTTCGAGCGTTGCGGTGACCGGATCCGGTCAGATCCGCCCGTCCTGGCGGGGGATCCATACCTGCTTGATGATGATCAGGATCGAGGCGGTCACCGGCACCGCGATGAGGGCGCCGAGCAGCCCGAGCAGCGTGCCGCCGACGAGCGCGCCGATCACGACGAGGGACCCGGGGATCGAGATCGCCTTGCTCATCACGCGCGGAGTGATGACGTATGCCTCGATCTGCATGTACACGACGTAGACCGCCGCGAAGATCAGCGCCAGCACGGGCGAGGTGAACAGCGCGATGCCGGTGCCGATGATCCAGAACAGCACGGATCCGACGAGCGGGATCAGCGTGATGAGGAACGCCACGGTCGCCATGAGCGGGGGGAACGGCAGTCCGAGCGAGAGGTACAGGATGAACACGATCACCGCGTTGATGAAGGCGAGCCCGACCATGCCCATCACGTAGCCGCCGACCGAGTCGGTGATCTGCTCCGTGATCCGGTCGATGTTCTCGCGGTCGCGCGCGGGGGCGAGGCGCAGCAGCCCGGTCTTCATCGAGGGCAGCGTGGCGAGGAAGTACAGCGTCAGCACGATGATGATCAGCCCGCCCGAGATGCCGGTGGCGATGCCGGTCGCGATGCCCGTGCCGATCTGCAGCGCGCCGCCGCCGATCTGCGCGATGCGGGTCGGGTCGCTGAGGAACTTCTGCACCTCGGTGACGAGGTCGGTGAGCCCCACGCCGAAGCGGTCCTCGAGCCAGGCGTAGAAATCGGTGTGCGTGAAGCCGCGGATCGTTCCGGGGATCCCGGTGATGAACGTGGCGATCTGATCGATGACGGTCGGCAGGATCGCGAGCACGATCACGACCAGCACCACGGCGAAGACGGCGATGACCGTCACGACGGACCAGGCGCGGCTCAGGCCGTGCTTCTCGAGCCAGCGCACCGCGGGGTCGAGTCCGAGCGCCGCGAACAGTGCGAACGCGATGTAGATGAGCACGGTCGACAGGCTGGTCAGCGCGAGCCCCAGCAGGATCGCGGCGAGGCCGCCCAGAGTCACCAGGAACCCGAATGCGAAGGGCTTGTCGATGCGGGTCCAGAACGAGGCGCGCGGCGGTGTCGCCTCGACGTACCGGGTCGGGGAGGCGGTCGCTGCATCCGGCGTCGTGGCCGACGCCGCGTCGTCGTTCCCGGCGCCGGCATGGTCGGCGACGACGGTCGCGGCGGACCTCGCGGCCACGCCGGCCCCGGCGGACCCCGCGGCCACGCCGGCCCCGGCGGAGTCCTCGGCGGCGGCGTCGGCGGGCGTGCGCTCTTCGGAGGTCATGGCTTCACTGTAGGGGAGCGGTTGCCGCACCGACCGCGCGCTCGCGAGGTCGGTGCGAGGCACTGCCGGCGACGCATCCCGGATCCTTTCTCCGCTCGGGCGTGCGCGACGCGCCGGACGGCACCGGGACGCGTTATCGTCGGAGGGATCGCACGTCCGCCGCCCGGTGAGGAGCCCCCATGTCCGCCGCCGATCCCCGCACCGAGCTGCTGCGACTGCGCGCCAGCATCGACAACATCGACGCCGCCCTCATCTTCATGCTCGCCGAGCGCTTCCGGTGCACGCAGCAGGTGGGCGTGCTCAAGGCCGAGCACGACATGCCCGCCTCGGATCCGGGTCGTGAGGAGCAGCAGGTCGTGCGGCTGCGGGCCCTCGCCGAGGAGGCCCACCTGGATCCGGAGTTCGCGGAGAAGTGGTTCAACTTCGTGGTCGCCGAGGTCATCCGGCACCACACGGAGGCTGCCGAGTCGCGCTGACTTGGTCGAGCGCCCCGTTCGGAGCCGGTCCCGTCTCGGAGCCGGTCCCGTCCCGAGTCGTCTCACTCCGAGTTCTCTCACTCCGAGTCGTCCCCGTCAGCGGAGCCTCTGGGGTGCGCTGACGGGGACGAGTGCACATCGACATGACGGAAAGTGATTGTTTTAGCGTAAGATCGTGCATGGTCGTGCATCCATCGTCGGCCATGATCTGCCGAGGAGCACGGATGACCGACCCGAACGAGAACCTCGCCGCCGGCGCTCACATGCGCGCCGAACTCGACTCGCAGCCCGAGATGTGGGAGCGCGCGGCCGGCATGACCGCGGAGCAGGCGCTGCTGCCGGCGAGGGGCCGGCGCGTCGCCGTGATCGGCTGCGGCACGTCCTGGTTCATGGCGCAGTCCTACGCGGCGCTGCGCGAGCGCGCGGGCTTCGGCATCACCGACGCCTACGCCGCGAGCGAGGCGTTCATGGATCGCGGCTATGACGCCGTCGTCGCCCTGACCCGCTCCGGCACGACCACCGAGGTGCTCGAGCTCGTCGATCAGCTCAAGGGATCCGGATCCGCTCCGCGCATCGTCGGCGTGATCGGCGACGCGGCCTCACCGCTCGTGAGCATGGTCGACGAGGCGATCCTGCTGCCGTTCGCCGATGAGCGGTCCGTCGTGCAGACCCGTTTCGCGACGACCGCGCTCGCGCTGTTCCGCGCCTCGCTCGGGGAAGACCTCACCGGCGCCATCGCCGACGCCCGCTCCGCGCTCGCCGATGTGGATCCGACCCTCGCCGGCGCCGACCAGTACACGTTCCTCGGCCGCGGATGGACGATCGGCCTCGCGCACGAGGCGGCCCTGAAGCTGCGCGAGTCGTCGCAGTCGTGGACCGAGTCGTACCCGTCGATGGACTACCGGCACGGCCCGATCGCGATCGCCGCGCCCGGCCGCATCACCTGGCAGTTCGGCGCCGCACCCGAGGGACTCGACGCGCAGGTCGCCGCGACCGGCGGACGTTGGGTGCAGCACCCGATCGACCCGCTGGCCGATCTCGTACGGCTGCACCGGGTGGCGCTGGACCGGGCGCTCGCCGCCGGCCTCAACCCCGACGAGCCGCGCAACCTGACCCGTTCGGTCATCCTCCAGGACTGAGCGGCGGCCATGCAGACCCCTGACGACGGCGTCACGGCGAACGACCCCCGAGCGCATGAGGCCGCCGAGGCCGCGCGCGCCCTGCCCGACATCGTCATCGGCGCGTCGGGTGACCCGCTCGTCCCTCGAACGGCTTGGGGATCGGCCGCCGAGCTCGGCGCCGGATCCCCCGTGCTGGCGTTCGACGTGGGCGGCACCGACATCAAATCGGCCCTGTTCGACGCCGGCGGCGTGATGCTCGGGCTGCGCCGCACGCCGACGCCGGATCCGGGCCCCGATCTGCCGGAGCGGCTGATCGCCCGCCTGGTGGAGCTCGGCGCGCAGCTGCGCGAGGAGCATCCCGGGGTGGATCCGGTCGCGGTGGGGCTGGTCGTCCCCGGCATCGTCGACGAGGTGGCCGGCATCGGAGTGTTCGCCAGCAACCTGGGCTGGCGGAACGCGCCGATCCGGGCGCTCGCGGAGAGGGCGTTCGGGCTGCCCGTCGCGTTCGACCACGACGTGCGCACCGGTGGCTGGGCCGAGCACGTGCTCGGCGGCGCGCGACCCTATCCGGACTCGATCGTGCTGATCATCGGCACCGGGATCGCCGGCGCGCTGCTGCTGGGCGGCGTGCCCTTCACCTCCGGCGGGTACGCCGGGGAGGTCGGCCATTCGCCCGTCGCCGACGAGCCGCTGTGCCCGTGCGGTGCGCGGGGCTGCCTCGAGGCGGTCGCCTCTGCGGGCGCGATCGCCCGCAGATACACGGAGCGCGCCGGGAACGCCGTGGACGGGGCGAAGGAGGTCATCGCGCTCGCCGCCGCGGGTGACGAGGCCGCCGCCGCGGTCTGGAACGACGCGCTCGACGCGCTCGCCCTGTCGCTCGCGCAGCTCACCGCGGTCGTCGCACCGCAGGCGATCGTGATCGGAGGAGGACTGTCCCGCGCGGGCGGTGCGCTGTTCGACGAGCTGCGCGCGCGCCTGCGGGCTCGCCTCAGCTTCCACCGCATCCCGGACCTGGTTCCGGCGCAGCTCCTCGGCGACGCCGGGATCCTGGGCGCCGCGCTGCGGGCGAGGAGTCTCGGATGATCGTCACCCTCACGCCGAACCCGGCGCTGGATCTCACCTGGCACGTCGACCGCATCGTGCCCGGCGGCACGCATCGCGCCGACACCGGTGTCGCCCGGGCGGGCGGCAAGGGCCTGAACGTCGCCCGGGTGGCGCACGCACAGGGCGCCCCCGTGCTCGCGCTGGTCACCGCGGGCGGGCTGACCGGCGCCGAGTTCGCCGCGGAACTGGCTGCGTCCGGGGTACCGCACGAGCTCGTCCCCGTGCAGGGCGCGACCCGTCGCAGCATCGCGCTCGTCGACGAGCATCTCGGCGACACCACGATCGTGAACGAGCGCGGGGTGAACCCCGATCCCGAGGAGTGGGATGCGCTGCAGGCTGCTCTCCTCCGTGCGCTCCAGACCCCCGTGGTCCGGGCCCCGACGTCGCGCCTTCCGATCCCTGAGCCGGGTGATCTGGTCCCTGTGGCGGGTGATCCGGTCCCTGAGCCTGTCGAAGGGCCCGGATCCGCGGCGCCCGCTTCCGCCCCGGAGACATCGAAGCCCGTCCTCGTGCTCTCCGGATCCCTCCCTCCCGACGCGCCGGAAGACCTGCTGCCGTCGCTCATCCGGATCGGCCGCGACGCCGGTGCGATCGTGATCGCCGACACCTCGGGGCCGGCGCTGCTGGCCGCCGCCGATGCCGGCGCGACCGTGCTCAAGCCCAACGTGGCCGAGCTCGCCGAGGCCACCGGCATCGCCGACCCCATCGCCGGGGCGTGCGAGCTGCTGCACCGCGGGGCGTCGCTGATCCTGCTCTCGCGCGGGGCGGACGGGATGCTGGCCATCACCGCGGACGAGGTCGTGCGGGCCCGGCTCCCCGAACCCCTCGCCGGCAACCCGACCGGTGCGGGCGATGCCGCCGTCGCCGCATGCGCCGTGCTGATGGCGCAGGGAGAGAAGGATCCGACCGCGCTGCTGCGCCGCGCGACCGCGTGGTCGGCCGCCGCCGTGCTGATGCCCCTCGCGGGCGAGATCCATCCCTCCTGGCCCGATCTCGAGACCGCGCTGATCGTCGACACCCCGGCGCTGACCGCGCTGGGCTGACCGCGGCGATCGACATGTCCGCCGGGCTCTGAACCGACCGACTCTGAACCGACCGACTCTGAACCGACCGACTCCGAACCGACCGTCCACTGAAAGGACACCCCGATGACCCTCGTCTCCGCCCGCGATCTCGTGCACGACGCGGCCCGCCGCGGCACGGGCGTCGGCGCCTTCAACGTGATCCACCTGGAGACCGCCGAAGCGCTGGTCGCCGCGTCCGCCCGGGCCGAGCTGCCCGTGATCCTGCAGATCTCGCAGAACTGCGCCGACTACCACGGCGGGCTCGAGCCGATCGCGCTCGCGACCCTCTCCGCGGCCCGGCTCGCGGCCACCCCGGTCGCCGTGCACCTCGACCACGCCGAGCGGCCCGAGCTCGTCGACGAGGCCATCGCCCTCGGCTTCGGATCCGTCATGTTCGACGGCGGGAGGCTCGACTACGCCGAGAACGTCGCGCTCACGGCGCAGGTCGTCGAGCGCGCGCACGCCGCCGAGGTGTACGTGGAGGGCGAGCTCGGCGAGGTCGGCGGCAAGGACGGCGCACATGCCCGCGGTGTGCGCACCGACCCGCAGGAGGCGCGCGCCTTCGTCGCGGAGACGGGCGTCGACGCCCTCGCGGTGGCCGTCGGATCCTCCCACGCGGAGACCTCCCGCACCACGGCGCTGGACCTCGACCTCATCGCACGCCTGCGGACGGCGCTGCGCGGAGCGGCCGAGGACGGCGCCGACGTGCCGCTCGTGCTGCACGGATCCAGCGGCGTGCCGGACGATGCGATCGCCGCGGCGGTGGGCGCGGGGATGACGAAGATCAACGTCTCCACGCACCTGAACGGCTTCTTCACGCGCGCGATCCGGGAGAGGCTCGAAGAGGATCCGCGTCTCGTCGACTCCCGCAAGTACGTCGCTCCCGGTCGCGACGCCGTGGCCGGCGAGGCCGCCCGGCTGCTGCGCCTGTTCGCCGGACAGGTCGCGTGATGACCCCCGGGGCGCCCGCCGGCCGATTCCGTTTCAGAGCGCGCACATTGCTCCATCCTCGGCCGAGATACAGCCAGGTGCGCGCTTCGAACGGCGGATCCGGGGCCCGCTCGTGAACCGGGCCAGCCGCCTGACCGCGATCCTGGACCTGCTCGCCGCCCGGGGCGAGGTCTCGGTGGAGGAGCTCGCCGAGCGCTTCGACGCGTCGGCCGCCACGATCCGCCGCGACCTGGACAGCCTCTCCGAGCGGCGGCTGCTCACCCGCACCCACGGCGGGGCGGTCGCGCAGTCCGTCGCGTACGAGCTGCCGATCCGGTACAAGAGCCATCAGCGCACCTCGCAGAAGGACCGCATCGCGCAGGCGGCGTCGGCGCTCGTCGCGCCCGGATCCGTCGTGGGGCTCTCGGGCGGCACCACCACGACCGCGATCGCGACGGCGCTCGCGGCCCGCGAGGATCTCGCCGACCAGGAGCTCACCGTCGTGACGAACGCGGTGAACATCGCCGCGCAGCTCGCCACCCGCCCCGACATCAAGGTCGTCGTGACGGGCGGGGTGATCCACTCCCGCAGCTACGAGCTCGTGGGGCCGTTCGTGGAGCTGCTGCTCGCGGGCATCGCGCTGGACATCGCGTTCATCGGCGTGAACGCCGTGTCCGCCGAGGGCATGGCGTCGACGCACGACGAGCGCGAGGCGGCGGTGAACCGCCTGATGGCGAGCCGCGCCCGCCGCGCGGTGATCGTGGCGGACTCGTCGAAGATCGGCGGATCCGCCTTCGCCGCGGTCGGCGGTGCGGACCTGTTCCCCACGCTGCTGACCGACGACGGCGTCGCCGCCGCCGACCGCGCGGCGCTTCGCGACGCCGGCTACGAGGTGCTGCTCGCCGACTGAGCGCGGGATCCGCTCAAGATCGTTCTCGGAGCGTCCTGCACCGCGGCCCGCAGATGCGCGTTCTGCACCGGTCTCGTGATCCGTCGCCGTGCAGTCGCGCCTCGTGACAAGGTCGGAGGCACGCGAGAGAATGGAGGCGTGACCATGACGGAGCCGCAGGTGTGGACGCTCATCGGAGTGTTCGCCGCTGTCATGCTCGGCGGGATGACGTTGATGACGACATTGCTGACCCGCACGATGACCGCGAAGTTCGATGCGGTGGACGCGCGATTCGCCGCGGTGGATGCCCGATTCGAGGCGATCGACGCCAAGTTCGACGGATTGAGATCCGAGATGAACGCGCGATTCGACACGATGGACGTGAAGTTCGCCGCGCTCGACAAAGAGGTCGCGACGCTCGCCGAGCGGTTCTGGCGCTCCTGAGCAACTCGGTTCCGGCGATTCACGCGAGCGGGAACGTCGCCTCGACGTGCAGGCCGCCGTCCGGTGAGGACGGGCTCGAGCTGCGCGTGGCGAGCGGCTGGCACTCGAAGGCGTATCAGGCGTGGCTGCTGCGCGACGCGGTGCACGTGCAGGGCGGCGCCCTCGAGACTCGTCGAAGATCGGCGGATCCGCCTTCGCCACGGTCGGCGGGCCGGACCTGTTCCCCACGCTGCTGACCGACGAGGGCCTCGTGCCGGACGATCGGATCGCGTTGCGCGAGGCCGGGTAGGACGTGCTCCTGGCCGACTGACCCCGGTTCCGGCCGACGGGCGCGGATCCGTCGCGAGTGCATAACGAATCGGCAGAGGCGGGATCTCGGGCTTGTCAGCGTCAGTAATGCAATCTCTGCAATACTGATCACGCTGCATGCGCGGCTGGGGACGTCCCGTCGAAACGCGGGGAACGCGAAGGTGGCCCGGGAACCGGGCCGCCTTCGTCTCGTCGGGTGCACCGCCGTCTCGTCGGGTGCGCCGCCGTCTCCATCGGGTGTACCGCACCGCATCGCCGCGCCGGAGCTGCCGCAAGGAGCGCGGCGACGTGTGATCGTGGCGGGAGGCCCCCCGCCGGCTACAAGCTCCCGCCGGCTACAGCGCCCCGCCGGTGAGCGTGCGCAGCACGTCGACGCCGAGTCCCTGACCCGTGGCGTCCTCGGGAAGCGGTCGGCCCCGCTCGCGGCCGCCGGCGGCCGAGAGCGCCGCGATCCACGCGGCGAAGATCGCGGTGGCGCGGGCCTGCGCCCGGAGGGATCCCGGCTCGTCGTCGCCGCGCTGGCTCGCGTCCAGGGCGATGCGGTCGATCTCCCGCATCCAGCGCTGCAGCACATGCCCTGCCACGGCGGGCGAGCCCGTGTGCAGGTGCTCGACCATCGGGTGCACCGGCGTCTCGGCGTTCTCGGGGTGGTCCACCCAGCCGGCCGCTTCGATGGCGTCCAGCGCGGCGCGGACGGTCTCGACGACCGGCTCCTCGACCGGCCGCTGCAGCACGGCGTCGACGAACACGTCGACCCAGCTGTCGAAGGCGGCGAGCATGATCGCGGCCTTCGAGGGGAAGTGCATGTAGATGGTGCGCACGGCCACATCCGCGTGCTCGGAGATGTCCTCGATCGAGGTCTGCGCATAGCCGCGCTCGCCGAACAGGCGGTCGGCCGCTTCGAGGATCTTGGCGCGCGTCGCGGCCTTCCGGCGATCCTGGCGCGCGTCAGGTCGACCGGAATATTGCTCACCCATCGGGCCAGGATACGTGAGCGTTCCTGGGGAACTGCATAACTGCACGGAGTGCACGCATCGGGCCGTTCCCCGGCCTTCGACGCCGCGAGGACGCGGCACGAGAAGCCCTCCGTGGAGAGCCCCACGCCGGCGCCGAGGCGCGGGTCGCGCGCCGCGGCGAGCCGGGCGACAGCCTGCTCCAGCGCCGCGGTGCCGCCATCGGCTGCCGCAGGGCGAGCGCCGGCCCGCGGAGCGCCCATGCGGTGCGCCGGCGTCGCAGCGATGCCTCGTCGTGCGACACGCGGTGCCGTGCTCGCGCCGCACATGCGCCGCGACGGCACGGTGGTGGTGCGTCAGCCACGTGGAGGGCCCGCGTACGCTGAGCGGGTGCCCGAGTTCCCGTATACGCGCCTGCGCCGGTTCCCCGACGTGGAGGCTCCCAACCTGCAGGCGTGGGATGCGACGGATGAGCTGCTCCTCGCGCGGGCGCTGAGCCTCGCGACCGAGGGCGGGATCGACGGATCCGGCGTCGCGGTCATCGGCGACGACTACGGTGCGCTCACTCTGCCTCTCGTCGCCGCCGGCTTCGACGGCGTGCGCGTGCACCAGGATCTGGCGACCGGGCGGCGTGCGCTCGTGCGCAATGCGGCTGAACTCGGGTCCGGGTCCGGGTCCGGGTCCGGGTACGGGTCCGGGTCCGGGACTGGGGGCTTCAGCGCGCACGAGCTGGACGCCGGCCTGCTGCGCGGCGCACGGCTGGTGCTGCTGCAGCTGCCGAAGGGTCTCGCCGAGCTCGAGGAGATCGCGGACGCGGTCGCGCGCGAAGCGGCGTCCGACGCCGTGCTCGTCGCGGGTGGGCGTGTGAAGCACATGACGCTCGCGCAGAACGAGGTGCTCGCCCGGTTCTTCGGCCACGTGCAGCCGCAGCGGGCCGAGCGCAAGTCCCGGCTGATCGTCGCGACGGACCCGCTGCCGGTGCCGCCGGAGCCGCCGTTCCCCGTGTGCACGACGCATCCCGGGTTCGGGCTGACCCTGTGCGCGCACGGCGGGGTGTTCGCCGGCGACCGCATCGACATCGGCACCCGCGTGCTCCTCGACGTGATGCGCGCCCGTGCGGCGGATCTCACGGCCCTCGCCCGGCGCGACGGGTTCACCGCGGTCGACCTCGGCTGCGGCACGGGCGCGCTCGCCGCGTCGCTGGCCCTCGCGATGCCGAGCGTGCGCGTCATCGCCACCGACCGCTCCGCCGCCGCGGTGCGCTCGGCCCGGGCCACGATGGCGGCGAACGGCGTCGCCGACCGCGTGACGGTGACGCTCGACGACGCCGGATCCGACATCGCGGACGGATCCGTCGACCTCGTGCTGCTGAACCCTCCGTTCCACCTCGGCGCGAGCGTGCACGAGGGGGCGGGCCACCGGCTCATCGACGCGGCCGCCCGGATGCTCCGCCCGGGCGGCGAGGTCTGGACCGTGTTCAACTCGCACCTCGATCACCGCCGCGCGCTCGCCGCCGCGGTCGGGGAGACCGAACAGGTCATCCGCACCCCGAAGTTCACGGTCACCCGGTCGGTGCGCCGCTGACCGCCCGTGTTCTTCGCGGGCGCGATGTCTCGTGTCGCTCCGGTTGCCGGTGCTCGGGGGAGCGTTCAGTCGGCCGGTTGTGGCAGGCCGAGGCCCACGGCGATGGCCGCCTGCTGCACCTGGCGACCCAGCGCGTGCGTGTTCTCGTCGTCAGGGAACTCGCTGACGGTGCCGGTCGCCTGGATGGCAGCGCGCACCCCGAACTCGAGCGGGATGGTGGCTGCGACGCTCGCGACCCCGGGCTGGCGCTCCTCGCGGGAGATGGAATAGCCGCGGCGCCGGATGTCAGCCAGGTCCTTCAGGAGCGCGTCCGGGTCCGGGGCGGGCGGGACGCCCGGCACGGCGACGATGTCGGCCAGATGCGCGCGCACGGCGTCGTCGTCCCACTGCGCCAGCAGCGCCTTGCCCGCGCCGACGTACAGCGGCAGGCGCGAGCCGACGACGAGGTCGTAGCCGAAGTTGCGGGTGTTCCCCGCGCGGGTCATCACCACGCGCTGGTCGCCGTGCTCGCGGAACAGCGTCACCGTGAGGCCCGTGACGGCAGCCAGCTCGATGAGGACGGGCCGCGCCGCACGAATGAGCGGGTTGGTCATCGAGAAGGCGTGTGCGCCATAGGTCAGGGCGATGCCGGGGCGGTAACCCGCGGCATCGTGTTCCACGCGGTCGTGGGTGACGAGGACGGCGAGGATGCGCTGCGTGGTGGCGACCGGAAGGCCGGCGCGGCGGGCGATCTCGGTCAGCCGAAGCGGACTCCTGGCGCTGTCCAGAACCTCGAGGACCTCGATCGCGCGCTCGAGGGACCGCATAGGTGACTTCGCCGTGGCCACGACTCCTCCTTCTTCAGGCGTTCCCACAGAGTGAGAGTCTAGTCGCTCGCCCTGGGCAGAAATCAGATCCGTTTCCGATCTGGCGCTTGACATACCCACTGTATGGGCACATACTCCCATTAAATAAGAGTTACTCTCACAGTATGGGTTGCAATGATGCACGCAGTAGTAATCGGTCTCGGTGAAGCCGGGACGTTGTACAGCCAGGGCCTCGTGTCCCTGGGATGGACGGTGACGGGATTCGACCCGGCCGACGTGCCGACGCCGCCGGGTGTCACGCGGGCGCACCGTCCGGAGGAACTCGTGGACGGCGCCGACGTGGTGCTGTGCCTCGTGGGCGGCCGTGTCGCCGTCGCCGCCGCGTCCTCCGTGGCGGCGGCTCTCCCCGAGGGTGCGCTCTTCGTCGACATGAACTCCGCCTCCGCGGACACCAAGCTGGCTGTCGCGACCATGGTGGGTGCCTCCCGCTACGCCGACGTCGCTGTCGTCGGCTCCGTGCCGGAGGGACGTGCCGCCACGGCCGTCGTCGTCAGCGGCGAGGGCTCCTCCCGCGCCGCCGAGCTCTTCGCGGCCCTTGGCGCTCCCGTCGAGGACATCGGTGGCGCCCCGGGAGACGCCGCCCGCCGCAAGCTCCTGCGCAGCTCCTTCATGAAGGGCCTGGGGTCCCTCATCGTCGAGGCGCTGGACGCGGGTGAGGCGATGGGTGCTCGCGACTGGATCCTCGGCCACATCGCCGCGACCCTCTCCGGAGGCTCGGGCTCCGCCGAGCGCCTCTACTCCGGCACGGTCAAACACGCCGCCCGCCGCGGCCACGAGGCCGCCGAGTCCGCGCAGATGCTGGAGGCCATGGGGGTGCGCGCCACCATGTCCCGCGCCTCCGCCGCCTCCCACGCGGCTCTGGCCGACGCCGACCTGGCCCCGCAGGGCGAAGACCTGATCCAGGCCTACGCCACCGTCCCTGTCGCCAACATCGGCGACGCCCGCGACCGCATGGGCATGGTCGACGGCGGCATCCGACCGCTCTGGGACGGCGCCAAGGCCGTCGGCCGCGCCAAGACCGTCTGGCTCCCCGCCGGCGACAACAAGCTGCTGCACGCCGCGATCGCGACGATCACCCCGGGGGACTTCCTCATCGTCAACGGGCAGGGCCACGTGGACCGCGCCCTCATGGGTGAGCTCATGGCGGAGAAGGCCAAGGCCCGCGGCGCCGTCGGCATCGTCGTCGACGGGGCGATACGCGACGTCCAGGACCTGCAGGAGATGGACTTCCCCGCATGGGGTCGCGGCGTGAACCCTGCCGGCCCTTACAAGAACGGACCAGGGCAGTTCGATGTCCCTGTCGCCATCGGTCGCGTCGTGGTGCACCCGGGTGACATCGTCGCAGCGGACGCCGACGGAGTCATCGTGGTGCCGGCGAATGAGGCCGCTGCGAGCCTGCTCCGCGCCCGCGCCGTCCAGGAGGACGAGGCGGGTCGTCGCAAGGCCATCCTGGCGGGAGAGCTCGCATGAGCGCCATCATCGCTCTCGGCGTCTTCGTCGCCGTCATCATCGTGTGGAACGCGGTCGTCAAGCGCAACATCGGCGAGGCCATGATCCTGGGCTTCCTCGCCATCGGCGTGGTCTCCTTCATCGCCGGTCCGGTGGGAGACGGCTCCGTCCTCACCACGATCTGGAGCTCCATCCAGGACGCCTTCACCGAGGAGATCATGTTCGCCGCCCTCGGCTTCGTCCTGATGGCATTCCTCCTGGAACGCACGCCGGTGCTCAACCGCCTCGTCGACCTGCTGAACTCCCTGTTCGGCCGGATGCGTGGCGGCCACCTCTACACGACCACGGTGGCCGGGGCCATCTTCGGCGCCATCGCCCACATCGGGGCCGCCATCACCGCGGCGGTCGGTTCCATCACCATCCCCTGGATGAAGAAGACCGGCGTCAAGCCGGAGATCGCAGCGACGGTGGCGTCCGGGCTGGCAGGCTTCGGCGTGTCCTTCCCGTTCTCCGGCACCATGTTCATCCTGGTGGGCGGCCTCGTGGCGCAGGGTGCGATGGGCTCGAACGACATCATCGTCCCGCTGTTCTTCGCCGGACTGTGGGCGCTGGTCTATCGCATGATCGTCGCGTTCTGGATCGTCCGCAAGTACAAGATCCCCGCCGTCCCGGCATCGGATCGGGTTCCCCTGGGCCAGAGCTTCCGGCGGGGCTGGTCCACGATCCTTCTGCTCGTCCCGATCCTGATCCCGCTGCTCATGACGCAGGGTCCTCTCGCCGCCTTCCTCGGCCGGCACACCGGGGTGTCGGACGTCGAGGTGCCCGGCAAGAAGCTGGCCGACGGCACGGTCCTCGCCCCCACGCATCTGGCGATGGCCGACGTGGTCAGCCTCCTGACCTGGATCCCCGTCCTCATGACCGTGGTCGTGCTCCTGCTGGGCTGGAAGGCGCTGCCGCGTTCGCCCCGAGCCTGGTGGAAGCTCGTCGAGGATTCGGCGCCGTCCTTCGGCGTCATCGGCGTGACGATCGTCGTGGCCTTCGCGGCCGCGAACCTGCTCGGCAAGATGGGGCTGTCCGCCGAGCTCGAGTCGATCCTCGTGAACCTGGACGTGCCGCGATGGCTCATGGCCATCCTGATCGGCATCATCATCGTCCTCATCGCCATCCCGCTGACCGCGAGCGCCACCATGGCCGCGATCGGCCCGGTGGCCGTCATGGCCATGGCCAGCACAGGTATCCCGGTACCGGTCGCCGCGGCCGCCGCGCTGATCTTCGCGTCCACCGAGGGGGCATCCCCGCCGTCCGGCGCCCCGATCTACGTCGCCGCCGGCATCGCCGAGGTGGATCCGGGCAAGACGTTCATCCCATTGATCAAGTACTACTGCATCCCGATCCTGGCACTCGGCGTCCTGATCGCCCTGCAGATCCTGCCGGTCTGATGCACGGGCAGCACTCGAAAGAGACAGGAATTCACGCATGAACTCGTCAACCACGCAGCGGCCGCTCTTCCAGCGGATCGTCTCCCACCTCTTCGCACTGTCCACCGTGCTGTTCATGGTGGGCGGCCTGGTGATCGTCGTGGGCCAGCTGGCCATGATCATCGTCGGCGACGGAGACCGGGCGCAGAGCATCGCGGACTCGCTGGGCCCGTACGTCTTCGGCATCTCCACCGTGGCCGGGCTCTTCGCCTTCGTCCTGAGCTACTTCAAGAGGACGGGAGGCGAGCCGCGTGTCGAATGACGCGTACCCGTCCTACGACGAGTTGCTCGCCCGCACGCCGAGCGGTGCCTCCTGGGGTGTCTTCGCCGAGACCCCGGGGCGCGGCATGGCCAGCTTCGCCGGCGCGGAGCAGGTCGCGGCGGCCGCTGCCTCGGTCTCGCGCGGGCGAGTGTTCAACCTCGATCACGCGCTCGACGCCTTCGACCCGCCGATGGCGCGGGCCCGCAAAGCACCCGAGCACGAGATCCTCAGCGCCCATGCCGAGTCCCGCGACGACGTCCTGCACGAGTTCTTCCTGCAGGCCACCTCCCAGGTGGACGGCCTGCGGCATCGCCGCGCTTCGGGGTACGGCTTCTACGACGGCGTGCCGGACGACGCGATCCGGGCCGGTCGTCCCGAGCTGGGCGTGCAGGAATGGGCGGAACGGCCGATCGCCGGACGCGGCCTGCTTCTCGACGTGGCAGGCCTGCTCGCCGAGCGCGGGGAGCCGTTGGAGCATCGCGACGGCTCCGTTCTGGAGGTGGAGCACCTCGACGCCGCGTGCGAGCGCCAAGGCGTCGATGTCCGCTCCGGCGACATCGTCATGGTGCACTCCGGCTGGGCCCGATGGTTCATCGACGCCCCGAACCAGCTGCGGGACGAGGTGCGCTCCAGGCGCAGGGCCACCGGCTTCCGGCAGTCGCGCGAGCTGGCGCGCTGGCTCTGGGAGCACCGTGTGGCCGCCTTCGTGACAGACACGTTCGCGGTGGAGGTTCTTCCCGTCGTCCCCGACAGCGACTTCTTGGAGAGCGCACCGGAGGACCAGGGCATGATGCACCAGGAGCTCATCGCGAAGCTCGGCGCCGTGCTCGGCGAGCTCTGGAACCTGGACGAGCTGCTCCAGGACTCTCTGGAGACGGGCCGCTGGGATGCGCTCTGCGTCATCAAGCCGCTCAACCTCGTGGGCGGAGTGGGCTCCCCTCCCAACGCCACCGCGATGCGCTAGACGTAGCGACCCGGATCGTCACGGTCACCCGGTCGGTGTGGCGCTGAGGCGGTCCGGATCTCGGCAGATTTGCCTCCGGATCAGGATCTCGTTACGTTGGACTGCGGGCCTTGAGGCCCCAAGACCAGTCCGCGGCCGCGTCCTTCTTTCGATTCTGCTGTGCACGAAGAGGCGTGGGCGTACGGTCGATGATCTCTGTCGAGGATCCGAAATCCTCCTCCTGCGCCGCCAGCATGGCTTCATCGAAGCGGCCCTGTGATCGTCACCCGGGCGTGACCGATGCAGGTCTCCCCGAGGGGTGAGGCCGCGGGGGAAACGTGTCCGAAACCGCTCTGGAAGCGCGTCATCTGTTCAAGGTGTTCGGGAGGAATCCGAACCAGGCCGTCCGCCGGCTGAAGGCCGGGGAGACCCGATCCGAGGTCGCCGATGCCGGCACCGCCGCCGTCATCGACGCGAGCTTCACCGTCGACCGCGGTGAGATCTTCGTCATCATGGGACTGTCCGGATCCGGCAAGTCCACCATCATCCGCATGCTCAACGGGCTGCACGAGGCGACGGACGGATCCGTCCTCGTCGCGGGCGATCCGATCACCGGCATTCCGGCGTCGCGGTTGCGCGAGATCCGCCGCGATCGGATCTCGATGGTGTTCCAGCACTTCGCGCTGTTGCCGCACCGCACCGTGGCCGCGAACGTGGCCTATCCGCTCGAGCTCAAGGGGGTCGGCAGGGCCGAGCGCCTGGCGAAGGCGAACGAGATCCTGGGCCTGGTCGGCCTCGAAGGTCAGGGCGAGAAGCTGCCGTCCGAGCTCTCCGGAGGCATGCAGCAGCGCGTCGGCATCGCCCGCGCGCTCGCCGCCGACACCGACATCCTGCTCATGGACGAGGCGTTCAGCGCTCTGGATCCGCTCATCCGTCGGGAGATGCAGGAGCAGCTGCTCGAGCTGCAGCAGAAGCTGCAGAAGACCATCGTGTTCATCACGCACGACCTGAACGAGGCGATGTTCCTCGGCGATCGCATCGCGGTGATGCGCGACGGCCGCATCGTGCAGATCGGCACGCCGGAGGACATCCTCACCGACCCGGCCAACAGCTACGTCGAGCAGTTCGTGCAGGACGTGGACCGCGCCCGCGTGCTCACCGCCGCCAACGTCATGGAGCGCCCGCGCCCCGTCGTCTCCGAGAACGCCGGTCCGCGCACCGCGCTCAAGCAGATGCGCGACGCGTTCATGTCGGCGACGTACGTGGTCGGCCGCGACCGCACGCTTATCGGCATCGTCACCGACCGCGACGTGGTCAAGCTGATCCGCCGCGGCGAGAGCACCCTCGCCTCGGTGCTCAAGCCCGCCGCCCAGGTGGTCGACGAGGACGAGATCCTCATGAACCTGTTCATCCCGGCGGTCGAGTCGCCGGTGCCGCTCGCGGTCGTCGACGCAGAGGGCCGCCTCGTCGGCGTCATCCCGCGCATCACGCTGCTCGCCGCGCTCGGCCCCGGCCCTGGCGCCACGGGCGAGATCACCCTGCCGGTGCTGCCGCTGCCGCAGGCGGAGGTCGACGCCATCCTCGACGACGGGGGGACCGCGCCTGCGGCCGACCCCGTGAACGGCGCCCCGCCGACGACACCTGACGCCCCGAACGAGGAGACCATCCGATGAACATCCTGCCCCTCGGATCCTGGGTCGCTGTCGCGGTCGACTGGATCAAGGCGAACCTCGACGGCCTGCTGCACGTCATCTCGACCGTGGTGTCGTTCCTCGTCGACGGACTGAGCTTCGTGCTGCTGATGCCGTGGTTCTTCGTCGTCATCATCGTCGCGGCGCTCATCGCCTGGCTCGTGCGCTCGTGGCGCCTGGCGATAGGCACCGTGATCTCGTTCGGGCTGATCGTCGCGATGGGCCTGTGGGTCCCCGCGATGCAGACGCTCGCCCTCGTGCTCGTCGCCGGTGCGGTCGCCGTCCTGATCGCGATCCCGTTGGGCATCTGGTCGGCGCGCAACGCCACCGTGCGTGCGGTGCTCAAGCCCGTGCTCGACTTCATGCAGACGATGCCCGCCTTCGTCTACCTCATCCCCGCGATCGTGTTCTTCAGCATCGGCGTCGTGCCGGGCCTCGTGGCCACGGTCATCTTCGCCCTGCCGCCCGGCGTGCGCTTCACCGAGCTCGGCATCCGCGGCGTCGACTCCGAGACGGTCGAGGCCGGGCAGTCGTTCGGTGCGACGCCGGGCCAGATCCTGCGCGGGATCCAGCTGCCGCTCGCGATGCCGACGATCCTCGCCGGCGTCAACCAGGTCATCATGCTCGCGCTGTCCATGGCGGTCATCGCAGGTATGGCCGGTGCCGACGGGCTCGGCAAGCTCGTGGTCGAGGCGATCTCGACCGTCAACATCGCCAAGGGCGTCGAGGCCGGTCTCGGCGTCGTGCTGATCGCGGTCTTCCTCGACCGGGTCACCGCCTCGCTGGGCTCGCTCGGGCAGCACCCCTCCTCGCTGCTCGGCATGCTCGCGCGTCGCCGTTCCGCGCGGCGCATCGCGGCGGCCTCCGCCGTCGTCGCCGACCAGACCGCCGAAGCATCCGCCGAGGAGAAGGAGCTGCAGCATGCATAAGAGCAGGATCACGACTCTCGCGGCGCTCGGCGTCGCCGCGCTCCTCGCCCTGAGCGGGTGCGCGAGCGACGGCGCCGGCGGCACGCTCGAGCTGGCGGGCAAGGCCCCGTCTCACGGCACCGGATCCGGCGACAAGGGCACGATCACGATCGGATTCCTGCCCAGCTGGACCGACGGGCTGAGCACCGCGTACCTGCTGCAGGACCAGCTCGGCAAGCTCGGCTACGACGTGAAGCTGCAGACGCTCTCCGACGCGGGTCCCCTCTACGCGGGGCTCTCGCAGGGCGATGTGGACATCTTCCCGTCGGCCTGGCCCGAGGTCACGCAGAAGGCGTACATGGACACCTACCGCGGCTCGATCGACGACCTCGGCACGTACTACGGCAACGCCCGTCTCACGATCGCGGTACCGACCTACTCGGACATCGACTCGATCGACCAGCTCAAGGGCAGCGCCTCGAGGTTCGGGGGGAAGGTCATCGGGATCGAGCCCGGTGCCGGCCTCACCGCCCAGACCCAGAAGATGATGCCCGAGTACGGCCTGGACGGCGAGTACCAGCTGGTCACCTCGTCGACCGCCGCGATGCTCACCGAGCTGAAGTCGGCGACCGACAAGAAGCAGGACATCGCGGTGACCCTGTGGCGTCCGTTCTGGGCCAACAGCGCCTTCCCGGTGAAGGACCTGAAGGATCCGAAGGGCGCGATGGGCAAGCCCGAGGGGCTGCACTTCCTCGGCGCGAAGGACTTCGCGAAGAAGCATCCGGACGCCGCCGCCCTGATCGGGAAGATCACGCTCGACGACGCGCAGTACGGTTCGCTCGAGGACCTGGTCGTGAACCGGTTCGGCGAGGGCAAGGAGCCGCAGGCGATCGACGAATGGATCCAGGAGCACGGCGGCGACGTCGACTGGGTGCAGAAGTAGCCCTCGGGTCTACCTGATCGGCGTGTCGTCGGCGTGTCGTCGTGCAGCCCTGTCGGCGCGCAGGCGTCGCGGGACTCTGCTCGCTGGTCGCGAAACGCCCCCATTCTGCGCGAATCGCGGCGTTTCGCGACCAGTGAGCGGGGTGCCGCACCGCGACCAGTGAGCGACGGGGTGCGCATCACGACCGCGGGGCCGAGTCGGAGCCGGGGTCGATCGCGGCGCCTCCCGCCGCGATCGAGGCATAGGCCGCATCCACCACGGCGACGGCCGCGACGCCGTCGGCTGCGGTGACACGGGCGGGGCGGCCGGTGCGGATCGCATCGGCGAAGTCGGCGATCTGGGCGCGGTAGGGGCGATCGTCGGTCTGCGGCGGGAGATGGCCGCGGCCGGCGGCGGCATCATCGGCCGCGGAACCGGACGCGCCGGCGGATCCCGCCGCGCTGTCGTGCGCGAGCGTCCCGTCGGCGCCGACCGCCTCGATCGTGGTGCGGAACGGAGCGCCCTCGCCCAGCTAGCCGCCGTCGATGCGGGAGGCCACGCCGTTCGCGTGGAGCAGCTCGACCGTCGCGGTCACGGGCGCGGCGAGGCGCCCGGCGACGCTCGGCGGATCCTGCCGTGCCGTGACCGACACCACGGGTCCGGCGAGCCACAGGGCCTGATCGATGTCATGGATGAGCAGGTCGCGGATCACCCCGCCGCCCGCGCCCTCGTCGTAGAACCACGCGGTCGCGGGACCCGCTCCCGCCCGGCTCAGCCGCAGGTTCCGCAGTGCGCCGATCCCGCCCGCGTCGATCCGCTGCTGGATCCGCCGGTACGCCGCGAAGTACCGCACCACGTGCGCGGGGAGGAGCTGCACCTCGGCGGCGTCGGCGGCATCCGCCATGCGCTGCGCCTCCGCCGCGGTCATGGCGAGGGGCTTCTCGCACACGACGTGCAGCCCGCGCGCGATCGCGCGCAGGGCCAGGCCGGGGTGGGCGGGGGTGGGAGCGAGGATCCCGACCACGTCGACCCGGTCGATGAGCGCGTCGGGGTCCTCCGCGATCTCCACGCCGAACCGTTCGGCGAGCGCGGTCGGCCGGGTGCGCGAGGCGATCACGCACTCCGCGCCCTGCGCCTGCCAGGCGTCGAGGTGCGCGGCGGCGATCCCGCCCGCGCCGATCAGCCCGACACGCAGGGGCGCGCTCTCGCCCGCCACCGCGTCAGCGCTCCGGGTTCCGCAGCGGTGTGGCGTCGCGCAGCGGATCCGCGACGGGGAGCGGATCCCGCACCGGGATATCCTGCGACTGCTCCGCCGGATCCGGAGAGTCGGTCTCTGAGGCCGCGCGCCCGGCTTCGGTCCCTGAGCCTGTCGAAGGGCCCGAAGCTCCACGCTCCGCGACGGTATCCGTGTGCGGTGCGGAGTGACTTGTCTCGAGCTGCAGCGCGACCTTCTTCTCCAGGTTCTCCACGGCGGCGTCGGAGAGGTCGATGAGGCCGTCCAGCTCCTCACGCACGCGGCGATAGGCGGTCTGGCGCTCGGCGGCCGTGGCGGACTGGTCGACGGCGACCTTGAGCATGTGCTGCGCGCGCTCCAGGCGTTTGCGCTCGGCCTCGGTGAACGTGGAGTCGCGCAGGCGGCGGGCGTCCTTCTCCGCGATCTCGAACGCGACGGCGTAGTCGCCGACCGCGTCGAGGTACTCGGAGACCTGCTGCTCGGTCACGGTCGCGTCGGCCGAGCTCGGACGCAGCGCGTCGGCGATCTTCTTGGCCCGGAGGAAGGCGGCGGTCAGCGGCTGACGGCCGTCGCTCATGGCGGGGAACGCGATCATCTTCGCGACGTCGAGCTCGTAGTCCAGCCAGCGTGCGGTGATCTCGTCGTGCTCGGCGAACAGACGCCCCAGGAGTTCCTTCGAGGAGTTCGCCTGCTGCGCCGCGACCTCGCGCGGCGACACCGGCGGCGCGACCGCGCCCTTCGCGGCGAGCTGGGCGGCCTTGATCTCGCCCTTCAGGCGCAGCGTCTCCAGCCTCTGCCTGTGGTGCTGCTGCGACAGCACCTGCCAGCGCCGCGCCAGACCGCCGGCGACGCCCATCAGGGGGAAGACGATCCACCAGTGGTCGCCGAACCAGGCGAAGAATTGAGACAGACCGTCCATGATGCTTCAGCCTATTCCGCACGGATCCGCACCGTCGTCGGCGGACGCGACGTCACAGCAGGATCGTCAGCAGCGATCCGCCACCGCGTCAGCGCTCCGGGTTCCGCCGCGCGGAGCTCAGCGCGGCCGGCCGGCGGCGACGTCGGCGCGGAGTTTCGGCAGCACGCGGGATCCGACCGGATCCAGTCCCAGCACCGTCGCGAGTTCGAGGGCGAGCGCGGCGTGCCCGGTCGCGTTGGGGTGGAACGGATCGTTCATCAGCCCCCACGGCACGCCCCCGTTGCCGAGCTCGGCGAAGCGGGCGAACTGGTCGACGAGGATCGTGCCCTCGGCCGCGGCGACGTCGCGCACCGCCTGCGCGAAGTCGGCGATCCGCCCCCGCTCCGGTGCGTTCGGCACATCGACGGCCGGCTGCGTCTGCAGAACGGGGATCGCCCCGAGAGCGCGCACGCGCCCGACGAACTCGGTGAGCGATGCCGCGAAGTCGGCGGGAGTGACGCCCGGGTCGGAGCAGTCGTTCGTGCCGATCATGAGCGTCACCACCTGCGGCCGCCACGTGGCGACGCGGCGGTCGAAGTCCTCGAGGAGCAGCACGATCCGCCAGCCGCTGATCGCCGTGTCGATGACCGCGTCGTGCACGCGCCCGAGCTCGCCGCGGACGATCTCGTGCACATGCTCGGCATACGTGCGTCCGCCCTGCGTGTGCACGAGCCCGTGCGTGATCGAGTCGCCCGTGAGCACCCAGGTGAGCGGGGCGTCGGAGGCGAGGGCGCGGGTGAGAGCGGCGGCGTCGGCGGTCATGGATCCATACTGGCAGGTGACGGAACAGGATCCGGTCGCTCCGACGATGCGTCCAGGTGAGCGACGGTGACCCGGATCTGCACCGGACCGGACACGGTGTCGCGGATGATGCGCTGCACCGCGCGCGCGGTCTCCCCGGCCGGCCGGGCGTGGTCGAGGCCGAGCGCGACGTCGATCCGCAGGGGATCCCCGGGGCGGATCCCCACACGCCGCGGCGCATCGCCCGAACCCAGGAGATTCGCTGCGGCCTCACGCAGCCGACCGGCGCCGGAGGCGGGGTACACGGCGCAGACCCCGGGCTGGGCGAGCAGGTCCTTCTCGATGCGCGCCGCCAGTTCGGCGGCCTCCTCCTCGGTCATCATGCGTCGCCTCCGTTCTTCGGAAGATCTCTCACATCGTGCACCACGATGTCGATCTCGGTGATGTTCAGCTCGCCGTGCGTGCGCACGCGGTCCCCGATCTCCGTGCGCAGCCGCTCCGCGAGGCGAGCGATGGGCAGCCCGTACGGAACGCTGGCCTCCACGCGGATCCGGATCGGGGCGCCCGGAGCAGTCACGTCGCCGTCCAGACGGCAGCGGCCGATGAGCACCCCGGGGATCGCGTCGCCGGCTGTGCGGATGAGTCCGCGCACGGCCCCCTCGGTGATGCCGAGATCGTCGTCGGGCTCTGCGACCGGGAACGGGATGCGACGGCCGGCGCGGGCGTCGCGGGCGATCCCGTCGATGACCGACCTGACCCAGCTCTCGTCCGCCCGAGACTCGGCCGCCGCGTCGCGGTCGAGCAGGGCGGGGCCGAGTCGGCGCAGGCGCTCGAGCGCGTCGAGGGCGATCCGGCAGCCCGGCGAGGAGTCGATCGAGAGGTCGGCGGGCGTTCTGCCGGCGTCGAGGTAGTCCGCCAGCTCGTCCATGGTGTGGCCGTCGAGGTCCTCCGGCTCGAAGCCCAGGCCGTCTGAGCCCGTGCGTGCGTCTCGCGTCATCGCCAGTCCTCCATTCGCACGATGATGTGCTTGCGTGCGCGGGCGAGCAGTCCGCGCACCGTGCTCGCCGGCTGATCCAGCTGCTCTGCGATCTCGTCGTACGTGCAGCCGCCGATCTCGCGCAGCACCCAGCACTCGCGCTGCGCATCGGGAAGCTCGCCCAGCGCATCGGCCAGGGCCGTCAGCTCTGCGCGGTGCTCGGCGCGCTGCTCGGGGCGGTCCTCGGGACGAGCGGGCAGTTCGAGGCCTTCTACGCCGTCGACGTCCACGTGCGGGCGCCGCGCGCGCACCTCGTCGATCGCCTTGCGGCTCACGATCCGCATGAGCCAGCCGCGCACGCGCCCCATGTCGTCCAGCTCCGGCAGGCGCTGCCAGGCGGTGATGAAGCTCTCCTGCACGATGTCGTCCACGCTGGCCGTGCCGCCGAGGATGCGTCGCGCATAGGCGCGCAGCAGCGGCGTGTATCGGCGGACGAGAGTCGCGAACGCCTCGACGTCTCCGTCGGCGGCCCGGCCGGCGATCGTGCGGTCATCGGCGATGTCGAGGGCCAGTCCTCCATCAAGGCCGGTCATCGATCACTCTCCTTTCGGGGCGGGTGCCCGGCGCGACCATGGGGCCGGTGTGTGACACCGACCCCATGGTCGCTCGCGGCGGGACGGCATCGCGAGAACCGCGACGCCGTGTCACGCGTCGCGACGGCGCCCGACGATGAGGCCGTAGATCAGCAGAACCACCAGCGAGCCGCCGATCGCGAGCAGCCACGTCGAGAGGCTGAAGAACGACTCCAGGCCGACGTTGAAGATCAGACCGCCCAGCCATCCGCCGAGCAGCGCGCCCACGACGCCGAGCAGCAGCGTCACGAACCAGCCGCCGCCCTGCTTGCCGGGGAGGATCAGCTTGGCGATCGCCCCGGCGATGAGGCCGAGGAGGAGGAAACCGAGGAATCCCATGAGTTGCTTTCCTTTCGTCGGCTCCGGACCTGCCGGAGCGGGTTCATTTCTTGAAGAGCCGGGCGACCTTGTCCGCGGCGTCCTTCGCCGCGTCCTTCGCCTTCTCGGCGGTGTCGGCGACGGCCTTCTTGACCTCGGCGGCGGTCTGGATGAGCCGCCCCTCCGCGCCGCATCCGCGATCGTGTCGTCCACGACGGAGCTGTCGGCGCGGTGCGATCCCCGCGCTCATGACGAGGTGCGACGCCCGTGCAGCGCCTGGACCGGGCCGCGCAGGTCGATGTCGCCTCGCACGAGACGGGTGGCGCCGAGACCCGCGAGCATCGCCAGTCCCAGGAGCAGGACGGCCCAGAAGCCGAAGCCGACCCAGGTCAGGGCGAGCACCGCACCGACGGCGGCGCCGATGGTGCTCGCGTTCACTGGACTCGCTCCTCCCGGCCGTCGTCACCCTCGTCGTCGGACGGGACGTGCACGTCGTTGATGGTGACGTCGACCCCGGTGACCTCCAGGCCCACGAGCTCCTGCATCGCCCGGTAGACCGACGCGCGCACCGCCGCCGCCAGCTCCTGCAGCGACACCGGATACTCCGCCACGAGCGTCACGTCCACCGCGACCTGCTTCTCGCCGACCTCGACGCCGATGCCCTGGGCGAGGTCGGTGGAGTTCAGCGCGTCGCGGATGGCGCCGACGACGCGGGCCGCTCCGCCGCCGAGCGCGTGCACGCCCGGAACGTCTCGTGCGGCGATGCCGGCGATCTTCGCGACGACCGCGTCCTCGATCGTGGTCGTCCCGCCCTGGGCGGTGCTGCTCTCGGCGGCCTGCTCGCCGGTGATGTCATTGGCCACGTCGGACTCCCCCTCGATGATGCGCACTCCTCGTGCGTGTCGCTCTCTGCGACCTCACCCTCATGACGGAGGCGGGCGCCGATTCGTCACAAAAAAGTTCGGAGAGGATCCGGATCCGCTGTCCGCGAGTCTGCGGTGCGCCCGGTGCGGGCGCCCGGAACGCACGGTACGGGGCCCGGATCCGGGTGTCGACGCGAACGCGCGGATGATGCTCACCGGAGATCCGATGAGGCGGCCCTGGATGCCGGCGTCGAGATCCACGTCGACGGGCTGGATGGTGACGGCGTACCTCCGTTCCCTGCTCGAGGGTACGCCGGCAGCAGTCGGACCTGAACCCCGGTCAGCCCAGCAGCACGGTGAGCACGGTGGATCCGCCGCCCACGAGGATGAGGGCGACGATCACGACCCACGCCGTGATCCGGATGCGGCGCTGCCGCCGCTCCGAGTAGATCGACAGGTCCTCGGTCTCATCCGGTGTGCTGTTCACATCGTCCCCCCATTTGCGGAATCAGGCGCCGATCGCGGAGCCCGTCGTCGTCTCCGCGACGGTCGGCCCGAACGCAGCCGGCAGGGTCGCCTGCGCGGTCTGGCGCAGCTCGTCGACGGACACGGTGAACACGTCCTGCACCTCGAGCTGCGCGGCTCGGGCGCCATCGGCGATGGCGCCGTCGGTCACGCCGATGCGCAGCACCGGGTAGCCCCGGCCCTCGCAGAGACCCTGGAACTTCACGTCGTCCTCGCGCGGCACCGTCACGATCACGCGACCGGTCGACTCGGAGAACAGCGCCGTGGCGGCGTCCACGCCGTCGCGCTCCATGAGCTCGGTCAGCCACACGCGGGCGCCGACGCCGAAGCGCATGACGCCCTCGGCGAGGGCCTGGCCGAGGCCGCCCTCGCTCAGGTCGTGCGCCGAGGAGATCAGCCACTCGTCGCGCGCGGCGGCGATCAGGCCGGCGAGGCGCTTCTCCGCCGCGAGGTCCACCTTGGGCGGCAGCCCGCCGAGGTGGTCGTGGATGACGTCGGCCCAGGCGGATCCGGAAAGCTCCGTCGCGGTGGTGCCGAGCAGGTAGATGTTCTGGCCCTCGTCCTGCCAGCCGGACGGGATCCGGCGGGAGACGTCGTCGATGATGCCCAGCACGCCGACCAGGGGGGTGGGGTGGATCGGCACGTCGCCGGTCTGGTTGTAGAACGAGACGTTGCCGCCGGTGACCGGGGTGCCCAGCTCGTAGCAGCCGTCGGCGAGACCGTCGACGGTCTGCCCGAACTGCCACATGACCTCGGGGTTCTCCGGGGATCCGAAGTTCAGGCAGTCGGTGATCGCGGTCGGCTCGGCGCCGGTGACCGCGACGTTGCGGTAGGCCTCGGCGAGGGCGAGCTGCGCGCCCGCATAGGGGTCGAGCTGGCTGTAGCGGCCGTTCGCGTCGGTCGAGATCGAGAAGCCGAGGCCGGACTCCTCGTCGACGCGGATCATGCCGGCGTCGTCGGGGAAGGCGAGGGCGGTGTTGCCGAGCACGTAGTAGTCGTACTGGTTGGTGATCCAGCGGGTGTCGGCGAGGTTCGGGCTCTCCAGCAGTGCCAGGAACTGCTGCTTCAGCGCCTCGGGGTCGTTGTCGCGGGGGAGCAGCTCGGCGGCGTCGGCCTGCAGCGCGTCGATCCAGGTCGGGTAGGCGACCGGGCGGTCGTAGACCGGGCCGTCGACGGCGACCGTGGACGGATCCACGTCGACGATCCGCTCGCCCTGCCAGTCGATGATGAGGCGGCCGTCGCCGGTGACCTCGCCGAGCACGGAGGTCTCCACGTCCCACTTGGCAACGACGGCGAGGAACGCGTCGAGCTTCTCGGGAGCGACGATCGCCATCATACGCTCCTGCGACTCCGACATGAGGATCTCCTCAGCGGTCAGCGTGGGATCGCGCAGCAGCACGTTGTCGAGCGAGACGTGCATGCCGGAGTTGCCGTTGGCGGCCAGCTCGCTGGTGGCGCAGGAGATGCCGGCCGCGCCGAGATCCTGGATCGCCTCGACGAGCTCGTCGCGGTACAGCTCGAGGCAGCACTCGATGAGCACCTTCTCGGCGAACGGGTCGCCGACCTGCACGGCGGGGCGCTTGGTCGGGCCGCCGTCGGCGAAGGTGTCGGAGGCCAGGATCGAGGCGCCTCCGATGCCGTCGCCGCCGGTGCGGGCGCCGAAGAGCACGACCTTGTTGCCGACGCCGGTGGCGTTCGCGAGCTTGAGGTCCTCATGGCGCAGCACGCCCACCGCGAGCGCGTTCACGAGGGGGTTCGCCTGGTACACGGCGTCGAACACCGTCTCGCCGCCGATGTTCGGCAGGCCGAGGCAGTTGCCGTAGAAGCTGATCCCGGCGGTCACGCCGTGCACGACGCGCGCGGTGTCGGGGTCGTCGATCGCGCCGAAGCGCAGCGCGTCCATCACGGCGACCGGGCGGGCGCCCATCGAGATGATGTCGCGGACGATGCCGCCGACGCCGGTCGCGGCGCCCTGGAACGGCTCGATGAAGGACGGGTGGTTGTGCGACTCGGCCTTGAACGTGACGGCCCAGCCCTCGCCCACGTCGATGACGCCCGCGTTCTGGCCCATGCCGACCATGAGGCGCTTCTTCATCTCGTCCGAGACCTTCTGTCCGAACCGGCGCAGGTAGTTCTTGCTCGACTTGTAGGAGCAGTGCTCGCTCCACATCACCGAGTACATGGCGAGTTCGCCGCTCGTGGGGCGGCGGCCGAGGATCTCCCGGATCCGCGCGTACTCGTCGTCCTTGAGGCCGAGCGCCGCGTATGGCTGCTCCTTCTCCGGAGTCGCTGCGGCGTTCGCGACGGAGTCGGGGACGTGGACGGTGGGGGTGTTGACGGTCACGCACACTCCAAGGGAAGGGGCCGGCGGGGCAGGATCCAGTCTACCGGGGGTGGAGGATCCGGATCCGCGCCTGGTCCGGGACCCGGTGGCAGCTTCCCGGATCCGGGTGTGGTCTGGGCCCCGGGGCTGCTTCCCGGATCCGCGCCTGGTCCCAGAGGATCCGCCGCGACGATCAGCACACGTCGTGACGATCCGTATGCGGATCGGGGGGTGTCAGGCTGGCCCTCTCCGAAGATCCAGGCTTCCGTGTTGTCCACAGCCTCCCCTCGACACCGGGCGCCGATGTCATGATGGACCCATGGAATCCATGCTCGATCGGGCGATCTACTCCTACGGGGATGTCGATCGGCTCGTCGGGCTGCATGTCGGCACCTCGCGTCGGTGGCTTGAGGGATATTCGCGGGCCGGGCGGTTCTATGACCCGGTTCTGCGCGAGGCGCCGTCCGGTTCCGACGCGGTCACCTGGGGCGAGATGGTGGAAGCGCGACTGCTCGCCGAGTTCCGCAGCCGGGATGTGTCGGTGCAGAAGCTGCGTCCGGCGATCGAGCTGTTGCGGGAGGAGTTCGGGCGATATCCGCTGGCTCATGCGCATCCGTTCCTCGACGTCGAGGGGCGCGAACTGGTGCGCGTCGTGCAGGCCAAGGTCGGGCTGGAAAGGCCGCTTCAGCTCGTCGTGGTCCGCAACGGCCAGGTCATGATGGCCGAGGCGACCGAGCGATTCCGTGATGCGGTCGAGTACGACGACGGCGTGGTCGGGCGGTTCCGACCCGATCTGCGTACACCGTTCGTGGTGATGGATCCGGCCCGCGCCTTCGGTCAGCCGGCGATCCGCAACGTCCGCACGGACGCGCTCGCCGAGGACTACCGAGCCGGATCGACGCGTGAAGAGATCGCCGATCTCTATGACCTGACCAGTGCTCAGGTCGACGAGGCGATCCGCTTCGAACTGATCGCGGGAACCGACCGGGTGGCATGATGTCGGCCGCGTTCTCACCGGTCTTCTTCGCCGATGAGAATGCGCTGGGCCTCCGGCTCGCCGATCTCAGCCGCGGTACTTACGACGACGTGCGGCGTTGCTCCAGCCGGTGGCCGGGGTGGACGACGGATCCGACCGGACTGTGCTGTGTGCGTTCTCGTTGGGGCGCAGCATCAGGGTGATCCCATCGACGTCGATCGGTTCCCAGTGATGACCGTGCACGAGGAACGACAGCCCCTGTTCGTTGCGTGCGGAGAACACCATGCTCGCGCGGCCAGTTCGGACCATCTTCTCGGTACGTGCCCAGAGCAGTTCGCGAACACGCTTGCTCACTTTGCCGACGAAGACCCCGGCGGAGATCTCCAGGAGCCATCGGGTGAGGAAGCCGCGAAGGCCCGGCGGACAAGCAGTGAGCACCAGCACGATCATCAGAAAGGTCCGTCCCCGTAGTTCGAGCCGCCGGCGACGGTGCGCCGGGAGCCGTCCCAGAGCTGAACCACGTTCTCATCGAGACCGAGCTCGTCGTCGGCATCGTCCGGGAGCAGGAGGTGCCGGATGTCCCGAACGCACCGGTCCAGAAAGGCCCCGCCGTGGAAGCGGTCACGCAGTCGTCGCCGCGCTTCGCCGGGAATGTCGAACGGCTGCTCCGCGGCCAACTCGAACGACAACGGAACCGTGAGTTCTACCTTGTACAGGTCGGCGATGTCGTAGACGAAAGATCGCACGTGACCCGTGTGCACGAATCCGAGCCCGGGCGAACAGCCGAGCGCGACGATCACAGAATGGACCACCCCGTAGAGGCTGGTGTTGGCGGCAGACAGCGCCTGATTGACAGCATCTCCGTCCTCGAACGCCTCGACATCGTACGTCCGGCCCTTCCACGGCACGCCGTACTCACGGGAGTGCTCTCGGTAGGCCTTGCGGATGCGCGCCCCCTCTCGGCCACGGAGCTGTTGCATCGTCAGGCCAGAGGTGTCTTCGCCGGGGAACCGCATCGCGTACATCTCCCGAGCCACCCGCAGGCGCGATGACTGGTTGGTCATGAGCGCGGCTTGCGCTTCGAGCAGCCGTGAGCTGTGCGCGAGCGAGCGACCGTGGGCGTAATAGCGGACTCCCTCCTCGCCGACCCAGACGACAGTGGATCCGCTCTCCGCCATCAGCACCATCGCCTGCTGCGTGACCGTCGTGCCGGGGCCGAGCAAGAGCGCACCGAGGGACGCCGCGGGAATGTGGATCACTCCCCGCTCGTCTGTTGCTGTGATCGCATTGGCCTCGCGATGTATTGCGCAGCGTTCGAGGTAGATGAACGTCAAGCGATCTTGCGCGCGAACGAGTTCAGGAAGGGAGGGCGGCTTCGCTCCTATCGCCACGGGTCACCTCGTCGGCGCGATCGTCATCAGACCGCATCCGTAGCCCTTGCCGCGGCCGATGCCGAAACTGAGCGCGCGCACGAACAAGTCCTGATCCGTCACCCGGAGCACGCCCTGGTACGTCGCGACTCGAAGAGTCACGGAGGTCTCTCGTCGCGAGAACTGCAGCGTGCGACGATCGGTGATCTGCAGAGCGAGCGGGGTCTCGCCCGCGGAATCCGTCACGGGAGCATCGATGTCGATCCGGTCCGAGCCCATGTCCGCCATCGCGACCCGGAACCCCAACTGGTCCTGGCGGTCGAGAAGCCATTGCTGCTGCTGTGCGACCGTGACGTGTCCGTAGACCTTGCCGCGTTCGCCTGAAGGGAGGCGCCTGCTGTGCACCGGATTCGCCGTGAGTCTGAATCCGTAGGCCTGGCCTTCTTCGATACGGTCGAGCACCCGTCCGTATGGGTGGACCGCCCATGTCTCAGCGAGTGTCGGCCAGCCGGCCTGTTCGGCGATATGGGTGAGGTCCGGCGCCGACGGGCTGACGATGCGCAACACGGTCCGGTGTTCGTCGGCATCCAGGCGCCAGAGCACGCGCCCGGTCGCTCGCGGAGAAGGATCCGGGAACGCGGCCAGAACTGCGGCATGCAGACGGTGCGGAGACGCGAGCAGCACCCCGGCCTCGCGCCGGCGCGGGTTCAGCTGGATCTGCGACAGATGCATCAGACCTCCTTGTCGCTCACGAGGAGCATCGGGTCATGAGGCTTCGGGATGAAGCCGTTCCTGCGTGGGGGCAGCGAGGTCGGAGGTTCCTCCTCCCGGCCGGGGACGGCCACGGTGAGGACACGCACATCGCGCCAGCCATGCCGCCGACGGCGGGGATCGAAGCTGATCGGGTCGTCTTCGAGACTCAGGTCGACCGGTTCGCCGGGAGCCGCATCGACCAGGATCTCAAGCGACGAGATGTTGCGCCTCTGCGATTGTGGAGAGGCCTGCCAAGGCGCCGCCGAAAGGGCATCACGCACAGTGCCGTCGACGATGGCGGCGGGGATCGGTCGCGCGGGCGGGAACGCTCGTCGGCCGAGGAACAGCGGGTAGCGCGGTCGCCGGAGCGCGGCGTGGATCTCGTCAAGGAGCGTTTCGTCATCGGATTCGAGGCCCGCCACGAAGACGGCATCCGCCAGGTAATAGCGCTGCGATAGCGGCATGGACGTCTTGCCATCCAGCGTGCGTGCCGTCTGGAAATCGCGCTCGATGGTGCCGGGCTGGTCGATCCGGACACCGAATCGGATCGCGGCCAGCCGGTCGAGCGGGTCGGTGCGATCCATGCCGAGCGCGGCTGCGACGAGCCCGAGCACCCCGCTTCTCGTCGGAGCGCGTTCGGTACCTCTCGTGGCGAATCGGCTCCGCGATCCCCAGGCCTGCTGTGGACCCGCGAGGGTCATGAGCAGTGTGCGAACGGTCATGCGGACAGCCTCAGAGACGACCGGCGACGGTCTTGCCGAGTGCCTGCACGGCGTCCTTCAGCGACGCCCTGGAACCGAGGACGTCCAGCGCGGCCGTGTTCTCGCCCGCCCGGACGACCCACGTCGCGGTCGGCGTGGTGTCGAAAGCAGCGTCGATCTCCTGCGCGTAGCGCGCGAGCCGCTCGCTGGCCCCCTCCACGCGATTCGCGCCGACGATGGCGTCTTCGAAGGCGCCCACGAGATTGACGGGCTGGGAGTCTCGGACGCTGATGACCACGGCGTTGGGCAGTGTCCTGTTGGCGAAGGTGTTCTGCTTGCCCGTGGGCATGCTCGTCGTGAAGGCGAGGACGAAGGCCTCCACCGCCTGTTGCGTCGCGGCAGCGTCGCCGAGGTTGCTGTGCAGTGCGTCGACGTCGATGGTCGCGTACCGGTACAGCGTGGAGGAGTTGAACTCCACGGTGCCGATCATGCCGGCGCCGGCGTCTTCGGTATTCTTGTTTTCCGCCTTGTGATCGTCTACAGCTGTATAGAAATCGAATTCGGTCTCGACGGGGTGGACGCTGATCGCATGCGCGACCTGACAAGCTGCGTCGACGTTCAGATCTGTGCTGTCGGCAACCATGCGCCCGAAGAGTGCAAGGTCGATCGAATGCTCCTGGTTGAGGATCTTCTTGATCTCCATGCTCTGGAGCTTGGCCTTTGGATCGTCGGCGGTGTTTGCCGTGGCACACGCCGCGGCCGCGAGGTCGAGTTGGCGGGAACTCAGAAAGAGGAGATACTTCGACTCCAAGGGGAGTGGTGATTCTTTAGTAGATTTACGAGCTTCGGTCAAACCAATCTTCGCCACCTCGAACGTAAGAACAGCGAGTTCCTGCGCCCGATTGCTGTCGATCTCGGGGTACTGCTTGTGGATACGCTCGCCAAGCAACTCGACAACCCGCTTTGTGCGTACGCCGAGATCGCCGGTGTCAAGGACGTTCTTGAAACGCTGGCGGGTAGCGCGCTTCCATGCCTGGCTCGAGACGCGAGCGCGGCGGGTGCCGCCGTAAGTCGCGGACTTCGGGCTGCCGGTGTCGTCGCGGTTGATGTTGCTCGGCGGGATGGTCTGAAGGACGTTGATGTCGATGATCGTGCGGGTCATGTCTTTCTGCTCCTGGAGGTGAGAAGGCGAGCTCGTCAAGTGTGGAGGTGCCGGTCAGGCATCGTCGGTCGTGGTTTCGGCGCTATCCGTTTCGCCGTCATCCTCGGGGTGATGCACCCGGTAGAAGTCGCGCCCCCACGCCAGCCTCACCCGGTCAGCGCTCGAGGGCTTCCGAAGGAGGTAGAGGTCGCCGGCGAAGCGACCGTAGTCGAGGGGGACGGCGAAAGCGCGGAGTTGCTGGATGATGCCGCGCGCGTGGTAAACCGTCTCATCCCAAGTGCTCGCCGTACCGATCGCCGTGAACCGCGCGCGCACGGCATCCCGCGATCCGGAGCGTCGGCCGAGCAGTCGCGCGGAGCGACCGAATGAGTATCCCGATCGGTGCATCGACGCATCGCGATGCGACTGCTGATGCACCGCGAACAGCGTGAGCGCGGTGAAAGCAGCGTGTTCCTCGTCGGTCGGTTCAGGGGAAAGGAGGTTTGCATCCTCATGTAGCCCGGTGATCGTCAGCGGGATAAGCCGCGAGTCCTCACCTGGGCCTCGACCGACGCCGCGCCGGAGTATTGCGAGGCTGGCGACGGCTTCGCTTTCATCGCTTTGATAAGCGGTCTGTAGACCGGTCGCCCGTCGAGAGACCAGTTCTCGCAGACGTTCGACGGGCGACGACGGTGCGGCAGGCGTCGGGTCGGCCTCTTCGAGCGTTCCAGAGGAAGGATCTGCGATCGTCATCCCCTCATCGGTCGTCATGCGGCGGCATCCTTTCTGGCGGGCTTTCCGAATGTCTTGTCGAGTGCCCGGAAGAACCAGCCTTCGGCGCGGGCCGTCGTGACGAGTTCGACCTGGCCGAGGTGCGGAACGTCTCGGCCCTTCCACGCGGCCGGCCCAGCAGCCGCGACGAGCTCATCTCCGAGCGAGCGCAATACCTGGCGGGCACGATGCTTCCAGTCCGTGATCGCGTCCAGTGGGTCCGACTCCTTGCTGAGCGTTGCCAGCCAGGCGCGGTACGGCGCGTCCAATGCGGCGTATGCCCTTTCGGCGGCCTGTCCACTGGAAGCCTCTCCAGTGCCTCCGGCGGCTTTCTCCAAGTTCTCCGCGAGCCTGCGCACGGCACGGGCGCCCTCGTCGGCCAGCCGGACGGCTTCCTCGGCCTGCACTGCCAGTGCTCGGTTGCGCTCGCGGAGGAGCGCGACCGGAAGGAGCACCTGGTCGTCGATGATCTCGTCGACGACCGAGCTCTGACTGCCGTAGATCACCCCGACAGCGCGAAGTCTGATCAGCGGGACGTCGAGCACTCCGGCTCGATCGAGCTCTCCGATCCAGTAGATGACTCGAGGAGGCAGTGCGGACGCGGCATCGGTCTTCGGATAGGTCGTCCCTATTCCCGGGAGGAGGGCGCCGACACCACGCCAGAACGCCCGCCCCGCCAGGTGCTCACGAGGCATGTACGTCGTCTGCTTCGCCTTCTTCGTCTGCGGATCGCTGTAACGCCAGGCGGTAAGGGGCTCCCACGTGTGCATGTTCTGCGGGGTGAGCCTGTCGCCGTTCGCAACCAGGCACCCGGTTACGCGATCCCCCTCGGCGAACAGCCGAATGCGTCGCGATTGCCAGGTGAACAACCGCACTGGCCCTCGGGGAACCAGCCCGCGTCGTTCGGCTGCCGTGTCGGGGGCGGCATCCTCCCACGGCGGCAGATCGGCGTCGAGATCGTCGTCGGTCGAATCCTGCCCGGTGAGGTTGAGCAACAGGGTCTCCTGGAGCGTGCGACCCTGGGCGTAGATCCCTCCGAGGTTCCCTGCCCAGCCCGTACCGATCGGATAGCCTCTGCCTCCCTTGACGCGATCGTCTCCGATGGCGCCACTCTTGATCCCCGAGACATCGAAGGCCTGCGCGTGGATCAGCCAGCGGGCCGCCTCGGCGAGCGACAACGAAGCCGCGCCTTCCGCGGCGCGGTTCGTGAACAAGCGGTTGTTGCTCGGGAGATCGGCGATCAACGGGGAGACGTCTTTGCGCTCGCCCTTGGCTGTCGCAAGGTCGGAGACCTGGAAGAAGGGGCGCTCGCCGAAGAGTTCGAAGCGATCGTGGAACTGATCGAGATAGGCGTCGATGACGTCGAGGGGCAGGCCGTTCTGACGCCAACCGCGCCAGTCCTCAATGCTCACTCGATCGTTGTGCGCTCGATGCAGGATCGCGAGCAGCAGGCGCAGGATCGCAAAGGACGTCGTCGGCAACTCGGCGAAGATCTCCTTGATCTCGTGAGCGCGGTGGAACGCGTCTGCGATGGAGATCTCGCCCGCCGTGCCGCTCTCGAACCGGATGGGGATCCACGGCTCGACAACGAGGTTAAGACGCGTCGGCGGTTGTCTGCCGGGCGGAGTGGTGGTGGGCGCCATGGTGTCCCCAGGTTGTGGTTGATACAGATGTCGGCGGTGAGTGCGATGGTGGATCTGGTCACGAAGGTAGCGGACGGCGAACCGGAAGTGCAAGAGGCAAAATTCTCCATAACCTCTTAATAGCTGAGCGTTCATTCAAAGCTGATCTTCAGACTAGGCTATCTGGCCCCGCGCAGGCAGGGAACACCGTCCTCTAGATAGATGAGCGGGATCATCCCCGCATCCGCGGGGAACAACCCACCGAGGCTAACCCCGCGCTATTTGTCTCGGATGTATTCGAGCCCGTCCCGCTCGGAGTAGCTCAGCTCGAACTCGTTGAGCCGTGCGCGCCCGTCCTGATCCAGCACGAGCACCAACTCGCCGTTCAACGCGTGGCTTCTGTGCCAGGAGGGCAGATCGAAGGTGCGCTCCAACGTGCCGATGTGACGATCCAGAGCGTTGCCGCGGCACATCCCCGCGGGGAGCTTGAGGAAGCAGCCGCGGATGACCTGAGTCAGCCAGGGACCGGGGATGTCGTTCTCCGGGATCTGCACGTCGCCACCGTTGCGCAGCCAGTGAGGGGTGCGCAGGGTTCCCTCGGCGTCGCGCTGGAGAACGATCACCTCGAGGGTCTCCTCGCCGTCGCGGACCGTCCCTCGTCCCGGCGGGGTGAACTCCGGATCCGCCTCCGATCCGGCGAGCCAGCCGAGCAGGCTCGCCGGCTCGCTGCGGATCGGGCCGAGGACGAACGTCCCGGCTTTTCGCGTGCGGGCGCTGATCTCGTCCTTTCGGAGACGTTGCGCCTGCTCGAGGGCGTCTTGCCACCGAATGGGAACGAAGTCGGTCGTCGATCCGTAGACCAATTCGACCAGGGGAGCGATGTCATCGGGGATCGTGATGCGGTCGCGCTCGCGGAGCGTAGCGAAGGTACGCAGGAGCAGGAGCCGACTGTAGATCTTCTCGCTACCCGATTCGAACACGGGAACGGCACCGGAGTCGTCGATCCCGGTGAGGATCAAGCGCGGGTCGCGCAGCGGCGCGGGACGATCCGGACGATTGTGGCGATGCAGCCGGCCGATTCGCTGCAGCACCAGATCCATCGGCGCGATGTCGGTCACCATCAGATCGAAATCGACGTCCAGCGACTGCTCCAGGACCTGGGTCGCGACGACGATGCTCTTGTCTCCGCGTTCCCCCCGGCGGCCGTAGCGATGGAGGAGCGCCTCGTCATTCCTCGCTCGATCGATGGCCAGGAACCGAGAGTGCGCGAGTGCGAGGTCGACTTCCGGAAAGGCATCGCGAAGATAGGCGGCCGTCTCCTGGGCCCGTCGCACCGTGTTCCGAATGACTGCGACGTGGCCGCCGTCCCGCAGGGCTGTCCCGAGTAGTTCGATCAGCGTGTCCGCGTCATCATCGACCCGGTCGAGACGTACGTCCTGAGGGGGACGAGATCCTGCGGGGGTGGAGAAGGACGGTGGTCCGTCGACATTGCTCGTCGTGATGACCGGATAGCCGATCAGCCCTCTCACCGAGGCATAGCGGTCCACCGTCGCTGCCCGTTTCGCGGCACGCAAGGCGGTCTTATCTGCGCTCGTGAGGGCATGCGGTGAATCGACCAGGGCGGCGGAAGCGGCGAGACCGGTCGCCATCGACTCCCGGCCTCGGTCGTAGGCTTCGAGGAATTCGCAACGGTACTCCGAAGGCAGCGTCGCGGACAGGAGGATCACGGGGACGCCGTATCCTCCCAGCCATTCCAGGACCCGCACGAGAAAAGTCCTCATGTACTCGTCATAGGCATGGGCCTCATCGATCACGACGACCTTGCCCGCCAGAGCAAGGTGCCTCAGCATGAGATAGCGACTGCGCAGGCCCGCGAACAGTGCCTGATCCACGGTGCCGACGACGAAGTCGGACAGCGGCCCACGGCGTGGATTGCTGAACCAGCGATGTGCGATCACGAGAGCGCGTGCCGGATCCGCATCCTGCCCGCGATCCTCGCCGATCGATCGGAAATAGGCATCCCGTGTCTTCGCCGAATACTCAGGGTTCATCTCCGACCGTCCGCGTGCGAGGAAGACGCTCGCGGGTGTCTCCAAACCTAAGCGCTCCGCCCAGGAGAGTACACGGGAGAACATGCCGTCTGCGGTGGCCTGCGTGGGAAGACCGACGAAGATGCCGTTCAGTCCGAATTTCGCTGCGAGGATCTCGGCGGCGAGCAGGGCGGCTTCGGTCTTGCCGGATCCCATCTCGGCTTCGAGGATCATCAGCTCGGGTCGCTCAGCCTCTTGCGCACGGCGAACGAACGCCGACTGAGTCGGATGCGGCACTGCGCCCTCAGGAAGATTGAAGCGCGCGGCGAGGAGGGCCGCGACATCGCTCCGAGTCGCGGGTGCGTTCCAAGGGGACGGAAAATCGAGTGCCTGCCACGCCGCAGACACGCGATCGGTCGTGGAAGACGCAGGACGCTTCTCGAGATCGGCAGGGTCGAACAGATCACTGCTGGCGATCCAGTCCGCAACAATCACGAGCCCGCTGAGAAGAACCAGGGCGGGTTGCGTGATCTCGGCGATCCGCCACGACTCGAGGGCGTCTCCGGTGATGAATGTGGTCGCCCATTCCAGGAACTCCGTGCGGGTCTCTTGCCAGGAACCAGAGCCGACCAGATGTGGCCTTGCGGAAGCATTCACCAGCTCTGACGGGGATGCCGGTCTTCCATGGTGCGCTGCAGCGACGCTCGCGATCCGATCCGCCTGCTCGCGGGAGAATCCGTGGACATCGTGCAGCCAATCACTGATCGCAAGGCAGCTGACCAGTTCGTGCCGCGCCAGGCGGCGCTCGTCAGACCCCTTGATCCCGGGACCGATTGGCAGCCCCGCTCGTTCCATCGGAGAAGCAAGAGCGTCGACTTGGACGGCAAAGGCTGGAGAAGCCTTGCCGATGTCATGGGTACCCGCGAGCCAGACCAGCAGGCTCCGAGCGGCATCTTCGCTCCCGAAGGTTCTTGCGAGGAGAGCCTTGATCGAATGCGGCGCCCACTCGTCCCAGAGCAATTGTGCGACTCCGGCTGCGTCATCGAGATGCTGGTAAAGGGGCAGCCATCCGATCAGGTCGCCTGTTCCATCCGGCGACTTTCGAGACTTCGCCCAGACGGATCTTGCGCGGCTGCTTAGCTGAGGACGTATCGGGACTGCCGCGCGCATCGGTGCCTCTCGTGTCGAATTGTACAAGAGCGTAACCCTTGGGGCAGGCCGTGCTCAGAGCCCTGCGCACACGGCCTGGGCCGGACACCAACCATGAGAACTGAAGCGGTAGAGCGAGCGGCGGCCGATAAACTCCAGGTCAGCAAGTGTGCTCCCCGCATACGCGGGGATGATCCCATCCCGTTCGCCCGCGCAAAACGGCGGACCATGTGCTCCCCGCATACGCGGGGATGATCCGGGTCACGCGCTTTCGAGAGGCATCGAATTCGAGTGCTCCCCGCATACGCGGGGATGATCCGACCGGCCCAATCAGTCCGCCGATTCTGGACCAGTGCTCCCCGCATACGCGGGGATGATCCCATCACTAACGCATCCATTCCTGTATCCGGTAAGTGCTCCCCGCATACGCGGGGATGATCCCGAACACCGGTATCGCAAACCTTGCAAGACGGAGTGCTCCCCGCATACGCGGGGATGATCCCGAAGCGGAAGACGAAGAACAGGACGCCGAGATGTGCTCCCCGCATACGCGGGGATGATCCGTTCTACTGCCGAAATGCCTGAGGAAGAGCGAGGTGCTCCCCGCATACGCGGGGATGATCCGTGCGTCGGCATTAAGGGCGAGATGGCCAGCGAGTGCTCCCCGCATACGCGGGGATGATCCCATCCCAGTCGCCCGCGCAAAACGACGGAACATGTGCTCCCCGCATACGCGGGGATGATCCCGGAGAATATGCCTTGATCCCAAAATCGGATAAGTGCTCCCCGCATACGCGGGGATGATCCCGCCGCGACCGCGCGCGTGCTGCGTCGAGATCAGTGCTCCCCGCATACGCGGGGATGATCCTCAAGAATCGTCCTGGGATCCTAAGGCAGTCAAGTGCTCCCCGCATACGCGGGGATGATCCCGTGTCCATCAGAGCTTCACCGCCAGCAGCACAGTGCTCCCCGCATACGCGGGGATGATCCCACCAGGTAGATCCGGTCCCGCCACTGCCCGGCGGTGCTCCCCGCATACGCGGGGATGATCCCAAGCGCATCGACGCCCTGTTCGGCACGAACGGGTGCTCCCCGCATACGCGGGGATGATCCCCGCATCGCGGCGCCGACGACGTGCTGCTCGATGTGCTCCCCGCATACGCGGGGATGATCCGGAGTCCGTACGTGTTCTGGAATTGGCGCAGGGGTGCTCCCCGCATACGCGGGGATGATCCCCCCGCGGCTCGCAGGCTCGCTCCGGACTCGCCGTGCTCCCCGCATACGCGGGGATGATCCTCCCCGGCGCTACGGCGTCGCCCCGGCGACGGTGTGCTCCCCGCATACGCGGGGATGATCCGCGCTGGTGGTCGATGTACTGCCCGGTGTGCGGGTGCTCCCCGCATACGCGGGGATGATCCGGGGCCGAGGAGCATCAGCGACGGGGCGGACTCGGTGCTCCCCGCATACGCGGGGATGATCCCGAGAAGGTCGGCGCGGCGGTGGTGAAGTCCACGTGCTCCCCGCATACGCGGGGATGATCCCTTGGACTGGTCGGTGGTGTCAGCAGGGTTGTGGTGCTCCCCGCATACGCGGGGATGATCCCAGCGTCAGCTACTTCTGTCGCCTCTGTGAGCGGTGCTCCCCGCATACGCGGGGATGATCCCGCCACCAGGAGCGAGTCATACATCGCGTTGGCGTGCTCCCCGCATACGCGGGGATGATCCCGGATCGTACGCACGAACGACTGGGCCAACCGCGTGCTCCCCGCATACGCGGGGATGATCCCCCGGTCTGGGTGTCGAAAGTGATGTCGATCTGGTGCTCCCCGCATACGCGGGGATGATCCCGCGGCGGTCGGGGTCGTGTACGCCCGTAGCGAGTGCTCCCCGCATACGCGGGGATGATCCCACCACCCCGAGGAGACAACATGAACAAGATCTGTGCTCCCCGCATACGCGGGATGATCCCAGCACCGCCTCACCGTCGACCACATCCACGCCGTGCTCCCCGCATACGCGGGGATGATCCCCGTGAGCAGTTGATCGAGCGGATGCAGCAGGCGTGCTCCCCGCATACGCGGGGATGATCCCACCTACCGCGAGTGGGCCGACATGGTCCGCCGGTGCTCCCCGCATACGCGGGGATGATCCCAGGCGGCGCCGGAACGAGCGCAGCTCCGAGTCGTGCTCCCCGCATACGCGGGGATGATCCGGTGGCGGGCGGGAGCCATGCGTACTTTCCTTTGTGCTCCCCGCATACGCGGGGATGATCCCGTGCCCAGCGCGGTCCCGATAACCAGGTCCACGTGCTCCCCGCATACGCGGGGATGATCCCTCTCCGAAGGCCTCGGCCCCATCGGCTGCGGCGTGCTCCCCGCATACGCGGGGATGATCCCCGTTTTCGTTCTCGAAGGACAACGGTTCGACGGTGCTCCCCGCATACGCGGGGATGATCCCTGCGGAGCCGGCAGCAGCGTGGACAGGGCGTCCGTGCTCCCCGCATACGCGGGGATGATCCCCGAAGGTGAAGAACCCGATGTAGACCAGCGCCGTGCTCCCCGCATACGCGGGGATGATCCCCCATCCCACAGGGTGACGAAGGAATGCCCATGGTGCTCCCCGCATACGCGGGGATGATCCCGGCGCGCCGCCCACCCTCACCCGGTGGGCGGCGTGCTCCCCGCATACGCGGGGATGATCCGTCTTCGGATGGCAGGAAGACGACCCGATCGTCGGGTGCTCCCCGCATACGCGGGGATGATCCCACGTTCTGGTCGATCCACGCCCACCCTGCCTGGTGCTCCCCGCATACGCGGGGATGATCCCGTGTACTGCCACAGCACCGGCCGGCGGGTCCAGTGCTCCCCGCATACGCGGGGATGATCCGCCGCGTGACCGCGCTCAGCGCCTGTAGCGGGCGTGCTCCCCGCATACGCGGGGATGATCCCGGGGACGCCACGGGGGCTACGGGGTGCGTGTCGTGCTCCCCGTGTCAACGACGGCTGAAATCTGACCCTCTTTCGTCGGCGAAAGTTGACCCCCTCGGGTCGTGTTTCTAGTGGTCCGCTGCCGGGGTGGCGGGCGGGGTTTTGAGCAACTCGCGGCGGGCGCG